>Ga0182007_10001481_pt1 | contig 12560 bp, 13 predicted proteins | sample Sormic07211113_1_FD_123023 | JGI IMG/M metagenome (GOLD analysis project Ga0182007, IMG submission 123023) | Rhizosphere microbial communities from Sorghum bicolor, Mead, Nebraska, USA - 072115-113_1 MetaG | ecosystem: Host-associated > Plants > Roots > Rhizosphere | place: USA: Nebraska... | reverse complement strand
CATATATTTTTGAAGGAATAGTGTCATAGGAATCAAAACTAAGGTTTACCTCCTTCACCCATTTTGGAACTTTATAATTGATCAGTCGCTTCATTATATTCGATTTGGTCCAGGTAATTCAAAATATTTTCATCGATATCCATATCGAACTTTCTTCCAAAGAAGCAGTCGGTTGTCAATAGCTTTTGCTGATCTGCTATGGTTAAGGTTTTAGGACTTACGTTTCCCTCCGACCAGTCAATATAGCGCAGATTATTGTTCACCATTTTGTGCTGATGGGGAGAATTATATAATATGCTTTGGATTAAAATTTCATCAGAGCCCCAGCTCCATTTAAATTTCCAGATAAAGCTTTTGTTTTTTTCAAAAAAATCAACGACATAGGCTGCAGACTCCCAGTCTAAGGTGAACCAACCAGAGTGTCCAATAAACATAAAACCCGCGGGCATTTTTTGTGGAGGCAAAAAGAAGTTAATGACCCTTTCCAACCGGGTACTTCCCTTAAATTTAAAATCTGTGAGGTGATAAAGGCTTAACCTTTCTTTTGCTTCCTCCAGCCACGAATGCCCGGGTAAATGGTACTCCATGAAAACTTTCCCAGGGTTCTTTTCAAGAAAAGATAGAAATGCTTCAGGAGATTTCAGCGGATAGTCCTGCCCGCTAATTAAATTGATATAATCATATTTTACAGGACTTTTAATAATCTGCAGTATAGCGGCCATGATTGCCTTCACAATGCTAAACCCACCCCAGGTTACGTTTTGCCGGTCGCTAATTAAATCCACAAAGGGATGAGTTTCAAGAAATGCATAATCCTCCAAATTACACTTACGGTCCAAATGCACAAAAGCCTTAGCATTTGCATGCTCAAGGCGCTGCAAGAGCCTTTTCAATTGTAGTGGTTTGTTGTGAACCAAAATGATGTGCGCAACCTTCATCGTACCAAGATTTTCATTTGTATATTATTCGTTTTTATAAGTAATAAAGCCATCATCAGCTGAGTATAGCTGATGATGGCTTTATTAAAATATTTTAAGGTAAAGCAGTTTCAAATCTTTGACACCGGTATTCAAGATTCCCTTGATATTGAAGGTCAAAAACTCCTGTAGGGAAGTATAACTGTATAAAAAGCCGATAGCAAATGCCAGGACACTGCTCAACACGACACCATATAAATCGCCCAACCATAAAATGCCGATATAATTACCAATCACGTTAATGATCAGCATCAGAATAACCTTATAAAAATTCCTTTTGGGCTGGTTAATGATATCCAATGTCACCCCTGAAAACCTGTCAATAGGATAAATAATAGAGATGACCAGAAGAATCCGGAAAATATTGGCGGCATCTGTTCCCAGATATTTCCCTCCTCCCAGTAGGCCCACAGCGAAATCAGCTAAAGCGACGCCTACAATGGTTACGGGTACCAGTGCCAGAGTCAGCATACCCGAGTACTTTTCCATAATAGCTACGACGTCATGATTTCTTTTTTGATTGAATGCCGTGGAAAGCGCTGGCATTCCTGTAACCAAAAAACTTCTCAAGGGGATTTCAATCACCTCCATTAGCCTTTGTGCTACATTGTAAACGGGAATGAGTGCAGGGCCCAGTAAAAAGTTGATCATAAATATATCTGAGCTCCTTAACAGGTTGGAGCTGATCGAAGTTCCCACGCTGAACTTGCCAAAATGATAGATTTCCTGCATACAGGTTCTGGTTTTTTTGACAACGTATCTGAAGCCCGACCAGCCGGTTAATAAACAGATGGAACTGGTGATGGTACAGGTTAATGCATTGGCATATAAAAGGTTATTGATACTCATCTGATCAAATACCATCAGCAGAATAATAGTGGTTAAAAATGTCAATTGATTGATCATCGACAGGGTCAGCAATTGTTTGAATTTTTGATCTGCCTGCAATCGCCATAAGGTGATGGAATACGGCAAGGTGAGGAAAAAAACGACGGCAAACCATTTGACCACAATTTGTATACTGACATCCTCAATATAGGGAAGCAGGAAAAATGCCGGGATGGTAACCACAAACCAAAACAAGGTAATAGAAATGGCCAGGAACCAGATGGAACCCAAAACTTCTCTTGCCCTCGGCCTGGCAGCGCCTGAATAAAATTTAATCAGTGCCATTTGAAGAAAACCTGACCTGAAAGTATCCAGTAAGCTCAAGGTAGTTTGAAAAAATATCCAATAACCCATGTGATCAATTTCCATGGACCTTAACAACAGAATAAAAATCAACATGGCACACCCAGAGGTGAACACATTGGTCGAAAGCGACAAAAAATGCTTGTTCTTAGCTTGTTCTTTTATTCTTTGTAACATTCATTCTATAATTACGCTGTAACAGCACTGACTGATATGGCTTCGTAGATCTTTCCCACACTGTTTTCCCAGGTATGGGACGAGGCAAATTCCTTTCTTTTTGCAGCGGATTCTGCTGAGTCCAAGGCAATGGCTTCCTGAATGAACTTCACATATTCCTGTTTGTTGGTCGCTAGAAAACAATGATCTCTAAATTCATACATCCCCTCGGTCTTTGTGGCTACTACCGGTTTACCCGCTGCTAAATATTCATCAATTTTACGCGGGTAATTGCCAATGGTAAGCTGATTCACCAGTTGTGGGTTGATGCAAACAGTGAATGAACCTATATAAGCAGGCAATTCCTGGGGATCCTTCGGTCCGGTAAAATGAACATTTTTAAGGTCATGTAATTGGCTGGCTTTGAATTCATCGTCTTCAGGACCCACCAAAACAATGCTCCACTCCGGATTTTCTGTTGCAATATGGGTGATGATTTCTAAATCAAGCCTGATGGTGGTAAGGGCGCCGACGTAGCCAACGATGGGTTTCGGAATCGCTGGAATTTCATCAGGAACAGGTAGATCACCCGCTTTCAAAAATGCACTTATTTCACATCCCTGTCCTACATAATAGGAATTTGGATTGTATCGTTTGCATAAATCTGTCAGGTAGGTGGAATTGGCAACACAGATATCGTTCTTGGCCATCAGTTTTGGCTCGAGCCTCTCGCCATGGTGTTTCCAGTAATCGGTTGCCAACAGGTAATCCCTTGAGTAATAAATACTCATGAAAGGATTTAACAGCTCTTTCAGGTAAAAACTCCGAAAAATATCGCTGTCGTTAAACAGGATAAAGTCTTTCATGCCCAAAACAGCAATTGCCTTGTTTATAGAATTAGCCAAAAGTTTGTTGTTCCTTTTATTGAGCATGTCGAAGATAAAATCAACTTTAATCCAGTTGACAGATTCAATGATTACATCCGGATCATAAACCCAAAGGTTGGGAGCTATGGAGACCAAATTGTTTTCTTGTTGTTTTAGTTTGGCTAGCCTGTTTTTAACAAAAGTCTTATCCTTGTGCCGAATCTTTGTAACCCTGTCCAGTGGAGAATTGATATACAATACCCGGTTACTTTTACTCATTTCAAGGGCAATATCTTTGCAGTTACTGCCTATTTCAGTATCCCAGGGCTGTAAGCCAACAATTACAATATCTTTTCCTTGAATCATATGCATCGGGCTTAGGTTAATAAATGCTGTTTTTGTTGTTGCTTATCCAATAACCAGGTGACATTTAAAAGTGCTACGGCGAGGTAGAAATAAATACTTGACGGAAATTGGACGAATGCTTCCTGGGGATAATTCCCAATGTTTAAAGCAAAAACAATCAATAGCATGGCTAAACAATAATTCTTTAGTTCCGGATCCTTGATCTCATAATAGTTCTTGATCCCGGTTTTTAAAATCACAAACATCAGTGTACAAAATATAAACATCCCTACATAACCCAATTCTACCGCCGTCCGCACGTAGCCACTATCCGGTGGGAAACTGGCCAGGAAAGAGTTGGGTGAAAACCGGCTTCCCCAGGTACCTGTGGCGCCAAGACCTCCGCCAAATGGATGAGATTGAATATAAGGCTGTATTTTCTTCTGGTTGATCTTACGAACATTGAAAGAGGCATCATCAGAAGGCCTGAAAGCCGTTTGGAATCTTTTAATATGCGAATTTGAAGTTGGGGCGAAGATCAATAAGACAAAGAAAACCAGGCCAATGGAAGCCGCAATCAATACTTTAAAGTTGAACTTCAAGATGGCTAACATAAATATGGCTATCGGGAGTAAAGGATAAGCGCCACGTGTGCCGGAATAAAGCATATTTAATAAAAAAAACAACACCAAAAGACCCAATATGACCTTCTTATACGTTTTCATTTGGTTTAACATCAAAACGATACATAGTATTGATGCGATGACCATATTATAAGCAAAAGCCACTGGATCAGAGAAGATGGAGAATTTACGCCAACGGCCATCGATAAATAACAAAGACCGTTGCAGCGGATTGTCCAGGCTTCTTTCCTCAAATGCAAAAAAACCGAAATATTCTTGCTTAAAGGCATATAAGGCGGCCAAAAATGCCAGGCCAATCCAAAGTTTAATAATAACCCTGATAAAACTAACGGTCTTGATCTGGGCCATGAAAATAAAATAAGTCAGCATCACCATGGCAAGCGACCTGATGGTATACACCCAGGCCAGCCTGGACTCAGCGGCCGGATTAAGAAACATCAACAGGTTATAGGCAATCCATATGAGGATCATATAACTGATCGGATTCTTTAAATTCTCCCAGGTAGGATTCTGCTTTTGACTGATAAAAAGGCCTATAATTAAGAGCAGCTCTATGGCATCCATCATGGTACCAAGCGGAAAGTCAATGCCCATCCTTAAAACCCACATGATCAGGTAGGCAGCAATGAGCAATACCAAAATGCCAAACTTGGGATAAAACATAATGGAGAAGGCAAATGGAATCCCAATCAAAATAACAAACACCAGCAAACTGAAACTCAGCCCAAATTTAAAGCTTCCCAAAGTAAATAATACGGTAAACAAGGCTAGGAAAATGGTGAGTAAGATCGGCGATATTTTAGCTGGAGTTGTTAAATCGAATTTCATTGAACCTCCTTTATAGAAATACGATCTTAATAAAGAAATAATAAACAGAAATTGCAGACACGATGACCGCAATTTTGTAAGTTATCTTTTCTATCCCTTTACTTGCTTCCTCGCGTTTTTCCTCTTTATTAACAATTGGTTTTATCTTCATCATCTGCCTGGTTAAATGTCCTCTTGATTCTGTTTATGATAATGCGTAGTGGCAACGGATGTTTTATTGGCGTTTTTGCTTTTAGTTAAGGATATCAATTGAAGAAAAATAAACTGAGGTATGCCCTTTAACGATTTATAAATCTTCGGGTCAGCCTTGGAATTTCTTAAGGCCAGGTAAAAGCCTGTTATAAATAAAACGAAGGCCATCAGCCAACTGAATAAGCCAAAAACAGAACTAAAAAAGTTAACCAACAGGAAAAGCCCGGATAACAGGATAAACATAAATAGTGGCGGCCTTAATAAGATGAGGCCAAATAAGAACTGGTTCATGCTGCCATTTTTTAAGCCCTTACCGAGAATTTGGAACCCAAACTTGAAATATTTGAACCAGGTATTGATCCATCGTGCCCGCTGATTGACCAACTGGCTTGGCTGTGAAGTTTTCTCATCGTAAACGATGGCCTGATCAGTGAAAGCAATCCGGAGATCTTTACCCACGATCTCGGCCTGTAATACTTTGTCGAAACCGGCACCCTTAATATCGAGGTGACTTAAACAATCCTTATATACCTTTGTCGTAAAGGCCATTCCGGAACCTGAAAGGGTTGCAGAAGAACCTAATTCAAAAAGAACTTTTCCATCGTAAAAATGATAGTAAAGATCCCTTGCCGCATCCAGGCAAGCATAAGTAGTGTCCAGGTTTTTCGCTTTCCTTATCCCTTGTACGGCCTCAAATCCATTGTCGAAATAAGGATTCAGCTGGTTTAAATATTCAGGATCCACCAGGTTATCACTGTCAATAATGGTCAGCCTTTCATGAGGTCTGATAAAATTATTGATGGCATAAAAATGAGATCGGGTATTACTGGAAAGGATTTCGGGCGGCGTTAATATAATAACGCGTTTATCCTCAAAATAAAGGTCACTGGTATCACAGTGATCCGCTACAATGTAAATGATGTAATTGCTGTAATTCAGTCGCAGTAAGGATTTAACCACTACCGGCAATTGATTTGTTTGCTGATAGGCAGTTACGATAATGGCATAATCAATTTCATTACCGTTTTTTTCTGCTGCATAAATCTTTGGCTTTTTAAGTTTCCACAAGATATACAGAAAAACAGGAAGGACTAAATTATAGCCTATAAAGACCTGAACAACAATCCATAAGGCAGTTAAAAGTTCCATTAATTTCCTTTCGTGTTAACTTTATTGATTACCCAACCCATAAAGGCGCCGGTTTCTTTTAAATAGGCGATTTGATTCTTCATTCGCTGGCTGATGGTCGTACCAGCGCCAAATACCGTAACAATGTCTTTTGAGAACAAAACCCACTCTTTTCCCTGGTTTTTATCATTTAAAGCGGCAGTTTCAATGATGATCAAATCATAAATATTTTTCATCTCTTCCAATTTGGATTGAATAACCTCAAAACTGGCCAGTTCCAATAAAGAGGTATCCCCTCCTCTATTGCTTAATATATCCATAGAACCGGTATGATTTTTATTTAATTCAGCCTGACCTTTAAGAAAATCTTCCAGGTAAATTTTTGAGGTAGAGGCTTTGGAGATGCTGGGATTGGTAAAATTGCCATCGATGACCAAAACTTTCTTATTCGTCATTTTCCAGGCGAGTGCAAGACTCAGGGCAATCAGTGTTTTACCTTCACCGGGATTAATACTGGTCAACACCAACACTTTGTCTTTTAAATCTCGCTCAATCTCATAACGGATGGATCGAAGCTGATTTTTAAAAATTTGTAAATCAGGTGCAATAAATTCCTGGTTCCATAATCCCCCAAGATCTACCGAAGGACTAACCAGTTTGTTAACCTCCCCTAAAACAGGTTCATTAGTGGCATTTGCCAGTTCCTCTGCAGTATGTAGACTTTCATCAAGGAAATAGATCACAAAAATGACCATTGCGCAAAAAACAAAGCTGATGATCCCGCTTAAAATTACCAACAACATCTTTTTTGAAGGTTGTGCCGGTCCGGCAACACCGGGTTGCACCACATTCATTTTAGATGAAAATGAAGATTCCAGGCTGCTTTGATTAAACTTATTGAGGATATCAAGGTATTCTCTGCTGGCAATGTCAATGCTCATTTCCAGCGACTGGACATCTGCCTCCTTGGGCACTAATACATCAAATTGCCTGTTGAGGGACTTCAATTTATTTTCTAAGGAATTAATACTGTACTTTGAAATATCAAGCTGAATTTCCAGATCAAGCTTTTGACTGATCAATTCTTGTTTGGTGCTTAATGGATTGGTAATGTACTGATCTGCTGATTTATTGATCTGGTTACTTAATTTTCTGCTTAAAGAATCGTAACTCGACTTGTATTTTGGATCCAGGTCATTACTGATGTACAAATCATAAATTGAACTCAATTCTTCTTTAGTGTCTGCAATGGATTGATTCACTTTAGAAAGTGTAGCCTCCATATAACTTCTTTCACGGGGATCAAACTTTTTATCAATCTCATTCAAGGCACCTGCATAGGAAGAAGTCTTGTTTATGGCTTCCTGTTTTTTGGTGTCATATTCAAGAATCAGGGTATATAATTGTTTGGATTGCTCCGTAAGGTTTAAAACCCCGTTTTTTATTTTGTAATTGCGGAGCCGCTCCATCCTGTTGGACAAGGTATCGTTCTTTTCAGCAAGTAATATATTCAGAAAAGTATGGGCTTTTTCCTGGCTTTTCCTTATTGCAGAAGAATAATTCTTGATGAACTCTGCAGAGATCGAATTGACAACAAAAGCGGAAAGTTCAGGATTTTCTGACTCGAATTGCACCACAATAAAATCGCTGTCGCCGGGACGGTAAATCAATAATTTGGATTTTATCGATTCTGCATCATAACCCATGGATTTTAACAATTTGTAAAGCCCATTTTGATCCTTATTAGTCAGTATTAAGCTTTGATTCTTCTGGTATTTTTCAAGGTACACAGCCTTGGCATGTGCCCGGGCAGATGGGTTCAAATCCAGCAAAAGTTGACTTGGCTTTTTAAAAGGCGTATTTGTGTTCAGGTCATGCAGTAGGAGTTGGAAAGATACCTGATCCAGAACCTTGTTCATTCTCATGGTTTCCATGAGGTTGCTGAACTTCTGATTGACCTTATCCCTATCAGTAACCTGTGATATAACAGATTGCTGTTGTGTTTCATCTACAATCCCAGTTGAAATCTGCGCTTGGGACACATAAGAACTTGGCAGGTTACGGACCAGAAAAAAGGTAATCACGATGGTTACGATTGGAACAATGATCAACGTTAACCTGTACTTCTTAAGAAGATTTAAAAACTTAAATACTTGGTGCATTATTTTATATCTTCTATTCTGGTAACGGTTAATTCTTCTAAGGAGGCTTTGGCACTCAGGTAACTGGCTTCTGTTTGCAATTTAGTTTGATAGGCCTGGTTAACAGTGGTGGAAGCACTGTTAAACTCCAAAAAGGTAACCTCCCCTTTCTGGTACTTCATTTTTATAGCCTCGAAATCTGTTTTGGCATTCACATAGGCGTTATGTACAGGTGCAAGTGATTTTTGATACTGTAAGTAAAGGAAGTACCTGTTTTTAACCAGGGAGGCCAGTTGAAGAAAATACTCTTCCTCATTAGCCTGGGCTATTTTCACCTGCTCTTTAGCCTTTTTGATATTCCCTGGCTTTGCAAACAGCTGCCCCGGGTTAACGCTGATCCCGAACTGATAACCGGTGAGGAGATCAGCGGTAGTTAAATTTACGGAATTGATATTGGCGTCATTGGACCTTGCCACATATTGAAGGGAAAATGGATCTAACCAGGAGATTTTTGCCGCAGACAAGTCGCTTTTGGCCATCGTGATTTCACTATTTAAAGCCTTAACTTTTGGATAATTTGCTTGAGCGGTGGCCACCAGTTTTTCTAAAAACACAGGAGAAACATCACTTAAAAGACTTTCTTGTGCAGCAAGGTTTTGGATATTTAAAAGAAGTAAAAAGAAAAAACAAATGGAGATAAAAGTAGACTTTTTATGCATAGACAAATAAAGTATGGTCAAATATATAAGTTCTTCTTACAAAATAAGCTAATATTGTACAATTCAGTCCAATATAATGATTAAACCATGAGATTATTATTCGAAAAAATAAAAAATAATCCTAAATTAAAAAAATTAGCACACTGGTTGATTGTTCCCAAAAATGAAGCCAGACCCAGACTGTGGGTGAGCTGGTTTTTAAATCCTTTCTTTCATCTGAAGAAAAAAGGGAGTAAGATCAGGTACAGGACCAGAATGGATGTCTTGCCTTTTCGTTATTTCGAGTTGGGTCATGATTCCATCATCGAGGATTTTTGTACCATCAACAATGGAGTGGGCAATGTGATTATTGGTGATCGTACCCTTATTGGGATGAGTAATGTAATCATTGGTCCTGTAACCATAGGAAACAACGTGATTACAGCCCAACATGTGGTGATGAGTGGTTTAAATCATGTATATACTGATATAGCAATTCCCATTTCCAGGCAAGAAGTTAAAACTGCAGCAATCACCATAGAGGATGATTGCTGGATTGCTGCCAATGTGGTCATCACCGCAGGAGTCAGAATAGGGAAACATACAGTGATTGCGGCTGGTGCTGTGGTCACCAAAGATGTTCCTCCTTATTCCATTGTAGCAGGAAATCCGGGAAAAGTCATCAAAAAATATGACTTTGAATCGAATTCCTGGATAAAAGCATAACTTGATGGATGTCGCTTTAAAGCATATTGCGAATTTAAGGCAAATTGTGTTTTATACCTTCTCTTTTTGAACCATTGCTGGGATGGTTTTGAAAATAATCTTAACATCCAGCCAGAAGGAAAAATTCTGAGCATAAAAGTTATCCAGCTTTTTACGTTCTCGCTCAGACATATCTTCTCTGCCCCTTCTGCTTACCTGCCATAGTCCGGTTAAACCGGCAGGTCCTAAGAAACGCATGGTCCATTCATTTGAAGTCAGGGTTTCTGCTTCATATAAAGGCAGTGGACGGTTACCAACTAAAGACATGTCACCTTTAAAGACATTATACAACTGTGGCAATTCATCAATGCTGTACTTCCTGATAAAGGCACCAACTTTGGTCACTCTAGGATCGTTTTTCAATTTGACAAAGGTTGTTTTACCGGCCTCAGATTTGTCATATTGATTGAGTTTACTTAATGAATCCAGCTCCTTATTTGCGTTGTTGCGCATGGAGCGAAACTTGTAAAAATCAAATATATGATAACCTGTACCCACCCTTTTGCTTTTAAAAATAACCGGACCCCGTGACTCTAAGGCAACGGCCGCTGCAACACAAATCAACAAGGGTGATAATAATAATAAGGCACCACCTGAAGCAAGCACATCAAAAGCCCTTTTATAAAGTGGCATTCTAAAATTGACATCAATCTTGGAAAGATCCGATAGCTGTGGTTTAATTAGCTTGAACTTAACCAGGAAGATGATCCTTTCGCACAGGTCATTTACCGGAAAGGGCTGAAGGTACAAATCGTTTACCTTATAACTCATGGCCTTTTCCCGCAGTCCGGCTTGAGGGCCTTTTGACAACAGAATTAACACCAATCCCTTTAACAAGGGATCCTGCTTTATTTTTGATATGAAGGCAAAACATTTCTCGGTGTTTGCAACTTCAATAATGATAACATCTGGTAAATTGAATAAAGATTGTTCTTTAAGATAGGACTCGCATTGATCAATATTTGCCTCTGCATGAACCACAAAGGATTCCTGTAAAACCGCCAGTACTGCTGTGGTAAAGGACGATCCTGAATATAATAAGCGAATAGGGTTTTTTGTTGAATTAACCAGGACAGGGTTATTTTCCAACGGGGTCATACTTTCTGAAAACATCAATGATGGCGTTTTTTAATTGGGTCGGATTAAAAGGCTTGGGCACAAAGGCATCTACTTTAAACTGCATTTGTGTTACTCTATCTTCCAGGTTTTTGGCACCTGATAAAATGATAACAGGGGTATCTCTGTAAAAACCACTGATCTTTAAGTTATGTATAAACGAACTGCCGTCAAAATATGGCATTTCAAGATCAGACAGGATTAACGAAGGTGAATGCCCCTCTTCAAGCCAGGTAAGTGCATCCACACCACTGGTTTTAATAATTAAATCATAATCTGCAGAAAGTACAAAATTCAAGAGTTTGAGTATAGTAATCTCATCATCGACAATCAATATTTGCTTTTTAGTCATTTCCTTCGTACAACCTTATGTTAGGCGAACATACAAAATTTATAATAGGTTATAAAAGGTTTTTATAACCTATTATAAATTTTGTATCCATGCCTAAAATTATTGCCCAACTCTACCGGATTTTCTATCCTGGCCTCTGCCGATAATATAGCCTGTACCTGCACCTACTACACCGCCGATAACAGCTCCTCTACCTTTCTTTTTATCAATCAAGGCACCACCTACAGCACCCGCAGCACCACCAATTACGCTGGCCTTAGCAGCCTGACTCCAGCCTTCTTTTTTATTAGCTGTTGTTGTAGAGCTGGATTGAACATGAGAAGTAGCGGCAGGCGCCTTTGCTTCCCTACGTTCAGACAATAAGAGCATTCGTTTTTCTTCAGCAACTTGTTTCTCTTGTGCCAGACGCTCCATTTCTTGTTGTTTAACTACAGCTGCTTTCTCAAAGCTGTCTATTCTTAAACTATCACGAACTTCTTTTAGGGCAACTTGCTTAGCAGCTTCTTGTTTAGCAGCTTCTTCGGCCTTGTTACTACAAGAGGCCATAACAGTTGCAATTGCGAGTATAGAAAGTAATTTTTTCATATCAGTAATATCTAATTTATTATTCTATTACCTATAAGAAAAAACTATGCCAAGTTTCCTTAATTTTTTACTTTTCCATCAAGGGTGAATGTCCAAGCGAATCATTATCATTATTGTCGTCTGTTTCTCCATCAGGGTTTCCAGAAATTCGGTCATTATCATTATCAAGATAATGATAAGGGGTATCCGAAGAATGATCTGCATCCAACCCTAAATTTTCATTTTCTTCTTCTTTATCTTCGACTGATTTGGGCGATGAAGTGACCTTTTTCTTACCGGGATGATTAGCTTTATTATTCATATTCCTAAAATATAATTACAGTTTAAACAAAAAAACCATTGTTAAAGTTTAGTTTAAAGCGATTTTGCATTATTTGTGTCTTTTTTTTAATGCTTGTGATGTTGTTTTTTGGAATTTAATTTTCTATTGTTTACTTTCACATCGAATTATAAATAAAAATATGCGTAAGACAGGAAAAGTTAAATGGTTTAATTCTTCAAAAGGGTTTGGTTTTATCACCCCTGAAGAAGGAGGTAAAGATATATTCGTACATTTCTCTGCAATTGCAGGAGACT
>Ga0182007_10001480_pt1 | contig 12585 bp, 8 predicted proteins | sample Sormic07211113_1_FD_123023 | JGI IMG/M metagenome (GOLD analysis project Ga0182007, IMG submission 123023) | Rhizosphere microbial communities from Sorghum bicolor, Mead, Nebraska, USA - 072115-113_1 MetaG | ecosystem: Host-associated > Plants > Roots > Rhizosphere | place: USA: Nebraska... | reverse complement strand
GGGCGGAGAGGGAGGTGGCGGCGCTGGTCGAGGCGGTGACGGGGGCGGTGCCGGAGTCGGGGGCTGTGCGGGCTCTGGTACGGCGGACCGGCGGGGACGCCTTCTTCGTCACCGAGTTGCTGCGGGCCGGGAGTTGGGACGCGGGGCGGGGGAGCGGGGCGGGGGAGCGGGGCGGTCCTGGTGTTCCTCCGGGTGCCGTTCGGGCTGCCGTGGACGACCGGTTGGCCGGTCTCAGCCCGCGGGCCGGACGTGTGCTGGACGTGGCCGCCGTGCTCGGTACGCGTTTCCGGCTGGACGTGTTGGCGGAGGCGGCGGAGGTGCCGCTGGGGGAGGTGCGGGCGCTGTTGGGGGAGGCCGCGGGGGCCGGGTTGGTGGCGGAGGTGGGTGCGGATCGGGGTGCGTTCCGCCACGACCTGCTCCGGGACGCGGTGTACGACACCCTCTCCTTCGCCGACCGGACCGCTCTCCACCACACCGCTGCCGACGTCCTGGCCGGTTACGCGCGCCGCGGCCGCGACACCGCCCCGGCTGAGGTCGCCCACCACCTGCTGCTGTCCGGCCCGGAACACGCGAGGCGCGCCGCGGAGTACGCCCGCGAGGCGGCGACCCGGGCGGAGGAGATGTTCGCGTTCGAGGACGCGGCCCGGTGGTACGAGCGGGCGGTGGAGGCGTTGGGGGTGCGGGCCGACGCTGGGACGGGAGGCGGCGGCTTCGGGGAGGGACTGGAGTCGGCGAGTGCCCTTGGGGCGAGCTTGGAGACGGGGGACGGCGACAGAGAAGCGGCGCACCAGCGGGGCGACTTCGGGCAGCGGGGGCCGAAGGGGCCGGGCAGAGGCATCGGGAGGAGCGCCGACTCGGGTTCGGGGGCGGGTCTCGGCGATGGCAGGGGCGGCGCCAGGGGCGATGGGGGTGGCGACGGCGGTCCTGACGGCTGGAGCGAAGTCCGCGGCGACGGCGACGGGCGGGGTGTCGGCGCGACAGCCGGGGCCGGCGGCGCCCGGGGTGTGGTCTTCGGGCGCGGGCGCGGGCTCGGCGGCGCCGGTGCGGTCGAGGGTGGTGCGGTCGAGGGTGGTGCGGGGCGGGAGTGGCTCGATCGCGTCGAGCTCGTCGAGGTGCTGCTCGGACTCGGCGCGGCGCGGCTGGGTGCCGGGGAGCGGGAAGCTGCTCGGGAGGCGTTTCTCACGGCGGCTGGGATGGCCCGGGAGGTGGACCGGCCGGACCTGTTGGCACGGGCCGCGCTCGGTCTCGGCACCGGCCTCGTCGGCTTCGAGGTGGACCTGAACGACCGCGAGCAGGTCGACCTGCTGACCGAGGCCCGGACCGCGCTCTCCGCGGAGCCGGAGCACTCCGAGACCGAGCGGGACTGCGCCGACGGCGAGTGGGACCGTTCCCGCGCCGAGGCGGGGGACCCCGGGCAGCCGGATCGTCCTCGCGTCGGGCTGGACGCTCGCTCCGGTGTCGAGGCGGAACGCCTCGCCGTGCCGTACGACTCCTCCGCCGAGCCGGATGGCGCCACCCAGCCGGATCGTCCCTGGGCCGGGCCGGACGCTCGCCCCAGCGCTGAGGCCGAGGACCCCGCCGGGCCGGATCGTCCCCGCGCCAAGCCGTACCGCCCCGATGCTGAGCCCCGGCCTTCCGACGCCCGGCGTCTCGCAGCCTCCTCGCTCCCCGAGGACGCGTCGCCTTCCCCAGGCGCACGGAGCCTCTCCACCTCCCCGCGCCGGTTCCAACCCACCTCTCGCGTCCCGCGCTCCTCCACCACCCCCACCCCCCCCCCCCCTGCGCCCCCCCGTCACCGCGCGTCTCTCGCTTGCCGCCGGGCTCCTCGAGCCGGAGGCCGGGCGACTGGCGCTCGCCCAGGAGGCCGTGGGGGTCGCCCGTGAGGTCGGGGACCCGGCGACACTGGCCACCGCGCTCGCCGCTCTGTGCGATGCCCGTCCCGGTCCCGACCACTGCCGCGACCGTCTCACCTGGTCCGGAGAGATCGTCACCACCGCACGCGAGCTCCGTGACCCCGTCCTCGAACTCCTCGGCCGACGGCTCCGGTTGGTCGCCTTCATGGAGACGGGCGCGTTCGCCGAGGCCGACGTCGAGGCGGCGGCGTACGAAGCCGTCGTACGACCGCTCAGGCGCCCCCTGTACGCCTGGTACGTGCCCCTGTGGCGCGGCACGCGGGCCCTGATGGAAGGCCGTTACGAGGACTGTTCGGCCGCACTCGACGAAGTCGAGCAGCTGGGCCGGCGCTCCGGCAGCGCGAACGCCGCCCTGCTCGCCGTCACCCAGCGCTGGTGCCTGTACGCCGACACGGGCGACCTCGCGGGGCTGGAGCGCATCCGGTCCGAGGCGACGGTCCTCGAACGCTCCCCGATGCTCTGGCCCCGCGTCACCCTCGCCCTGCTCGCCGCCCAGTTCGGCCGCCACGACGAGGCCGTACGCCGGCTGTCCGCCGTCGCACCGCGGCTCGGTGACGCGACCCGGGACAGCGAGTGGCTCCCCATGCTGGCGCAGGCCGCGGAGACGGTGGCCGCCGTGGGTTCCCATCCGGCCGCGCCCGCGCTGTACGACCTCCTCGCCCCGTACGCCGGTCTGTTCGTGGTGGAGGGCATCGGCGCGGCGGTACGGGGGCCGGTCGACCGTCACCTCGCCCTGCTGGCGGCGGCCATGGGGGACCCGAACCGCGCCGACCACCACCGGACCACCGCCCTACGAGCGGCCGAGGCGGCGGGAGCGGTGGCACTGGTGGAGCGGATCGGGGGCGAGACGGGAGAGGGGGAGCGGGGGGAGGGGGAGAGAGGGGAGGGGCAGAGTGGGGAGGGCAGGGGCAGGGATGTGCGCTCCGTATTCGCGCCGGTGGACGCCTCCGCCCCGGCCGTCAGCCCTCCGGCACCCCCTCTCCCCACCGCCCTCTTCCGCCACGAAGGCCCCCTCTGGCACCTTCGGTACGCCGGTCGGGACGTGCGGCTTCCCGACAGCAAGGGGCTGCATGATCTCGCCGCGCTGCTCGCACGCCCCGGCACCCCCGTGCCCGCCGTTGAGCTGGCGTCTCCCGGGGGTTCCGATGCTCCCCATGAGCCTTCCCGCGGGACCGGTGTCAGCGGCGGGCTCGGTCCGGATCTGCATCCGCAGGGTGATGTCGGCGAGGTCGTCGACGCCGTCGCCCGGGCCGCTTATCGGCGCCGGCTGCGGGAGCTGGAGGAGGAGGCGCGGGACGCGGACGCCCTGGGGGACGCCGGGCGGTCGGAGAGGGCGGCGGTCGAGCGGGACGCCCTCGTCGCGCAGCTCGCGGCCGCGTACGGCATCGGCGGCCGGGTCCGTCGTACGGGATCGCCGGTCGAGCGGGCCCGTACCGCCGTCACCGCCCGTATCCGGGCCGCGGTGCGCCGGATCGCCGGTGTCCACCCCGAGCTCGGCCGGCATCTGGAGACCGCCGTCCGGACCGGCACCCTCTGTGTCTACCAGCCGGAGCAGCCGCCTGACTGGCGCCTGTGAGGGGCCGCCTCACACCGTGCCGGCCGATCTCACGCCTTCTCCATGACGAACCAACCACGGAGGAAGGCAGGACACCATGCCCCGCACATCCAAGGCCGAGGCCGAGCTCCAGGTGGACGAGCCGGTCATCGAGGGCCGTTACGCGCAGGTCGGTCCGTACACCGTCGGTTACGAGACAGTGAAGGAGGACATGGACCCGGCGCCGCTGTTCCGGGGCCTGCCCGACGACCGCTGCCAGTGCCCGCACTGGGGTCAGGTCCTCACCGGCAAGATCGTCTTCCGCTACGCCGACCACGACGAGGTCTTCCACGCCGGTGACGCCTACTACGGCGCACCCGGTCACCTCCCGCTCGTCTTCGCCGGCACCGAGATCGTCGAGTTCAGCCCCACGGCGGAACTGAACCGCACGATGGAGGTCGTCGGCCGCAACCTCGCGGGAGCCACGTCATGACCACACTCGCGCACACCACCACCGGCGCCGGCGCCATCGGCACCCGCGTCCGGGAACTCGCCGACCTCTTCGTACGGTTCCTGGAGACCAACTCCGCCCCCGAGGGGCTGTTCACGGACGATGTGTTCCTCGACCTGACCGTGCCTCAGTGGCGCCTGCAGGCGCAGGGCCGGGAGGAGGTCGTCGCCGCACGCCGCCGTAGCCATCCCTTCCTCGGCACCGTGCCCCGCCACCGGGTGGACGCCACCGCGACCGGGCTCGTGCTGGAGTTCGAGGAGAGCTGGGAGGACGAGCAAGGCACCTGGTACTGCCGGGAGTTGATGCGCGCGGACATCAGGGACGGCGCGATCAGCGAGGCGTCCGTCTACTGCACGGGCGACTGGGACCCGGCCACGCAGGCGGCACACAAGCGGGAGGTGACTCTCCTGAGGCCGTGAGTCCCACCGACAACTGCTCGCGGCTTCACGACCCGAGGGAACCGGGGCTGTTCGGGCCCCGGGACCGTCGGGAATGAACTGTCGGGAATGAACCCTCGGCCCTGAGTCTTCGCTTAGAGGTTGCTGAGAATCGCCCGATGCGTGGCGTCGGTCATAGACAGTGGCCCGTGTGACCCCGAAAGGTGGGGTTGCGGACGGAAGGAGCCCCCACTGTGGAACAAGCCGCGACGGCCGACACCCAGCCCTTGGCGGGCCCCCTTCCCGAAGTCTCCGGCCTGCTGGACGGCCTGCCCCGCCAGCGCGTCCAGACGGCGTCGGCACCCTCGTCGGCCGCACCGGCACGCCCTGTGGAACCCCGCACCGGCCTCCGCCCGTGGCGCGTCCTCCCCACCCCCAGCGGCACGCCCTTCACGTTCGGATTCGCCGCGGTCCTCCTGGCCACCTCGCTGATCAGCACGTATGCCTCCTCCTCCCTCGTCTACGCCCTCCAACAGGGCTCCAGCACGGACGTGGCCCACCTGATCCGCACCCCCGTGCTGGTCCTGCTCGCCAGCGCCCTGTGGGTCGCGGGTGGACTGGTATCGCCGTACGTCCTCTGCTTCCTGGTCGTCCTGACCGCCCTGGAACGCCGGATAGGCGGTGCCCGTACGGCCGTGGTCTTTCTCGTCGGCCATGTCCTGGCCACGCTCGCGACCGAGGGCGGGGTCGGCCTCGGCGTCCTCTTCGGCGACCTGCCCCACACCTCCCTGCACCGCCTCGACTACGGCATCAGCTTCGGCGTCGCGTCGAGCGTCGGCGCCCTGGCCGGCCTGCTCACCCCGTGGCTGCGCTGGCCCCTGCTCGTCCTGTTCGGCGGCATGCTGATCCAGGACCTGATCGCCTACACCGACCCCATGACCAACTGGGGCCACCTGATCTCACTGGCGATAGGCGTGTCCTGCTGGCCGAAAGCCCGCCACTGGCACCAGGCCCACAAGACGGAAACCCGCCGGGCCCCCCACCCCCAGCCCGCCTGATCCACCGGGCCCAGGCCCCACAGCCCTTCCACACCCGAGCCGCCCCGGCTCCTTGCCCCTGGGCTGCTCCGGCTCCCCGCGCCCGGGCCGCCCCGGCTCCCCGCACTGAAGCCGCCCAGCCTTCCGCATCCAGGCCCGACAACCCCCGGCCGCCCACCGCCCGCCGCGCCGTCCCCAACTCCCATGTCGGCCCCTGACGCCGAGCCGGTGCTCCGCGTCGGGGACGGGGGCCTTGGACCCCGGTGAATGTGCTGTTCAGGGGGCGATCGCTCACAGCGAACGCGCGCTCGGGAACATCAGTGAAGCGTCGTGCATTGAGTCGGCATAGCTCAACTTGACTGCCGAAGGGGAGATCATGGCTTCGACGTCCACACCGCTCACTCTGCCTGTGCTGCCGCTCGACGACGAGGTCGTGCTGCCCGGAATGGTTGTGCCGCTGGACCTGAACGACGCCGATGTGCGGGCCGCGGTGGAGGCCGCCCAGGCCGCCGCACGGTCGGAACCGGGAAAGCCGAAGGTCCTGCTGGTGCCACGCATCGACGGCACATACCCGGGCACCGGTGTGCTCGGCACCGTCGAGCAGGTCGGCCGGCTGGCCGACGGTGACCCGGGCGCCCTGATCCGCGGCCGCGGCCGTGTGAAGATCGGCGCCGGCACCACCGGACCGGGCGCGGCACTGTGGGTCGAGGGGACGAGGATCGAGGAGACGGTGCCCGAGCCGCTGCCCGGCCAGGTCGCCGAACTCGTCAAGGAATACAAGGCACTTGCCACCGCATGGCTGCGCAAGCGCGGCGCCTGGCAGGTCGTGGACCGCGTCCAGGCCATCGACGACGTGTCGCAACTGGCCGACAACTCCGGCTACTCGCCGTTCCTGACCACCGAGCAGAAGGTCGAACTGCTGGAGACCGCCGACCCGGTCGCCCGCCTCAAGCTCGCCACCCAGCACCTGCGCGACCACCTCGCCGAGCAGGACGTGGCCGAGACCATCGCCAAGGACGTCCAGGAGGGCGTCGACAAGCAGCAGCGCGAGTTCCTGCTCCGCCGCCAGCTGGAGGCGGTCCGCAAGGAGCTGCGCGAGCTGAACGGCGACTCCAAGGACGCGGCCGAGGAGTCCGACGACTACCGCGCCCGTGTGGAGGCCGCCGACCTGCCGGAGAAGGTGCGGGAAGCCGCCCTGAAGGAGGTCGACAAGCTGGAGCGGTCCAGCGACCAGTCGCCCGAGGGATCATGGATCCGGACGTGGCTGGACACCGTCCTCGAACTCCCCTGGAACGAGCGGACCGAGGACGTGTACGACATCCAGGGCGCCAAGGCGGTCCTGGACGCCGAGCACGCGGGCCTGGAGGACGTGAAGGAGCGGATCACCGAGTACCTGGCGGTGCGCAAGCGCCGCACGGACCGCGGCCTGGGCGTCATCGGCGGCCGGCGCGGCGGTGCCGTACTGGCCCTCGTCGGTCCGCCCGGCGTCGGCAAGACCTCGCTCGGCGAGTCCGTCGCGCACGCGATGGGACGGAAGTTCGTGCGGGTCGCGCTCGGCGGTGTGCGGGACGAGGCGGAGATCCGCGGCCACCGGCGTACGTACGTCGGCGCGCTGCCCGGCCGTATCGTGCGGGCCATCAAGGAGGCCGGTTCCATGAACCCGGTGGTCCTGCTCGACGAGATCGACAAGGTGGGCTCGGACTTCCGCGGCGACCCGGCCGCGGCGCTCCTCGAAGTCCTCGACCCGGCGCAGAACCACACCTTCCGGGACCACTACCTGGAGGTCGAACTCGACCTGAGCGACGTCGTCTTCCTGGCGACGGCGAACGTGCTCGAAGCCATCCCGGAGGCCCTGCTCGACCGTATGGAGCTGGTCCGGCTGGACGGCTACACGGAGGACGAGAAGGTCGTCATCGCCCGTGACCACCTGCTGCCGCGCCAGCTGGAGCGGGCGGGCCTGGACAAGGACGAGGTGACCCTGGACGACAGCGCCCTGCGCAAGCTCGCCGGCGAGTACACGCGCGAGGCGGGTGTGCGCACCCTGGAGCGCTCGATCGCGCGGCTGCTGCGCAAGGTCGCGGCGCAGCACGAACTGGGCGACCGGGAGCTGCCGTTCACCATCGGGGACGAGGACCTGCGTGCCCTGATCGGGCGTCCGCACCATGTGCCGGAGTCGGCGCAGGACCCGGCCGAGCGCCGTACCGCGGTCCCGGGTGTGGCGACGGGCCTCGCGGTGACCGGCGCCGGCGGTGACGTCCTGTACGTCGAGGCGTCGCTGGCCGACCCGGAGACGGGCGCGGCGGGCCTGACCCTCACGGGTCAGCTGGGTGACGTGATGAAGGAGAGCGCGCAGATCGCCCTGTCCTTCCTCCGCTCGCACGGCGCGGAACTGGAGCTGCCGGTCGCGGATCTCAAGGACCGCGGCGTGCACATCCACTTCCCGGCGGGCGCGGTCCCGAAGGACGGCCCGAGCGCGGGTGTCACGATGACGACGGCGCTGGCGTCCCTCCTGTCCGGCCGGCTGGTGCGCACGGACGTGGCGATGACGGGCGAGGTCTCCCTGACCGGCCGTGTTCTGCCCATCGGCGGTGTGAAGCAGAAGCTCCTCGCCGCGCATCGCGCAGGGGTGACGACCGTCATCATCCCGAAGCGGAACGAGCCCGACCTGGACGACGTCCCCGCGGAGGTCCTGGACAAGCTCGACGTCCACGCCGTGACCGATGTCCGCCAGGTCCTGGCACTGGCCCTCGCGCCCGCCACGAACGACGCGCGGCCGGAGGTCCCGGTCGCCGCGTGACGACTGTCCGTGTCCTGCGGCGGGCCCAGCCCGCGGGGACCGGTCAGGGGAAGGCCTGGGTGGCGTGACGGACGCCCGGGCCTTCCCCGTACGTCAGCCGTTCGCCAGCGCCTGCACCCGGTCCAGCGCGCCGTTGAACTTGTCGTGGTCGCCGACCGTCGGGCCGGAGGAGGTGTACTGCCACATCGTGTAGTACGACCATCCGGCCGGCAGTGTGCCCGCGTCCGAGGCGTACCGGGCGATCCACAGGGGGTTGTCGGCCGCGAAACCGCCGTAGTTGCCGGTGCAGTCGCTCCACCAGCTCGTCGCCGTGTAGATGACCGCGTCCCGGCTCGTGCGCGCCTTGTACCTGCTGAGGAAGTCCGCGATCCAGCTGACCATCGCGCTCTGGGACTTGCCGTAGCACTCGGCCCCGTACGGGTTCCACTCGATGTCGAGGGCGCCGGGCAGTGTCCTGCCGTCCCCGGACCAGCCGCCGCCGTGGTCGACGAAGTAGTCGGCCTGGGTGGCGCCGCCGGTGGTGTCGGGGGTGGCGAAGTGGTACGCGCCGCGGATCATGCCGACGTCGTAGGAGCCGTTGTACTGCTGGGCGAAGGACGGGTTGGTGTAGTACGTCCCCTCGGTCGCCTTGGTGTAGGCCCACTTCACCCCGCTGCTCCACAGCGTCGACCAGGCCACGTTGCCCTGGTGACTGGAGACGTCCACGCCCTCGGTCTGGGCGGCGGCGGTGGGCGCGGGCGTGCCGTGCCGCCCGTCGTGGGCGAGGACGCCCATGCCCATGTGGGCGGAGCCGCGGGCCGGGGTGGTCGCCGCCTCGGCCGGGGCGGTGAGGGCGAGGGGCAGGGAGAGGGCGGCGAGCAGGAGTCCGGCGAGGGAGAGGGACAAGCGCCGGCGGCGCAGCGGGTTCGGTCTGTGCACGGGCATGGCGTGCCTCCGAAAGGCATCGGTGATGCTCGGTGGGGGAGATGACGAAGAAGCTACGCACGTAGAAGAAGGGGTGGGAAGAGGGGGCGGGGGCTGCCGTTGGTCTAGCCCTGCGAAATACTTGTGGAGCTGCGGCGATGACCGCGTCGGGCGGAAACTTTCATGACCGGGAAACCGGACCGGGACATCCGAGGCAGGGGTTGACGTGCACGAAGGCGGAAGCGGGGACGGGACCGGAGACTCCTCACCGGCGTCACCGAGCGGTGCCGACCAGGAGTACCTGTCCCTGGAGCGCGAGCTCACGGTCCTGCTGCGGCGCGCCCGCGCCAACCAGGGCGAGATGGCCCGCGAGGTCCACCCCGACCTGGAGTCGGCGGCGTACGGCCTGCTGATCCGGCTCGACGAGTGGGGCCGCCAGCGCGCCACGGAGCTGGCCGCCTACATCGGCGTGGGCAAGGCCACCATGTCCCGCCAGCTGCGCGCCCTGGAGGACCTGGGGCTGGTCGCCCGCGAGCCCGACCCCGCCGACGGCCGGGCATGGCTGGTGCACCTGACGGACGAGGGCCACCACCGGGTCGCGAAGGTCCGGGAGGCCCGCCGGGCGCGGTACGTCAGCCAGCTGGCCCACTGGGACCGCCGGGAGGTGTCCGAACTGGCCCGGCTGCTCGGGCAGTTGAACCGCGTGATGGAGCGTTAGCCGGGGTCAGCCGCTGGCGGTGGGCAGTTCCGCGTACACCGCCGTCGCGTCGTCGTGGATCTTGCTCCGCAGCAGATGGGTACGGGTCTCGGCGTCGGCGCGCTCCAGTGCGCGGACCCGTTCCACCAGGGCCGTAGCGCCCTCCTTGCGGACGAGGCGCAGACAGTCCGCCCAGTCGCCCTCGTGGAACGTCTCCACCCAGCGTGCCGCCCCGTCGGAGAGCGCCAGCAGGGCCCGCACCTCGTCGCGCGGCACCGACCCGGTGACCGCGCGCGCCGCCACGGCCGGATCCGCCGCCGCCGTGAAGAAGCCGCCCTCCTTGTTGCGGACCGTCGAGTCGATGATCGCGTCCGTGGCCAGCAAGGCGCGCGGGAGGCGGGAGAGCCGGTCGTCGAGTACGGCGGTCACCGCGCCGTCCGGCGCCTCGAGGAGCAGGGCCGAGTCGGACAGGACCAGGTAGTCGAGGGAGTCCTGACTCCAGCGGGCCACGACCACGGTGGCCTGTGGGGTGCGTGGGTGAGAAAGGTCACAGGTTTGCTCATGTGCCCGGGCGGTACGCGTGATGGCGCGGGAAAGCGCTTCGGTCAGCGGAACATCCGGGAGGGAAACGGTCAGTTCGGTCAACGCGCCGCCGAGGCGCGCCGTGTACCAGGGGACGGAATGCAGACAACCCGTCTCGCCGCGCGGTGGAGTCACCCCGTCCAGGACGACCACCGCACCGCCCCGACCGGAAGCGGGCAGGGCGACGGCGGCGAAGTCCTCGTTGGGGCGGGACGGACCGCCCGGCTCCGAAACAAGTTCCGTACGCATTCGGCCAGTCTGCACGACGCCTTCGCGGCCTTCGCCAAAGGCCGACAGCGGGCACCGAATCGGCGTACTCGGGCAGGTGAGACGCCTGGTTCGGGAGGGAATCCGGCGTTCCGGGAAGGCGCGGCGGCACATACTCCCACCGCCCGGCGTGGACGTCCAACCGGCCTGCGCGGAAAGGCCTTGGCAAGAGCCAGAGGAACTTGCCCGGCCGCTCTCCTTGGATGTTCACTCCTTCGGGTGGCGGGTCAGGTGATGCACGGCCACCGCCCGAGGGAGTTGGGAGGGTCGGGACCCGTACGGGGTGTTTTGCGCACGGACGACGGAAGTTGACGGAGCGTCACCCCTGCCCACGAGTACCACGAGTACAACGAGTCAGGAATGCGAGCACCGGTGCAGAAGAGGCGGCCTCGTCGTACAGGCAAGCAGACGGCCCCCGTCGGGGGTCCGGAGCAGACCCCCGGCCCCGTCACCGGCAAGGGCCGGCCCACCCACGTACGCAACCGGCTCATCGTCGCCGTTGCGGTCGTCGCCGCCGCCGTCGCGGGCGCCGGAGCACCCTCCGTCCTCGCCGCCTCCGGCCGGCTCAAGGACTCCCAGGACCTGGTGACGCTCGCCGGGCAGACCCAGGACGCGCTCGCCCTCGCCCACTCGCTCGCCGACGAGCGGGACGACGTCACCGCGTACATCGCGGCGGGCCGCGCCAAGTCCAAGGCCCCCTCCGAGCAGCACAGCGCCCGTGTCGACCGGCAGGTCGAGGACCTGCGCGCCGACACCGACATCTCCGCCGCCCTGCGCGCCGACCTCGACGGCATCCAGAGCCTGCGCCGCTCCGCGCTCACCGGCAGCAGCAGCGCCCTGCAGACGCACGACGCCTACTCCGCCGCCATCACCGGCCTGCACCGGCTCGCCGAGCAACTCGCCGAACGGATGCCGGCCCGGGCCGGTGGCGGTGCCCACGCGCTCGCCGAACTCGACTCCGCCGTACAGCAGTCGGCCGCCGCCCGCGGTCTGCTCCTCGCGGCCCTCGACGTGCCCGGCACCACCCAGACCGTCACCAACCCCCTCACCGGTCTGACGAGCACGACCACCACCTCCTCGGACGCCGACACCGGGACCCGCGACGCCCTGACCGCCGCCGCCCAGCAGGCCCGGCTGCGCTCCGACGCCGCCCTCGCCGACTTCCGCGAGACCGCGACCGACGCGGCCAAGACGTCGTACGACTCCACCGTCACCGGTCCCGAGGTCAACCAGGCCGACAAGTACCTGGCCTCCCTCACCGACCAGCCCACCCTGAGCGACTCCGAACTCGGCACCGGCGCGGCCAAGGTCGACGCCGCGCTCTCCGCCCGCGTCGACATGATGCGCGGGGTCGAGTCCGCCCTCTACGACCACCGTACGAAGGACCTCGCGAAGCTCCGCGACGACGACGTCACCGCGCTGGAGATCCGGATCGCGGTGCTCGGCGCGCTGATGCTGGTGGCGATCGGCGTCTCGACCGCGATGGCCCGCTCCCTGACCCGGCCCCTCTCCGTCCTGCGCCGCGGCTCGGCCCGGCTCGCCCAGGCCCCCGACCCGGCCGCCGAGGAGCCCATCACCTTCACCGGCCGCAACGACGAGTTCGCCCAGGTCGTCCGCTCCGTCAACGCCCTGCACGCGCACGCCGCCGCCCTGTACGAGCGCATCGCCACCCTGGAGGCCGACCGCAAGCACCTGGTCGGGCAGCGCCAGAAGATGGCCGACGCGCGTGAGGAGCTGCGCGCCGAACTCGCCGAGTCCGCGGCACAGTTGGGCCGACTGCGGGACGGCATCGGCGCCACCTTCGTCAACCTGTCGCTGCGCACCCTCGGTCTGATCGAGCGTCAACTGACGGTCATCGACGGCCTGGAGGAGCGCGAACACGACCCCGAGCGGCTCGCCACCCTCTTCAAGCTCGACCACTTCGCCACGATCATGCGCCGCCACAGCGAGAACCTCCTGGTCCTCGC
>Ga0182007_10001479_pt1 | contig 12599 bp, 14 predicted proteins | sample Sormic07211113_1_FD_123023 | JGI IMG/M metagenome (GOLD analysis project Ga0182007, IMG submission 123023) | Rhizosphere microbial communities from Sorghum bicolor, Mead, Nebraska, USA - 072115-113_1 MetaG | ecosystem: Host-associated > Plants > Roots > Rhizosphere | place: USA: Nebraska... | reverse complement strand
CCGAGCTCACGTGCCTTGTCCGGCACGTCGCCCGCCGGGCGCGGCGGCGCGGGCTCGGCCACCCGCCCGGTGGTGCGGATCTTGCGCGCCAGGCCCATGAACCCTCCCTGCCCCTGTGAGGACCTTGTGCGGTTGCCTGTTGGGGGCTGTTGTTTGGCTGTGGGCACTCGGTCAGAGGGGAAGGGTGATCCAGATGCTCTTGCCCTCGCCGTCGGCGTCCCGGCGGAGCACCGCCGTGCCCTCCAGACCGAGGACGAGCTCCATGACAGTGGCCAGGCCGCCGGTCCCGGTGCCTGCGACCGAGCCGTACAGCGGGGGGTGGGAGGGGTGACGGTCATGGACCGCCAGGGCCAGGCAGTCCGCGCCGGCCGCGTAGATCACGGTGAGCGTCGGGGAGCGGTCGGCGGCGTGCCGGACACTGTTGGTGACCAGCTCGCTCAGGATCAGCAGAGCCGGGCCGACGGCAGGGTGTCGTAGCCCGATCCCCCATTCGACGAGGGTCTGCTCGGCCGTCTCGCGGGCCATCCGCACGGCGGACGGTTCGGAGGGCAGGGTGAGTACGTGCCGGTGAGGCAGGGCTTCGAGGTGTGTGGACATCGCTCAGGCCTCCGCGCGGGCGAGGCGGAAACCGGTGACCGTCTTGGGGTGCAGGCGCAGCAGGGTGTCGTGCGGGCCGTGTGTCCAGCCGGGCAGGGTACGCCGGTAGTGCGCGGCCTCGTCGCGGTCGGTGATCGCCTCGGCGGGGCCGGAGACGGTGACCGTCCAGCCGGTGCCGGGCACGGCGCGGATCTCGTCCACCTGGTACGTCGCCGTCGCGGGCACCGCCTCGGCCGGGGCCGGGGTACGGATGATCAGGCGGCCGTACTCCCACACGTGCCGTCCGGGTCGCACCACGATCAACTCCCGCTGCACGTACACCAGCCGCCCCAGGCTGCTGCCCTCCAACAGCCACAGGGCCTCCGCACCGGAGATCTCGACCATGCGCAGGGTGGTGGCGGGCGTGCTCATCGCGGGGCTTCCTCGCCGGCGGTTCGGGACTGCTTCTGGGAGGGAACGGGTGCCAGGACTCCGGACGTCTCCAGGTGGTCGCGTGCGGCGCGGATCGCCTCGGGTGTGGTGGCGTACTCCCGGCCCTCGTACCTGAGGAGGTCGAGCGCACCCACGGAGGCGAGGACCTGGCGCTGGCCGGGGCGTATGCCGGAGGCCATGACGGTGATGCCGCGCCGCCCGAGTTTCTCCAGCGCGTCCTTGAGGACCAGGGCGCCGGTTGCGTCCATGGTGGAGACACGGGACATGCGCAGGATGACGACCCGGACGTCGGCGACCTCGGTCAGCTCCAGCAGGAAGCGGTGGGCGGCGGCGAAGAACAGCGGCCCGTCGATGCGGTAGGCGACGATGTGCTCGGCCAGCAGGGCGTGCTCCTCGGCGCTGTGGTCGCCCCGGTCGAGCGGTACCTGGTCGAAGCGGGCCTGTTGGGCGATGGTGCGCAGGGCGAGCGCACCCGCGACGACGAGGCCGATGATCACGGCGTACACGAGGTCCAGAGCCAGCGTGGCCGCCGCCGTGAGGACGAGTATCAGGGCGTCCGAGCGGGTCGCCTTCGCCATGGCCTTGAGCGAGCCGACCTCGACCATGCGGAGCGCGGTGGCCAGCAGCACGCCCGCGAGTGCCGCGAGCGGGATCCTCGAGACGAGCGGCGCCGCCGCGAAGACGATCACGGCGAGGATCGCGGCGTGGGTGAGGGCGGCGAGCCGGGAGCCGGCGCCGGTGCGGACGTTGACCGCGGTGCGGGCGATCGCGCCGGTCGCGGGGACCCCGCCGAACAGCGGGGCGGCGATGTTCGCCAGGCCCTGGCCGAACAACTCGCGGTCGGGGTCGTGCTTCTGACCGACCGTCATGCCGTCCGCGACCGACGCCGACAGCAGCGACTCCAGGGCCGCGAGCGCGGCGACCGCGACGGCCGGGGCGAGCAGGCTGCCGAGCCGGCCGAGGTCGAGGAAGGACAGAGAGGGCGCGGGCAGCCCGGACGGCAGGTCGCCGATCGGCTTGGCCGCGTCCAGGCCGGCCAGCTGTGCCACGACCGTCGCCGCGATCACGGCGAGGATCGAGAACGGGATCGTGGGCCTCCATCGGGCGCCGACCAGCATGACCACCGCGACGGCGACCGCGAAGCCCAGCGCGGTCCAGTTCGGCGTCTTTGCGAACTCCTCGACCGCCCGCCAGGTGACGACGAGGACGCGGTCGCCCTCCGGCTTGGGCACGCCGAGCGCGTTCGGGATCTGCTGCAGGCCGATCACGCAGGCGATGCCCAGGGTGAAGCCCTCCACGACCGGCGCAGGAACGTACTGCATGTACTTGCCGGCTCGCAGCGCGGCCAGCGCCACCAGCATGACGCCCGCCATCAGCCCGACGGTCAACACCGCCGTGGGACCGTACTGCCCGACGATCGGCACGAGTACGACGGTCATTGCCCCGGTGGGCCCGGACACCTGCAGGTTGGACCCGCCGAACACCGCCGCGAGCGCGCCCGCGACCACGGCGGTCGCCAGGCCCGCCTCCGCACCCAGGCCGGAGGAGACGCCGAAGCCGAGCGCGAGCGGCAGCGCCACGACCGCCACGGTCAGCCCGGCCAGCAGATCCCGGCGCGGGTTGCGTCGTATCTCCGCGAGGCCGGCGCGGGAGGGCAGCAGCGACGAGATCCGGGCCCGTACCGGGCCGAAGGCCGTGGTCATCGCGCGGTGACCTCGGCCTCACGCAGCTCGGCCAGCAGCTCGTTCTGCCCGGCCAGCATCTCGGTCAGGATCCGCCGCGCCGCCTTCATCAGGTCGGCCACGTCCCCGCCGGCCAGCTCGTACACGACGGTCGAGCCGTCCCGCGTCGAGGTGACGATCCCCGAGCGGCGCAGCACGGCCAGCTGCTGCGAGAGGCCGGAGGGCTCCACATCGATGGCGGCCAGCAGGTCCCGTACCGGCCTCGGCCCGTCCTGAAGCAACTCCAGCACCCGTATCCGTACGGGATGGCCGAGCATCCGGAAGAACTCGGCCTTGGCCTGGTACAGCGGAACGGACACGACCCCTCGGCTTCCCTGCGAGCACCACCCCGTGGGCGGATGCGAAAGGCTGTGCCTGCGGCCACTTGCGAGCACAGCCAACACAGCATCTAACCAATTGCGAAATTTTGCAATTCTGCATCAGGGTGGTCCGTGGCACTTCCGCCGCAGAGGGGGGCGGGCGGATCGAGGCTCGGTGATCAGGCCTTCCTGACCACGCCGGACTTGAGCTGCATCGCTCCGAAACCGTCGATCTTGCAGTCGATGTCGTGACCGTCGACCCCGTCGACCAGCCGGATGCCGCGCACCTTCGTGCCGGCCTTGATCCCCGAAGGACTGCCCCTGACCTTGAGCGCCTTGACGACGACCACGCTGTCGCCGTCCTGCAGCACATTGCCGACGGCGTCCTTGACGACGCCCGGAACAGCCTGCGTTCCGTGGGGTGCGTCGTGTCTCAAGGCCCCTTGGTACGGTGCTGCGATGTCAGCGATCAAGGAGTTCCAGGTCACCTTTGACAGCGCAGAACCTGAGCGTCTCGCTCGTTTCTGGTGCGAGGTGTTGGGGTATGTCATACCCCCGCCGCCTGCGGGGTTTGCCACTTGGGATGATTTCAAGCGTTCGCAGCCACCTGAGCAGCGGGACTCATGGTTCGCCTGCGTGGATCCCTCAGGTGTGGGTCCGCGGCTGTACTTCCAGCGCGTCCCCGAAGGGAAGGCTGTCAAGAACCGGGTTCATCTGGATGTGCGGGTCGGCACCGGACTCGTGGGCGAAGAACGCCTCGCTGCACTTGAGGCCGAATGCGCACGGCTGATCCCGCTCGGCGCGGTACACGTGCAGACGCTGTACGACGGCAATGACGCGTGCATCCCGATGCTGGACATCGAGGGCAACGAGTTCTGCATCGACTGAGGACATGGGGCGTCGTGTCGCCCCGTGCCCGGCCGTGCCGCGTGGCCTGAAACGGTCGGCACGGCGGCCGAGTTCGGACATCCGGGGCCGTGACTTCCCGCAGTGCCGCCCGGAATTCCACCGGATGCGGGCGCCGGGCGGGGAGCCGTGTCCCCATACAGGGATGACCGACGCAACCGCAGCGACGCCCGTTTCCGACGTTCCGGCGCGTGACCGCACCACCTGGGCGGAACTCTTCTTCGACCTGGTCCTCGCGTTCGGCGTGGGCCAGGTCGCCCACCCGGTGGCCGTGCACCCGAGCTGGCCGGTGCTGGGCGAGTGCCTGCTCGTGCTGGCCCCGCTCTGGTGGGCCTGGGTGGACGTGGTCATGGCGATGAACGCCGTGCACGAGACCACTCTGCAGAGGGTGTTCCTGCTGCTGACCGCGCTCACCGTCTACGGCATGGCGGTGGCCGCCCCGCTCGCCCTGGAGGACCGCGAGGCGGCACTGCTGTACTCCGGAAGCTACCTCGCCCTGCGCCTGCTGATCGGGGAGATGATCCGCAGGGAGTGCGCCCTCTACACCATCCACCCCTACCGGGCCGGACTCGCCTTCGCCCTGCTCCTGTTCGCCTCCGCCGCCGTGCCGGCGCCGTGGCGCGAGGCCTGCTGGGCCTTCGCCGTCGTCGCAGAGATCGCCGCTCCCGTCGTACTCAGCGGCCATCTGCGCCAGTTGGCGTTCGGCGTCAACCATCTGCCCGAGCGGTTCGGCCTGTTCGTCATGATCGCCCTCGGCGAGAACGTCTTCGCGGTGGGCGCCGGCGCCGCCCACAGCTCGCTCGCCCCGTCCGAACTGACCGCCCTGGTCCTCGCCTTTCTCGTCGGCTGCGCCCTGTGGTGGCTCTACTTCCACCTGGTGGCCTCCGCCGTCGCACACGCCCTGCGCACCCACCCGAGCCCGTCCGTCGTCGTCCGCGACGTGCTCAGCTACGGCCATCTGGTGCTGGTCGTCGGCCTGTTGCTGGTCTCCGTAGGCGCCACCCGCACCGTCCGCTCCCCCCTGCACATCCCGGACGGGCTGAGCGCCGCCCTGCTGCCGTGCGGCGCCGCCCTCTTCATGCTGGCGTTCTGCTACACCCGGCGTCGCATGTTCGGCGCCGCGTCCGCCACCCGCTTCTACTGCGGCCTCGCCCTGCTCGTCCTCGCGCTGCCGGTCTGGCGGCTGCCGGGCGTGGCCACCCTCGCCGTCACCACCGTGCTGCTCCTGCTGGTCAACGCCGTGGAGCACTGGCTGATCAGCTCCGGGCGCCAGGTGCCGCTGATCCTGCGGAACCGGGGGTTCGCGGCGGCCTGACGACGACCTGACAGCGACCTGACGTAGTAGGCCGACGGACCTGGAGCAGTGCCGGACATCCCCCTCTAGGCGGCCACGGCGAGAGGCGGTGCGTTCCTAGGTTCGCCGTATGGAACTTTCCGCCTACCGCCTTTCCGGCACCGACGACGAAGAAGAACGGGAGGTGGCTTGATGCCGTCCCGCAGCGCCTTGGCAGCCCTGCTCTCCCTGTCACTGGGCTACTTCAGTCTGGGGACGATCTCACTGGCGGTCGTCGGCCTGAACGGTCCGATCGGCGACGATCTGCACGTCCAGCCGGCCACCGTGGGCATCCTGGTCACCGTCTTCGCGCTGACCTTCGCGGTCTGCGCGCCCACCGCCCCCATCCTGCTGCGCCGGTGGAACCGCAAGCGGGTGCTGCTCGTGGGCATCGGCCTGCTCACCGTCGGCGCGGCCCTCGGTGCCGTCGCGCCCAACTACGGCTTCCTCACGGTCACCCGGGTGCTCGGCGCGATGGGAGCCGCCGTCTTCGGCCCCGGCGCCTCGGCGGCCGGGGCGCTGATCGTGCCGCCCGAGCGCCGGCAGCGCGCCCTGGCCACGGTGTTCGGCGGTATGACGGCCGCGGCGGTGCTCGGCGTGCCGCTGGCCTCGTTCCTCGGCGGCTCGCTGGGCTGGCGGCCGGCCCTGCTCGGCGTCGCCGCCCTGTCGGCGCTCGGCTTCGTGGCGGTGCTGGTGTTCGTCCCCGAGATCCCGTCCGGTGAACCGCCGACGGTCGGTGCCTACCGCGAGGCGATGCGCACCCCGGCCACGGCCGCCACGGTGACCACTACCCTGCTGTTCATGGCCGCGCAGTTCACCGTGTACGGCATCGCGGGCGCCTATCTGAAGGACCGCTTCGGTGTGTCCTCCGGGCTGATCTCGCTGACCCTGCTCGCCTTCGGCGTCATCGGGGTGGCGGGCAACGCGTGCGCCCCGCGGATCGCCGAACGGCTGGGCGGCGGGCGGACGGTGAGCGTGGCCGTGCTCGGCCTGGCGCTGGGCTTCGTGCTGCTGCTGGTCGCCCCGCACTCCGCGCCCGGGGTCGGCTTCTTCGCGTTCTGGGCGTTCTTCAGCCAGCTGTACCAGGCCCCGCAGCAGGCCCGGCTGGTGGAGCTGGTGCCGCTGCAGCCGGGCCTGATCCTCGCGTTGAACGCCGCGGCGCTGTACCTGGGGATGAGCCTGGGCAGCTTCATCGGCAGCTCGCTGCTGCCCGGACTGGGGGCCGGGCCGATTCCGTGGGCGGCGCTGGGGGTCCTCGTGCTGGCCGGGCTGGCCCACTTGTCCTCCGTCCGGCAGGTCGCGTCGACGGTGGCCGGTGCGGAGCGGTCCGCGACCGCTCCCGTGCACACCAGTTGAGCGCCCAGCCCCGCGCTCCTGCCGGCGCCCAGCCGGCCCCAGACCTCCCAGTCAGTCCTAGTGAGCCCCAGTCAGTCCATGTGATCAAGGAGAACCCATGAGCAGCCACCAGGTGAACTTCGTTCGGGAGTACATCGAGACCGTCTGGAACCAGGGGCGGACCGAGCTGGCCGACAAGTACCTGGCCGAGGACCTCATCCAGCACAACCCGAACCTGCCCGACGGTCGGGCCCCGCTGGTCGAGTTCATCGACGGCTTCCACAAGCAGTACCCGCGGGCCCGGTTCGAGATCCGCCGTGCGGCGGGCTCGGGAGACCTGGTCTTCCTGCACACCCGGTTCCGCAGCGACCCCGACGACCGCGGCATGGTCGTCGTGGAGGTGTTCCGGATCGACGAGGGACTGATCGTCGAGCACTGGGACGTCCGCGACGAGATCCCCGAGACCACCGTCAGCGGACACGAGGTCGTCTGACCGCCCTGTCCGTGGCTCCCCCCCCTGCCGCCCGGGAGGCTCCGTGCCTCCCGGGCGGCTGCCGTTTTCCGCCCTGGAAGACCTGAGCACCTCAGATTCAGGAGACACCTGTGACACGACAGACACGACAGACACAACAGGCGCGACAGACGCGACAGGCGCGACAGACGCGACAGACAGGACAGCCCCGACAGGAGCAGGACCGGCGGTCGGCCGCCGGGCTCACCCGGCGCGGACTCCTCGGCACCGCGGCGGCCGCCGGAGCCGGTGCGGCCCTTCTGCCGGCCCCCGCCCAGGCTGCCGAGGTGGCCTCAGCGACCACGTCGGCCACCCCCGCCGCGGTCACTGTCGGCGCTTCCGACGCCCGCTATCTCGACCTCACCTCGCGCGGCTACAACGCGAGATTCACCGCCGCCCCCGACTCCGTGCGGCTCGTGCACAGCACCGAACAGGTGGTGGCCGTCGTCCAGGAGGCGGTGCGCGGCGGGAAGCGCGTCGGGGTGCGCGGCGGCGGGCACTGCCTGGACGGGCTGGTCGACGACCCGGACGTGCGGATCCTTGTCGACATGTCCGAGATGGACGCGGTCCGCTACGACCCCGCGCGCCGGGCCTTCCTCGTCGAGGGCGGTGCCACTCTGGGCCACGTCTACCGGACCCTCTACCTGGAGTGGGGGGTGGCTCTGCCGGGCGGCACCTGTCCGACCGTCGGCGTCGGCGGGCATGTCACCGGCGGGGGATACGGGGCGATGTGCCGCCAGCACGGCGCCGTCGTGGACCATCTGTACGCCGTCGAAGTGGTGACCGTCGACGCGTCCGGCACCGCTCGCGCGGTGGTCGCCACCCGGGAACCGGACGACCCGCACCGCGAGCTGTGGTGGGCGCACACCGGCGGGGGCGGCGGCACCTTCGGCATCGTCACCCGGTACTGGTTCCGTTCCCCGGACGCCACCGGCAGCGACCCCGCCACTCTGCTGCCCAGGCCCCCGAAGACGCTCCTGAAGTCCACCGTCACCATCAAGTGGAGCGACCTGACCGAAGCCGCCTTCGCCGCGCTCATCGCGGACCACGGCAGCTGGCACGCCCGCAACAGCGTCGTCGGCTCGGCCTACGACAGCCTGCACAGCGTGCTCATCCTGTACAACCGGGTCCAGGGAGCCGTCGTCCTCAACTCCCAGATCGACGGGACCCTGCCGGACGCCTCCGCGCTGCTCGACGCGTACGTGACGGCGGTGGCAGGCGGCATCGGGGCGCCGTACACCGAGGTGCGCTCCTCCTGGCCGTGGATGAAGACCACCCTCAAGGACCCCTACGACACCGGCCTGTACAACCGGACCAAGTCCAAGGGCGCCTATCTGCGCCGGGGCTGGTCCGCCGAGCAGGCCTCGACCCTGTACGGCTATCTCTCCGACGCCGCCTACGACGGCCACGCCGGGATCCTGCTCTACTCCTACGGCGGCAAGGTCAACACCGTCGCGTCCTCGGCCACCGCGCTGGCCCAGCGGGACTCGGTCCTGAAGGCCAACTTCACGACGTACTGGCCGGACGCGGCCTCGGACGGCCGGCACATCACCTGGATGCGCAACCTCTACCGCGACCTGTACGCGGACACCGGCGGGGTGCCGGTGCCGAACGACACCAATGACGGCTCGTACATCAACTACCCGGACACCGACCTCACCGACCCGGCCTGGAACACGTCGGGGGTCGCCTGGCAGAGCCTCTACTTCAAGGACAACCTGGCCCGACTGCAGGCCGTGAAGGCGGCCTGGGACCCGCACAACGTCTTCCACCACCGGCTGTCCGTCACCGCGCCCTAGTTTCCCGACCTGACAGGGCAATACCCCGAGCGGTTGCGACGAGGGGCATGGGCGAGCCCCCGCCTCATTGCGGTGAGGCGGGGGCTCGCCCCCCTCGGGGGAGGAGGGGCGGGGGATCAGCCGAAGCTGGCCGGGAACGCCACTCCGGTCAGGGATTCGCTGAGGTGCCGGAGCCGGGCGCGGGACGCCTCGTCGTAGGCCTGGGCGCTGGCCCGGGCCCGCGTCGAGCGGTTGAAGTAGACGCCCGACACGTCCTCCAGCGCCGGGTCGGTGATCAGCCGCAGGGTGTTGCGCATCCCGTCGGCGACCGTGCTCTGCGGGGTGAACAGGTTCACCACCATCTTGGTCGGCATGTACGACGCGGGGTGCAGCGCGTTCGCCGTCACCCCGGTGCCGCGCAGCCGCTCGGCCAGGTCGAAGGTGAGCGCGATCTGGGCGAGCTTGGCCTGGCAGTAGGCCTGCACGCCGTCCCAGTTCCGCTCCAGCATGACGTCTCGGAAGTCGATCGGCGCCTGGCCCGCGGAGCTGACGTTGATGATGCGGGCCGGGGCCGAGGACACCAGGAGCGGGGCGAGCCGGCAGCTGAGGATGTACGCGGCCAGGTAGTCGACCTGGAAGGTGAGCTCCAGCCCGTCCTGGCTCTCCTGCCGGGCCAGCTCGACCCCGATGCCGGCGTTGTTCACCAGCACGTCCAGGCGGTCGTACGTGGTGAGGATCCGGTCGGCGAGCTTGCCGATGTCCTCCAGGGAGGAGAAGTCGGCCAGCTCGTAGCTGAGCCGGCCGGTGGCGCCGGCCGCGCGCAGCTCGGCCAGCAGGTCCGCGCCCTTGGCCGCGCTGCGGCCATGCAGGATCAGCGACGCGCCCTGCGCGGCGAGTTCGCGGGCGACCGCGCGGCCGAGACCGTCGGTGGCGCCGGTGATGAGAATGGTCTTCTCGGGAACGGCCTTCATGTGGGGAACTCTCCTGTCAGGCGTACGTTGCCAGTTCTTCGGTGGACTGATCGGTGTATCCCTGGCTGACCTCCACCACGATGCCGTCCGGGTCGGACACCCACACCGTCTTCCAGCCGGGGATGAACTCGTCGAAGGTCAGCGGCCCGAGCGTCGGCTCCAGCTCGCCCCCGGCCGCGGCGAGGAACGCGTCCACGTCGTCGACCTGGAAGGCGAGGTGGCGGGCGGTGCCGGGGGCGGCGGGGCCGTCCTTCTCGGCCGTCACGAGCGGGTCCGCGTCGGTCGCGAACAGCTCCAGGCAGGCCGGGCCGTTGCGCAGGAACACCACACGGGTGCCGTCGGCCTCCACCACCCGGGCGCGGCGGAAGCCGAAGTGCCGGGTGTAGAAGTCCTCGGTGGCCTTCTGGTCGCGGCAGTTGAGGCCCACGTGCGCCCAGCGCAGGCCGTTCGGGGCGGCGGTCGTCATGGCCGTCACTTCCCGGTGACCGGGGCGAACGGCACGGTGTCGTGGACGTTCGTCATGTAGGTGATCAGCCCGCCGCGGACCTGGAAGTAGTTGCAGACCGCGGCCTCGACCGTGATGCCGTCCGGGGTGCGGGCGGTGATGTCGGAGACCACCGCGGCCTGTTCGCCGTCCACCACGACGTGCCGGGGCACGTTGGCGAAGGAGGCGTACATCTGCGGGAAGCCCTTCATCATCTCGCGGAGCGTCTCGCGTCCCTCGACGTGCCCGGCCAGCTGCTCGTCCATGGTCTGGTCGAGGGCGAACAGGTCGCACCAGGCGTCCCAGTCGCCCTCGTTGGCGAGCCGGTAGTACGTGTCGACCACTTCTCGGGTGCTCATGCGCCCGTCCTTTCCTGTCTGCCTGCTTTCCTGTCTGCCTGCTTTCCGGTGTGCCTGCTTTCCGGTGTGCCTGTGGTGCCCGGCCGGGGTGTCAGGGAAGGGGCACGCCGAGCTGGCGCATCAGGCCCGTGGTGTCGGCCTGCACCCAGCGCTCGACGACCTTGCCGTCCTCCAGGCGGTAGACCTCCAGGCTGGTCCAGGAGACCTCCTTGCCGGTCGGCTCCTTGCCGAAGAACGGCGCGATGTGCCGGCCGTGGAAGGTGATGTGCATGATCACCTTGTCCGGGGCGGCCGGGTACAGGGCGTCCAGGTGCACGGTGAAGTCCAGCGCGTCGTGCGCGGCCTTGATGATCCCCTTGAGCTCGTCGAGGCTCTGCACGCTCCAGGCAGGGTTGTTGTCCTTGAACGTCGGCCCGAACATCTCGTCGAGGTCGTCGTATCGGCGCTCGTTGACGGCGTCGCTGACCTGCCGGACCACGGTGTAGTTCAGGTCGTCGGAGGACAGCTGGGCGCGCAGGCCGAGCAGGTCGTCCTGGGCCCAGCGCTCGGCGAACAGGCCGTTCTCGGCCCGCCAGATCTCGGTGGTGGACCACTCGACCTTGCGGCCGGTGGCCGGGAAGCCGAGCACATCGCCGAGGTGGGTGCCGGTGAGCTTCACCCGGGTCACGAGCCTGTCGTCGCCGAGCGGCACGCCCTCCTCCAGCTCGCCCTTGAGGTCGAGCGCTTCGTGGGCGCCGCGTACCGCGTCGAGGTAGGAGTCGACGCCGGTGATGTCGAAGCCGGGGTGGTGGTCGGTGAAGTCGGGGCTGAGGACGGCGCGGACCCCTTGCAGGTCGCCGGCGTTCAGCGCGTCGAGGAAGCGTCCGTACAGCTTCCGGATGTCCTGCTGGTCACGGGTGGACATGCTGCATCCCCTCGGTCGGTCGGGCGGCGGTCAGAGGCGGCTGGGAGGTGCCGAGGGCGAACGCCGCCGCGCGCTCGCCGATCATGACGCTGGGTGCGTGGGTGTTGCCGGCCACGATGGACGGCATGACGGAGGCGTCGGCGACCCGGAGGCCTTCGATGCCGTGGACACGCAGCTCGGGGTCGGTGACGGCGTCCGGTCCGGTGCCCATCCGGCAGGTGCCGGCCGGGTGCCACAGGGTGGTGGCGTTGGCGGCGACGTAGTCGCGCAGCTCGGCCGGGGTCGTGATGTCCTTGCCGGGGCCGAGTTCGTCGCCGCGGAAGGCGTCGAAAGCCCGGGTGGCGGCCAGTTCGCGGGCCAGCTCCACCCCGTACACCAGGACGTCCAGGTCGGCCGCCGAGCTGAGGTAGCCGGCGCTGATCACCGCGTTGGACTCGGGGTCGGCGTCGCGCAGCCGGACCCGGCCCCGGCTGTGCGGGAGCACGGCGATCGGCGCGAAGGTGAGGCCGGGGCCCTCCCACTGCTCGGCCGGAGCGCCGGCGGGCAGGAACTTGACCGGGCCGAAGGTGAACTGCAGGTCGGGCGGACCGGCCGGGTCGGCCGCCGGGGTGTGGGTGAAGAGGCCCGCCTCGGAGAGCAGGGCCTCGGGCGGGTGCTCCTGGAGGGACTGGTAGCAGACCGGGGTGAAGAGGTGGTCCTGGAGTCCGGCGCCCACTCCCGGCAGGTCGCGTACGCAGTGGATGCCGTGCGCCCTGAGGTGGTCGGCGGGTCCGATGCCGGACAGCATCAGGAGCTTCGGCGACTCGAACGCCCCGGCGGACACGATGACCTCGCGGTCGGCGCGGATCTGCGCCGGGGCGCCGCCCAGGACGTACTCGACGCCGGTGACCCGGTCCCCGTCGAGCAGCAGCCGGGTGGTGCGGGCGCCGGTCACCACGGTCAGGTTGG
>Ga0182007_10001478_pt1 | contig 12601 bp, 10 predicted proteins | sample Sormic07211113_1_FD_123023 | JGI IMG/M metagenome (GOLD analysis project Ga0182007, IMG submission 123023) | Rhizosphere microbial communities from Sorghum bicolor, Mead, Nebraska, USA - 072115-113_1 MetaG | ecosystem: Host-associated > Plants > Roots > Rhizosphere | place: USA: Nebraska... | reverse complement strand
TAGCGGTGTGAGCCGCTTTCTTTTGCCTACTTTTCTTTGCGGCCGGCAAAGAAAAGTAGGTGCCGCCCCGCACAGGGGCAACGCTAATAGACCACTAACAAATCAAGGAAGGGGCAACGCTAATAGACCACTAGAAAATCAAGCAAAGGCCAACACCATAAAACCACAACCCCAAGCGCCGAGCAGGCAAAAACATCAACCTTCCTTCCCAACAATCCACTCATGCGCCGGATCATTCCGAAAATGCCAAACCCTCCGCGCCCCGGCCATGACATTCAGGTAATAAGAGTCATACCCATAAGGCACAACGACCGGATGATACCCACGCGGCACCATCACCACGTCATGATTCTCAACGGCCATCGACTCATCGATATCCCGCATGTCCGTATACACGCGCTGAAAAGCGAACCCCTGCGGCGGATCGAGCCGATGATAGTAAGTCTCCTCGAGCGAACTCTCATGCGGCACATTATCCGTATCATGCTTATGCGGCGGATAGCTCGACGCATGCCCGCCGGGCGTCCTGACCTCGACGACAAGCAAGGACTCGGCAGGCTCTGTCTGCGGAAGAATATCGCATACGTATCGCGTATTCAGGCCCTTGCCCCGCGTGGAGCGCTTCATCGAGGAAGGTTCGATCAACCTCGCGGCATACTCGCCCTTCGCCGGCGCGCTAGCCACGCCAATCTCCGCATCCCGGCAGGCACGCACCGTCGCGCGCACGCCGGGCGGCAAATACACCGCATACGGCGCGGCATCCTCGAACACGCTATCGCGCGAACCCAGCGAACTCCACGTCCGCTCCGCGGTTTCGATATCCACCGAACCCGTGAGCACGACAATGCACATCTCACGCGACGGCTCGAACAGATGCACCACCTCGCTCGTGCCCATCCGATAGGCGGCGAATCCCACATACCGCCAGCACGCCGATTCCGGCGTCACTCGCGCGATCGTCTGGCCTTCGCGCTGCGCCTTCACCAATAAACTCATGCTGCCTCCTGCTCAGTCTTGCTTGCGGCGTCGAGCGGTGCGTCGACCAACGTCCGCAATGTTCTGTAGCCCTTCTGCGCATACTCGAACGAGGGGGCCACCACCGGGTCCTGTTCCGCTTCCACCACGAGCCAGCCGCGATAGCCGTGCCGCTTCAACCGGTCGATGATCGCCGGGAAATTCACCGCGCCGTCGCCCGGCACCGTGAAGGCGCCATTGATCACCGCGTCGAGAAAACTCCAGTTGCGATTGCGCGCGAGCCTGGTCACCGCGGGGCGCACGTCCTTGCAGTGCACGTGGCATACGCGCGCGATATGTTTGTCGAGCACCGCGAGCGGATCGCCGCCGGCAATCGTGATGTGCCCCGCATCGAACAACAGGCCGACAGCATCGCTCGTGCGCGACATCAATTGATCGACGTCGGCGGGCGTTTCGACATAAGCGCCCATGTGATGGTGGTAAGCCAGCCGCACGCCGCGGCTTTGCGTGTAACGCGCGAATTCATCGACACGTGCGGCATATTCAGCCCATTGCGCCTCGCTAAAAAAACGCGGGCGCTGATACAGCGGCTGCGGCGCGCCCTGAATCGAATCGGCGACTTCGCCGTACACCATCGCGGTCGCGCCGTTTTGCGCGAGCAGTTCGAGATGCGGGCCGACCGAGGCGATTTCTTCCTCGACGCTGCGCCGCGCGAGCCGGCCCGAATACCAGCCGGATACCAGGGCGAGGTCGTATTGCGCGAGCAGCGTTTTCAATGCCTGCGGTTCGCGCGGAAACTTGTTGCCGAGCTCGAAGCCTTGATAGCCGATCTGGCGGCCTTCCGTCAACGCCAATTCAAGCGGCGTCTCGCCGCCCAGCGAAGGCAGATCGTCGTTCATCCACGAGAGCGGATTGATGCCGATGCGTACGTCGAAAGTGGTCATGCGGGTGTCCTCATTCCTTGTCGGTGCGCTCGACGGCGGCCATCGGTTCGGCGCGTGCCGCGAGCTGTGCTTCGTATTTCGCACGCGCCACGCGCACGCTATCGCGCGTCGACACCTCGGGCACGGCCACTTCCCACCACCAGCCGCCGTCGTCGGTGGTGCGGGCGGGGTCCGTGTCGATGCTGATCACGTAGGTGCGATCGGCGGCGCGCGCGCGTTGCAGCGCGGCTTCGAGTTCAGCGATATTCGCGGCGTGCTCGGCCTGCGCGCCGAGCGCGCGGGCATGCGCGGCGAAATCGATTCGCGGCGCGCCGAGCGGGCCTTGCAGGCAGTCGTCGAGCAGGTTGTTGAACGGCGCGCCGCCGCAGGCCTGTTGCAAGCGGTTGATGCAACCGTAGCCGCGATTGTCGAGCACCACGACGATCAGCTTCGCGCCGAGCATCACCGAAGTCGCGATCTCGCTGTTCATCATCAGATAGCTGCCGTCGCCGACCATCACGATCACTTCACGCTCGGGGCGCGCGAGTTTCACGCCGAGACCGCCGGCAATCTCGTAGCCCATGCACGAATAGCCGTACTCGACGTGATACGCGCCCGGCCTGCCGGCGCGCCACAGCTTGTGCAATTCGGCGGGCAAGGTGCCGGCCGCGCACACGACGATATCGTCCTTATCCGACGCCGCGCTCGAACGCTGCACCGCGCCGATCACGTCGCCCTCGTAAGGCAGCACGGTCTCGCGTTGCGGCGCATGCGTGAGCGTGCTCACCGTGTCGCGCCAACTCGCCGCGAGTTTGTGCGCGCGTGCGGTCCATGCGCGGTCCGCGTGCCAGCCTTGCAAGCGTTCCGCGAGCGCCTCCAGCGCGAGACGCGCGTCGGCTTCGACCGTCAACGTGCGATGCTTGACGCCGTCGAAGGCGTTGGCGTTGATGCCGATCAGCTCGGCCTGGGTGAACAGCGTGTTCGAGCCGGTGGTGAAATCCTGCAAGCGTGAGCCGATCGCCAGCACGCAGTCGGCGTCGAGCGCGAGCGCGTTCGCGGCGGGCGAGCCCGTCACGCCCAATGCGCCGGCGTTCAACGGATCGTTCCATGCAAGCGAGCTCTTGCCGGCCTGCGTTTCCGCGACCGGAATGCCGTGCGTGGTGGCGAAGCGGTGCAGCGCGTCGCTGGCGCGGCCATACAGCACGCCGCCGCCGGCGACGATCAACGGACGCCTGGCGCGCCGCAGATGCGCGAATGCGGCGTCGATCTCGTCGTCGCGCGGCGCGGGCGAATGAAAAGTCACGACACGCGGCGCGAAAAAGTCCGCGGGGAAATCCCATGCCTGCGCCTGCACGTCCTGCGGCAACGCGAGCGTGACGGGACCGCACAGCGCGGCGTCGGTGAGCACGCGAAGCGCGCGTGGCAGCGCGGTGAGCAATTGCGCCGGATGCACGATGCGATCGAAGTAACGCGACACGGGTTTGAAGGCGTCGTTGGCGGACACGCCGCCATCGTTGAAATCCTCGACCTGCTGCAAGACCGGATCGGGCGCGCGCGAGACGAAGATGTCGCCGGGCAACAGCAGCACCGGCAGACGGTTCACGTGCGCGAGCGCGGCCGCCGTGAGCAGATTGGTCGCGCCCGGCCCGATGGAAGTCGTGACCGCCATCATGCGGCGGCGGAAATGCGCCTTCGCATACGCAATGGCGCTGTGCGCCATCGCCTGTTCGTTATGCGCGCGCAGCGTGGGCAATGCGTCGCGGTGCTGATACAAGGCTTCGCCCATTCCCGCGACGTTGCCGTGTCCGATGATCGCGAACACGCCGCCGAAGAGCGGCTCGCTACCGCCGCGGTCCTCGGTCGCGACGCGTTGAGCGGCGAGATAGCGCACGAGCGCCTGGGCGGTCGTCAGCCGGACGGTGCCGGTGAGGCGCGAGCTTGCCTCGCCGGTGCCTCGAGCGGACGCCGCATCGTCATGATGCAATACGCGGTGGTTCATGCCGCCTGCTCCTGGTGATGGCTCGCCGTCGCGGACTGCGCGGCTGATGTGCCGCGAGCCGCCCGCCACGATGCGATCAGTGTTTCGAACGTGCGGCGCACGCGTGCGATCAGTTCGTCGTCGCCGATCTCGCCGGCGAGCCACGCATGGCTCGGCTCGTGAAAGATCGTGCGGCCCACGGTGAAGCCGCGGCACGTCGCGGATTGCGCCGCCGCGCGAAAGCCCTCGTTCAACTGTTCGACGCCCGCCGCCAAACCGAGCAGCACCACGCCCCGGCAATACGGATCGCGCTCGGCGATCAGCGCGTCGACGGCTTGCCATTGCGCGGCGTCCATCGGTTCGAGCTTCCACCATTCCGGATAGATGCCGATGTTATAGAGGCGCTTCAACGCGCGATACACGATGTCCGGCGCTTGCGGCAGATGGGCGTGCTTCGGCGGAATCACTTCGAGCAGCAGTTCGTGGCCGCTCGCTTGCGTCGCGTCGTAAAGCGCGCGCAATTGCGCTTCCTGTTCGAGGCGCTGTTCGATCGGTTCGTCGGGATGGAACTGCACGAGGCACTTGGCGATATGCTCCCGCGGCCACGCGACGAGCGTCGTGCCGATCGAGCGGCCATGATCGAACACCAGCGGCACGGAGCCCGGCAATTCCACCGGACGGCCGAGCCACCAGCCGCGGCCGGTCGCGGCGTTCAACGCGTCCTGACCATAGCGGTCGTCGATCAATACGGCGATGCGGCCTTGCAGACCCAATGCGCTTTCGGTCTGCGCCACCGCTTCGACGAATAGCCCTTTTAACCGCGCGATGCGTGCTTCGTCCGCGCCGGTTTGCTGCGCGAGTTCGAAGAACTGGTTGCGATGATCGAACGCGAAGCCGAGTACTTCGTTCCATTGCTTGCGCGCGGGCGAGACGCGATGCAAGCGCGCCAGCGTCGCGTCGCGATCGGGGCGGCGCATGCGCTGCGGGTCGGCTTTCGCTTCGCGCAGGAAGTAGTCGAGCTCGGCCGGCGTCGGCATGGCCGGCGCGCAGCCGTGGCGCGAAACCACCAGCGCGCCGCTCGCGTTCGCGGCGCGTGCGCAGGCTTCGAGCGGCTGATCGCGCAACCATCCCGAGAGAAAGCCCGAGGCGAACGCGTCGCCCGCGCCGAGCACATTCAATACTTCGACTTCCACGCCGCCGTGAACCGGCGCGTCGTCGAGCGAGGCGGGCACCTTGCCGTCGATGATCTGGCAACCCATCGGCCCGCGCTTCAACACCAGCGTGGCCGGCGTGACGGCGCGCACCATCGCGAGCGCGTCGACCAGTTCGGTCTTGCCGCCGGCGATGCGGAATTCCTCTTCCGTGCCGATCACCAGATCGAACAGCGGCAGAATGCGCTGCAAATGCGCGGTCACGCCTTCGCTCGCGACGAAGCGGGTTTCGCCGTCCGCCTTGCCGGTGAGACCCCACAACACCGGACGGTAGTCGATGTCGAGAACCGTGCGCACCTGGTTGCGTCGCGCGCAATCGAGTGCGCGGCGGCTCGTGCGGTTCACCTGCTCGGTGGAAAAGTGCGTGCCGGTAATCAGCAGCGCTTTCGACGACGCAATGAACGCTTCGTCGAAATCCGCTTCATCCACCGCCATATCCGCGCAGTTCTCGCGATAGAAGATCAGCGGGAAGGTGTCGCGGTCCTTCAGGCCGAGCAGCACCAACGCCGTGAGGCGTTCCTGATCGACGCGCACATGGCTGACGTCGCAGCCTTCCTTCGTCAAGGTTTCGGTGAGAAAGCGGCCCATGTGATCGTTGCCGACGCGCGCGAGCATCGCCGAGGCGAGGCCGAGGCGCGCGCAGCCGAACGCGATATTCGCCGACGAACCGCCGAGGTACTTCGCGAAGCTCGACACGTCTTCGAGCCGCGCGCCGACTTGCTGCGCGTAGAGATCGACGGCGAGGCGGCCGAGGCAGACGATGTCGCGGCCGCGGTCCGGCGCGAAGCGGCTGGCCGCCGTCCCGACTCCGGTTACGGCGCCGCTGGATGTGCTGGAATGATCCATGAATATTCCTGAGTGGCTGTACGCGGCGACCGGCGCGGCAAGCACCGGAACGCCGCGTGAATGAATCAGATCTCCGCGCCTTCGAGTTCGCCGATCATCTTCTGCATCTCGGCGCCGCCGGCCATCATGTCGAGCACTTCGTCCTTGCTGATGGTGTCCTTGGTGAACGTGCCGAGCGATTTGCCGCGATTGAGCAGCGTGAACGAGTCGCCGATCGGATACGCGTGGTGCACGTTGTGCGTGATGAAGATCACCGAGATGCCCTTGGCGCGCGCCTTGTGAATCAGCTTCAGCACGTTGAAGCTCTGCTTCACGCCGAGCGCGGCGGTCGGTTCGTCGAGGATCAGCACGCGTGCGCCGAAGTGAATCGCCCGCGCAATCGCGAGGCACTGTTTCTCGCCGCCCGACATGGTGCCGATCGGCTGATGCGGGTCGCGCACGTTGATGCCCATTTCCGCGAGTTTGTCGCGCGCGGTGGTCGCGCTGGTTTCGAGGTCCATCACGCTCAGAAAGCCGAACAGTTTCTTTTGCGGCTCGCGTCCCATGAAGAAGTTGCGCGCGACCGAGAGCAGCGGCACCAGCGCCAGATCCTGGTAGACGGTGGCGATGCCGAGATCGAGCGCGTCTTTCGGCGACTCGAACAGCACCGGCTTGCCGTCCACCAGATACTGGCCGGAAGAGGGCTGATGCACGCCGGCGAGCGTCTTGATGAGCGTCGACTTGCCCGCGCCGTTGTCGCCGAGCAGGCAATGCACTTCACCGCGTTTCAGGCGCAAGGTCACGCCGCTCAACGCGATCACCTTGCCGAAATACTTGCTGACGTTCTCCAGCGCGAGAATGATGTCGTCCTGCGCCGCGCTTGCGGTGCTTACCGTATTCGTCGTATCGGACATGTTCGTCTCCTCGTTACGATTGCGCGACGCGGCGGCGCACGTAGTGATTGAACAGCACGGCGATCAGCAGCATCACGCCGAGGAACACGCGGAACCAGTCGGAGCTGACGTTGGTGTACGTGATGCCGATTTGCACGACGCCGAAGATCAGCGCGCCGAAACAGGCGCCGACCACCGAGCCGTAACCGCCCGTCAGCAAGGTGCCGCCGATCACCGCGGCGATGATCGCCTCGAATTCCTTTTGCAAGCCGCGGTCCGCCGCGGCCGAGCCGATGTCGCACACTTGCAGCACCGCGAACAGGCATGCGCAGAACGCGGTCAGCACGAACAGCGAGATCTTCACGCGGCGCACCGGCACGCCGACGTTTTTCGCGGCGTTCGCATCGCCGCCCACGGCGAGAATCCAGTTGCCGGCGCGTGTCTTGGCGAGCACGAAGGCGCAGACAGCCGCGAGCGCGATCCACCACAAGATCACTTTGGGAATGCCCGGCACCAGCGCATGACCGTTATCGAGCATGGTGCCGATGCCGTGTTGCGCGAGCATCGTGAAGAAGCCGTTGAACGCCACGCCATGAAACAGCGTATTGGCGAGCCAGTCGTTTTGCGCGAGATCGCCCACGCCGGAGACGATGGTGCGGTCCGCGAACATGATCGACAGCGCCAGCGTGAGGCCGCGCAGGATGAACAGAAACGCGAGCGTGACGATGAACGACGGCAGGCGCGTGCGCATCACCAGATAGCCGTTCAGCGCGCCGAGCAGCATGGAGCCGGCGAACGCGAACAGGATCGCGAGCGAGATCGGCCAGTGAAAATACACGGACGGAATCGCGACCATCATCCCCGAGAAGCCGATCATCGAACCGATCGACAGATCGAACTCGCCGGCGATCATCAACAGACATGCGCCGACCGACAGTATCCCGAGATAGGCGGACACTTGCGACCAGTTCATCACGCCGTCGAGATTGAACATGCCGGAACCGCCGGCGGTCAGCGCGAAAACCAGGAACACCAGCACCGCGCCGGATATCGCGGCGAATTCCGGCCGGTTCAGCAAATGACCGAACCATGATTCCTTGCGCACGCGCTCATCGGAATCCGAATGCGACGGCGCCGCATTGGTGTTGCTCGTTTCGACAGGCGGGGGAAAGTGTTTGCCGGCTACACCCATGACGTCTCCTTGGAGCCCGGCTGTGTCTCGGTTCACGCGCGAAGGCGGAGTGAGAACGGCAGCCGGTGAAATGCGCGGTGGAGGCGGGCGTGCCGCCCGTATCGAAGCGGCCGCCCGCCGCGCGCGTGACTAACTAGAGGAAAGAATCAGCGATACTGCCCTGCGTACTTGATGACCTTGTCGAGGTTGTCCCTGGTGATGAAGCCCGGACCCGAGCGGATGTTCTTCGGTCCATACGACGGCGCGAGACCGTAGGTATCGAGGCGCGCCTTGAACTTCGGATTGGCTTCGAGAATCTGGCGGATTTTCGCCGGATCGGTGGTGTGCTCCTTCTTCACGATCGCGAGCACCGCCACCGGGATATAGCCTTGCAAGTACGGCTGCTGGTCGATCGCGAACTGGATCGTGCCGGCCTGGATCGCCTTGGCGATGTCGTCGGAGAAGTCGAACGTGGCGAAATAGATCTTGCCCGCGAGGCCCATCTGCTGAACCGCTTTCAGCGTGGCCGAAGCGGGGGTCGGTCCGAGCGTGAGGATCGCGCCGGTGTTCGGATGGTTGCGCAGATAGGCGCTGACCTTCGACTGGATTTCGGTCGGGTCCTGGCCGGAGTCGATCGTGGACGACTTGTAGTCGACGCCGAGCGCTTCGGCGAAACCGCGGCAACGGTCGAACGAAACCGTGTTGGTGGCGATGTGATTGACGCACAGGAACGACTTCACGCCGGCTGCTTTCGCTTTCTCGCCGGCCGCCTTGCCGGCGACGTATTCGGGTTGTCCCACGTGCATGATCGCGCCCAGTTGCGCGCTTTGTTCCTCGGTGCCCGAGTTGATCGTGACGAGCGGAATCTTCTTCGCGGTCACTTTGCTGATGGAGCTTTTCAGCACGTCGTAGTCGGCGATGGTGACGATCACGCCGTCGTAATTGCGCGCGGCCGCCTGTTCGACCAGACGCGCCATGTCGGCGATGTCGCCGTTCGGCGGATTGCGATAGTCGGTCTCGACGTTGAAGTCCTCGTCGGCCTGCTTGATCGCGTTCTTGATGGTGTTCCACCACGAATCCGAATCCGGCGCGTGGCTGATCAGCACGAAGTGGGCGTCAGCCGCGCGGGCGGCCGAAGCCGCGCCGAATCCCGTCGCCAACGTCAATGCCGTTACCAGAATCCTGAGCGTAGCCTTGCCCTTGCAAAGTCTCATTGTCTCCACCTTTTCTCGGTCTATCGTTATTGAAGGGAGCCTCTGGCGGGCGGCTTTTCATCCGCTTGCGGCCGGTATGGGGTCGCCCTTGCACCATTGCTCACGACCAAGATTAGGCCATCTTCCGAAGCGTTGCAATGAAAATTTCATGATAAATAAAAATGGAAAATACGTTCCATTTGCTCAGCGCCCTGCCTATAATCGGCAGCGTCAGGAGGCAGTGTGGGCGGGCGTTGCAAGCGTCTGTCGCACTGCAATAAAGCACCCGAGAGAGAGCCATGGCGGAAGAGAGCACCGAGGAATTGCCGAGCGTCGATGAATTGATGCAGCGCATCGCGGAAAACTATGAAGCGTTGCCGCGTCAGTTGAAAAACGTGGCCACGTATATCGAGCAGCATCGTTCGAGCGTGATGGTGGATCGCACTAGCGACATCGCGGCGAGTTGCGGCGTGCATCCGTCCGCCGTGGTGCGGTTCGCGCAGCGCTTCGGCTTTTCCGGCTTCTCCGATTTGCAGGCGGTGTTCCGTCAGGCTTACACGGGGCAGGGCACGTCGTCGCCGAGTTATCAGCAGAGGATTCGCAAGCTGATCGACGAGAAGCCCGGCGCATTGTCCGGCGGTTCGGTCGCGCGCGAATTCATCGCGGCTTCGCGCGGCGGTCTGGAGGAACTCGAAGCGGGACTCGACGACAAGCAGTTCGACGCCGCCGTGAAAATGCTGCAGCAGGCCGACAACATTTACGTGGTCGGCGTGCGGCGCTCGTTTCCGGTGGCGAGCTACATCGTCTACGCGTTGCAGCACACGCCCAAGCGCGTGCATCTGGTGTCGGGATTCGGCGGCATGTACCGCGAACAGATTCGCAGCGTGAAGAAGGGCGACGTGGTGATCGCGATCAGCTTCGCGCCCTATGGCAAGGAAACGCAGTATTGCCTGCGCGTGGCGCACCATCATCAGGCGAAGACGCTGGTCATCACCGATAGCCAACTGTCGCCGCTCGCGCGCTACGCCACCACGCAACTGTATGTGAAAGAGGGCAGCGCGTTCGCGTTCCGCTCGCTGACCAGCACGATCTGCTTGTGCCAGGCGTTGTTCATCGCGCTGGCGTACAAGCTCGAATTGAACGTGGAAGAATCCAAGGACATGGGAGGATACGATGACTGACGCGGTAAGGACGATCGACGTAGCGGTATTCGGCGCGGGACGCATCGGCAAGATTCATGCGGCCAATCTCGCGCGGCAACCGGGCGTGCGGCTCAAGTACGTGGTCGACGTGAATCGCGAGGCGGCCGCGGCGCTCGCGGCCGAACACGGCGCGCAGGTCGCGGATGTCGACGGCGCGATGGGCGATGCGTCGATCGGCGCGACGGTGATCTGTTCGAGCACGGACACGCATGCGGACCTGATCATGCAATCGGCCGCGCAGAACAAGCACGTGTTCTGCGAGAAGCCGGTCGATCTCACGCTGGAGCGTGCGCGCGCCTGCGCGGAAGCGGTCGCGCGCGCGGGCGTGGTGTGCATGATCGGCTTTCAGCGCCGCTTCGATCCGACGTTCTCCGCGCTGAAGTCGCGTATCGATGCCGGCGAGATCGGCACGCCGGAAATGCTGGTGGTGACGAGCCGCGATCCGGGCGCGCCGCCGGTGGAGTACATCAAGCATTCCGGCGGCATCTTCAAGGACATGCTGATTCACGACTTCGACATCTTCCGCTGGATTCTCGACGACGAAGCGGACACGCTGCACGCCACCGGCAGTTGTCTGTCCGACCCGGCGATCGCGGAAGCGGGCGATATCGATTCGACCGCGGTGACGATCCGCACGAAGCGCGGGCGGTTGTGCCAGATCAATACCGCGCGCCGCGCCGCGTATGGTTACGACCAGCGCTTCGAAGTGCTCGGCAGTGCCGGCATGCTGCAGGCGGGCAACGTGCGGCCCACGGAAGTGACCGCGTACTCGAGAACCAAAGTGTCGAGCGACGTGCCGGAAGCGTTTTTTCTCGAGCGTTATCGCGCGGCTTACGCGCTGGAAATCGCGCATTTCTTCGACGCGGTCACGCACGGCAAGCCGGTGCGCACGACCGTCGCCGATGGCTTGAAAGCGCTCGAACTCGCCGACGCCGCCACGCGTTCGTGGCGCGAGGGCCGCGCGGTGAAACTCGGCGAGGCGTCGTGATGAAGGCGGCCGCGGGGCGGGTTCGATTGGGTGTGGTCGGTCTTGGGCGGTTGGGCAAGCGTCATGCGGAGAATCTCGCGTATCGCGTGCCCGGCGCGGTGCTCGTCGCCGCTTGCAGCCCTCTGGAGGAAGAGCGGGCGTGGGCGCGCGAGGCGCTGCCCGAACCGCGTCTTTATGACGATTACGCCGACCTGCTCGCCGATCGGGAGGTGGATGCGGTGTGGCTCGTGACGCCGTCGTCGTTGCACGCGCAGCAGATCGTGGATGCGTTGCACGCCGGCAAGCATGTGTTCTGCGAGAAGCCGTTGTCGCTGGACCTCGCCGAATGCGAGCGCGTGCTGGCCGAGGCCGCGCGCTATCCGCATCTTCAGGCGACGATCGGCTTCATGCGGCGTTTCGATCCGAGCTATAGAAACGCATTCGACATGGTCGAAGCCGGCAAGATCGGCAGGCCGTTTCTCGTGCGCTCGCAGACCACGGACAAGAACGATACCGATGGTTTCTTCGTGCGCTTCGCGGCAACATCCGGCGGCATTTTTCTGGACTGCACCGTGCACGATATCGACGTCGCGCGTTGGTTGCTGGGCAAACCGCGCGCGAAGCGGGTGTTCGCGGCGGGCGCGATTGCGCTGCACGAGGGGCTGCGTGAGTTCGGCGATGTCGACAATGGCGTGGCGATTTGTGAATTCGAAGGTGGGAAGCTCGCGATGTTCTATGCGTCGCGCACGCAGGCGCATGGGAATGACACGCATAGCGAGGTGATCGGCACGGGCGGTGCGCTGGCGATCGGGCGCAATCCGCGTGCGAATCGTGTCGAGATTTATGATGCGACCGGTGTTCGCAATGAATGCACGCCGAGTTTTTTTGATCGGTTCGAGGAGGCGTTTTTGCATGAGGCGCGAGCGTTTGTCGCGGCGGTGCGGGGTGGAGGGCAGGGCCGGGGGCAGGGCGGCGCCACATTGGAGGATGCGGTTGAGGCTACTCGGATTGGGGTGGCTATGCGGGAGTCGTTGGTGAGGGGGGAGGCTGTTGTGGTTTGATGGTGTTGTTTTTGTTGGCCTTTGCTTGATTTGTTAGTGGTCTATTAGCGTTGCCCCTGTGCGGGGCGGCACCTACTTCTCTTTGCCGGCCGTGTACAGACCGGGGACATAGCTGACAGGTGTGCGAGGACATGGTTGACACTTCCGGGTACGAAAACGCCCGGTCCCGACCATGCCCTGGAACGCAAGAGACACCATGAGC
>Ga0182007_10001477_pt1 | contig 12603 bp, 8 predicted proteins | sample Sormic07211113_1_FD_123023 | JGI IMG/M metagenome (GOLD analysis project Ga0182007, IMG submission 123023) | Rhizosphere microbial communities from Sorghum bicolor, Mead, Nebraska, USA - 072115-113_1 MetaG | ecosystem: Host-associated > Plants > Roots > Rhizosphere | place: USA: Nebraska... | reverse complement strand
GTGACGTTACTCAAGGTAAACGTGAGGCGGCCGCCCTTGTCCATCGCGTCGCGCGCATTGATGGCCATGTTCAGCAGCACGTTTTCCATCTGGTTCGGGTCGACCAGGGTATGCCACAAGCCTTCGCTGATGAAGGTTTCCTCGGTCACCGCCTCGCCCAGGGCGCGGCGGATCAGCTCATGCATGCGGCGCAGCAGCCGGCCCAGGTCCGTCACCAGCGGTTTCAATGGCTGGCGCCGCGCAAAGGCCAGCAGTTGCGACGACAGCTTGGCGCCCCGCTCGACGGCCGAGGCCGCCGAATCGAGACGCCTGGCCGCCTGCGGATTGTCGGCCACCGTCAGTTTCAGCAACTGCAGATTGCCGGAGATAATTTGCAGCACGTTATTGAAATCGTGGGCCACGCCGCCCGTCAGCTTGCCGATCGATTCCAGCTTTTGCGCCTGCAACAAGGCTTGCTCGCTGCGCACGAGCGCCAGACGCGCCTCTTTTTCATCGGTGACGTCGCGGCCGATGGCGTGGATCAGCTTTTGCGCCGGTACGGCCGTCCAGGAAATCCAGCGGTAGCCGCCATCGCGCCGGCGGTAGCGATTTTCCATGCGCAAGGTGGGCGCGCCGTGGGCCAGGCGCGACAAGTCCTGCAGGGCCGCCATGCGGTCGTCGGGATGCACGAGGCTGATGAAATCCATGCCCAGCGACTCGATTTCCGGCCGCTCAAGGATCTTGCTCCAGGCGGGATTGACGGCGATGATCATGCCGGCCAGGTCCGCCACCAGCATGATGTCGGTCGACAGCCGCCACATGCGGTCGCGGTCGGCCGTGCGGTTGGCCATTTCCAGTTCCAGCGAGGAATTCAGGTAGGCCATCTTTTCCAGCACGTTCTTCTGTTCCTGCACGTCCGTATTCGTGCCCACCCAGCGCAGCACCGTGCCCGCCTCGTCGAACAAAGGCAAGGCGCGCGCCAGGAACCAGCGGTAAGCGCCATCGCTGGCACGGCGCATGCGGAATTCGTGTTCGTAGGCGCTGGCGGTGGCGACGGCCCGTTCCCAGCTGACCTGCGTGGCCTGCACGTCGTCCGGATGCACGCAGTGGCGAAAGCCGCTCGATACGAGCGACTTCATCGATTGCCCCGTGTATTCGCACACCTGTTCGTTGACCCAGTAGGTGGCGCCGCTGCCATGCGCGAGCCAGGCCTGATTGGGCATGGTCGAGGCGAGCGAACGGAACTGCGCTTCGCTGTCGAGCAAGGCATTGCGCGCCTGCCAGTGCTCGTCGATATCCTCGCACGAGCCATACCATTTCACGGGATTGCCCCGCTCGTCAAGCCGGCAATACGCGCGCGAATGCACCCAGCGGTACAGGCCATCCTGCCGGCGCACGCGCATTTCCGCGTCAAAAGGCTGGCAACTGCCCACCGATTCGCTCCAGGCCGCCAGGGAATGGGGCACGTCCTCGGGGTGGATGGCATCGAGCCAGCTGGTACCGAGGCCGCTGCCGCCCGTCCATTCGCGCCAGCGCTGCGCCACATAGTCGAGCTTGCCGTCGACGTCGGCAGTCCACAGCACTTGCGTGTTGAGTTCTATCGCGTAATGAAAGTGTTCGCGGCTGTCGTGCAGCGCCTGTTCCAGCTGGCCCCGCTCGATGACATGCGCGGCCACGCGCGCGGCCAGCGCCAGCAGTTCGATCTCCGGTTGCGTGGGATGGCATGGCGCCTGGAAAAACAGGCCCAGTACGCCCAGGATATGCCCCTTGGCGCCGAAGACGGGAGCGACCCAGCAGGCGCGATAGCCGTGCAGCATGGCTTCCTTGCGTCCCGCGCTCCAGTGCACGTCGCGCGTGATGTCGCCGCAATACACGGGCGCGCCGGAAAAGGCCGCCGTGCCGAACGGGGACGGCTGGTCGCCGCCATGGCGCAAGGCCAGGCACAGGTCTTGCGGCAGGCTGGGCGCGGACAAGCCGCAAAAGCGGTCGGCCTCGTCGATGAGCACGAGGCAGGCGCGCGCGCCGCCCTCGGCCAGGTCTTGCAGCGCCAGCAACAAATGCTCCAATGCATGGGCCAGGTCGGCGCCTGCCGCGATGCTGCCCAGCGCACTGTGCTCGGCGTCCAGCAAGGAAAGAATGTTATTTGCGTGCACCGTGTCGATAAGGGGAAAACTGATGCCCGAAATATACCATGGGGCAACGTTCTTGCAGGAGGAAAACAGCGCGCTGCTTGATCTCCGCGGCCACGCGGCCCTATGCTAAAGTGTTGCTCTCTTCTCAAGCGAATCCCAGCATGCCTACTTCATTGCCGTCCACCCTGATCGCCACCGCCCTGCTCGCCTCCGCCCACGGCGCCGTCGCCGCCCCCATGAGCCTGGACGATTACCTGGCCCTGACCGGCCCCGCGCCCACGGCGCAGCTCGCGTATGGCCCCGCGCCGTCGCAATACGCGCAGCTGTTCCGGCCCGAAGGCACGGGACCGTTCCCCGTGGTCGTGCTCGTCCATGGCGGCTGCTGGACGGTGGCCTTCGGCGGCATCAAACAGATGCGCAACGTGGCCGGCGCCCTCGTCGCGCAAGGCATCGCCGTGTGGAATGTCGAGTACCGCCGCGTCGACGAGCCGGGTGGCGGCTATCCAGGCACCTATGAAGACATGCACGCGGCACTCGACAGCCTGCAGCAGCACGCGCCCCAGTACCAGATCGACACGAGCCGCATCGTCGCCATGGGCCACTCGGCCGGCGGCCAGCTGGTGCAATGGATCGCCGGCAGGGAAAAGCTGCCCAAGACCAGCCCCCTGTACCGCGACACCTACCTGCCGGTAAAAAACATCGTCAGCCTGGGCGGCCTGGCCGACCTGCGCCATGAAAAGGACTTGATCAAGACCAGCTGCGAGCGCGACATCGCGCAACTGGCAGGCAGCGCCAGCATAGACCGTCCCGACATCTACAGCGACACCAACGCCGCCGACCTGATCCCCAACGGCAGCCGCACAGTCCTGGCCACGGGAGAACTCGACACCATCTCCCCTCCCCGCGTCGCGCACGACTATGCGGCCAAGGCAATCAAAGCCGGCGACCATGCGGAGGTCCTGATCTTGCCGGGGGCCAGTCACTATGACGAGATTGCCGCGACGTCGAATGCGTGGAAGATGATTTTGCCGGTGGTAAGGGAGATGCTGGGTTACGGGCAGCATGATGCCAGAGCCAAGCAATCGCTATGACACGTCAAGCAAAGATATTTAAGTAGAGGACTGAACGTGCTCAAATCAGCAATCCCAAAACAGACAAGCCAGGAATTCCTTCGAAAGTTCGACGAGTCAATTGACTGGATGCGTTCTTTAGGTGTGAACGTAGATCAAGGAAGACTTACAAATTATAGGACGGCAGCGCAGCAATGGGTGTCGATGCTGGACGAAAATCGAGAAGATCGCCAGAGGGGTATTGAACACTTGCCAGCGATCACATCAGCTGTTTATGAAGTTCCACAGTTCTTGGAAATACATGCAGCATTTCGCGGCGAACGAATAGCCCATCTGGGAGGCATAGGTGCCAAGCTAAAGAAAGCAATCGAAGGCCCCGTACACCTGCAAAGCGAAACGGAAAAGTCCAATGGTCCGCGAAATTTTCTGTTTGAAGCCGTCACCGCAGCGCGCGTTCATCGCCCGAACAACGGTTCATTTACAATTTTGAATGCACCTACGGACACTGGCTTTATACTGCACAAAAGTTCAATTTGGGTTGAATGTAAGAGGCTTACTTCGGAAGCTCAGCTCAAGGCAAATGTGAACAAAGCTTGCAGGCAACTGAAGCGTACGATTGATAAACATCCTAAAATTAACCAACGAGGCCTGGTCGCTTTAGATGTTTCTAAATTGATAACCATGCCACCGCCACAGTACGTTTTTGAGTCACCTACAGAGTCAGAAATCGGTCCACGGAGTGAAGCAATCATTGATCAGTACATTCGGGACAACAGTCATGTTTGGGAACACGAATATACTGACCAAGATTCACGAATCATCGGAACATTGCTTAGGTTATCGTTAATAGCCGTTTCTAAAGATGTTGGTAAATATGTATTCGTTCATCAGTGGGGAATTAACCCGAGACGAGGAATAGATATTGATGATCAGAAATTACTACGAGAAGCCACCAAATGCTTTAGGTAATGATATGACTTAGGGCACAAGCCACCAATGACGGCCGCCGGACGCAAGAAGCCGGACATGGCATTTAAAGGGTTGCGGAAATGATTGTTTTATGACATATAAAAACCCAGTCCGACATACAGCGGAGTCGTTTGCTGCTCACACACCGCAGCACGTTCTTTTTCATCCTTTCACTCCTCTCTTATCAGCATAGTTCCACTACTGCTTGTTTTTAAATACTAATGCCCGTTAACAATTCAAACTCAGCAGTAATTCTGCTCACTCAAATAGTGGTAGGTAGGCGTCACAATGCACATCAGCAGAGAGTTGGTTCAGCGCGGGCATTGATAATCTCGCAATGCACGGCGACAATTCGTTCTACATCAACATGTCATCTACCCGTGGAAAACTCATGGAAATAACAGCCGCGTCCGTAGTCCCAGCACTCGCCACCCTAGCAGGCGCCTTCGTTGCAGGTGGTATCGCTCGTTCTAATCTGATTGTTTCCAAGGAATCGAAGATTTCCGAGTTTAGGCAAGCATGGGTTGGTCAACTCCGCGAAAATCTATCGTCGCTGTTTTCGGCCGTACGCTCACTCGCACGAGCAGTACAGGAAGAACGAGATAAGCAAAACGGCAATGGTACCAATCCAAAATTTCACTTCGACCAAGAGAAAATCGTTGAGGTTCGTCACTCGTCGGCTGAACTGAAATACCGTGTTGGACTTTTGCTAGACAGGAGGCAAGATAGCCATGTTGAGCTTCAGCAGTTGCTTGAAGTGATGATGGAAACCCAGCAAACGTATCTAACAGGAGGAAATAATGCTGATATTAACCCTGTCTTTGATGCCGTAGAGCGTGCCAATGAATTGGGCTCGGTCGTTGTGACGCAAGAATGGGAAACTATCAGGCGCGGTGAGCCTGAATATCGCAACGCCGTGAAAAGAGTGGATTCGGTGTTACTTATAGCCGGTGTATTGATGCTTGCGCTTGCAGCGGTTGCATTTTTTGCCCCTGTAACGGCAAAGACAAAGACAGGACAATCCATTCAGCGCGTCAATCCGGCTGATCAGGCAGGAATCAGCACGTCAAACCCAACTACGGTGTCGAAAAACGCAATCAATCAGAACTAAGGATATGCTAATACGAACACAGCGCTCTCAGCACCGCAGGTCCACAAGATGGTAAGTAATACTGATACCACAAGGGATGAGTACGGCAAGCCCAAGCAACGCAGCCATGGCCATTTTCTCAGGCCCGCGGCTCTGGCCCGCCGTTCAAAACAATACGCTCACTGAACACGCGCAAGGTACTGTGCCAGCTGGCCGAACGTAGCCTTGAACCCCTCCTTCATCGACTCAAACCCCTGCTTGAACGTCTCATGCTGCTCATCGGTGGCCTTGTGCGGCGTCGACCGCAAGGTCATCGTCGTCTTGCCATTCTCCTCGGTAAGCGTCATGACATTGAACGATTCCAAAGGCCAAGTCGCGCTGACGGGGTGCTGCACGGCATTGCCCTGCTTGTCGGCGAATGACAAAATCGAGACGATCTTTTCCGGCGCTTCGATGGCCTGGTAGGTGAACTTGCCCCACATCTCATAGCCATTGTCGGCGCGCATGCCGTAGTGGAAGACGCCGCCCGGCCGCAAGTCCAGCGCCAGCACGCTCAATTCGAAGCCGACGGGGCCCCACCATTGGGCCAAGCGCTCGGGCTCCACCCACGACTGGAACACCAGCTCGCGCGGCGCGTCGAAGGTTTGCGTGATGACAAAGTCGCTGCTATCGCGGTGCTGTCCGTCCTGCTTCTGTTTTTCCGTCGTCATGCTGTCTCCTGATGGTGGTGGGCTGACTGTTAATGTACCAGCGGCGCCGACAAACGGAAAGGCCTGTACGCCTGCCAAACCAGCATGCTAGAATATTAGTTAGACACCTAACCATTAGACGACTCACCTTATGATTTCTATCGAAGAGCGCTTTTCCGCCGCGCTCCACAAGACGGCGCGCGGCTGGCGCCATGCGATCGACCGGCGCCTGAAAGACCTGGACCTGGGGCAAGCGAGCTGGATGTGCATCGCCATGATCGCCAAATCGCCGCAGCCGCCCTCGCAAAGCGAACTGGCCCATCAGCTGGGCGTGGAAAACCCCACCATGGTGTCGATGCTGGACCGCCTCGTGAAATCGGGCTTCGTGCAGCGCCAGCCGTCGGAAACGGACCGCCGCGTGAAACTCGTCGTGCTGACCGAGGCCGGCATGCAGGTCTATGAGACCGTGCGCAAGGAAGCGGACGGTTTCCGCAAGGAGCTATTGCAGGGCATTGATCCCGACCAATTGCGGGCCGCCACCGAACTGCTCGAAGCGCTACAGGCTGCGACGGAGAAATCCGCATGAGTTCGGCCACAGCCAGTGCCACGCCGGCGCTGCCCGCTTCACAGGACCCGACCCTGAACCGGCGCATGATCACGATTTCGATCATGCTCGCCACCATCATCCAGGCGCTCGACGGCACCATCGCCAACGTCGCCCTGCCCCACATGCAGGGCAGCCTGTCCGCCTCGCAAGATCAGATCACCTGGGTGCTGACCTCGTTCATCGTCGCCGCCGCCATCGCCACGCCCCTGACGGGCTGGCTGTGCGACCGCTTCGGCCAGAAAAACACCTTTCTCGTGTCTGTTGCCGGCTTTACGCTCGCCTCCGTGCTGTGCGGTCTGTCCGGCACCCTGTCCGAGATCGTTGCCGCCCGTTTGCTGCAAGGCGTGTTCGGCGCGGCCCTCGTGCCGCTGTCACAGGCGGTCTTGCTCGACATCAATCCGCGCGAAAAGCACGGCTCGGCCATGGCCATCTGGGGCATGGGCGTGATGATCGGCCCCATCCTCGGTCCCACCCTGGGCGGCTGGCTGACGGACAGCTACAGCTGGCGCTGGGTCTTCTTCATCAACATCCCCATCGGCGCCATGGCCTTCTACGGCATCTGGCGCTACATCCGCAAGGACCCGCCCAACCGCCGCATGAATTTCGACATGTTCGGCTTTGCCACCTTGAGCCTGTCCATCGGCGCGCTGCAGATGCTGCTGGACCGGGGCGAGCAGAACGACTGGTTTTCTTCCACGGAAACGTGGATCGAAGCCATCGTGCTGGCCATGAGCCTGTGTTATTTCATCGCCCACACGGCCCTGCGTCCGGCCGGCAAGTCCTTCCTCGATTACCGCCTGCTGAAGAATTCGAACTATGTGAGCGGCTTGCTGTTCATCTTCATCGTCGGCATGGTGCTGTTCGCCACCCGTGCGCTGACGCCGTCGATGCTGCAAGGCTTGATGAATTACCCGGCGGCCATTGCCGGCCTGGTGACGGCGCCCAGCGGCCTGGGCACGATGCTGGCCATGCTGATCGTCGGCAGGCTGACGGGCAAGATCGATACGCGCATCCTGCTGGGCGTGGGCTTTTCGATTACCGCGTTTTCGCTGTGGCAAATGGCCAATTTCACGCTGGACCTGGTGCCGAAGACGGTCGTGTGGAACGGCATCATCCAGGGCATCGGCCTGGGCCTCGTCTTCGTACCCCTGAGCGCGGCCACGTTCGCCACCCTGTCGCCGCAGATGCGGGCGGAAGGCACGGCCATCTACAGTCTGGTGCGCAATATCGGCAGCAGCATCGGCATCGCCCTCGTGCAAACCTTGTTGGTGCGCAATACGCAGATCGCCCATGCGTCCCTGACGGAGCACATCACTATCGCCAACCCGGCCCTGCATGACCCAGGCATCGCCCAGGTGTTCGACCTGGGCACGAGCACGGGCATGGCGGCGCTGAATGGCGAAATCACGCGGCAGGCGTCGATGATCGCCTACCTCGACGACTTCTGGCTGATGATGTGGCTGACCATCCTCGTGCTGCCGCTCTTGCTCCTGATTAAACCACCGAAGAAAAATGCGCCCATCGTGGTCGACCACGCGGCCATGGAATAACCCTCATGCACACACCGATGAAACTCTCCCTGAGCGTCCTGGCGCTAAGTTTATCCCTGGCCGGCTGCGCCAGCATCCCGCCCGACACGCAACAGCTGCCGCAGCAAGACCTGGCCACCGTGCAATTGGCGGCCGACATCCACCTGGCCAGCGAAGGCTGGCCCGCCGCCCAGTGGTGGCGCCAGTTCCAGGACGATCAGCTGGACCAGCTGATCGAACAGGCGCTGGCCGCCAGCCCGAACCTGGCGGTGGCAAATGCCCGCATCGGCTCGGCCCTGTCCGCGTTTGACGCGCAACACGCGGAGCGCGGCCCCAGGCTGGACCTGGGCGCGAATGCCAGCCGCCAGCGCTATTCGGGCAACGGCCTGATGCCCGCCCCCATCGGCGGCAATTACTACAACGAGGTCACGGTGGGCGTGCAAGCCCATTACGACCTGGACTGGTGGGGCAGGCACAAGGCGCAGATCGCCGCCAGCCTCGGTGAAGTCAATGCACGGCGCGCCGAATACGCGATGGCCGAACAGATGCTGGCGGCCGAGATCGCTCGCCACTACTTCAGCATGCAAAACGGCTGGGCCCGCATGGACAACCTGCATGCGCTGGTGGCCCTGCAGCAGCAACTGGTGGTCGACAAGGAAAAGCGCATCGCCAACGGCCTCGGTGTCAGCGACGACCATCTGTCCGCGCAAACGCGTTTGAGCCTGCTGCAGCAACAAATTGCCCTGCTGGAAACGCAGGTCGTCACGGAACGGGAAGCCTTGCGCGCCCTGCTCGGCGGCGACAGCTCGGCGCTGGCCAGCCTGCAGCCGAGGCAGGCCCAGGCGCTGCCGCATGCCCTGCCCGGCAAGCTGGGCATGGAATTGCTGGCGCGCCGGCCCGATTTGCAGGCGGCCCGCTGGCGGGTGCAAGCATCGATGAGCAAGATCGAGGCGGCGCAGGCGTCGTTCTACCCCGATATCGACCTGGGGGCTTCGTTCGGCCTCGATGCCATCAAACTGGGCAAGCTGCTGCAGTCGGGCAGCCGCACCCTGTTCATCGGCCCGGCCCTGTCCCTGCCCCTGTTCGACAGCGGCCGCCTGCAGGCGCAGCTTGCCGGCGCGCGCAGCGAACGCAACGAGCTGATCGCGGACTACAACCAGAACGTCTTCAATGTCGTGCGCGACGTGGCGCAGGCGGGCGCCAGGGTGCAAGGCGTGGAAAACCAGCTGCGGCTGCAGCAGGAAAACCTGCGCGCCAGCGAAGCGCAGTTGCGCAACGCGAATGCGCGGCTGAAACAAGGTCTGGCCGACCGCGCCACGCAACTGAATGCGGAAATGACCGTGCGCGGCCAGGTGGACCTGGGCATGCAGCTGCAAAACCAGCGCCAGGACGCGGAAATCAGCCTGACCGTGGCGCTTGGCGGCGGCTACCGGGGCAGCAGCGATTTTGCCGCCAGCGCCAACACCATCACCACCAAACAATAACCATCGATTACGGAACACACCATGAGCAGCGATACCACCTCCACCTCCGCACCCACCGACAACCCGGGCAAGCGCAAGGCCGTCCTGATCGCCATCACGGCCGCCTTCCTCGTGGCTGGCGCGGCCTGGGCAGCTTATTATCAATTAGTGCTGGCCAAGGAAGAAGTCACGGACAATGCCTATGTGGGCGGCAACCTGGTCACCCTGTCCGCGCAAGTGGCGGGCAATGTCGACGCCATCCGCGCCGACGAGACGCAGATGGTGAAAGCGGGTGCACCGCTGATCACCCTGAACGCCATCGATGCGGACCTGGCCCTGAGCCAGGCGCAGGCACGGTTGGGCAACGTCGTGCGCCAGGAACGCGAGCGCTATGCCAGCGTGGGACAGTACGACGCCGTCATCGAGCAGCGCCGCCTGGCACTGGCCACGGCGCAGGGCAACCTGGCCCGCCGCGCACCGCTGGCGGCGGATCACACGATCTCGGGCGAAGACCTTGTTCATGCGAAACAGGCCGTCGACGACGCCAAAGCGGCCTTGATCGTGGCCCAGCGCCAGGCCGAGTCCGCCAAAGCGGGCGTGACCGGCGTCAACCTGGCCAGCCATCCGGCCGTGCTGTCGGCCAAGGGCGACGTGCTGCAGGCGTGGCTGGCCGTGCGCCGCAACGCCGTGGTCGCGCCCGTCTCGGGCTATGTGGCCAAGCGCAGCGTGCAGTTGGGCACGCACGTGACGCCAGGCACGCCCCTGATGTCCATCGTGCCGCTCGACCAGTTATGGGTCGACGCGAACTTCAAGGAGTCCGAATTGCGCAATATCCGCGTGGGCCAGGCGGCGACCATCGAAACGGATTTGTACGGCAGCAAGGTGGTCTACCACGGCAAGGTGCTGGGCATGTCGGCCGGCACGGGCAGCGCATTTTCCCTGCTGCCGGCGCAAAACGCCACGGGCAACTGGATCAAGGTGGTGCAGCGCGTACCCGTGCGCATCACGCTGGACCCGAAGGAACTGGCCGCCCACCCGCTGCGCATCGGCCTGTCGACCACGGTGACGGTCGATACCAGCCATGGCGAAGGGGCAACCCTGGACCAGCCGATGGTGGCGTCCACCGTCTACACGACCCAGGCGCTGAGCCAGCCCGTGGACGAGGCGGAGAAGATGGCGGACGCCATCATTGCGCAAAACCTCGCACACTAAACCATCCGTTGAACTTAAACGACATCCGGGGTCAGACCCGACGGGTCTGACCCCAGCCTTACTTTGCCTCATCAGCAGACGCGCCCCTATCGAGCACCCGCTACTTTATTTCGCCATCCCCGCCGCCGCCACCTGATCCAAGATATGCTTGGGCACGGCCGCATAATGCTTGAATTCCATCGTATACGTGGCGCGGCCCTGGGTCAGCGAACGCAAAGTGGTGGAATAGCCGAACATTTCCGCCAGCGGCACCAGGGCCTTGACGATGCGCCCCGCGCCGCCGGGGATGTCGTCGACGCCCTGCACCATGCCGCGCCGGGCCGTCAAGTCGCCCATGACGTTGCCCATGAATTCTTCCGGCGTTTCCGCCTCCACCTGCATCAACGGTTCCAGCAGCACGGGATGCGCCTTGCGCATGCCGTCCTTGAAGGCGATGGAGCCGGCCATCCGAAACGCGTTTTCGTTGGAATCGACGTCGTGGTAGGAGCCGAACGTCAATGTCGCCTTGACGTCCACCACCGGATAACCGGCCAGCACGCCCGATTTGAGGGTTTCGATGATGCCCTTGTCGACGGCGGGAATGAATTCGCGCGGCACAACGCCGCCCTTGATGGCGTCGACGAACTGGTAGCCCGTGCCCGGCTCCAGCGGTTCGAGTTTCAGCACCACGTGGCCGTACTGGCCCCGTCCGCCCGATTGCTTGACGAACTTGCCCTCGATATCTTCCACCGCGCGCGTGATGGTTTCACGGTAGGCCACCTGCGGCTTGCCGACATTGGCTTCCACGCCGAATTCGCGCCGCATGCGGTCGACCAGAATTTCCAGGTGCAGTTCGCCCATGCCCGACATGATGGTCTGGCCCGATTCCTCGTCCGTATGCACCCTGAACGACGGGTCTTCCTGCGCCAGGCGGTTCAGGGCGATACCCATCTTTTCCTGGTCCGGCTTGGTCTTCGGTTCGACCGCCTGGGAAATCACGGGTTCCGGGAAGATCATCTTTTCCAGCACGATGATGTGGTCGATGGCGCACAGGGTGTCGCCCGTGGTCACGGCTTTCAGGCCCACGGCGGCGGCGATGTCGCCCGCATACACTTCCTTGATTTCCTTGCGCTCGTTCGCATGCATCTGCAGGATGCGCCCCAGCCGCTCGCGCGCGCTCTTGGTGGGGTTGTAGACCATGTCGCCCGAGTTCACCACGCCCGAATACACGCGGAAGAAGGTCAGCTGCCCCACGAACGGGTCCGTCATGATCTTGAAGGCCAGGGCGGAAAAGTGCTCGTCGTCGGCCGGATGGCGCTCCACCTCGTTGTCGTGCTCGTCGTGTCCCATGATGGGCGGCACTTCCATGGGCGACGGCAGGTATTCGATGACGGCGTCGAGCATCGCCTGCACGCCCTTGTTCTTGAAGGCGCTGCCGCACAGCATGGGCACGATTTCGTTGCGGATGGTGCGCGCGCGCAAGGCCTGTTTCAGTTCCGCTTCCGTGAACGTGTCGCCGTTCAGGTAGCGTTCCGTCATGTCGAGGCTCGCTTCAGCCGCGTGCTCGACCAGGTACTCGTGCCACTCCTGCGCCTGCGCCAGCAGCTCGGCGGGAATCTCGCCATAGCTGAACTGCACGCCCTGGCTGGCGTCGTCCCAGGTGATGGCGCGCATTTTCAGCAGATCGATGACGCCCGTGAAATGCTCTTCGGCGCCGATGGGCAGCTGGATAGGCACGGCCACGCCCTTCAGGCGCTCGGCGATCTGCTTGCGCACGCGCAGGAAATCCGCGCCCACCCGGTCCATCTTGTTGATGAAGGCGATGCGCGGCACATGGTATTTGTTGGCCTGGCGCCAGACGGTCTCCGATTGCGGCTGCACGCC
>Ga0182007_10001475_pt1 | contig 12610 bp, 4 predicted proteins | sample Sormic07211113_1_FD_123023 | JGI IMG/M metagenome (GOLD analysis project Ga0182007, IMG submission 123023) | Rhizosphere microbial communities from Sorghum bicolor, Mead, Nebraska, USA - 072115-113_1 MetaG | ecosystem: Host-associated > Plants > Roots > Rhizosphere | place: USA: Nebraska... | reverse complement strand
TGTTTCCAACTGCTGGCCAGCATGGGTTTGTATTCGCCATTGCTGGGGTCGCGGTAGATCAGGTTGTCCCAGATCAGCCGGCCGAGAATCACACCTTCGCGTAAATCGTTGTGATAGGGGCTGATGTTTTCAGGTTCGCTGTCGGAAGCGTAAACCAGGGTGTCGTTGGCTTTACCGGCATGCGCCGGAAAACTGCTGATGAGGCCCAACAGCGCAATGCTGCAGGCGAAACCTTTGATGCCCATGCCGTCGTCTCCGTTGGCGAGAGTGGTTGAATCAAAGGGCAGCGAATCGCAAATGCGTAAAGGAGGGGGAGAAGCTCAGGTCATGTTTTTGGTCTAGACACGAATGTAGGGAAAGGCTATCAATGCCACAAGAATAATATTTCGATACTTGCGTTGCTGAAAAGGCAATCCTTGGGGGCGCCGATGCAGTTGTATGGTGTGCAATCCACGGCACTGCGTTATTTCCTGGAGGTAGCGCGATGCGGATCGATCAGCGAAGCCTCCGTGCGCTTGAACGTTGCAGCGTCAGCGGTGAGCCGACAAATCGCCAAGCTTGAGTTGGCCCTGAACGCCAGTCTGTTTGAGCGTCGGGCCCGAGGCATGGTGCTCAGCGAGGCGGGGGCGCGATTGGCGGCCTATGCGCGCAAGTCGCAGCTTGAGGCCGAGCAGGTGGTACTGGAAATTACCGAGCTGCATGGCTTGCAGCGAGGCCATGTGCATGTGGCCTGTTCGGAAGGATTTGCTCTGGAATACATGCCCAGGAGCATCAGCGCGTTCAGGCGCGAGTACCAGGGCATTCATTTCACGTTGGAGGTCTGTGCACCCGCCGAAGCGACCGAGAAAGTGCGCTCCGGCGAAGCCGATCTGGCGATGACCTTCAGCCTGACGCCGCAAAAGGAAATCAAGGTCGAACATGTCCTGAGCGGGGCGATTTTTGCCGTGGTCGCCAACTCCCATCCCTTGGCCGAGCGTGAAGCGGTCAGCCTCGCAGAGCTACAACCCTGGCCCATTGCGTTACCCAAGGCCGACACGACGATACGGCAACTGTTCGATATCTGTTGCGGCGTACAGGGGTTGTTGTTCGACCCTGTGTTGACGACCAACTACGTTGCCGCGCTCTATAGCTTCGTCCGCGAAGAAGGCGTCATCAGCCTGGCCAGCGAGATGACCTTGCAAAAACAGGTGGCGGACAAGGCCCTGCGCTGCATACCGATCCTCGACGAAGGCATGCAGGCACGACGCATCGAACTGCAAAGCATGGCTGGCCGCAATTTACCGGCCGCGGTTTCTGCGTTCAGGGATTTTTTGATTGCTGATTTGGGGAAGGCGAAGGGGCGTTGAAAGGGTGGGGTTGCTTGAGGGTTTGGGTTGGTGGGCATCTGGATGCAAGTATCGTTGAAGCCTCGAGCTTATTGGGTTTCAGGCACAAAAAAAGACGTCCGTGGACGTCTTTAGATGATGAAATGGTGGGCCGGGGTAATCTGAACTGATCGTGTATCTATCTGATTTTGAATGATAAATTTTGTAAGATTTTTTTGATGGAATACGTTATGGGATACCGCTGAACGCACAGTGGTTGTGCAACTGACAATGACTGCGATGGCATGCTCGCAAGAGAGAGGCACCCTGTCCCAAAGTACGTAGCCCAGAAAGATCCATTGTCGGCAGCAACCGATCCGTATCTGACGTTTGCCAAAGGTAGAAAACGGCCAATAGCCGCCCTTCATGGATGCCGCAGCCGGCCAAGAGCGGTGGTTCCTGAGAGACCTCTTCTCGATCCCGAGGTGCTCAGCAGAGGCCTGCTAAAAACGAATATGCTTGGCCGGAATTTAGATCACTGCCGCTAATAGACAAAACACCAGCACGCTCTTAATCTACGCTCATACTTGTAGCTAATGGAAAATCCACTCACACAAGTGCAAGGTTTCGACAAGTTAAACGAACACCTTAAAAAGCTCTTATGTTAGGTAATAACATGGACCAAAATCTGATCGCAAGGTTGCTAGAAGGTACCGCCAGCAAGCCATTTAGTCGAGCAACTATAAAGAAACTATTTGACAGCATAGAGCAAAGTTTTTTTCATGAAATTAAAAGCGGTAAAATCTCACCAGATCAATTCAGTGGTTTTATAAATAACGAAATTTTTGAGTTCGCAGAAACACTAGAAGATGATGAGCGCGATCTATTCATGGATCTCATAATGATTGAAGCTGCTTCCAGAGAAGAGCCAAAGGAGGATGGCTCTTTAGTAAAATACATGGATCCTGATGCCGATCAATGGAATTTTTATATTAGGTTCAAAATATCCAGGCCACTTGGTGTCGACCATGAATTCATCTCATTGCTGGAAGGCGTTACCATTGAATCCGACTCTGAGCTACCCTTAAAAGACTCCATAACCCTCAAGCTTAAAAACTCAAAAACAAGCATTTATAGAGAGATAATAGAGATAGCCAAAAAAACAGAACAGGCATTGATAATTGCTTTTTCTGAAATGGGGATAGGAATCGCTTACCCTGACGATCTAGCCTCTGAAACAGTCCAAGAAAAGATTAAGAAAGAAATTGAAATTTGCTTCCTTAATCATCACACAACATATCACGAAGACTGCTACGACAGACCGTTAATTCATTTCAGTGATAAATATGGCGTCATACTCTTCCAAGAGGCCTCTGTTTCTTGGGATTCTAAGGTGACCGAAGATAGATCACCCGTTGACACAAGAAAGCTCAGTGAGCTATTTGACAAGAGCTATAAGAGGCTTGGACCTATCTGGTTCGTTGGTGATAGATTCAAGAAGATCGATACAGCCACAGCCATTCTGACGACCTCATTATTCGACGAATCTCTCATAAATAGAGTTATTCTATCGATGACGTCTATCGAAGTTCTATCGGAAAAAACTTTGCGGCCTTCAAATGAAGTTGAAGCCCTAGATTACTTGATAGATCAACTTAAAAATAGTGACTTTGGTGATAGCATAAAGGCGTCACTTCAAAAAAGCCTCGATGTTGCTAAGTATCAATCAATTGGGAAAAGTTGTAAGCTTCTTATAAAACATCTTTTAGGAAAAAAAGAGGCTGATAATTTTCATAGGCTGTATGGGGCTAGATCACAGCTCGTGCACGCGGGAGGACTGAAAGACGGCAAGGAAGAAATGTATAAAATTTATACCGAATCGTATGAGCTTGCTAGAAAAACACTCGAGGCTTATATCGAGGACGCCGCGATAAAAACAATTCACGACTAGTGTCTTTGTTAGGTTTAGTGCGGGAAGCCCCCGTGAACCTCGGGGCGACAGCTGCCTCTCGGGGCAGGCAGCGAGCGGCCAAGGCGGAACGTATCGGGAGCGTATTAGGACAAACAGCAAAAATCCGCAATACTGCACGATCTACGGACGCCTACTCGACAATCCGGAAGGTCAGCTATCAGGCAGAAGCGGACATACCGTGATCACTCTACAACCTCGGCGCTCTATATCAGATACCGGGGCATTAACGCAGAGAGGAAAAATACTGAGTAGGCGGCTTATCATATAAAAGCACCAACACTTGTTCCAATCTTTACTATTCTTCGATCCAAGAAGGAACTGAGATAAACGGTAACTCTTCACCTTCTCGCAAAGTCATATCTGCCTCAATCCAATCATAAAACGCAGGTGAAGATAGCAGATCTTGCTTTTCCACAGATGAAAACGGCTGTTGATAACCGTTATTAAAAAACGATCTTGCTCTTTCTTGCATTGTTCTTTCATCAGAAAAATTCTTACTAAACCCCTCGAAAAATTTAATATCTATATTATTTATGCCTTGCGCAATAGTCTGCCAAAATAAACTCCGGCTTCTTAGCTTCCCTGAAAGCTCCCGCACTAAATTACCAGGATCGGATAACTCGCCGTTGGAGGGAATCGCTGCGCACAACCTACGATCTAGTGTTTTCTCATCGACAGTTTCTGCAATTGGTAAATAGGCAACCAACTGTAAAGGAACAGGAAGCATTTGAGGGCGAGGTTTGCCTTCAAGCATATTATTGGGGTCAATGTCCGCAATAACCAACGCCTGATCCCCGTCACTCAATGGGTCGTCCTTACTATTGTAATAAATACCTTTCGACCAACCATGATATGGAGTTAAGCTTTCGATGTATCCATGTGTTCCCCCTCCGTTTTTCCAACTCTCTCGCCCGATAAAGCAACTGCCGCCTTTCAAGCCTGAACCGACACCGTTGATGAAGACGGTAGTTGTACCAGCTGCTAACAGGCCAGCCTGACCTGCTATCCAGTAGTCAGCGGTACGCGTTGTGGCAGCTGGAACAATCATGATCGACCTTCGAGAGCCAACCCCACCGTTTTTTGAACAAACTGACAGCCAATTAGAAAGCCCCTTAAGATCCTCCCATACATCACCCTCAGACACTCCAAGTCCAAACCTCGAACACATAGCTGCGTAGTCCCTCGCCATCTCAGGAATATTCGTGGGACTCGTAAAAAGAAATATCTCAGAACAAATCAACTCCATAAAATTCGCCAAAGGCAAACCCGAGTAGGCGAGCAGCTTCACTACGCCCTCAATACTTATTTCCCAGTCAAGACGTAATTTGTCTACTATTTTTCCAGGAACAAACAATGGCGCCAAGGGTTGTGTTCCAGGTCGTATAAACTCATTCAGAGCAACCGACCTATATTTTTTTGGCCGACTTAAATTTAGAACAATACCTCGGCTAATTTCATCATTCGCAGAATCCACACTCAGACCGCCTCGAACTTCAGAGGGCTTCAGGTATTCGCGTATATCTTTCGGAACAGGCCATAAAAGATTAAGAGTCGCGCTTTTGGCTGGAAGTATTGATTCAGAATCAAACTCCAAGTAAGTTCCGGCTAGCACAGCAACTTTTTTTCCAGGTAAACATTTATCCTTCAACCATCTGACTGTTTCCGGACGCACCGAGTACTCCGGCAAGATTAACAAATCCACACCAAAAGATTCACAGGCATCCACAACACTACGTAGCAGCCTACGACGACGGTGCTCCACCCAACTTGGCAACAAAGTCTTCTTCTCTCTCCAAAGATGATTTAATCCAGGTGCATCAGTGGCGCTTAAAAGGGAACCGTAAGGAGAGTCTTTTAGATATTTTAGTTTTTTAATTACTGTGGATTTACAGCCAGCACTGAATGGCCATTTCTTTGGCGTAGCTTCAACCATTGGATGAGCATAACTTAGTTCTTGATGATCCCACTGAACAAACGCAACACGCACATGCCCTAAATTCCTACTATCCTTTCGATCGCTCCAAGCCCCCTTCTGACTTAACTTGAAAGAGTTTGCCCGTGCTTTAATTGTCGCCTCACTAAGTGTCACTTCGGCGGGTCTATATTCAGTTTTTTCAGCAAAGTCCGGAGCGCGATTATCGGTAGATTGATCATTTGAATCGATATTTTCACCCGCCTCCAGAGAAAAGATATCTTTTTGAGGCTCAGCGTCTTCTACCTCCACAGGCGTATCTTGCCCTACTTCCGCTACCGGGATAACTTCATCACTACCGACCTTTGCTACAACACTATTATCTTCAGAAGTATTTGCAGACGTTTTTAAAAGCGCAATGGATGCAAATGGCTCACCAAGAACAGAAATCGAAAGCAGTCGATCACTACTCCTATCGTAAACCTCTGTCCATACACGAACTACTCTTCGATCAGAGTCGAAACTTTCCTCTACATGTCGAGCTCGCAACGGATATTGTGAGATCATCCAAGGCTTTATATCCCAAGCAAGGCCCCTAGAGTCTGTAAAGCGTTTGGTTTGCGCATTGAAACCATAAGCTTGCTCCATAACCAGAACCACCTTAAGGCCAAGCTCAGAATCCAAGTCTTTAACCATATTACAGACGGTTTCTAGCAACTCAAGATTAAGAACATCAAGAGCCTTTTCTGTAACATCGAAGAAAGGCCAATCAGTCGGCTCTGGCTCAATTAAATCTTTAGCACTTATACTTGCGAATGCTACAGCGATTGTTTCTATTGCGCTGCTAATACCTGATGATATTTGTGGACTGCCATCATCTGCCAACCTCATCCGGTAACCCAAATGCGTGACAAGCAAACGTAATAAATCCAGAAGACTTATGTTGTCATCAATGTTCGTATCCGTTCTCCCGGAATCCGCCACAGCTACGCTGGCGGGCGGAATCTCCCACTCGACGGGAAAATCAAACCCCTCGTATCTTGCAAATCCACCATGGCTTCTGAGCGAGGCAAGAATACCCTGCAAAGCAACAGCGATACCGGAGCTTACTGCTCCTGCTCGAAGTGTTCTCCATGCGAATAATGGAGAAATATGAGCGTTTTGGTCCATTGACCACAAGCTTCTAGTGAAGGTTAAGATCCCCACCAAATCCCGTCGCAGCCCAATTGTTGCAGTTGGAGCAGTGGCTAAGACCTCGCCAATGCTCAAAGGTAATTTGCTCAAAACTCTATCGGCAACTGCCCGAAGAAATACAGTTAACTCTGTTAAATCAACATGCTTCTCATAGCGAACCCACATCCCCGCTGTTTCAGTTTCTGTTGCGAGAAGATGCATCAATTGTAAAAGGGGGTTATCAGTTGTATCCGGAAATTTTTCTAATAACTCAAGAGCTCTTTCAACGCTAGCTGGAAGAAAACTGTGAGGTATTAAGCGTCGCCCAATTTGTGAGTTGGCAAACGCCCCTCTCAGCTTTCGAAGTTGGCTTCTCAAAACGTAATGAGAAGGTTCTGCGAGCGTTGCCTCATCTAAAGGCACCTCTGACTCGGATGAGCTAAACTTGGCTATATCATCATGAAATCCTAAGTAATCACTTAGAGCTACACCAGCACGCCATAGCTGAGCCTCATAGATTGGAACCTCTATAGTCCTCAATGCTCGGCCGCCATCTCTCACAAAAGCTCTATTACCCACCTCTCCTTTCGGCACGCCCTCGCATATAAGATAGGTAGCTTGATCAGGCGTATTAATCGCTATATAGGGCCAGGCCGGAATCAACTCCAGGCCATCATTTTGCCTTTCGTACTCAGCCATCATCAAAACTAACGATCTGTAGAGATTTGCAGCCTGTCTCAACACGCTGGCATTTACAATAAACTTTCCTGACGGTGGTTTGTCTAATAAAAATAGATTAAGACCTACTGGTAAATTTGAAGCTTTTTTAAGCAATGCTGAGCTAGGGCTTTCCTCCACAACCCATTCAGGCACCGCGGCTATAACTACTCCATTTTCAGCGCCAAAAAAAACCAGATCAGATTGACTATTTTCCTTAGAAAATACGTCATAAAACTCAAATGAATTTATGCTACATAAATTTTCAGTAGTACCTTTATCTACTTTACATGCAACCATTCGCCTTTGATTAACACCGGGAAGAGGAGGCATTATTAGAAGTTTGCCTCCTGCTCCCAGAGAACTTAACAAGCAAACTCTCTTAGAGAGCAAGCTAATAATTCTCTCTCTCGGAATCAATGCAACCAAGACTTGTAAAGCTAAACCAAAATACTTTGTCCCTGATTTAGCGAAAAACTCTAGATCATCGGGATTTCCGTCCGAAGGTAGGAAATATCGGTAAAATTTATACGATTCATTATTATCTTCCCCTACGCTTCTCGCCAAAGCTTTATATTGCGTCACATACGAGCTTAACGGGTCAGATTCAGAACACTGATTTGCCAACATCAGTTGTTCTACGGCCGCATGAAACCAGTCAAAAGGCAGCCAGGAGCGTACATACATAGACCGCTCTGCATAGGTCTTAGTTCTACGTACTGGCACCCCACAAGATTTCGCCGCCTTCCACTCAAGCAGATCCAACCTTTTTTCTAGTTGATACTTGAGCTTTGAGTCGCTAGTTAGAACATTCTGTCTAAATCCTTCCTCAAGCACGACCTTTGCCAAATAAGAAATTCGCTTTTGTCGAAGAGCATTTTCTGACGCACTCAAACCTAGCTGAAGGCTATTTTTATGGTCAATCAGCTTCTCCAGCCCTTCTAACGCGAACAGGCTTGGGGCTTCCCACCCAAAACTATCGGAGTCTAAACTCCACCCTGCGTCCTCAGTACATTCTTTCCAATACTTCTCATATAGCTTCCATGCTTTATCCGCAATCGAATTTGATTCCGAATCTGCAACAGATAATTTAGATGCTACAGCATACCAAAGCAACCTAGCACCTTTTGCAAGTTCGCTTGATCGCAAATCCATTGCTAAGAACGATGTCTTTACAGTTTGCAAAACAACATCTGTTGAGCTCCTGTATATTTCCCAGTTCGATAATAGGTGCAGAGCTGACTGTCTGTCCGATGGAGGAACACCTGACCAAAACTCCCATCCTGTTTCACCATCACCTGCTAAAGGCGGCTCCCAAGCGGGGCCTGACGCCTCCAACGCACGTCCTTGATTCGCATAATCAGAAAACTCCTCCGCTGTCATCGGAGGAATTGCGTCGGCCTTGGCTACCAATGCCAAATCTAAAGCCCGTGTCTTTAGGTCTACTACCTCTCGTAGCTCTTCCAACAACTCAGCGCTACTAGCCAATAATATAATGTCATCAACGTACCTTGCGTAACCTAGATGAGTCTCCTCATCTACATTGTATTTTTTCATCAACTCAAGTGCTGCAAGATCCACGGGAAATAGTGCGACAGACCCTAACCACGCAGAGATCACAGGGCCCTGAGGGATGCCGCGCAGTGGGTCTGAACGAGTGATTCGCCCATTATCTGGACGTAGATATGGATAACCAAAAACCATATCACACAACTGCTCGACAACACTTGCAGCTTTATCAGCAGCCTGCCCCATTCCTGCTTGAGCTTTCAGTAACTCTGCGAATGCTGGTGCATTTCCCGCTACAGACTCCAGTGCTTTTTCAATATGTGGCTGAATGCTATCCCTAACAACATGTCGACGTATACGGTCATAGTATCGACTCACATCGAGGCGAATAGCGTAGACGTACTTTATTTCTTTGGCTTGCTTATTAAGAGACTGCATAAAGTCGCGCCAACAGTCTAGGAATGGACGAAACATCCCCTGATCCGTGGCGGGCTGCCTGCCCTCAATGACTTCCATATCAATCTGATAGGCGAAACTCAATGTCTGATCTGATAGAATCAACGGCTTCAAATCGTTAGACACGTCAGACAGACCGGTAGTTACGGTTTTTCGTTCTTCACGGTAGTAACGCACTGCAGGAATACAATGGCTGAAGTTCGTCCCCCCCAGAGCGGATGCATCCCAACGCTCCGTCAATAATTCATTCAAAACGTACTGATGAACTATTAAGTCCTCAGGCTGAGGCATGACCTTAAGCCTTGGTTCATCTGAACCAAAAGATCGAGGGACCCAAACAGCCTCGAATGGACCAATAGGTTCACTCAATTCATTAGACAGTCGTTCATGAAGCAATATGTTGAACGCACTGGCAGCGACATCTAACCGTTCCCACTTGGCCTCATCACAAGGAAGCTCACCTCTCCGCGACCCCATATACGCGAGTAGTCTGGCATGGTTTAGCCGGGCATCAGAATTAGTTAGATAACACTCCGATACCGCGGCTTCAGCTGCCACATCGACGTTGAGAAATTGCAGCCACTCCTCCATTGCAGCTACAGAGGTGCCTTTTTGATTACCTTCGATAAGCTTTTTTATTTTTTCAGGGGTATTGCCAACAATTTTTCGAAGCTCCGTTCGCGCTTTCTCGAACGCTCTATATTTTCTAGAGCGAGAGGCATTATCCCAACGATGTGCCTCCAAGAGGTCGTCAGCATCAACCCCAAATTGATTTGCCAATACCGCTATACCACTTTCGTATGTGGAGTCTTTTAGAAGAAGCAGCGCATTCTGTGCAGACAATCCAGAAAGATACTCATCCGGATCTTTAGTGCGAGTCGAGCCTCCAACCCCCTTAATCTGAGTGGCCGTTGGCCAAATAAATAGCACATCAAGATTAGCGCTTAGCAATTTAAGCGCGGTTTCGGAAGCGCCCCTTAGTCCTGCCTCATCACGATCAAAGCAAATGCAGATTGTTAAAGATGCGACCTTTGAAGGCAGAGAGTCGCTTATTCCCTTGATAATTTGCACTTGCTCTTTGCTGAGCGATATACCCATTGCTGCCATTGCAGGCAGCCCTATACTTTCCAGCTTCAGCGCATCAAGAAAACCCTCGCAGACATACAAGCGAAGATCTTTTTTACCTTCTTTGGCCGACTTTCGTATAGAACTTGCGGCTTGTTCTATACGAAATAGCGCCTTAGATTTTGGGAAGTTTTTTGAAAATAAATATTTTGGTGTTTGATCATCTAAAGCACGCCCTGCGAGACCCAACAGCTTTTTTTGCTCGTCTCTTATCGGAAATACAATACGATCCCCAGTAAAAAAATCCGCGTAACGGATATCTTGGCTGAACTGCAAATTCAGATGATAATTTATAGTGCCTACACTAGGAAGAAGCTTACGAATGAGGCTCGCTTCTTCTAATGCTCCAGCCAACTCTCGCTGAGTTCCAGCCGGCTTTGTAATCGATATCTGTTTAGAGAGGGAGTTTTTGTGTGCGTACAAGAAACCTGCTTTTTCTAATGCAGTCAAGTCCAAACTTCGACTAGAAGCCCATGTGGCTAGGCGCTCTTTATCATTGCTTACTTTATAAAGCTTGTACGCAAGCTCTAGCCCTGGGGTCTCTGACTGCTCAACCTTCAGATCCTTACGCCCGCTCTCCTTTCGAGTAGAAATACTAGAGTAACTTGGTGAGAGCCATTCCACCGCCCCTTTGAAGTCTAGATTAAGAACACCTCTCACCAGATCAATTGCATCTCCATGCTCACCACAAGCAAAACAGTGAAAATGCTGCGGAGATTTATCTCTACTCGTATCTATTAGAAGAGAGGGAGTCTTATCGCTATGGAATGGGCATAACGCAAGCTTTCGCGTGGCTGACTCATTTCGCAGCTCCATTCCCAACCGCTCAGCTACCTTGTCAATTTCGACTTCATACAGCAGCTTCTCAATGTTGATGCGGGGCATGCCGATTCCTTTCGCTGTTAGCTTAATTATGGCAGGAGGTGTTTGCTGGCCCCATCATATCCGCATATTTGAATACCGCACATGACAGCCTCACTTGGGCACCTCTTACACAGGGATCTTCCGACGAACCCCCTATTAGTACGATGGGGGTGCACAGCTCTCAAATGATAACAAGTATTATTTTTCGCACTGAATCGCCTTGGATTTCGTAGACGGCGACTGTCCGCTCCTGGCCCAGAGTGTGTAAAAACGCTCATGGCCTCATCGTCTTGGATCATCGACGTTATTGGCGGAACGATCACAAGGCAAATGCTGCGTGTCGTATCAGTCGTGACCTGGAACACATCAACGTCGCTTTTACAGTCTCTGGGATGGGCCAAAATCAGCCTTTTTAGGCCAGCAACGCCTTCATTAAACCGTTGGCACCGATGATTTTCATGACCCGTTTCAGGTTGTAGGCGAGCACATTCAAGCTCATCTCCGCACTCACCCCGGCCAGCTTCCGCGTCAGGAAGTGCGTTGCACCCATCCACTGTTTGAGCGTCCCGAAGGGATGCTCAACCGTCCGTTTTCGGACTCGCATCATCTCCGGGGCTTTGCTCAGCCGAAGCTGCATTGCCTCCAATACGGCTTCATGTTCCCAGCGGCGAATTCGTCGTTGCGTGCTCGGTGTGCACTGCGGCTTCATGGCGCAGCCTTGGCAATTCGAACTCCAGTAACGGTGAAACTTCAGGCCTTTTTCAACGCTGGAAAAACGCCAAATCAATACCTCTCCAGCCGGACAAATGTATTCATTTTTTGAAGCGTCGTAGATGAAGACATCATTGTTGAAACGCCCATCGGCTTTGGCTGCTGAGGTCATCGGCTTGGGCACATAGGCGGTGATATTTGCATCGTGACAAGCCAGGATTTGTTCGCTTTTGAAGTAACCTCGATCAGCCACTACCGACAGCGTTTCTGACGCCATCGCCTCGCGGGCTTGCTTGGCCATCGAGCTGAGTTGATCGCGGTCGGAACCGACGTTGGTCACCTCGTGCGCAACGATCAGATGGTGCTGCGTATCGACCGCTGTCTGCACGTTGTAGCCGACGATTCCGGTGCCGCGCGTCATCATGGAGCGAGCGTCTGGATCGGTCAGTGAGACCTGTTTATCCGGCGACTCGTTGAGCTGAATTTCAATCGCTTGAAGCTCCTTCATTTGCGCCTTCAGCTTGGCGATTTTCTCTTCCAGCCGCACGACACTGGGCTCGGAAGCTGTGGGTTCTTGCTGATCGGCAGCATCGAGTACCGTCAGGTAACGGTTGATGCTCGATTCAATTTCTTCCATCCGCCGCTTTAGTTTGGCGCTGGTGAAATTGCGGTCACGGTTGTTGACTGCCTTGAATTTGCTGCCGTCGATGGCCACCAGATTTTCTCCGAACAATCCCAACCGCTGACACAGCACAACGAACTGGCGACAGATGCCTCGGATGGCCTTGCTGTTGTCTTTTCGGAAGTTGGCGATGGTCTTGAAGTCCGGCATCAAACGCCCGATCAACCACATCAGTTCAACGTTGC
>Ga0182007_10001472_pt1 | contig 12616 bp, 10 predicted proteins | sample Sormic07211113_1_FD_123023 | JGI IMG/M metagenome (GOLD analysis project Ga0182007, IMG submission 123023) | Rhizosphere microbial communities from Sorghum bicolor, Mead, Nebraska, USA - 072115-113_1 MetaG | ecosystem: Host-associated > Plants > Roots > Rhizosphere | place: USA: Nebraska... | reverse complement strand
GACACTGCGCGCCAGGGCTACACCTACAACCTCGACGAGGCCCGGCGCCTGTTGAAAGAGGCCGGTTACGGCGGCGAAAAAATCCGCATGCTGGTCAACAAGCGCTACCCGCAGATGTTCGACATGGGTTTGCTCAGCCAGGCCATGACTCAGGCGGCGGGGCTGAATATCGAGATGGAAACCCTGGAGTGGGGCACGCAACTGGAGCGCTACCAGACCGGCAGCTACCAGATGATGTCGTTCTCCTATTCAGGGCGTTTCGATGCGGCGCAGAGCTACGAATCAGTGATCGGCGACAAACAGAAGGAGCCGCGCAAGGTCTGGGACAACCCCGAAGCCTTGGCGATATTGCGCGAGGCCCAGCGTGAGGTTGACCCCGCCAAGCGCCAGCCGCTGTTCGACAAGCTACACACCTTGATGCTCAAGGATGTACCGATGGTGGTCATCTACAACGGTACCGCCATCGGCGCCATGGGCAAGCGCGTTGAAGGTTATCGCTCCTGGCCCGTTGCCAAACCGCGCCTGTGGGGCGTGAAGCTGGCCGACAATTCCAAGTAAGGCGTACCGCTATGTTTCGATTCATATTGCACAGGCTCGGCATGGCGGTGCCGACCCTTCTGTTGATCTCGGTGATTGTATTTGCCTTGATTCGCCTGATCCCCGGCGACCCGGCGTTGTTGATGCTGGGCGACATGGCCGACCCAAAAAGCCTTGCCGACATGCGCAGCAGTCTTGGGTTGGACCACTCGGTGGTGACCCAGTACCTGATCTGGATCAAGTCGGTGCTCAGTGGCGATCTCGGGATGTCCATCAGCAGCCGCCAGCCGGTATTGGAGTTGCTGATCGAACGATTCAGCGTCAGTGCCACAGTGGTGCTCGTCGCGGTGTTACTGGCGACCCTGCTCGCGGTGCCGGTGGGTTTGCTCGCGGCCTGGAAGCAAAACAGTGTGCTGGACTTGGGCCTGGTGGCTACGGCGACGTTGCTGCTGTCGGTGCCGAGTTTCTGGTTGGGCTTGTTGTTGCTCTATGTGTTTGGCATCCAGCTCGGCTGGTTGCCGGTGATCGGTTACGTCGGCTTTGCCAGCGACCCGATGAAGGCGTTGACCTATGTGGTACTGCCGATCATCACCCTGACCCTGGTGGAGTTCGGCGCCATTGCGCGGATGGCGCGGGCCAGCACCATCGAAGTACTGCGCCTGGAGTACATCGCCCATGCCCGGGCCAAGGGGTTGTCGGAGGGGGCGGTGTTGTGGAAACACGCTTTGCGCAATGCGTTTGCGCCCACCTGGACCTTGATTGGCCTGATTCTCGGCAATCTGCTCGGCGGCATTGCGGTACTGGAAACCGTATTCACCTTGCCCGGTATTGGCCGCTTGATGGTCGATGCGATCTTCTCCCGTGACTACCCGGTGCTGCAGGGTTGCCTGCTGCTGGTCACCTGCATCTACGTGTTGGTCAACCTGTTGGTGGATCTGTTGTATCCGCTGTTCGATCCAAGGGTGAAGCTATGAACCTCAAGACTCCTGCCTTGCCGACAGGGCTGGATACCCAGCCTCGACGTACCTGGCGTTATCCGCCATTGAATATGTTGATCGGCGGCGGCTTACTCGCGGCACTGGTATTGCTGGCGCTGCTCGGCGTGGTGTGGACACCTTATGACCCGCTCAAGCTGGACCTGTTGTCGCGCCTGCACGCGCCAAATGCTGCGCACTGGCTGGGCACCGACGAATTCGGCCGTGACGTGTTCAGTCGATTGATCATTGGTGCACGCACCAGCCTGTGGATCAGCCTGCTCTCGGTGAGCGTGGCGGTTATCTGCGGCACGGTAATCGGTATGCTTGCCGGTTACTTGCGCGGCTGGACCGACCGTGTGCTGATGATGTTCAACGATGCTCTGCTGGCGTTTCCGGGCATTCTCATGGCCCTGGGCATCATGGCAATCATTGGCGCAAGCCAGTACGGCATCGTCCTCGCCCTGGGCATTGCCTATACCCCGTCCGTGGTGCGGGTAGTGCGGGGCAGTGTGTTGTCGTTGCGCGAGCTGGAGTTCATCGAGGCCTCTCGGGTGATCGGCAACTCCGAGCTGTACACCATGTTCCGCCATATCACCCCCAACTGCCTGGCGCCGCTGTGTGTGCTGGGCACGAGCATGTTCGGCTGGGCATTGCTCTCGGAGAGTGCGCTGAGTTTCCTGGGGCTGGGCGTTCCGCCGCCGGCCGCGACCTGGGGCAGCATGCTCTCGGCGAGCCGCACCTACATCTCGACGGCGCCGTGGCTGGGGATCTTCCCGGGCATTTTTATCAGCCTGACGCTGCTGGCTATCAATCTGTTCGGTGATGCCTTGCGTGATCGTCTCGACCCGCGCATGAGGAAATGAGCATGAGCGTTCCAATCCCATTACTGGCCGTCGAAAATCTACAGATTCGCGTCGGTGCAGACGGTCCGCTGGCCGTAGATGATTTCAGCTTCACCATGGCCCCCGGCGAGATCGTCGCGCTGGTCGGCGAATCGGGCAGCGGCAAGACCATGGCCGCACGCGCTGTCATTGGCTTGTTGCCGGCACCGATGCGGGTGTGTGGTGGGCGCATCACCTTCCAGGGCGAACCGCTGGACAGCGGCAATGCCAAGGCGATGCGTAAAGTGCGCGGAGCAAGGATCGGCATGGTGTTCCAGGAACCGATGGTCTCGCTCAACCCCGCGCTGACGATTGGCCGGCAAATGAGCGAGGCGCTCAAATTGCATACCGCGCTGGATGCGGTGACGATCCGCGAGCGCTGCAGTGCCATGCTGCAACGCATCGGTATCAAGGATGCCGAGAAATGCCTGGAGTCCTATCCGCACCAATTTTCTGGCGGCATGCGCCAACGCATCATGCTGGCTTCAGTGATGTTGCTGCGTCCGGCGCTGCTGATCGCTGACGAGCCAACCACGGCGCTCGATTGCCTGGCACAACTGGACGTGATCGAGTTGATGCTGGAGCTGACGCGCGAGCAGGGCACCGCGATTCTGTTCATCAGCCACGACTTGTCCCTGGTGGCGCGTTATGCCCACAAGGTAGTGGTGATGCGTGCGGGCAAGGCGGTGGAGCAGGGCCGTATCGAAGACATCCTGTTCGCACCGAAGGCCGACTACACCCGGCAGTTGCTTGAAGCGTTGCCACGGCGCGGCGAGCTGGTGCCATTGCCGGCCACCGACAACGCGTTGCTGCAGGTCCGGGATGTGTGCATCGAACACCCGGGGCCGCGCAGTTTCTGGGGGCGCAGCGTACCCAAGCGCGTGGTGCATTCGGTGAACCTGAGCATTGCACCGGGCGAGACCTTGGCCTTGGTCGGTGGCAGCGGTTCGGGCAAAACCACCCTCGGGCGTGCAGTGGTCGGGTTGGTCACGCCCTGCGCCGGGGCCATCCTGTTCCAGGGCGTGGATATTCTCAAGGCCGCCAACCGTGCACACCGCCTGCAATGCCAGATGATTTTCCAGGACCCGTATTCGTCCCTCGATCCACGCATGACCGTCGGCCAGATCATTGCCGAGCCGCTACGCCATGAGCCGGGGCTGACGGCCGCGCAAAAACGTCAGCGGGTCACCGAGACCCTGGCCGACGTCGGATTGCCCGAGCAGTTCCGTGAGCGCTTTGCCCATCAACTCTCCGGTGGCCAGCGCCAGCGCGTGGCGATTGGCCGGGCGCTGGTCCGGCGGCCCAAGCTGGTGATTGCCGATGAGCCGATTTCGGCGTTGGACATGACCATTCAAAAGCAGATTCTTGAATTGTTCGAGCGCTTGCAACGCCAATACGGGTTCGCCTGCCTGTTCATCTCCCACGACTTGTCGGCAGTGGAGCGCATCGCTCATCGCGTGGCGGTGATGAACCAGGGCGAGGTGGTTGAAATGGGGCCGCGTGACGCCATTTTCGACACCCCACAACATCCCTATACCCGCCGGCTGCTCGCAGCGGCCAGCCCCTTGGAGAAACGTGCGGATGGCAGTTACCGCCTCCGTGCCGGTGTGATTTAGGTACTGCTGCACCCCAGGCCATGTTTTGAAACCCAACCCTTCGTCAATCGGTGATTGGCGAGGCAGGCGAAGCCATGGCCGAAGAAAACAAAAACAACCCCACTCAACCTGTCTGCCAGGAAGCTACACATGAATAACCGCATCAACAAAGTTGTCAGCAGTGCCAGCGTCATGGGCGTCGGTTTCATGCCCTTGTTTGCCCAGGCCGACTTTGTCGCCGATAGCAAGGCCTCGCTTGAATTGAAGAACTATTACTTCAACCGCGACTACCGCGAGTCCAGTGGACAGAACAAGCGTGCCGAATGGGCGCAGGGGTTCATTCTCAACCTCCAATCGGGCTTTACCGACGGCACGCTGGGTTTTGGCCTGGACGCGGTCGGCATGCTGGGCGTGAAGCTCGATTCGAGCCCGGATAACTCCGGCACCGGGTTGCTGGCGCGCTCAAGCGTGGCCGAACCGGGCTCTCCCAGCTATGCACGCCGTGCCCATGACAACTACTCCAAACTCGGCATCACCGGTAAGGCGCGCATGGCCCAAAGCGAGCTGCGTGTGGGCTATATGGTGCCGGACCTGCCCACCCTGCAACCAAACCTCAGCCGTCTGTTCCCGCAGAGTTTCAGTGGCACGGCGCTCACCTCCAAGGACATCGACAACCTGACCCTGACCGTGGGCCAACTGGACCAGGTCAAGCAACGTGACTCGACCCACTACGAGGACATGGGCCTTACCAGCCAGTACGGCGCCTACAAAAGCAGCGCCAAAAGTGATGAGTTCCGCTACGCCGGCGGCGAGTACAAGCTCACGCCCACCACGGTCGTTACCTATCAGTACGCGCAACTGGAAAGCCTCTACCAACAGCACTACCTGGGTTTGAAAAACAGCTTCAAGTGGGGCCCCGGCACGTTCAAGACCGACATCCGTTACTTCAACGCCAGTGAAGACGCTGCGGCCCTGGCCGGCAAGGTGGATAACCGTGCGTTGAGTACCCGTATCGGCTACAGCCTCTATGGCCACAGCCTCAGCGGCGGTTACCAGGAACAGTACGGCTCGACGCCGTTCACCTACGTGGACGGCACTAACACCTACTTGTTCACCGAGTACCAACTGGCCAACTTCTCCCAGACCGACGAGCGCGTGTGGCATGCCCGCTACGACTATGACTTCGCCTCGCTGGGCCTGCCGGGCCTGCTGTTCTCGACGCGTTACGCCATGGGTGACAACGCCAAGGTCATCGGCTTCAAGGGCGAAGGGCGCGAGTGGGAGCGTGATTTCAGCTTCGGCTACGTCGTGCAGAGCGGCACGTTCAAGGATGTGTCTGTGCGTTGGCAGAACGCCAGCGCCACCAGCAACTTCACCCGTGACACCAACGAAAACCGAGTGATCCTGGGTTACACCGTGGCGCTCTGGTAGCGGTAACGGCGTGCAACAGGGGCAGCCTGTTGCACGCCAAGGCAGTGGAAATGAGGGGATAGATCAGATGACGAGTTTGCCGTTGCGGCGGGCACTGCCCAGCCAACAACGCGTATCGGCGCGTGGCGTGAGTGATTTCATTGATGCGGTGAACGCTGCGGGCCTGGAGTTGCACAGTTTCATGCTGTACCGCGACGGTGCGGTGGTGGCCGAAGCGTTTTGGGCGCCTTATCGCGCCGAGCGGTTGCATGTTCAGCATTCGGTCACCAAAAGCTGGGTATCCATGGCCGTCGGGCTGTTGGTGGATGACGGCGTGCTGTCGCTGGACGCCAAGGTGGTGGACTTTTTTTCCGCCGATTGCCCGGTAGCTATCAGCGCAAACCTGGCAGCCATGACCGTGCGCGATTTGCTGACCATGCGCACCGGCCACCGCCAGGGCATTTCCGGCGGGGCCTGGCGTGGGCGCAGTGAAAGCTGGGTCAAGCTGTTCCTCGATGAACCGGTTGAAGACCCACCCGGGCAGCACTTTATCTACAGCAGCGCCTCGAGCTTCATGCTCTCGGCGATTGTCAGCGTGGTCAGCGGTCAGACGGCCTTTGAATTGTGCAACGCACGTATCTTCCAACCCATGGCCATGGGGCCCATCGAGTGGGACCTGGCACCTGGTGGCTTCAACACCGGCGGCAATGGCCTGAGTTGCAGCACTGAGGACTTGCTCAAGTTCGGTGTGCTGCACTTGCAACAAGGCAACTGGGAAGGGCAGCAGCTGTTATCCCGGGAATGGGTGGCCGAAGCCACCCGTGGGCATGTCGATGATGTATGGATGGGGGCCTTCGACGGCAAGCGCTACCAGGGCCGCGACTCGAGCGACGCAGGTGTCACGCGCCGCGAAGGCTACGGCTACCAGTGGTGGATGACCCTGCACGGTGGCTACTACGCCTCTGGAGTATTTGGCCAGCAGTGTATCGTCTTGCCCCGCCATGACGCGGTGATTGCGTTTACCGCCGGGCTGCCCTTGGGCGAGCGGCGCTTGCACAGCCTGCTCTGGGAACATCTGTTGCCGGCGCTGGGTGTACCCACCGACGGCGCGGCGGATGCCGAGTTGGCGGCGCTGTTGGCACGCCAGCGGCGGCCGTCTCTCTCGGGGGCGTCGACCTCGCCGCGTCACGCCGAGTTCAACGGCACGTTTGTGGTGGAGGCCAACGAAGATCAAGTCAGCGAAATACGTTTGGTGCTTGGCCCTGACCACTGCGACTTCTACCTCACCGACTCCCGTGGCACCCACTGCATTCGCGCCGGGATTACCAACGGCATCGAAAGCCAGACCAGCATGACCGGCCATTATCTGCATCACCAATACCAGCCGGAACTCACCCCGGTGGTGGCGCAGGCACGCTGGACCGACGACGGGGTATTAAGCATGACCTGGCAGTTTGTCGAGATGGCGTTTTGTGACCGTGTCAGTTGCCGTATTGAGCGCGGCAAGTTGTACGTGGACCGCAGCGTCAACGTTAACGCCGGCCCGTTGCAGCGCCCGACGCTGATCGGCCATCCAAGAACCGCTTTGCAGGAGTCGCTATGAACGATATTTCCAACCCGACAGCTTCCAAGTGTGGCGCGTTCTGGGCACCGTTTACCCCGATGCGCCAGTTCCAGCAACAACCGATGATGTTCGCCAGTGCTGACGGCATGTACTACACCACCACCGATGGGCGTCGCGTACTCGATGCAATGGCGGGGCTCTGGTGCGTCAACGCCGGGCATGGCCAGCCGAAAATCGTCGAGGCCATTCGCGAGGCGGCGGGGCGCCTGGACTTTGTCTCGTCATTCAAGATGAGCCACCCCCACGCCCTGGAGATGGCCGAGCGCCTGATCGACATCAGCCCGGCCGGCATGGCGCAGGTGTTCTTTACCAACTCGGGTTCCGAGGCCGTCGACACCGCGTTGAAGATTGCCCGGGCGTATCACCAGGCCCGCGGCGACAGTCGCCGTACCAAGTTTATCGGGCGTGCCAAGGGCTATCACGGCATGGGTTTCGGTGGGCTGTCGGTGTCGGGTATCGGTCGGCAGAAGCGTGACTTCGGTCCGTTGTTGGGCGAAGTGTCACACCTGCCGCTGCCGTACGACGCGGGTATGCGTTTCAGCGCCGGGCAACCGAAGCAGGGCGAACATTACGCCGACGCGCTGACACAACTGTTGGACATTCAGGATCCGAGCACTGTGGCCGCGGTGATCGTGGAGCCGGTGACAGGCTCTGGCGGGGTGTACCCGCCGCCCCAGGGTTACCTGCAACGCTTGCGCGAGATCTGTACCCGGCATGGCGTGCTGCTGATTTTCGACGAAGTGATCACCGGTTTTGGCCGCGTCGGCGCCAGCTTCGCCGCCCAGGCCTTCGGCGTGACGCCAGACTTGATCACCACCGCTAAAGGCCTGACCAACGGCGCCGTGCCCATGGGCGGCGTGCTGGTAAGCGGTGCGGTGTACGAAGCGTTCATGGCCGGGCCGGCGAACGTCATCGAGCTGATGCACGGCTATACCTATTCGGCGCATCCGTTGGCGTGTGCGGCCGGGTTGGCGACCATCGAAGTGCATCGCGAACTGGGCATCAATCAACACGTCAACGCGGTCAGCGGGCCCTGGCAGTCGGCCGCGCTGGCGCTGCAGGGTGTGGGGCCGGTGCTGGACGTACGCGCCATCGGTTTGCTTTGCGCCGTCGAACTCGAGCCGCGCCCCGGTGCCGTCGGCGCGCGTGGCAGTGAAGTTGCGCAGTGGTGCTTTGAGCACGGCGTACTGGTACGCGGTTCGGGCGACACCATCGTGATTTCGCCGCCGTTGGTCATCAGCCAGCAGGAGATCGCCCAGGTGTTCGACACCTTGGCGGGTGCCTTGAACCAGGTTGCCTGAAGGGAGTCGATGGTATGTACGATTTGTTTGAGTTCTACATTGACGGCGCCTGGGTCAAACCCCACGGCGAAACCGTCGAGACCGTGGTAAACCCGTCCACCGAGCAGGAGGTTGCGCGGATCATCCTGGGCGATGCTCGCGATGTAGACCGTGCGCTCGGCGCCGCGCGGCAGGCTTTTCCGGCGTTCGCCGCGAGTTCGCTCCAGGCACGTATCGACTTGCTGCAGCGCATCATCGAAGCCTACAAACGCCATAGCGAGGCGTTGATCGAGGCGGTTCATCTGGAGATGGGCGCGCCGCTGTCCCTGGCCCGAAGCGCTCATGTCCCGGCAGGCCTGGGTCATCTGGCGCAGGCGCTGGAAGTGCTGCGCGAGTACCGCTTCGAACGGCGCCTGGGCCAGACGCTGGTACTGCGTGAGCCTATCGGCGTGTGCGCCCTGATCACCCCCTGGAACTGGCCACTCAATCAACTCACCTGCAAGCTCGCACCCGCCCTGGCGGTGGGCTGCACGGTTGTACTCAAGCCAAGTGAGTGTGCGCCGTTGTCGGCGTATATCGTCGCGCAAATCCTGCATGAGGCCGGAGTGCCGAAGGGGGTGTTCAACCTGGTCAACGGTAATGGACCGGAAGTTGGCGCTGCGCTGGCCAGCCATGCCGAGGTGGACATGGTGTCGTTTACCGGCTCGACCCGCGCCGGTATCGCAGTGGCCAAGGCGGCGGCCGATACGGTGAAGCGTGTGTCCCAGGAACTGGGCGGCAAATCCGCGAATATCCTGCTCGACGATGCCTACTTGCCTAGCGCGGTGCGCCACGGGGTACAGGCGTGTATCCGTAACAGCGGCCAGTCGTGCAATGCGCCAACGCGCCTGCTAGTACCGCGTGCGCAACAACAGGCGGTGGTTGATATCGTCCGGGAAGTGCTGGCGCAGGTGTGCTTCGACGACAGTAACCCGATCTGCGCCATCGGTCCCGTGGCGAATGCCCTGCAATTCGAGCGGGTACAGGCCATGATCGCCCAAGCCATCGCCGAGGGCTCGCGATTGATCGCCGGAGGGCTGGGACGACCACAAGGGATTGAGCGCGGCTACTACGTGCAACCTACGGTGTTTGCCGACGTCACCCCGGACATGTTGGTGGCGCGGGAAGAAATCTTCGGCCCGGTCCTGGCGATCATGCCGTACGACAGCGAGGCCGAGGCGATAGCCATCGCGAACGACAGCCCTTACGGCTTGTCAGGTTACGTCACCTCGACCAGCCTCGAACGCAGCCGCAGGGTTGCGCGGCAATTGCGCACCGGCATGGTCCATCTCAATGGCGCCCGGGCCGACCAGGCCGCGCCGTTTGGCGGCTATAAGCAGTCGGGTAATGGTCGCGAGTGGGGGGAGATGGGGTTTGAAGAATACCTGGAGAGCAAGTCGCTGTTTGGGTATTGACGGCTTCAGAGCTGCGCGACGGGACGACCGATAAATCAACGGCCCCTTTGCGCGCTGGTTGGTGCTCATATGAGGCCATAATCGAGCTGTGGATAGGCTGCTTTCGGTCAAGAGCGGACTGCCCTATAAATAAATCCGTCCCCCTTTTCGCGAATATCTCCGTTAGCAGCCCGCTTCAGGCGCAGATGGTCAATGTCCTGTTGTTCTGTTATCGATCGCGGTAGTTGGGGCATACGCAGAGTGCGGCGAGCCCTCTAATTCAATGCCCAACCCGATATACGCGACCGCTCTGCACGCCTTCAACGCTGCGTCGATAGGCCATTGCTACACGCGTCGCCGGCACGCTTTCGTAGCCAGGAAAGTACGGACCAAACCGGTCCATCGATTCCGTCAGCACTGTCGGACTAACTGCGTTGATGCGGATGCCTCGTGACAGATCGCACGCAGCTGCGCGCACGAACCCTTCAATCCCAGCGTTCGACGCTGCGGCATTGGAACCCTGCGCAATCGGATCGTCGACAGCGATGCCTGAGGTCAGCGTGATCGACCCGCCGTCGTTCAGGTAATGCTGGCCAACCAGCGCGACGCGCACCTGACTTAGCAGCTTGTCCTGCAAGCCTTTGTTGAAGTCGGCCGCCGTCATCTTTTCGATTGGAGCGAGGATTACATTGCCTGCGGTAGCAATGATGGCGTCGATTTGTCCGATCTTCTTGAACAACGCACCCACGCTGTCATCACTGGCGATGTCGACCTGATAGTCACCTTGGGTGCGACCGACGCGGATGATTTCGTGTTTGCCGCCACGTGCAAGTTCATCTGCCACGGAACGACCTACATCACCACTGGCGCCAATTATCACAATCTTCATAGAGCACTCCTTTTCGAATTCAGGTTGGAACGCCGCTATTGTGTATCGAACCATTAAGGTGATAAATGTGCTCTAAATTCAAACTCTACGAACCTATAGTTAGCAATATGGACAAACTGCGAGCCATGGAAACCTTCGTTGCCGTCGTGGAGGGTGGCAACTTCACCGAGGCGGCGCAGAGACTTGAAATGTCGTCGGTAATGGTTGGAAAGTATGTGCGCGAACTGGAAGGACGCCTTGGTGCGCGCTTGCTTGAGCGCACCACGCGACGCCAGAGCCTGACTGATGCTGGTCGCGTTTTTTACGAAGACGCCAAGCGTGCGCTTGAACACGTACGTATGGCCGAAACCTCGATCGAACGGTTGCGCGCTTCGCCATCCGGCACGTTGCGCATTAGCGCTCCAATCACCTTTGGCTCGTGTGTCATCGCTCCTCTGGCTGCGACTTTCCAGCAGCTATATCCGCTCGTGCGCATTGAACTGGAATTGAGCAATCGCGTCGTTGACCTCATTGACGAGGGTTTTGATCTGGCTATCCGCATTGGTGATCTGGGCGATGCCGACCTGATAGCAAGGCCGCTAACCATGTATCGCATGGTGATCTGTGCGTCACCGGACTACCTCGCGCGACGTGGCCGCCCAGAGACACCACAGGACCTGAGCGCGCATCACTGCCTTTCTCACACAGTGTGGAACAGCCGCAACGGCTGGAAACTCAGAGGCTGGGATGGGGTGCAACTGCCGATGGACCCAGTCTTCACATGCAATGATGGCAACGGATTGCGCATCGCAGCGATCGCCGGTGCGGGATTGTTGCTGCAGCCCGAAGTTCTGGTGGCCCATGATCTGGCAAGCGGGACGTTGGTGCCTGTCCTGCAAGCCTACTTGCCCGAGCCACACCCTATCCATATCGTGCATCGACACGATCGGCGACCGCTGCCAAAACTCACCCATTTTATTGCGCATTTGCTCGCGCATGTGGCGGAGCAGGAGTCGTCCTAGCGCGCTTCCCCCGGATTCTGGCGCCCACAAAAGGTGTTGTTGCCGCTTCAGGTGTGGGAGCCCCTTTGGACGACAGCGTAGGCATATGCTTACTCAGACACGACGGACGCTCGCCTGAACGCCGGTCAGTCGTGACAGGCAGAAAACGGCCAAATGCAGACATCCAAACCACTAACCAAATACACTTTCGTGATGATCGCACTCAAAATTTTGTGTATGTGTTTAGACGGAAAAAGGGATTAATGATGAGTCTTGATCTGTGCTTGGAAGCTGATAGTGCGCTCACTATTTCAGCGCTGAAAAGCGCCCTTGAGAATGCTGGCGCTGGGGAAATAGAGGTCGCGGGTAATGGCTTGTCCGCTGAATTTGCCTCGGGGCTTAGGTTGAGCGGCGGTGATGTGTTAGATGACCCTAAGATCTATGCTGAGAATACAAAGGGTGTCGACTTTCCTGTCGCTGTGCGTTGTACCATCAGAATTAAAGGGCCCTATCCAGAGGGGGAGTCGCCTATGGAAGATTTGGATAGAATCGCTCGGTCCATATCTCAGTCGTGTTCGGCCTTCTTTCTTATTAGCTTTCAGTTCGAAGAAACCTTGTACTGGCGGGATACGACAGGGCTGCATCGTCCTTGAGGTCGGTGCCAGCAGGTCTTCTTTCAGCCATTTCTGAATCGTGCTTTTTCGGACGAATACGCCCCTGAATTGAGGGGCCGCTTCTGGCCCAGAGTGTGTAAAAACACAACTACGCTCAAAAGCCCTGTATCGAATTTTTATTTCGTTGTACGTTGAAGCCGCGGACGGCTTTGAACTGAATGATGACCGTCCCCGGCCACAACACTCGCAAAGGAATGCACATGATCGATGGTTCCGCCGTTTTGACAGTCTTTTTGGTTTACCTGGCCGGTGTCGTTATTCCAGGGCCAAATTTCGTTGCAGTAGTCCACAAAGCGGTAGCTGCTACGCGGTCAGAAGCTTTGGCCTTGGTAGCAG
>Ga0182007_10001471_pt1 | contig 12619 bp, 18 predicted proteins | sample Sormic07211113_1_FD_123023 | JGI IMG/M metagenome (GOLD analysis project Ga0182007, IMG submission 123023) | Rhizosphere microbial communities from Sorghum bicolor, Mead, Nebraska, USA - 072115-113_1 MetaG | ecosystem: Host-associated > Plants > Roots > Rhizosphere | place: USA: Nebraska... | reverse complement strand
TAATAAACGTCCAGGGTGTCTATGGAGTGTTCGCGGCCGACCACACCGAAGCGGCCCGTGACCTCAATGTCACGCATCACTGGCGGGTACACGTCGAGTTCGTCGCCTTCGGAGAGGGAAACGGCAATGTTCAAGGCGCCTTGCGTCTCAAGGCTGATGGCCAGGCCGGTGAGTTGCCGACTGACCGGTTTGGCGTCATCGATCAGGCGTTCGAGTTCGAGGTACATCTCCTCGGTGATGCCGGTGTCGAGTACGCCGACCTTCAGAGCGAAGGTGCCCGGCACGCCTTCCGGCAAGGTCTGCCACCACTCCAGCACCTCAATCAAGTAGCCCAGCGGCTCGACTACCCGGCGTAGCGCACCGATGGTGCCTTTGTGCTTGTGGATGTAGAACGACGCCTTGATCGCGGCGCGCTTGACCGGCTCCGGCCATGCCGGGTCCCAGCGGTCGACCGACCAGGCCCAGGCCAGATGCGGCAGCAGATGCACCGGACAGGTGTCAGGGTTGTACAGCGTGCGTAACGGAATCAACGTGGTCTCGGCGAAGGTTGCTTCGATACCCCGTTCTAGGGGAGTGCTGTTGAGCGGTAAGAGACTGCGCATTCAACCTCCCAGCACGACGGTGTAACCCGTGCAGTACGCGGCCTGTGCCTTGGTGGGTTTCAGATCCTGCCAATTCTTCAGTTCCACCCGGCCGACGCCGGCGACATGCAACTGAGCATCGACACCGGATCGGGCCACCTCGACGCCCAGCCGGCGCCGTGGATTGATCCAGGCCTCCAACCGACGGATCGCCTCCGTGAGCGCAGCGTCGTTCTCCGGACCACTGCCTTTCATGTACAGCACGGCGTCGACGCGATAACGCAGGATCTCGGCGCCGCGTACGGTGACGCGGTCGCCGACCGGGCGCACGTCATCGTCGTTCACGGCCGCCGCGACCAAGGCCAAGATCTGCTGCCCGGCCGTGCCGTCACCCTCCAACCCCAGCACCGTGACATCGACGCAGGCCGGCGCAGGGCTTTCCGCCGTGGCATCGGCGACCAGCGCCGAAGCGTTGCGTGCATGAAGGATGTAGCTGTTGCGCGGGCCGGCCGTGGTCAGTCCTTCGTAAGCCAACTGCACGCGTTCGCGCAACGCATCATGGGATTCCATCACCGCATCCACGGGCGGCACGGCCAGCGGATCCGCTGCCTGAATCACCAGGCGCTTCAGGTTGACGTTGGCGGCCAGGTGATCCAGATCAGCGCCGGTGGCATAGGCCAGCAATTGGGCCTTGGCCGCGTCGTTGACCCGCGCCCGGTTGCCGAGTTTGATGTAGCTGCCAACCTCCAGCAGCTTGGTCACCGGGTCGCTTTCCAGCGAGGCCGTCCAGTTCTGGCCCATGTGCCCGCGAAACACACCCAGCGCTTCGCTGTACGTGTCCTCGAAGTCCAGCGGTTCCAGCACGTCTGGTGCCGGCAGCTCCGACAGATCCACCAGGGTACTCATACCCACACCTCCAACGTGCCGCGTTCACCGAGGTATTCGCCGCTGATCTTGAAATTGATTTGGCCGCCGAGGACGGAGACAACCACGACGCGCTCAAGCTTGAGTCGTGGTTCCCATCGGTTCAGCGCTCGCACCGCCTCGGCCTGCGCCGCGCTTTTCCAGCCTTCGTTGATCGGCAGGTCGACCATGCGCCGCAGCTTGCTACCGTATTCCGGACGCTCGCGGCGACTCAGCAGCGGCGTGCCGAGGATGTCCGCAACGGACTGACGTAGATGCTCGATGCCGGAGATGGGCTGCCCGGTATGGCGATCCATTCCGATCATCGGGTCTACTCCTTGAGTTGCTCGAATTCAGGGTGGGCCTTCAGGCATTTCAGCGCGACGTCATCGCTGACTTCGACCGTGACCAGGCTCTTGGCCACCGGGAGCGTGCGACCATTCGGAAGGACGACCGTGCGCGAGGTGTACAGGGTGTCGCGAAAGGTGAGCGGTGATGCAGCCGAGATCGGCTGGATAACAGCGGCAGAATCCTGCGCTGTTGAATCGTCTTGAGGTTTGGCCATGATTGCTCCGGGCATGAAAAAGCCCGCACGTGGCGGGCTTAGTGAAGATTTCTCAGTGTTTGTGGTTGCTGCTGTTGCCGGTGGCGTCCAAGATCGAACCGTCGCTGCTGATGTTCTGCGTCGCGTGCAACGGGCCGTCGATGTTGACCGGGCCCTTGATGTTCACCGTGGCTTCGAGATCGATCGTTCCCGACTTCACCGTGACGGCGTTATCGGTCACCTCGGCCTGGGTCGCCCCGACCTTGATCGTGACCGTGCCGCTCGGCAGATCGATGCTATAGCTCTTGGCCTGCCAGTCGTAGACCAGGGACCCGCCGTCCTCGAAACGCCATACCTCGACGTGATCGCGGTTGTCCGGTGGGGGCCCGCCGTTGCCGTACAGACCGGGAATGAAGGTGCCTTGCGCCACGTCGCCGCTGGCACTGATCAGCGTGCCCTGCTCGTTCAAGCTGGGCGCCCGCCAGTGCCGTGCCTTGCCAGCGGCAACGCTGTGCCAGCGCACCCAGCCGCTGACCCACTCGCCGTCCGAGACCCGACAGGCCGGCGGCGATGCCGCGAGATCCACCGCGACTACGTAGCAGTCCTTGACCAGGCCGGCGAGCATGCGGTCGTGCTGCGCGGCGACGTAACCGGAACTCATGGCACGTCCTCCGGACGGAACGGACCGTCGCCCGGTTCGATGTTCAGTAACAGAGTGCCCGGAGGCTGATCCGGCCATGGCCATTCGGCGTCACCGAGGTAGATCTGCTGTGTCCATTCCACGACCCAGACGGTGTAGCCGTCCAGCTCGGGCTTGGTCCAGTCTGGCATAGCCTGAACGAACTCGGCCGGTTCAACCTCGACACCCCAACACTGCATACGCAGTAGCGCAGCGAGGTGGCCGGCCAGAAACACCGCCTGCTGATGGTGATCCGGCTGAATGGGATCGGTGATCACCCGCGCCTCGAACTTACAGGCCAAGCTGGTTTCGCCAGTTCCCGGGTCAAGGCCCGGCTCCATCTCGGCCAGTTCGATCAGTACCGCCGGCAACGGTAGGTGATCCAAATCATTCGGCCACATGGCCACCGCCTGCAGGCCTGGAAAGTGATCCTGAATGCGCCGCTCGATGGCGTGATACAGGTGCTCAAGACTGAACGGCTCGTCAACTTGATCTGTCACGTCATTTCCCCCTCAGATGCTTCTGCAGCTCAAAGTTGAGTTCCTGCTGCAGGACGTGCACCAGGTGTTCGTCGGCCTGCCGGATCCAGCTTTCGAAGTGTGGCCGCGCCTGTTCCAGCGAGACCTTGGCTTTCGCTAGTGGGAAGCGGCTGCCGTGTTCGGCGATCCAGCCCGAACTGGCCCCGCCCGCCCCGCTGACCTCACTGTCGGGATAATCGCTGGCATCGAAATGCTTGCTTGCCGTGCGGATCCATACGTCTGCGCTGTTGCCGTAGACCTTCTTGAAGAACGCGCCCTGAAAGCGGCGCCCCGCCACCGACACACCTGACCGGCTCTGCCGGGGGCGGCCGATGCGGCTGGCCTCAATGGCATTGAGGCCGAACCACAGCTTGCCGCTGTTCGCTCCACCGTTGACCGGGTAAGCTCGCAGGCGCTGCCGCACAGCAGCAACCGCAATGCGCTCCTGTCGGCCAACGGCTCGAGCAATGTGCGTGGCGAGCCATCGCAGCGTTTTGTTGATGGCTCGCCGCTGTGCAGCAGCAGCGGCCTTTGGCACCAGGGCGGCAAAATCCTGAAAGGCTTTCAGATCTGCCGCCGAGGTCTGCAGCGAAATCATCCCGCCGCCGGCCGACGGCTTGAAGTAGCTGCCGACACTCATGGTCGTTTCCTCAGAATCAAGGCGACCAGGCCGTCACCACCAGGCTCCAACTGCATCAGGTCGTAGTCGCCGCCGCCGTCCAGCGCCGGCAGATCTACGCTAACCAGCAGCCCTTTTTTCAGGCCGTGCGAATCACGGACGCGGATCTCGAACTTCGGCTCGCGCAACGCCGTTTTGAGGCTGCCCATCTTGGGCTGCAACCAAGGCGCGGCGAACATGCCCAACACCGGCTGGTCGTAACCCTCGATCCGCGCCGAGTCGCCCAGCGTTTCGAACACCGTGTCGTCGATGTCTTCCAGCAGCTCCCGGAAGGCCATGATCAGAGTTCCAGGAGGATCTGCGCCCGTGGTCGTGTGCACAGATGAAGTGGGTTGGACTGGGCTTCGCCGGCCACGCCCTTGTTGAATGGCATCGGCTCAAGCTTGCTGTAGTACGGCAGTCCTTCAGTGTTGACCGTTTCCATGTAGTCGGCCGGCGCAAAGGTGGAGATGTAGAGATCCGGTACACCTTCGGGAACCAGCAGCGCCTTGTCATCGTGCACGAACAGCACGCCCGCCACTTTGCCGCGATAGCGCTCCCAGATAATGCCACCGAATTCAAAGCTTTCGCGGGCATCACCGCGAAGAGACGCCGCTTGCAGAGTGTTGAGGTAGGTTTGCTTGACCGACTTGTGGCTGACCAGCTTGTTCCAAAAATTCTTGCCACAGAAGGCTCGAGAGCCTGAGCTGGTCACACTGCCCAACGCATCCGCCTGCATGTCCAACGCTTCGCCAGCATTCACTCGCAGGTCCGCGTCAGGGTCATTGAGCCCCATAGGCATTTTCTGGCGGCTCACGCCAAAGGACTTGTAGATGTCCAGCAAAACCGTCTTGCCATCAGCATCGAGGATCTGGCCGTTCAGTGCGCCCATCCGCTGAAATTCGTGAGTAGCGTCCAACTGACGCCGCGCCTTGGCAAGACGACGGTTGACCACATCTTGCACCGACTGCAGCTCGGTGCGCGTGCCGAAGGCACGAATGCCCTGAATCTCATCGGCCTTGATGGCGAAGCGTTCTGGCAGGTGCACGGTATTGAAAGGGATCAGGTTACGTCTGCTGCCACCTACAACCAGCCCCGATGTGCCACGCTCGCCAGCAGGCACCAGTGCCAGAGTGTCACCGTCTTTTTCAATCTGCACGGTCAGGGTGGTAATGCCTTCCTCGCGGAACAATCCAAGGCTGCTGATGCGGCCCGGCAGGTATTCCTGCTCGTTGATCGCGGCGGTCAGCGAGGGGACGCTGAAAGCGTCGTCTTCAAAAATGGCGATATCGGCCATGGGTGTACTCTCCAGAAACGAAAAATCCCGCACACGGCGGGATGCATATAAAAGAAGGAACGACTTAGCGGACGATCAGGAAATGTGCGGCCAAGGCTTTTTCGGCGGCTGGGTCGAGGCCGGTCAGATGGGCCTCGCTGACCTCGGCCAGCCGAACCACGGCGCGTCCGCGACGAACCACATCCGACTCACCGAGCGGACCGTAGAGGATGGCGATTGCGTTTTCCGTGCCATCTTCGGCAGTCGGGTTGTACGGTGCGAATTCGCTGGACGCGGTCACCAGCCCGAGGATTTGTCCGGGCTCCAACGCCGGGCCAGCCGCCACGTTGATCGCTTCGCGGGAGATATTGCCGGCGCCCTCGGACAGCAGGAATTCGCCTGCGTGCATCGGTTCCAGTTTAGAAGTCATGGTCTTGCTCCTTTCGAGGTTGGGGACTGTGCGGCCTGACGGGCTGCCCAGATCGAGGACGGATCGGGTTGCTTGGCTTGATTCTTGGGAGCCGGGTCTTCGTTCTGCGGCAGGCTGTTGTCAATCTCGAAGCCCCCGCCTTTCCCTACGACCTTGTCGAAAAGCCGCGCACGCACGGCGCTGGTATCCAGTCCGGCTTGCACGAACTCCACCGCAAACTCTGGCAACCGGGCGGCCACGCACAGATCGCGGATCGACTTGGCCTGGGTGATCGCGGCCTGCACAGCCGCTTCGTCGACCAGCTTGGTCGCCGCAATCAGCGGTTCGATCAGGTTGCTGATACCGGCCTGAGTACAGGACTGGGTGATCAGCAGAGCCAGCGCCGCCGCATCCGCACCAGGTGCCGGTGGTTGAGGATTGTTGACCACCGGCTCGGTAGGTTTCGTGGGTTCATTGAGCAGATCCAGCAGCGCCTGGGGAGTATGCTGGTACTTCTGCATCACCGTGCCCTGCCCCAGACACGCCTTGATCTGCACGCCGTCACCGACCTCGTCAGCCAATCCGAGGGCCACCGCTTCGCGGGCTGTCAACCAGGTCTCGGCATTGACCAGGCGTCGCAACTCGATCTCGTCGATGTCGGGCGCCTTGGCTTTGTAGGCCGCGATGATGACCTCCAGCGCCTGATCCAGCGCCGCCGCTACCTTGCGCAGATCCTCGGCACCGCCCGAGGCATACGTCCATGGGTTATGGATCATCATCATGGCGTTTTCCGCGACCACCACTCGGTGTGCGCCGCACACCGCGACGCTTGCTGCACTGGCGGCCAGGGCATCTACCCGGCCGGTGCAGCGCTCGCCCAATCGCGACAAGGCGTTGTGAATGGCCACACCGTCGAACAAGTCGCCGCCGATGCTGTTGAAGCCCGCAACGACCGGCGACACGCCGTCATCCAGCGCAGCGAGATCACGTATAAATTGATTGGCGGTGATACCCCAGCCACCGATCTCGCCATAGACGTAAATCTCGATAGTGCGTTGTTCGGCTTCGCCGCTGGCCTGTAGGCTGTACCAGTGCTGATCCTTTATCAGCGGCTGGCTTTCGAGCTTGTTGAAGATCTGCAAGGGTGAAAGCAGTTTCATGGTTTCTCCTGGTCGTCGTGTTCAATATCAACCTCGACGAGCGTTCGGTAATTGAGTTTTAAGTCGCGGGCACGCTGAGCGTCAGCGGCGTTTTCCGCGTCGACCGTTTCGGAGTCGTAACCGGTGCGCAGGCACATCTCACTGCGTGAACCGAACCCGGCATTAACCTCCAGCATTCGCGCCTGCACGTCCTGCACCGGCTGGATGTAGGCCCAGCCTTGCGGCACCCAGCGCGTACGCAGAAATTCACGACGACGCCTGGCGTAGTCCGGCAGTTCGATCACACCGGCGAGCACCGCCATGTCCAGCCAGGCGGCGCGTACCGGCCGGCAGAGCTGGTGGATATAGACGTTGAATTGCAGCTGTTCGAGGCGGCGTCGGAACTCGTTCAGCACGACACGCAGTGCTCGGTCGTTGATGCCTTTCATGTCACCGGTGAGGATCTCGTAAGGCGTGTCGGTACCGGCCGCTGCGGCCATCAGTTGCTGACGCATGAAGTCCGGGTAGTTGTTGCCGGCGTCCGGCGGTTTGGAGAACTCGACCTCCTCACCTGCGCCCAGCTCCTGCATGGTGCCGGGCTCCAGTGCCACCATCGGTGTGAAACCGTCGCGGTCGGTGGTGATCAACTGGCCAGTGACCGGGTCGCGAGGGACTTGGCCCATATCCGGCGACGGGCGCTTGATAAAGCCGGCAAACAGGTTGGAGACCTCCTGCCGAAACAGCACCGCATCATCGTAGTTGTCTAGGCTGCGCAGCCGCTTGAGGACCGGCGACATGCGCGGCACACCGCGCAACTGACCCGGCTCCAGCGGTTCGAAGATGTGCAGCACCTGGCTGGCCGGTACGCGCACCAGTTGGTTGTAACCGCCGTTGAGCGACGACGCATCACGCGGGTGCGAGCGGTACATCCAATAGGCCACGCGCTTGCCGGCCGGGTTGAACTCGATCCCGGCGCGGATGATGTTGCCGTCGCGGGTGGTCTCGAACTTGTCGTGCGGCACGAACTCGGGTGCCAGCGTTTGCAGCTGCAGCGGCACCACCAGACCTTCGTCCAAACCACGCGGACGCAACCGCACAAAACACTCACCCGCCGTTTCGACAGTACGGGCCACCAGCGCCTGCTGACCGTAGAAGTCGCACAGGCCGTCGGCGTCTGACTCCTCGACCCAATCCTCCCAGAGCTCCTGCAGCAAATTGCGCAGTGCTTCGTCCTTGATTTTTGGTCGCGGTGTGATGCCGGTGCCGATCAGGTTGCTGACGCGCTTGTTGATCGCGTTGGCAGCGTACGGGTCATTGCGTACCGCTGCCCGCGACCGGGCTCGCAGGTTGCGTAGCGCCGGAGTGTTGATGCTGTTGATGCCGTTATCGGAAGCATCCCAACTGGCCGAACGACGGCCCTCTCCGGCGCCTTCGTAGCTGGCCTTGATGTTCGATGGCAGCAAAAATCCGCTACGCGTCAGTGCCGGAAATTGTCGAGACATCAGATTCCCTTGCCTCCGTGACTGAGACGCACGACCCGCGAGCGCGGAGCGGCAGCGCTGATAAGCGAACCGCGGATTTCTTCACGAGCGCGGAGCAGTTCGTCGACGTCGCGGTATTCCACCGTTCGGTCGCTGTAGCGCACGGTCTTTTCGCCACGTGCGATGGCACGCTCGATAACTTCGAGGTGTTTCTGGGTAAAGGACATATCAGCGTCTCTTCAGATAACCGCTGGTGGAGCTGCGGCGTTGAGGGGGTGCAGCTGGTGGTCGCGCTAGAGCCACAGGTGCGGCAGGTGGTGGTGCGGCCTGAGCCTGTCGCACAGCTGCAGGTTCAGGTGTTTCGCCTTCGTCGACGCGCTCACCCTGAACCGGCTTGATGCCCAGGGCATCGTCGAACAGACCGGACTGAGCCAGCGCCTGACGCACCCGATCCCAGTCGTGTTCCTGGTAGCGGTTGATGCCGAGGTAATGCGCCATGGCCAGGCAGTACACCATCAGGTCGAGCGCTTCATTGCGCTCAGCCTTGCCTTTGACCCATTCGATACGCTTGTGGCCGCGCACGTAGCGCACGACCTTGCGCTCGGCGACGCACTGGGCGAAGAACTCGTCCGGCAGGTCATTGGCAAAGTGCAGCGAACCCGGTCCGTCCGGAAACGGATAGCGGTTGTAGATCCAATCCTTTGCCGTGTCGGTGCCGACAAACCACAGCTCGGCGCCGTTGCGTTCGGTCTGGCCTTTCCAGGTCACGTCGACCAGGGACGGGCGCTGTGCAATGACCGGCCTCCCCGGCTTGCTCGCGCCCTTGATGGCGAAGACGTTGCGCCAACGACGCACGCGGCAGAACTGATAGACCTCGTCGGTGTGATGACCGCCGGAGTCGACGCCAACCGCAAGGATGCCCAAGCCGACGCCGCAAGGATGCCGATAGCGAGCCTTGAGCTTTTCGTCCAGCACGGACCAGGTGCGCTCGTCGGCTGGATCGCCCCAGATGACCTGGTGATCGACCACCCAGCGCTCCATGCCAACACCAAAACCCATCACCATCATTTCCAGACGGTTGGCCTGGACGTCGACGGCACCGGTCAGCATCAGCACACCGGCCGGCATCGCACCGAGGGTGTAGGTCTCCTGCCGCGCCCGGGCGATCAGCACTTCTGCCTTGGTCTGTTCGAGTGCGCTGTCCCAGACCTTGGCCAGACGGGTGTTGTAGAACACCTGCATCAGACTTGTATCGCCTTGAGCCTGGGCCTTTTTGGCGTCCTCGAATTCTTCGGCGAGCGAGGCCCAGTCCATCCAGCCGGTCGGCGAGTAGAGGGAGTTTAGATGGAAGCCGACAGTCTTGCCGTCGCCGCTACCATGGGCACGCCACTCGCCCTGGGCGAGCATGTCGCTCTTGTGATGTTCCTCGATCAGCACGTCGCATTCAGGGCCTGCGCACTCGTAATGCACAGTGCTGTAGTCCTTGCTGTACAGGAGCCGCTCCCACTCCAGCACCTGCATATGACCGCAGGTGGGGCATGGCACGTAGTAGTAACGCTGGTCGCTGGACTCGAACAGGTCGGCGATCCGCGAGGCGCCCTTGATCGTCGGCGAGCTGGAGAAGTAGATCTTGGCGTTGCGACCGAAGTTGGTCGCCCGCGTCTCTGCCAGCTTAATGGGGTCACCTTCCTGGCCGACGTCGTTCTCCCAGCGGTCGACTTCGTCGCCGTAAATGTAGCGTGCCGACAGTTCCGACAGGTTGGCCGCAGAACCGGCGGTGGTGACGTACAGCGAGCCACCCTCGAATTCCTTGGTGTCCATTGTGTTGCGCGCGTCCCGCGAGCGAGTGGCCGCGACCCGCTCGCGCAATACAGGGGTGGCTTGGATGGTCTTGCTAATCCGCCCCGATACCCGCTTGGACAGGCCGAGACTGGGCAGAAGCGCCAGGATGTTCGAAGGGGCCATATGGATCAGGCCGCCCATCCAGTTCAGGGCGATCTGCGTTTTCATCAACTGCGAGGCCACCATGGTGACCACGCGCCTGCAAGGATGAGCCGGCGACAGGCAGCGCATTGGCTCGCGGGCATAAGGTGTCCGTGAAGTGCGGTACTGGCCGGGCTCGGGGGCACCGGTGTCACGCGGGATCCGCATGTAATCGTCGGCCCATTCGTCGATCCAGAGATCGGGGTCGGGCCGCAGGCCACGAAAGTAATTCTCACGGTACACCTTTGCACCGTCAGAAAATTCCGTGTGCATAAGTTCAGTTCGCTGTTAAGGCATGTTCAAGGTCTGCTGAAGAGAGGCGCTCGGCTTCTTCCAGCGTTCTGCGGATTGTCGCGGTGAGGTGTTTTTCGATCTGCCAGGGATCGGTCATGGCCGCCAAGTCGTAAGACAGCTGAGGCAACGGTCCGAACAACTGGTCGCGTAGCAATCGGCCCGCGTCGTAGGCTCCGGTCTCGACTGCCCCCCTCGACACCAGCGAACCTTGCGCCTTGCCCAGCTCGATCTCGGCGAGTTTGGCCATGTTGTGCTCGCGCAGGGCGCGGGACTTCTGGTAGTCCGGATGTTTGCCGTCGACTGGGATCAGCTGCGGCGGCGCAGCCGTGGAAGTCGACTCCGTCAGGGGTGACAGTTGGCTGTAAACGTCACGCTGAATCCGGTCTTGTTGGTGACGATCGGCGACGGCGGCCTTGCTGGGGTCGCTGGTTTTATCGAGCAGGGCCTCAGTGGCCTCCAGGTCGATCTTGCCATTTGCGGTGAGCACCAGCCGATCTTGGCTGGCCAGTTTTGAAACATAGGATTTGGCCCAACCGCGCCGGGCCGCAAACTCCGTTTTGCTGATGATTGTCATGGTTAATTCTCCAGTTCACCCCACGAGTTCACCTGTTCACCTCAGTTCACTAAGCTGGTGAACCGTCCGCTAACACAGTCCCGCGGGTTTCCGACCCCGTGTCCTTTGAAAGTCCTCAGGGTCCCCGGCGCTTTTTGGCGGGCGGGACCGCAGATCCATCCCGCTCGACTAGTATCTGCTGACGATCTGTCAGATGGAGAGATGTCATGGAAATGATTGCCGTGCGTTCCAGTGCGATGACCGCAGTTGGCTACGATCCAGCAACGAGACGAATGAGGATCCGTTTTGAACAGGGCCACTCTTACGATTTCTGCGGTGTCCCCCCGGCCATACACAATGGCTTGATGGCCGCTTTGTCCAAAGGCTCCTATTACAACCAACACATACGTGATCGTTATCAGTGCTGAGCGCCGTCTTCCATTTGGAAAGACGGACATCCCTGCGCAGGTTTCAGCTAGAGAGAATCCGCGAGTTCGATAACCCGTGTAGGGGGCGGCCCTCAGGGAGGACCCAGAAAAATCGGCCCCCGGCCGGGGCGCCGCCTAGGTGTGGTCGGTCGAAGCCGACTCGGCAACGCCCAACCGCTTGGCGACCCAGCGTTCGTAAAGGCCGATGGCGACATCGGCGCCGGCCATCGCGGTCAGGCAACCCAAAGCGCCTGCCGTCCAGATCGACATGCCGGCGGCGATCATCAGCATCATCGCTGTCACACCGCAGGCGATACAGGCACCGGATCGCAACGCGAGGCGGCGCAACAACGCCCAGCCACGCGCCCCATCCTTATCGGCTCGCCACATTTCCCCCGAGACACCGCCGACCAGGGCCAGGACGATCACTAACCAGATCGGCATCTCTGCCAGCGCTTGTTGCTCGTTTGTCATCTCTCGCTCCATCAGAGAAGGCCATCACCGTGATGGCCATTCTAGAAATACCTGCTAACGTCAAATTGCCTATTGGAATGGCTAGGAGGCCACATGAACTTTTTGCACAAGCGGGAATACTTGGAGGAAGGCGACATCGTTGTTGTGGAGTGCTCTCACCAATGCAACGTGCGCTTGACAACCGATACCAACTTTTCAAAGTTCAAAAGAGGTGGTGCTCATCAATACTTCGGCGGGTTCTACAAAATGTTGCCAGCGCGTATTGCAGCACCTCATTCAGGTCACTGGAACATCACGATTGATCTAGGGGGTGGAAGTGCAAACATCCGCCATTCGATCAGTATCATCAGAAACAGCTAACTCCCCCTGGCACTGATGTAATGCTGATTCGAGCGCGTCCCGGATCAGCATCAGCGTTAAGTCCTTGCTGTATGCGGGTGAAGTAAAACCTCCGTTGGTATTTCTCGACCACAGAAGCATTCCAACGCCATCGACTACACGCACCTCCATACGTCACCTCTGAAGTTACTTTCCTTGAAACGCAAAAACCCGGCGCAATGGCCGGGTTTGGTGGTTTGGTGCCTGCCGCTCTCTGCGGTCGCACCTATCGAAGATGACTACTTTTTACAGGTCGAATTTCCTGGCAGCAACCCCACTTTAATGCCACCCGGTGAATAAGTGGGTAACACCGGGTGAACG
>Ga0182007_10001470_pt1 | contig 12622 bp, 10 predicted proteins | sample Sormic07211113_1_FD_123023 | JGI IMG/M metagenome (GOLD analysis project Ga0182007, IMG submission 123023) | Rhizosphere microbial communities from Sorghum bicolor, Mead, Nebraska, USA - 072115-113_1 MetaG | ecosystem: Host-associated > Plants > Roots > Rhizosphere | place: USA: Nebraska... | reverse complement strand
GCTGGGTATGTGGGTTGTTTCTGACATCCAAACTTGTTTTTTATAAAAAAACGGGACTTTTTCGCGCATTCGTTGGCCGGTTTTACTACACGCTTGTGGGAAATTGCCTGCTTTTTTTTAGTTAAATAGAGCAGATCATGCCCGGCGTTGGAGAGGCAGCCTAAGTTGTTGTTGGGCAGCAACTCCAATCCTTCTCTATTTATGTCAAGAACAGGTGTTAACAACATGCTCAAACAACTCGTAACCGCCGCTTCCCTGACTGCCGCTGCCTTGAGTTCCTCGTTGGTCTTCGCACTCGATGATGCCCGCTCCTCCATCCACATCACCGCGAACATCCCGACCCTGCAGTTCCACGTGCAGCCACGTGACCCGAACTTCGGTAAAGACGAGGTCATGAGCTACAACACAGTCAGCGGCACCTTGACTTCGCTGCGCCAGACCTTCGACGTGAAGAACACCAACGGTTCGGTTCATGCCTACATCGAAGGTGGCCCGGCATCGCTGTACAACGGCAGCGACGCCATCGCCCTGACCACCAAGTTCAATGGCGTCACCCTGACCGCCACTCCTCTGGAAGTGGTAGATGATGCAACCTCCACTCCAGGTACCCAGGCTGACATGACCATCGTCGCGGCCAAGCCCCTGGACACCCAGAACGGCCTGTACACCGCTGACATGACCGTGATCTTCGACGCCGTGCCGCGCCCGTGATGCCGATCGATGCCCGCTGAGTTTCACCTCATTTAACGGGTATTGCCGCAGGCCGTCCGGCGCTCCCCCGCCGGACGGCCCGCACCTGAAACGCCCTGATCGTTCGCTGATTATGAGAATCCGTTGATGTTTCCGATGACACCCATCGCGGGTGCCCTCGCGCTATTTTTGTGCGCGAGTGCATTGGCTGCGCCGACTGCCCCCGGTACCACACCCAGAAGTCTGCTAGCCCAGGCCAAGGGGCTGCCGGCCGAGTTTGAATCGCATTTTTTCGATGTGCCTCTGGCGGTTCGTGTCGAACTCAATCAACAGTATCTCGGTGAAGCCATGGTGGTCTTGACCCGGGATGATCGTATTACCCTGCTTGAATTCAACGACACTCAGGACAGCCCGATAAAAGCTGTCGAGCGCGAGCAATGGGAACAGCATCTCAAGCAAGGACAAAAGCTGGGTGCCTGTGAAGGCAAATGCCCATCCGGGCTGTTGGCTGTGCACTACAGTCTGGAAAACTCATTGGTATCGATCCTGACCAGGGACGTGGAGCGAGCCACCGAGATCAAGCGTTACCACGATCAGCCGGAAGGCGGCAGCTTCGGCCTGATCTTCAACAACCAACTGAATATCAATGGCGGCCAGGAGCAGGACACGGGCGGGCGTTATGGCCTCAACGCCAGTTCCAGCCTGGGCAACTGGAGCCAGTCACTGGACCTTCAGCTTTCGCGACTTGGCGGCCCGGACGACAAGCTGTACCACGCCGTCCATGAGCTTTACACCCAACGGGAGATGGAAGGGAGTTTTTTCCGCCTGGGTTATTTCACCCCCAGTTCCGATGGCTTGAACCGTCAGATCCGCTCGTTCGGTGCCAACCCGGACACCGCACTCGGCGTGATGTACGGCAGCTCCGACAGTCTGGTAGTGGAGAATCCCAAACCCAGCGTCTACCCCATTTATGTCACCGCTAGCCGCCAGGCTTCGGTGGAGATCTATCGCAATGGCCTGTTGATCAATACCCAGGCGGTCAGCGCCGGCCTGCAGAGCCTGGACACCCGGCCCTTGCCCGGCGGCATCTATGAAGTGGAAGTGCGCCTGGTCGAGGACGGGCAAACCACCGCCACCAGCCAGGAGCTGGTCTACAAGCCCAATAATTGGAGCAATTCCGAGGATCGCTGGCGCTACAACCTGTTCGCCGGGCGCGAAACCAGGCTCTGGAGCAACTGGGAAGACCAGCCCTCGGGTTTCACCACGGCAGGCGTGGGCCTCAATTACCTGTTGCATCCCCGAGTGATCCTCGGCGCCTCCACGCGCCAGGTGCAGGACAAACTGCAAGTGGGCACCTCGGTGGACTGGACGCTGGGCAGCAACACCAGCCTGTACGCCAACGTCTATCAGACCCAGCAGTACGGCACCGGCATGGACGTGCAAGGCCTATACAGCTACGGCCAGGGCAGCATCGTGGCGAGCCACAACCGCAGCTGGCTGGACACCCGCAACACCTATGAAACCCTGGCGGACGGCACCCGCATCCGCCAACGCAACGTGTTCGTCGGCCAGACCAGCAACTCCTCGTTGTCGGTCAACCATCGCTTGAGTAACAAGACCTCCATCAATGGACGGTTGGCCTACAGCGAAGGCAATGTCCAGGGCACCGGCCTGGACCTGGGCTGGACCCAGCGCGGCAAGCTGCGTGGCAGCGATGCCAACTGGCGGGTGTCGGTGTTTGACCGCCCCGGTACGTCGAGTACCGCCGAGCGGCGCAATCGTGGCATCGACCTGAGCGTCAGTGTCGCGTTGGGCGGGCCGGGCGAGTACTGGTCGGGCAGCATTGGCACCCGCACATCACGGGACGGGGATCGGGACAACAATGCCTCGGTAACCTATCGCCGGGACCTGCAGGACCACGTATTGCAAAGTGTCTCCGCCACGGCGTTGGCCGACACCTATGGCGTGGGTCTGTCCGGCATCGCCAGTTTTATGACTGACTCGCTGTACGGCGACGGCTTCGTCCAGCGCTCGTCCTATAACGACAACCTTACCGGCGGCTTGAACCTGAGCAGCACCGTAGCCGTGGGCGGCCAGAAAACCGCCTTCACCGGGGTGCCCCAAGGGCGCGGCGCGGGGATGATCGTCGACGTGGAAACCGACCTGGACGATGTCGCCTTGCGTGCCGACGACTTGACCGGTGGCAGCACGACATTGCGCCCGGGCCGCAACTTCATCCCCATCACCGCTTACAAGAACAGCATGGTGACCTTCGACTTCGACGGTGTGCATCCGCCCGCGGCGAATATCGAGCCCTCACGTACCCGTTATCACCTGAATAAAGGTGGCGTGGACTACCGCAAGATCCAGGTGATGAAAACCGTGACCGTGCTCGGGCGCCTGGTGGACGAACAGGGCGAGCCGCTGCGGGGCCATCACGTGATCAACCACGCCAGTCGTGGAGTCAGTGAGGCGGACGGATTCTTCTCCATGGAAATGAATGCCAGCTCGCCCACCCTGGAAGTGCGCTACGGCAGCGAATTGTTTTGCCGGTTCCGCCTTGACCCGGACAACGTCGAGCGCGAAGGCGATGTGTTGATGATCGGCGACTTGCGCTGCACCCCGGACACCCTGGCCGATACGACGGTGGCCGGGGCCGACAGTGCGAAACAGCGCTCATGAAACTGTGGGAGCAAAGCTTGCTCGCGATGAACGATGACGCGGTTCACCGGGAAACCGAGGCGCCTGCATCGCGGGCAAGCCTTGCTCCCACAGGGGAGTGGTTCCCAGAGAGATGGAGGGCCACAGATGAGTGGTTACCACAGATGAATGATTTTCACAGATGTATTGCTCGTCAGCCCTTCGCGGCGATTCGCTTTGATGCATGAGGTTGTATTGATGAAACGTTTATCGACAGCAGGGCGCGGCATGGTTTCGGTGTTGTTTGCCGCGCTCCTTGCTGGTCTATCAACGGCTAATGCCGCTACCAGGGAAATCAGCGCAGTATTCCGGCCCGATCCGGCGAAGCCTATGGACAATAAATTCGTCAATACCACGCTGGTTTCGGGGTTTTGTAGCCAATTTCCAACGCAATGTGCCGCCGAGGGCCTATTTAGTATGTTGGTGAGGGGGCTGGATTTTGAGTCATCCGGTCCCATTCAACCCGATCAGCCAGACATCCGTCAGGGGGCCATGGTCACGATACCGGGTGGCTGGCGAACGATGCAGGTCGTTAATGCGGCGACTGGCGAAAGTGAGGAGCTTTCCGTGCGCATCGCTGGTTGGGGGGGGCGGTATACCTTGTCCGAGAGTGTGATCGACATCGTCGGGGGGGGGGTGAGCATCTTCGAGGGCCACGAAAAACTATGGGTAGGAGGTAATTGGCGGCGTCCCCCCCAACCATGCAGAGCCACTTCGGTAAGTAACCACTTCGGTTTTACCGGTTTTGAGTTTTTCTGGATAACCCCGGAACAGGATGTGACGTGCGCCAAGCAAACCAAATATCTGATTCCGGGATTCAAATATTCACAGATGAATCTTGCCTACGAATTGCGCACGCCCAACCCGTTGAAAATGTCGACGGGGCATTACACGGGGTCGATTACTTATAACGTTGGGCCGGGACAGGACTTCGACATGGGCGACATCATGCTCCCGAACGACTCGGCGCTCACGCTCAATTTCAATCTCGAAGTCCAGCACACCCTCAAAGTCGAAGTCCCCCCCGGCGGCAACCGTGTCGACCTGGAGCCCCAGGAAGGTTGGCAATCCTGGCTCAACAGCGGGCGCAAACCGACCCGGCTGTTCCGTGACCAACGCTTCCATATCTCCGCTTCTTCGCGTTTCAAGATGGCGCTCGAATGCCAATACGTCAGTGGCAATACCTGCGCGATCGCCGAAACCGCCACCGGCCACGCCGTGCCGGTGGATGTCAGCGTCAGCCTGCCCGAGGGCTTGACCGACGCCGCCGGGCAACCGGTCAACCGGCGCCGGCTACTGCGTGATGGCAGTGGCACCGAACTGTTCCAGCCAAGTTTTTATGTCGATCGTCGATCAGGGACCCTGCACTTCGAAGTAGGGCGCAGCCAGGTCGAAGAGATGCTCGACAGTGGCGCCAAGGCTTATAGCGGCAATGTCACGGTGATCTGGGATTCCGAGGTATAGGCCATCCCCTGTGGGAGCGAGCCTGCTCGCGATAGCGGTGGGTCAGCTTGTATCGATTTTGAATGTGTCGCCGTCATCGCGAGCGGGCTCGCTCCCACAGTTGGGTGGCTTACCTGTCGCAGTTTTATTGGAGTGAACATGAGTCGTTCAAACATCCTCAAGCGAGGTGTTTCTCTATATCGAGTAGCCACGGTACTTGCCTTGTTGTTTGCGGGCATGCCGACGGCCTATGCCTTGAGCCAGGACATCAGTGCAGTCTTCAGGCCGGATCCTTCCAAGCCCAACGAGAATACCTTTCGCAATACCACGCCTGTCAGTGGTTATTGCGCAGATAGGCCGTCGGATTGCAGGGCGACGGGAATGTTCAGCATTCGATTGCCTCTCTCTGCCAATTCGATCAGCGCTATCCAGGCCGGTCATGAGGATCCACGGCAAGGTGCCATGTTCAAAGTGCCTGCCAATTGGCGCCCGATACAAGTTACCCATACGGGTACGGGTGAAATAGAAGTCGTTGAAGTGCGCTGGTCCGGCCTTGGGGCGAGACAATGGTTTCCCGATAGGGATGTGGTCCAGTTGGTTGGTGGTGGCGTAAGTAGTTTAAGAGCCCACCAGATATTATGGACCGGCCTTGATTGGGTATATGCGCCCTCGCCATGTCGATACAGCGGGGTTGGAATCTATGGCATCAGAAGTTATGCATTTTTCTGGAAGACGCCAACGGAGGGCGTATGTGCGAAGAAGGCCAATTACGAGATCCCTCTCGGAGGTATGGACTACAACTATCTGGACTTCGCTTACGAACTACGCACTCCTAACCCCTTGAAGATGTCGTCCGGGCAATACACTGGGTCGCTGACCTATAGCATCGGGCCGGGGCAGGACGTGGACATGGGCGATGTCATGATCCCGAACGATTCGACGCTTACACTCAACTTCAAACTTGACGTCGAACACACCCTCAAGATCGAAGTACCCCCCGGCGGCAACCGGGTCGACCTGGAGCCCCAGGAAGGCTGGCAATCCTGGCTCAACAGCGGGCGCAAACCGACCCGGCTGTTCCGCGACCAACGCTTCCATATCTCGGCGTCCTCGCGTTTCAAGATGGCGCTCGAATGCCAATACGTCAGCGGCAATACCTGCGCGATCGCCGAAACCGAAACCGGCCACGCCGTGCCGGTGGATATCAGCGTCAGCCTGCCCGAGGGCTTGACCGACGCCGCCGGGCAACCGGTCAACCGGCGCCGGTTACTGCGCGACGGCAGTGGTACCGAACTGTTCCAGCCGGGGTTTTATGTCGATCGCCGATCCGGAACCCTGCACTTTGAAGTTGCCCGCAACCACGTCGAAGACATGCTCGACAGTGGCGCCAAGGCGTACAGCGGCAATGTCACGGTGATCTGGGACTCGGAAGTCTAAAACGATCTATTCAACGGATTTGAATACGAGGTTGTACCCATGAAAGGAACACCGACAGTTGGCATCTGTGTGGTTTCAACAACGTTGTTTGTCTGCATGCCCGTGGCCCAGGCCCTGACTCGTGATATCAGCGCGGTATTCAGGCCGAACCCCTCGAACCCCCGGGAGAATATATTTCTCAATACCACGCCGGCCACTGGTTATTGCCAGCGATATCCGGAGCAATGCAGGGCCTCGGGGATGTTCAGCATCATGTTGCCCATAGCCGTCAATTTGACCCAGCCTATCCAGGCCAATCATGGCGATCCCCGACAAGGTGCGATGTTCAAAGTGCCGGCCAATTGGCGCCCGATCCAGGTCACCCACTCCGAAACGGGCGAAACCGAAATCGTTGAAGTGCGCTGGTCGGGTGTCGGTGCGCAACAACGACTCCCTGACGGCGTGGGCAACCTGGTCGGTGGCGAGCCTAACGCCGCTGTCGCTCATCGGATGTTATGGGGCGGGGCTGCCTGGGACGAGGCTCCCTCGCCCTGTCGATACAGTGGCCTGGGCTTTTACTCCGATGTGACCTACGACTTTTTCTGGAAGACGCCTTCGGAAGGAGTGTGTGCCAAAACAGCCCATTACCCGATCCCCAGGATGAGTTACTACAACATGGATTTTGCCTACGAGCTGCGCACCCCCAACCCGCTGAAGATGTCGGCCGGCCGTTACACAGGGATGCTGACCTACAGCATCGGGCCGGGCCAGGATGTAGACCTGGGCGATGTCATGGTTCCGGATGATTCGGCGCTCACGCTCAATTTCAACCTTCTGGTCGATCATCCCCTCAAGGTGGAAGTGCCTCCGGGCGGGAACCGGGTGGAACTGGTGCCTCAGGAGGGCTGGCAAGCGTGGTTGAACAGCGGGCGCAAGCCGACGCGGTTGCTTCAGGACCAGCGCTTCCATCTTTCCACGTCCTCGCGTTTCAAGATGCAGCTTGAGTGCCAGTACCCCAACGGCAATACCTGCGCTGTGTCGCAAGCTGGCTCCGGCCAGGCCGTACCGGTGGATATCAGCGTCAGCTTGCCCGATGGCTTGACCGATGCCGCCGGGCAACCGGTCAACCGTCGCCCGCTACTGCGTGACGGCAGTGGTACCGAGCTGTTTCAGCCGGGTTTTTACATCAATCGTCAGGCGGGCACCCTGCACTTCGAGGTGGCTCGCAGCGGCGTCGAGGAAATGCTGGACAGTGGCGGCAAATCCTACAGCGGCAATGTCACGGTGATCTGGGATTCGGAAGTTTAAGTGGGCCTGCCGGCCAGCCATATTCGGTGAGTTGTGTTTAATGCATGAGGTTGAAAAAGTGATGAAACATCTATTGGCATGGGTTGGGTTGTATCTGTTTTGCGGCGTGGCCCAGGCCGGGCCGCAGATTGGTGTCGGGGTGGTCTACGACTACCTCGACGGTGACAAAAGTACCTACATGAAGCGGGTGTTCAACGGGGGAACCTCCACGGCATTCGTCAAGGTCAACATCCTCGAGATTATCTACAACGAGGATGGCAGCTACCAGGAAGTGCCCCTGCAGGACCAGGCCAGCGCCACGGCTAAGGATGGCCTGATGGCCAGCCCGGCCCGGCTGATCGTACCGGCCAACGGCATGCAGGGCACCCGGTTGCTGTTCATGGGCAACCGCGACAAGGAACGTTACTTCCGGGTGCGTTTCGTGCCGGTGGTGCCCGAGGCCGAGGATGAATTTGCCGTCAGTGCCGAGGAGCGCGAAGCCTACAAGAAGGAGCGCGTGGCGGCGGGGGTCAAGGTCCTGGCGGGCTACGGCACGGTGTTTTTCGTGCGGCCTAATAACACCCGTTTCGAGACGGTGATCGATGACAACGCCAATCGTTACGTGATGCGCAACAACGGCAATAGCGTCGTGGTGATCGATGAGTTCAAGGATTGCGTAGCGAAGCAGGAAAACGACTGCCGGCCAACCACCAAGCACCACGTCATGGCCGGTCGCACGTTTTCCTTCGACAAGGAGGCGGGGCGTGAATATCGCTTCACGCTGATCGAGGGCGGCAAGAGCAAAGCCGTCGAGATCAAGGGTTGACGGTTGCCGTCGCCCAACCGTCGCAGACGCCACAGGTAAATCAATATGTCCAAGACACTGCTACCCCCCCTCGCGTTGACCGCCCTGATGTTGCCCTGGGTCCTGGCCTGGGGCGCGGTCGAGCGGGAAACGTTCGAACTCCACGTGACCATCCCGACGAACGATTTTTATGTGCTGCCCCTCGATCCGCAGCTGGTCCAGCGTGAGCAACGCTTGCCTTTCAGCACCATCACCAGCGAGCTCAGCCCGCTACGGGCCACCTACGAGGTGAAGAACAGCAACGGCGCCATCGGTGCGCGCTTGGGGGAAGAGGCTTATTTATCCAATGGCCGTGAGCGTATCGATTTGAAGGTGAAGTTCAACAACGTCGAGCTGACCCTGGACTCGACCCAGGTGGTGTCGGCCCTCGAGGCCAGGCCCGGACGCCAGGTGCCGCTGGAAATCGCCGCGATCAAGCCCGATGACGGCTATCAGACCGGTGATTACTACGGCACGGTGCACATGGTGTTCGATGCGGTTGCACCTTGAGCCAGGCTACCCGAAGGCGTCAGGGCCATAAGCCTGTGGCGAGGGGATTTATCCCCGCTCGGCTGCGAAGCAGTCGTAACACAGGCGATGCGGTTTATCTGTTGCACCGCGCTGCCTGGTTTTTTTGGGGGGGGCTGCGGTGCGACGTTTCGCTAAATCCCCTCACCACGGAATCTGTCTTTCGTTTTATTACTAAAAAGAGGTGTCAAAAATGTTAAAAAAAATGATATCCGCTGTGGCCGTGGGCGTTGCAGCCCTGAGTCCTACATGGGCATTGGCGGCTGATGATGCTCGCGCAGCCATCCATATCACCGCGAACATTCCGAACAAGCAATTCCATGTGCAGCCACGCAATCCGGACTTTGGCAGGGATGAGGTGATGCATTACGACCCGGTGAATAACTCCCTGAGTTCCGTACGCCAGACCTTTGATGTGAAGAATACCGACGGCTCGGTCCATGCCTACATCCAAGAGGGCAGGGCTTATCTGGACAATGGCCTGGATCGCATTCCTTTGAGTGTTACGTTCAACGGTGTATATCTGGATGGCACGCCTCAAGAAGTCGTGGACGATGCCTCATCCACGCCAGGTACTCAGGCCGAGATGCTCATCCGTCCGAATTCAATGGCAGTCGATCGCTACCCGGGCTTGTACACCGGCCAATTCACCGTGATTTACGATGCAGTTCCTCGGTCGTCAGCGCTTTAACTCGCATTTCCACGCCATGATTCATAGATCGTTCCCACGCTTTGCATGGGAAGGCATCCCATGACGCTCTGCGTCACCTTCCAGAATCGCAACGCGGAGCGTCCCTGGCGGCATTCCCACGCGGCAGCGTGGGAATGATCAAGCCCTGTAGCTTGTAGTGCCACGGGCATTTTCTGTTTATTACTTAGAAGAACAAAGATGTTTAAAAAAATAGTGTTCGTTACGGCCTGGGCTGTTGCAGCCCTGAGCCCGTCATTCGTGTTGGCCGCTGACGATGCACTCGCCGCCATCCATATCACCGCGAACATTCCCAACAAGCAGTTTCATGTGCAGCCACGGGATCCGGAGTTTGGTAAGAATGAGGTTATGCACTACAACCCTGTGAATAACACATTATCCTCGGTGCGTCAGATCTTTGATGTGAAGAACACCGACGGTTCGGTTCATGCCTACGTTGAAGGGCGACGATCGCTGTACAACTCTGCCCATCATACTGCGATTCCCCTCGAAGTCTTGTTCAACAACGTTTTACTGACCAGTTTGCCGAAAGAAGTGGTGGATGACGTGACGTCCACGCCAGGTATGACGGCGGAGTTGCACATTTTCTCGTCGTACCCGATTAATCCCAACGGACATAATGGTTTGTACACCGGAAATTTCACCGTGATCTTCGACGCGGTCCCTCGGGTAACCCTGTAATTCACCGCGCCACCTTATTGAAGCGGAACGCGGAGCGTCCCTGGCGGCATTCCCACGCGGGAGCGTGGGAATGATCGAACCCTGTAGCTCGTAGTGCCAAGGGTATTTTTGTTTATTACTTAGAAGAACAAATATGTTTAAGAAAATAGTGTTCGTTACGGCCTGGGCTGTTGCAGCCCTGAGTCCTTCATTAGTGTTGGCCGCTGATGATGCACTTGCAGCCATCCATATCACCGCGAACATTCCGAACAAGCAGTTTCATGTGCAGCCACGGGATCCGGAGTTTGGTAAGAATGAGGTTATGTATTTCAATCCTGTGAGCAGTACGTTGTCTCCGGTGCGCCAGATCTTCGATGTGAAGAACACTGACGGCTCGGTCCATGCCTACATTGAGGGGCAATACCATCTGTACAACGGCCATACTGCGATTCCCACTGTCGTCCTGTTCAACAACGTTCGTCTGACCAATTTGCCGCTGGAAGTAGTGGATGACGTAACGTCCACGCCAGGTACTCAGGCTGAGATGCATATCTATGCGGTGATGCCGGTTAATCAACAAGGACAGAATGGTTTGTACACCGCAAATTTCACCGTGATCTTCGACGCAGTCCCTCGGGTAACGCTGTAACTCACCGCACCACACCGTGACTCATTGCCGTGCCACCAACGGCTTGCACTGGGTATGGCTCCCCGGTTGCAGGTAAGGCGAGAGAAACGGCGCCATGCCCTTGAGCACTTGCACCGGCAGGGCCGAGGTGAACTTGAAGTTCTGCGCTGAAGCCCCCGGAACGAAGGCGGTGAGGGTGCCGAAGTGGCTGTCGCCGATGTAGAACACGAAGGTGGCGGTACGGTTGATCGATTTGGAACTGATCACCCGTCCACCGGAACCGACGGCTTCGATACGGTTGTCGCCGGTGCCGGTCTTGCCGCCCATGGCCAGCGGCGTCCCGTCGGCCAGTTTGAAACTGCCGGCAACGCGTTTCGCGGTGCCGGCATCCACCACCTGGGACAGCGCGCCGCGCAGGGCCTGGGCCACTTCCACTGGCATCACGCGCTTGCCGTTGTCCGGGTTGTTGACCAACCGCGTTTCGTAGGGCGTATTGACGGCAAAGTCCAGGCTGTCGATGCGCAGCGCCGGCTGCCGGATGCCGTCGTTGAGGATGGTGCCCACCAGTTCCGCGAGGGCAGCGGGGCGGTCGCCGGAGCTGCCGATGGCGGTGGCCAGCGACGGCACCAGATGGTCGAACGGATAGCCGACTTGTTGCCAGCGCTGGTGGATGTCCAGGAACGCTTCGATCTCCAGCATGGTGCGGATGCGACTGTCCCGGGCGCTCTTGTGCCGGCTCTTGAACAGCCAGCTGTAGACCTCCTGACGCTCGAACTCACTGGCCTTGACGATCTGGCTGAACTTGGCGTCGGGGTTATTCAGCAGGTAGCCCATCAACCACAGGTCCAGCGGGTGGACCTTGGCGATGAAACCCTGGTCCGGCAGGTCATAGGCGCCGGGACCGTAGCTCTGGTAGAGCCGCTCCAGACGTTCGTCGGTGAGTTTTTCGGCGCTCTTGGCCGATTTCAAGTGCGCACGCACGAAGCGGTTGAAGCTCTCCTGGCTGTCGTTGGGAAAGAAATAGCGGTGCACGGCGGCCAGGCGGATCGCCGTAGGACGCATGCCGTCGAGGAAGGTTTCCAGGCGCTGGCCGGTGTCCTTTTTCTGATACTTCTTCCAGAACCTGAGCAGGAATGAAGTGCCTTCGCGGTCGGCGAACTGGGCCAGGTATTCCTGGCGGCGCGGGTCCTTGTCATCCTTGAGCAGCTCGGAGCTGTTATTGGGGCCGGCATAGGTGGCGTAGCGCACCAGGTCGCGCATCAGGCGGATGAAGGGCAGGTTGATCGATTCGCGCAGGGCGTCGCGCAGGGTCGGGTTGCGCCCGTTGTCCTCGTTGCGAAAGTTATGGAAGGTGTGCAGCCCGCCGCCAGTGAAGAACGCTTCGCCGGGGCTGGCGGAATAGGTGCGATCGAGCGCCGCCTCGAGCATTTTCGGCAGGCTGCGGTCGCTGTTCTGAATCAGGTAGTCGACGGCCCAGCGGGAGAGGCGGTCCTGCTCGGCGATCTCGGTTTTCTTCAACGCCGCCGGGGTCTGCTGGGCATAACGTTCGTGCAGTTCGGCGATGATCTGCAGGTAGGTGGTGAGCACCCGCAGCTTGGCGGTGGAACCCAGCTCCAGTTTGCTGCCTTCGTTGATGTCGAAAGGCTGGTCGGTGCTGTCGGTCTGCACTCGCACGCGCGAGCCATCGGGGGTCAGTTCCAGCAGGGTGAAACTGTAG
>Ga0182007_10001469_pt1 | contig 12622 bp, 12 predicted proteins | sample Sormic07211113_1_FD_123023 | JGI IMG/M metagenome (GOLD analysis project Ga0182007, IMG submission 123023) | Rhizosphere microbial communities from Sorghum bicolor, Mead, Nebraska, USA - 072115-113_1 MetaG | ecosystem: Host-associated > Plants > Roots > Rhizosphere | place: USA: Nebraska... | reverse complement strand
CTGAGCCTCGTGATGGAAGGCAGCAGCAGCCGCGTGCCGCGTTTCGAGCACAACATGAACCGCGTGCTCGGCATCCCGAGCCAGGCGATCGCGCTGCTGACGATCTTGTTGCTGCGCGGCCCGCAGACGGCCGCCGAGCTGCGCCTGAACAGCGCGCGCCTGCACGGCTTCGCGGATATCTCGTCGGTCGAGGCGTTCCTCGACGAACTCGCGGCGCGTGCGCAGCCGCTCGTCGTCCGGCTGCCGCGTGCCCCGGGTGCGCGCGAGAACCGCTGGATGCACCTGATGTGCGGCGAAGTGAACATGGCGGACTTCGCGAGCGCGGAGGCCGGCGGTGGCGCGGATTCGGTGCCGCCTTCCGAATTCGAGGCACTGAAGGCCGAGCAGAAGCGCCTCGCGGACGAAGTGGCGCGCCTGAATGCGCTGGTCCAGCGGATGGCGAGCGAACTCGGTATCGACGTCGACGCGCCGGGCGACGCGGGCTGACCGACACGCGAGGCACCTGAAACGGAGTGACACCGGCGCACACGCGCTCACGCGCGCGCCGGGTGACGAACGCGCTCCGCCACCCTCCCCGAAGCCGCATTACCAGCGGCACCCCGCCTTCGCGGACGCATCGACGTCCTGCGCCCACGCGAAATCCGTTTGCTTGCCGGTGCGCGCGTTGCGGTACGTCATCGAATAGACGATCGCGCCCTGGCTCGTCATCTCGTACTCGCCGTTGATCTTGCCGTCGACCATTTCCCACCACGTGGTCGTGAACTGGTACGGCCGGCCCTCCGCCAGTTCTTCGTGATCCTCGTGCTTGAACAGCAGCGGGATCGCCGTCTTCGACTTCGCATACCGGACGATACCGCCTCGCCACTTGGCCGCGTCGTCGTAGTACGTGCGTAATTCGAAGCGCACGGGTTTGTCGCCGCTCGTCTGAAAACACAGCACTTCCGTACTGACTTCCGCCGACGCGGGCAATGCGATGCACAGCAGCAGCAACGCAGCGAATGTTTTTTTCATGTGCGTCCGTCCGTAATGGAAAAAGCGTTTCAACCGACACTGATTCGCGTGGCGCCCGCATCGACGAGCCGGAACAGCAGATCCTCGACGGCGGCGCCCGGCGCCGAGCCGAGATCCGCGTTGACGCGCCATCCGTGCTCCGTGTTCGCCGGTTCCGACAGATAGTGAACGATGCCGTGCAGGCCGTCTTCGGCCGGCATGCTTTCGTCGTCGGCGTCGAACCACGCGAAGAACCAGGTCTTGAACACATCGGCGGCCGCGGCTTCGTCGAGACCGTCGGCTTCGATCGTCGCCCAGTCCCACACGAACGGATGGATCGATACGGCTGCCGTTTCGAGCTCGAACGCGAACGGCTCGAAATCCAGTTGCGTGGTCGAATCGACCATCGCCGGCTGGCCGGCCGATTCGCCTTCGCCGTGAATGGTGTCGGCCCGGCATGGCAGCGCGAGCGGGCCTTCGGTGGCGAGCGTGCCGTCGGCTTTCCGGTAGGCCGGTTCGACGACGGCCGCCGGTTGCGCGGCCGCTTGCGCGAGCAGGTCGGCGTAGGGTTGGCGGATGGCGCTGAGCAGGTCGGATACGGTCATCGTGGCGTGTCGGGCAAGGGGTGAGCGATCGATCGCAGGCAAGCGGTGCATCGTGCCGCCTGCGCCGAACGGGGGGCCGCATCGGCAGCGGACAGCCACGATCGTACGGCACCGCGGTGACACCCGACCACTCGGCCGAATGGCCGGCGGACCCCGATCGCCGTCACTTCACGACCGTCGTGCCGATTCCGGTCGACTTCCCCGCAACCCGCCATCGTTGCGCGCGGGTGCCATAATCGAGCCTGCCCATCATTCCAGACAGACGTCCCCCGGAGAATCACCATGCAGAACCTCGACAATCCTTCCCACGATCGCGAGGTAGGCAGCGCCGACGCGACGCAGGACACCACGCGCATCGACGACGTCCGCATCGGCGCGGTGCGTCCGCTGATTTCGCCCGCGCTGCTGCTCGACGAGCTGCCGGTGCCGGCCGCGACGCAGACGCTCGTCGAGGATACGCGCCGCGCGATCGGCGATATCCTGCACGGCCGCGACGACCGGCTGCTGCTCGTCGTCGGCCCGTGTTCGATCCACGATCACGACCAGGCGCTCGATTACGCGGGCCGCCTGAAGGCCGCCGCCGACGCGCTGAAGGACGACCTGCTGATCACGATGCGCGTGTACTTCGAGAAGCCGCGCACGACGGTCGGCTGGAAGGGGTACATCAACGATCCGCGCCTCGACGGCAGCTTCCGCATCAACGAAGGGCTGCGTGCCGCGCGGCAACTGCTGCTCGACATCAACGCGCTGGGCCTGCCGGCATCGACCGAATTCCTCGACCTGCTGAGCCCGCAGTACATCGCCGACCTGATCGCGTGGGGCGCGATCGGCGCGCGTACGACTGAAAGCCAGAGCCATCGCCAGCTCGCGTCGGGCCTGAGCTGCCCGATCGGCTTCAAGAACGGCACCGACGGCGGCGTGCAGGTCGCGTCGGACGCGATCGTCGCCGCGGCCGCGAGCCATGCGTTCATGGGGATGACGAAGATGGGGATGGCCGCGATCTTCGAGACGCGCGGCAACGACGATGCGCACGTGATCCTGCGCGGCGGCAAGAACGGGCCGAACTACGATGCCGGGCACGTCGAAGCGAGCTGCGCGGTGCTGCGCAAGGCCGGCTTGCGCGAGCAGGTGATGGTCGACTGCTCGCATGCGAACTCGAACAAGTCGCATGAGCGGCAAATCGAGGTCGCGCAGGATCTCGCGCGGCAGTTGGGGCAGGGCGAGCACCGGATCGTCGGCGTGATGGTGGAGAGCCATCTCGAAGCCGGCAGGCAGGACCTGAAGCCGGGCGTGCCGCTGCAGTACGGCGTGTCGATCACCGATGCGTGTTTGAGCTGGACGCAGACGGAGCCGGTGCTCGACGTGCTGGCGGAAGCGGTGCGGCATCGCCGGGTGTATTCGCGGAATGCGTGATGCCGCGCGGCGGCGCGGTGCCCGCCGCGTGGTTCGATGTGTTCGATACGCCGCGAAGATCGGGCGCTCGTCCATGAGATTGCCCTGATCGACCGGCCACGGCGCCAGCCACGGCGCCATTTTCCGCGCCGCGCCCCATCTGTTTGCACGATCCTTGATCCTGATCCGGCTCATCCCGCCTGCCGCGTTGCACGCTCAACGCACGATCCGGCGAATCCCGCTACCATGAAGACGTGTTGCTCGCTGCAGTCCGGCCACGCACACACGCAGTGGCGGCGCGGCCGGCCGCCATGCGACCGACGAAGCGCGGGGCGGCCATCCGCGGGGCGCTCACCGATCAGCCATTGCGCCTGCCTCGCTTCGCCCTCGGAATCAACAACAACCGAACCGGAGTGCAATACACATGAAGTTCTACAAGACCCTCCTCGCAGCAACCATCCTCGCTTCGAGCGTCAGCGCGCATGCGCAGATCGCGGGCGCGCAGCCGATCAGCGTGACCGTCGAGCAATCGCAGGCGCTGCTCGAAGGCTGGAGCGTGAAGAAGAGCGTGCTCGGCAAGACCGTGTACAACGACGAGAACCAGAAAGTCGGCAAGGTGCGCGACCTGATCGTCGCGCCGGACGGCTCGGTGTCCGCCGCGATCGTGTCGGCAGGCGGCTTCCTCGGCGTGGCCGCGCATGACGTCGCGGTGCCGATCGCGTCGCTCGACGTGCGCAACGGCAACATCTACCTGCCGGGTGCGACCAAGGAAGCGCTGAAGGCCACGCCGGCGTTCCAGTACGCGAAGGTGCCGTCGGCGCCGAAGCCGAAGAAGGTCGACGAAAAGCACTGATCCGCTATCTCACGCGCCCCCGTCGCCCGTCGCGACGAGGGCGCGTGTCCTCGCGACGGTCAGGTTGCGTCGAGTCCGCCGTCGACCGTGATCACCTGCCCCGTCATCCATGCCGCCTGCGGCGACGCGAGCGACACGATCCAGTTTGCGACATCCGCGGGCTCGCCGCGCCGGCCAAGCGGAATGCGCGCGCGTTCCTGCGCCTTGATCGCTTCGATGTCGCTTTCCGACAGCCTCATCCGTTCCGACAGGAAGTCCGTTTCCGTCGGGCCCGCCGCAACGGCGTTCACGCGTACGCCCGCCGATGCGAGCTCGAGCGCCCAGCAGCGCGTCAGATGCTCGAGCGCGGCCTTGCTCGCCGCGTAGTGCGACAACAGCGCCGCGGCCTTGTGTCCGAACGTGCTCGACACGTTGACGATGCTGCCGCGCGTCGCTTTCAGATGCGGCAGCGCGGCGGTCGCGAGCATCGACGGTCCGAGCGTATTGACGGAGAAGATCGCGCTGATCGCATCGAAGGTCGCCGACTCGAGCGGCAGGATTGCCCCGGCGCCCGCATTGTTGACCAGCACGTCGAGCCGCCCCGCCAGTGCAACCGTTGCGTCGATCGTGCGCGTGGCGTCGGCCGGATTGCCGGCATCCGCGACCACGTAATCGATGCGCGGCGCGCTGCGCGCGGCGGCGGAAAGCGCATCTTCGCGGCGGCCCGTGATGACGACGCGCGCGCCTTCGCGTGCGAACGCGACGGCCGCCGCCAGCCCGATGCCGGCACCGCCGCCGGTAATAAGGACCACCTTGTTGTCGAATGACTGCATGACTTCCTCGTAAAGATGATGGGTGGAACGTTCGTGCCGTCTAGCGTTCGGGCACGTCGTCCGCCGGCGCGAGCGCCACGACATGGCTGATCCCTTCGTGCGCCATCTTCGTATACGGGCTGAAGCGCTCCGTATTGCGGACGAGCTCTTCCGCCACCGCGCGTTCGACGCCCGGCAGCCGCACGTGAATGTTCGCGTTCAGCATGAACAGCCCGTCCACCGGATCGCGGCAGAAGTCGATCGATGCGGATACCGATGCGCCGGCGATCGACACGCCCGCCCGTGCGGCCAGCAGGCTCAGCGCGCCGTGAAAGCACGCCGCATAGCTCGCGGCGAACAGTTGCTCCGGGTTCGGGCCGTCGCCGGGGCCGCCGAGCGCGGACGGCAGGCGCAGCTCGACATCGAGGCGCCCGTCGTCGGAACGCGCGACGCCCGATGCGCGGCCGTGCTCCGCCGCGCCGCCCGTGACGGTCACCGTCGTCGAGTACAGCGTCTGCGGTTCCCGCCCGCGATACCGGTCGAGCAGCGATAGCGGCGGCGGGCGCAGCGGCGTCATGGCGAGCGTGATCCGGCGGCGGCGGTCAGCGCGCGAGCGCGTTCTGCCGGAACCATGCGTCGAAGGTCGTCGCGCCGAGGCGCGCACCGGGCGCCGGCACGAGCGTGTCGTCCTGCAGCACCGCGCCGAAGTAGTCGGCGCCCGCATCCCGGGTCACCGTACGTGCGTCGTGCGTGGCCGACAGGAAACGCTCGACCAGGTCGGCGATCCGCACCCGCTCGGGGCCGCCGATTTCGACGATGCCGTTGCGCGGCGCGTCGAGCGCGAAGTCGGTCACGGCGGCCGCGACGTCGTCCGAAGCGATCGGCTGGAAGTGCGCGGTGGTCAAGCGGACCGTGTCGCCTTGCGCGCCAGCCTGCGCGATCGCGCCGACGAATTCGAAGAACTGCGTCGAGCGCACGATCGTGTACGGCACGCCGGCTTCGCGGATCAGGTTCTCCTGGATGATCTTGCCGCGGAAATACGCGCTCTGCTGCAGCCGGTCGGTGCCGACCACCGACAACGCGACGTGATGGCGCACGCCGGCCGCGCGCTCCGCGGCGAACAGGTTGTGCCCCGACGCCTCGAAGAACGCCTTCACGGCCGCTTCCTCGAACGACGGCGAATTCGCGAGATCGACGACGACCTCCGCGCCGGCCAGCGCGGCGTCCAGTCCCGCGCCCGTGATCGTATCGACGCCCGTCGACGGCGCGGCCGCCACCGCGTCGTGGCCGCGCGCGATCAGGTTCCTGACGACCTTGCTGCCGATGAGGCCGGTACCGCCAATCACGACGATTTTCACGATTGCTCTCCTTGAATGGGCGCGCGACAGGCGCGCCGCTTGAATCTGCCGAAACCGGCACCCATCGCGTTCGTGCGATCGAACCGGCAGGTTGCCGAACGGCGCAGCGCCGTATTCGCGTGCCTGTCGAACAGCCCGCATCGTAGGCATGCGCCGCGCGATCCGGTAGAGGCCGGCAAGCCCTCACGATGTTGCCGGAAATGCATCAATCGATCGTCTCCAGCGGCGCCAGCGTCGTCATCGTCGTCAGGCACTGCAGGTCGCGCGCCCGCGTCTGTTCGATCATGTAGTCGATGAACACGCGGATGCGCGTGGGCAGATGCTTGCGGCTCAGGTAGCAGAGATAGTGGCCGCCGTCGTCCGGCGCGTGCTGGCCGAGACAGCTCAGCAGTTGGCCGTCGGCGAGCAGGTCGCACACCTGGTACGCGGGTAACTGCGCGATGCCGAGCCCGTCGAGCGCCGCGCGCACGACGAGGTCGATGTCGTTGAACGTGTGATGCGCGGCGAGCTGGCGCCGCTGCGTCACCCCGTCGATCCTGAATTCCCATTCCGTCACGCGGCCCGACGCGGTGCACAGGTTGATGCAGCGATGCCGCGCGAGTTCGTCGACGTGGCGCGGCAAGCCGTGCCGGTGCGCGTACGACGGCGACGCGCACACGATCATCTGCATCGGAATCAGCCGGCGCGCGACGATCGCGCTGTCTTCCATGCGGCCGTCGCGAAACGCGACGTCGATGCGGTCGGCGGAGAAATCGGCCGGGCGGTCGTTCAACAGCAGGTCGAGCGTGATGTCCGGATACCGCGCATGGAAATCGCGCAGCAGCGGCGCGATGACCTTGCGGCCGAAGCCCGGCGTCGAGCCGACTCGCAGGTGTCCGCTCGGCGGCCCGCTGCGCAGTTCGCGCATGTCCTCGAGCGCCTGCGCCAGATGCTCGATGCCGGGCCGGCAGTTTTCGTAGAACAGCTCGCCTTCGCGCGTCAGCGACATGCTGCGGGTGGTGCGCTGGAACAGACGTGCGTCGAGCCGGTCCTCGAGGCGTTGGACATGGCGGCTGACCGACGAGCGGCCGACGCCGAGGCGATCGGCGGCGCGCGCGAAGCTGCCTTCCGTGACGACGGCGAGGAACGTGACCACGCCGGCATAGCAGGTCGAGAAACTGCGCGCGAACGGATCGTCGGCATCGGGGCGGCGGATGGAGGTGTCAGGCATGGAGGCGCTGGAATCGTGGTGTCCGTATGCGACTAGACGTTTCAGCGTTGCCGCCTGTGACACCGCCCGCCGCATTTTTTCAGAAAGGGCGCGGCGGCGTGCGACCCGGTTATTTTTCCGGCACGAGCACGGGCGCGCCCTGGTCCTTCAATAGCAGCACGATGAACTTCGCGGGCCGGGTCCGGCTCGCGTTGCGTCCGACCGTGTGCAGGTCGTTCGGGCCCTCGTAGAAGGTCTGGCCCGGCTTCAGCGTGACGGGCTCCCCGCCCTTCACCTGCATCACGATCGATCCTTCGACGACATAGACGAAGGCCTCGGCGTGGTGGCGGTGGACGGGGTCGACCGCGCCGGGCGGATACTCGACCGAGATCATCTGCGCTTCCTTGCCCGGGTATGCGTCGAGCGGCTTCGTCATCAGCGGCGTGACGATGGCCGACGGCGCCGCGCGAACGGCGCCGGTCGCGGCGCCCGCGATGACGAGCGCGGACGCGATCACGTGTTTCATGCGAATCATGGTGGTGGCTTCCGGTGGGCCGCCGGCCGACGGCCGGCAGCGAGAGAGGGGGCCGACAGTCGGTCGCGCCCGCAGGTCAGGCGAGATTCGCCTTGTCGAGGCCGTATGCCTTGTCGGCTGAGCCCGGTACGGTCCGGAACGCGACATTCGCGCGGTTCCAGCCGTTGATGGCCATCACTTCGAACGTCAGGTCCGACAATTCCTTTTCGGAGAACTGCCCGCGCACGCGATCGTAGAGGTCGTCCGGCACGCCGTGCTCGGGCAGGGTCGTCAGCACTTCGGTCCACGCGAGCGCGGCCCGCTCGCGCGGCGAGAACAGCGTCGATTCGCGCCACGTCGCCAGATGGTGGAGTCGCAGCTCGCGCTCGCCGTGAAGGCGCGCTTCCTTCACGTGCATGTCGAGACAGAACGCGCAGCCATTGATTTGCGACGCCCGGGCGGACACGAGATCGCGGATCGATTCCTCGATCGCGCTGCTGCGCAGCAGGTTGCTGAGTTCGAGGAATTGCCTGAACAGCTCGGGCGATTGATGCATGTAGTTGAGACGCTGCGTCATGATTTCTCCTGGCGACGAAGAGGCTGGCCCGCGATAAGCGGGTGTCGTGGGCGGCGGGGCGCCGCGCGAAATCATCTTAGGAGTGTGCGCCGGTACGCGGTAGCCACGCACAGGGACGCATCGTGTTGCGCGCGCTGCACCAATCCCCGCGCGACGGCGGGCGCGGCCGGCGCGCGCTCCACGCGTCAGCCGGCGGCGCAGGCGGCGGCGATCCGCGCGAGCTTGTCGGGGTTGCGCTGCACGAGAATCCGGCCGATGCGCGTGCCGTCGGTCTCGAACGACATCGCCGCTTCGAGTTGGCCATCGATGAAACGCAGCATCGCCCACTGGCCGTTCAGCACGACCGGCCGCATCTCGACACCGCTGCCGCAGCGCAACCACGTCGCATAGAACAGTTGAGCGATCCGCCGGCCGCCGACCATCGGTTTCGGGAAGCTCTGGACGTGGCCGCCGCCGTCGCCGATCAGCATCGCGTCTTCGGCGAGCAGCGCCTGGATCGACGGGAAGTCGCCGTGCGCGAGCGCATGCGTGAACGTCTGCAGCAGCCGGCGATGCGTGTCGTGCGGCACCGCATGCCGCGGCTGCGTATCGTCGCGCAGCCGCGCCCGGGCCCGGCTGACCAGCTGTCGGCACGCGGCTTCGGTCTTGCCGATCGCGTCGGCGATCCGGTCGTAGTCGAATTCGAAGATTTCATGCAGCAGGAACGCCGCGCGCGCTTCCGGCGTCAGCCGTTCGAGCAACAGCAGGTACGCGACCGATACGTCGTTCGCGCGCTCCGTCATTTCCTCGGGCGTCGCCGGCGATTCGCCGAGTTCCGGCTCCGGCAGCCAGATGCCCGTGTAGTGCTCGCGCCGGAGCTTCGCCGCGCGCAGGCGATCGATCGAGGTCCGCGTCGTGACCGCGACGAGCCACGCCTCGGCGTTCTCGATACTGTCGCGCGCCGCGTCGTGCCAGCGCAGCCACACGTCCTGCACGATGTCCTCGGCATCCGCGACGGAGCCGAGCATCCGGTATGCGATCTTCTGCAGGCGCGGGCGCAGCGCATGGAAGGTTTGTGCGTCGTCGGTCATCACAGCCACACCCCGCTGAACCCGAACGCTACCGGCCCACTCAGGAACACGCTGCCGGCGCCGTCCCATCGAACGGTGACGTCGCCGCCGTCGCATGTCACCCGCACGGTGTCGTCGAGCAGCCCGCGCCGGATGCCGTTGACCGCCGCGCCGCACGAACACGAGCCCGAGCCGAGCGGCACGCCGCCGCCGCGTTCCCAGATGCGCAGACGAATGTGCGCGCGATCGATGACCTGAACGGCATGCACGTTGGTTTTCTGCGGAAACAGCGGATGTGTTTCGATCGCCGGGCCGAGTGCTTCGATATCGACCGCGGCGACATCGTCGACGAAGAACGTGCAGTGCGGATTGCCCATGCTGCATGCGGCCGGCGCGCCGGGCAGCGGCAGGGCGAGCGTGTCGACGGCCTGCGAGAGCGGCACGTCCTGCCAGCCGAGCCGCGGCGCGCCCATTTCGACCTGGATCAGCCCGTCCGCATCCCGAGAACAATGCAGGCGCCCGCGATTCGTGCGCAGCACGACCGACGCCGCGCCGGTTTCCCGCATCAGCTTCCACGCGACGCCGCGCGTCGCGCTGCCGCAGGTATCGAGCGCCGAGCCGTCGCGGTTCCAGAACGCGACGCACGCGGCCGCGTCGTCGCCGTCCGAGATCACCGCGAGCTGGTTGAAGCCGATGCCGCGATGCCGGTCGCCCATGCGCCGCACGAGGTCGCGATCGATGTGCTGCGCGGGATCGTGTTCCTGACCGCGCAGGTCGACGATGGCGAAGTCATCGCCATTCGCGTTCATCTTCTGAAATCCGATCGGCATGGCGGTTCCGGAATGGAGGCAGGCAAATACTGTACGTGGCTCGCCGATCGCGGGCAATCGTGGCCTGACGACGGGCGGACGGCACGCGTCTACGTAATTCTACGTAGATCGTCATACGTAGTTATCCGCTTGTAAGCATCCCCTGTCGCGCGGAATACTACGGCCCATCGCCGCGGTCTCTGCGAGGCCGCGGCACGACGCATCGACGTCACGCGGGTTCGGCCCCTCGCCGCATCCACTCAAAAACACATTGGAGACCAGGAGACGCCATGAATCGGGCTTCCAGTACCCTGCTATGGATCGCGGTCGCGCTGCTCGGCGCGTTCGCATTCGGCACGATCGCACTCGCGCACGGCGAACGCGTCAGTGCCCTCTGGATCGTGATCGCCGCAGTCTGCGTGTATCTGATCGCGTATCGCTTCTACAGTCGTTTCATCGCCAGCAAGGTCATGCAGCTCGACGGGCTGCGGATGACGCCGGCGGTCAAGTACAACGACGGCCTCGACTACGTGCCGACCAACAAGTACGTGCTGTTCGGCCATCACTTCGCCGCGATCGCCGGCGCCGGGCCGCTGGTCGGCCCCGTGCTCGCCGCGCAGATGGGCTACACGCCCGGCATGCTGTGGATCCTGGCCGGCGTCGTGTTCGCCGGCGCGGTGCAGGATTTCATCGTGCTGTTCATCTCGACGCGCCGCGACGGCCGTTCGCTCGGCGACCTCGTCAAGATGGAGCTCGGCACGGTGCCCGGCGTGATCGCGCTGTTCGGCGCGTTCCTGATCATGGTGATCATCCTCGCGGTGCTCGCGCTGATCGTCGTGAAGGCGCTGACCAATTCTCCGTGGGGCACGTTCACCGTCGCGGCGACAATTCCGATCGCGCTGTTCATGGGCGTCTATACGCGCTACATCCGCCCGGGCCGCATCGGCGAAGTGTCGATCATCGGCTTCATCGGGCTGATGGCGGCGATCGCGTTCGGTCAGAACGTGGCCGCCTCGCCGGCGATCGCCGCGTGGTTCACGTTCAGCGGCACGCAGCTCACGTGGATCCTGATCGGCTACGGCTTCGTCGCATCGGTGCTGCCGGTGTGGCTGCTGCTCGCGCCGCGCGACTACCTGTCGACGTTCCTGAAGATCGGCACGATCCTCGGCCTCGCGATCGGCATCCTGGTCGTCGCACCGGAGCTGAAGATGCCCGCGCTGACGAAGTTCGTCGACGGCACGGGCCCGGTGTGGGCGGGCAACCTGTTCCCGTTCCTGTTCATCACGATCGCGTGCGGCGCCGTATCGGGCTTCCACGCGCTGATCTCGTCGGGCACGACGCCGAAGCTGATCGACAACGAAACCAACGCGCGCTTCATCGGTTACGGCGCGATGCTGATGGAATCGTTCGTCGCGATCATGGCGCTGGTCGCCGCGTGCGTGATCGAGCCGGGCATCTACTTCGCGATGAACGCGCCGGCCGCCGTGCTCGGCTCGACGCCGGAAGCGGTCGCGAACACCGTCACGCAATGGGGCTTCGTGCTGACGCCCGACATGCTCACGCAGACGGCCAAGGCCGTTGGCGAAACCACGATCATCGCGCGGGCGGGCGGCGCGCCGACGCTGGCCGTCGGCATGGCGCACATCCTGCACCAGGTGATCGGCGGCGAAGCGATGATGGCGTTCTGGTATCACTTCGCGATCCTGTTCGAGGCGCTGTTCATCCTGACGGCCGTCGACGCGGGCACGCGTGCGGGCCGCTTCATGCTGCAGGATCTGCTCGGCACGTTCCACCCGGCGCTCAAGCGCACCGAGTCGCTGCCCGCCAACCTCGTCGCCACCGCGCTGTGCGTGGCCGCGTGGGGCTACTTCCTGTACCAGGGCGTGGTCGATCCGCTCGGCGGCATCAACACGCTGTGGCCGCTGTTCGGCATCTCGAACCAGATGCTCGCCGCGATCGCGCTGGTGCTCGGCACCGTCGTGCTGTTCAAGATGAAGCGCGAGCGCTATGCGTGGGTGACGATCGTGCCGACCGCGTGGCTGCTGATCTGCACGCTGACGGCCGGCTGGCAAAAGATTTTCGACGCGAACCCGAAGGTCAGCTTCCTCGCGCACGCCGCGAAGCTGCAGGCCGCGGTGGATGAAGGCAAGGTGCTCGCGCCGGCGAAGTCGATCGCGCAGATGAAACGCATCATCTTCAACGACTACATCGATGCGGCGCTGGCCGGGCTGTTCATCTTCGTCGTCGTGGCGATCGCGGTATACGGCCTGCTCGCCGTGCTGCGTGCGCGCCGCGAGTCGAAGCCGACCGTGCGCGAGACGCCGTACGAAGCGATGCCGGCCGCGCAGGCGCTCGGCGCCGATCTCGGCAAGGCCGCGATGGCGGTCGCCTACGGCGAGGCGTGGACCAACATGGCGCAGCCGTTCTGGGCGCTGCCCGCCCTCGCGATCGCCGGGCTCGGCGCCCTATCGCTCAAGATGATCCCGTTCCTGGAG
>Ga0182007_10001468_pt1 | contig 12623 bp, 9 predicted proteins | sample Sormic07211113_1_FD_123023 | JGI IMG/M metagenome (GOLD analysis project Ga0182007, IMG submission 123023) | Rhizosphere microbial communities from Sorghum bicolor, Mead, Nebraska, USA - 072115-113_1 MetaG | ecosystem: Host-associated > Plants > Roots > Rhizosphere | place: USA: Nebraska... | reverse complement strand
GTGCGCATGGAGGTCGTCGGCGGCGAGCCCGTCGCCACCGTCCACACCGCGATGGCCGAGGTCGGCCAGGGCGGCGTCACCGTCCACGCGCAGATCGCCCGCACCGAGCTCGGCGTCGCGCAGGTGACGATCCACCCGGCCGACACCCAGGTGGGCTCGGCGGGTTCGACCTCGGCCTCCCGTCAGACGTACGTCACCGGCGGCGCCGTCAAGAACGCCTGCGAGCTCGTCCGGGAGCGGGTGCTGGAGATCGGGCGCCGCAAGTTCGGCAGCCACCACCCGGCCTGGGCGACCGCCGAACTGCTCCTGGAGGGCGGCAAGGTCGTCACCGACGGCGGCGAGGTGCTCGCCGACCTGGTGGACGTCCTGGAGGGCGAGGCCGTCGAGGTGGAGGAGGAGTGGCGGCACCGGCCGACCGAGGCCTTCGACCTGCGCACCGGTCAGGGCAACGGCCATGTCCAGTACTCGTTCGCCGCGCACCGGGCCGTCGTCGAGGTCGACACCGAGCTCGGCCTGGTCAAGGTCATCGAACTGGCCTGCGCCCAGGACGTCGGCAAGGCGCTCAACCCGCTCTCCGTCGTCGGCCAGATCCAGGGCGGCACGACCCAGGGCCTGGGCGTCGCGGTGATGGAGGAGATCATCGTCGACCCGAAGACGGCGAAGGTGAAGAACCCCTCCTTCACCGACTATCTGATCCCCACCATCCTCGACACGCCGACGATCCCCGTCGACGTGCTCGAACTCGCCGACGACCACGCCCCGTACGGGCTGCGCGGCGTCGGCGAGGCACCCACCCTGTCGTCGACCCCGGCCGTCCTGGCGGCGATCCGGGAGGCGACCGGGCTGGAGCTCAACCGCACACCGGTCCGTCCGGAGCACCTCACCGGCACCTGACCCCACGGGGTCTTCACCGGTCAAGCGTCCGGGGGAGTTCGTCCGCCCCCGGACCCCCGATTGTTCGTCTCGGGCCGTCCCCCGGGTCGTCCATTCCCAAATCCCGCACCTCGCCGCAGGCGATGGCGGGTGTCCCTGTGAACCTTGGGAGATGGCCCCATGACCCAGCAGTCACTGGAGCCGAGGACCACAGCCGAAGACGCGGGTGAGGGAACCCGCGTCCCGGCCGGCAGGTCCTGGCTCGACCGGTACTTCCACATATCCCGGAGAGGATCCACGGTCGCGCGCGAGGTGCGCGGCGGCGTCACCACCTTCATGGCGATGGCGTACATCCTCCTGCTCAACCCCCTGATCCTGTCCGGCAAGGACGCGGCGGGGGACACGCTCGGCCAGAAGGCCCTCATCACGGCGACCGCCTTCGCCGCGGCCTTCACCACCCTGCTGATGGGCTTCGCCGGCAAGGTCCCGCTCGCGCTCGCCGCCGGCCTCTCCGTCTCCGGCGTGCTGTCCTCGCAGGTCGCCCCGCAGATGACCTGGCCGCAGGCCATGGGCATGTGTGTGCTGTACGGCGTGGTCATCATGCTGCTCGTCGTCACCGGCCTGCGCGAGATGATCATGAACGCGATTCCGCTCGCGCTCAAGCACGGCATCACCATGGGCATCGGCCTGTTCATCGCGCTCATCGGTTTCTACAAGTCCGGCTTCGTGCACCAGGGCAAGGCCACCCCGGTCACCCTCGGCCCCGCGGGCGAACTCGCCGGCTGGCCGGTGCTGTTGTTCGCCGGCACGCTTCTGCTGATCTTCGTGCTGCAGGCCCGGGGCATCCCCGGAGCGATCCTGATCGGAATCGTCAGCGGAACCGTTGTCGCCGCGATCCTCAACACCGCCGGCGTCATCGACCCCAAGGCATGGGCCAACGGCGCTCCCGAACTGCACGGCAGCGCGGTCTCGATGCCCGACTTCTCGCTCATGGGCCATGTCGAGTTCGGGGGTTGGGGCAAGGTCGGCGCGATGACCGTCGGCATGATCGTCTTCACGCTGGTGCTCGCCGGTTTCTTCGACGCGATGGCCACCATCATCGGCGTCGGCACGGAGGCCGGGCTGGCCGACGACAAGGGGCGGATGCCGGGCCTGTCCAAGGCGCTGTTCATCGACGGCGCGGGCGGTGCGATCGGCGGAGTGGCCGGTGGCTCGGGCCAGACCGTGTTCATCGAGTCGGCGACCGGCGTCGGCGAGGGAGCGCGTACCGGGCTCGCCTCGGTCGTCACCGGTCTGTTCTTCGCGGCCTGTCTCTTCTTCACGCCGCTGACGGCGATCGTGCCGCAGGAGGTCGCGTCCGCCGCCCTGGTGGTCATCGGCGCCATGATGCTGATGAACGCCCGGCACGTGGACTGGGCCGACCGCGCCACCGCCATCCCGGTCTTCCTGACCGTCGTCCTGATGCCCTTCACCTACACCATCACCACGGGTGTCGCGGCCGGTGTCGTCTCCTATGCCGCCATCAAGGCCGCGCAGGGCAAGGCGCGCGAGATCGGCGCCTTCATGTGGGGCCTGACGGTGATCTTCCTGATCTACTTCGCGCTCCACCCCTTGGAGAGCTGGCTGGGCGTGCACTAGCCACCGCCGTATTCACTGGCCAACGCCGTGGCCACCGGCCACCACCGTATTCACTGGCCACCGCCGTATCCGACCGCTGTGAGGAGACCGAGAGATGCTGGACATCGCCGACGAGCTGGACCGGTGGGTCGAGCAGGGACGCGACTTCGCCGTGGCCACCGTGGTGGCCGTCGGCGGCAGCGCCCCGCGCCGGCCGGGGGCCGCCCTCGCGGTGGACGCCGACGGCACGGCGATCGGCTCGGTCTCCGGCGGCTGTGTGGAGGGCGCCGTGTACGAGCTGTGCCGGCAGGCGCTCCAGGACGGCGAAACCGTTCTCGAGCGCTTCGGCTACAGCGACGAGGACGCCTTCGCCGTGGGCCTGACCTGCGGCGGCGTCATCGACATCCTCGTCACGCCGGTGCGGGCCGGCGATCCCGCCCGCCCGGTGCTCGCGTCCGCGCTGACCGCCGCCGTCCGGGGGGAGGCGGCGGCGGTGGCCCGGATCGTGTCGGGGCCGGCCGAACTGATGGGCCGGGCCCTGCTGGTGCGCCCCGACGGCTCCCACGAGGGCGGCTTCGGTGCCCACCCGGAACTGGACCGTACGGTCGCCGCCGAGGCCCGCGCCTTCCTGGACGCCGGTCGCACGGGTACCCTGGAGATCGGAGAGCAGGGCTCTCGTTGCGGAGCACCGCTCACGTTCCTGGTCGAGTCCTCGGTCCCCCCGCCCCGGATGATCGTCTTCGGCGCGATCGACTTCGCGTCGGCCCTCGTCCGGATCGGAAAGTTCCTCAACTACCACGTGACGGTGTGCGACGCCCGCCCCGTCTTCGCGACGAGGACCCGTTTCCCGGACGCCGACGAGATCGTCGTCGAGTGGCCGCACAAGTATCTGGAGCGCACACGGGTCGACGGCCGGACCGTCCTGTGCGTCCTCACCCACGACGCCAAGTTCGACGTCCCCCTGCTCCAGCGGGCGCTGCGCCTCCCGGTCGCCTACGTCGGCGCCATGGGCTCCCGCCGCACCCACCTCGACCGCAACGAACGCCTGCGCGAGGTCGGCGTCACAGAGCTGGAGCTGGCCCGTCTGCGCTCTCCGATCGGACTGGACCTCGGCGCCCGGACACCCGAGGAGACGGCCCTGTCGATCGCCTCGGAGATCGTCGCCGACCGCCGCGGCGGCAGCGGGGTCTCCCTCACCGGCGCCCACACACCGATCCACCACGACGGGGCCTCCGTACCCGCCCGGCGCATCGGTACGGTGGCCTGAGCGCTGCGACGGCCATCAGCCCGAGGCCCTCGGCACGTCCGGTGTCGGCATCAAGGTCGCGGAGCCCGGCGACTTCTCGCTCCTGCCGGAGCCGCCGGAGCCGGACGACTCGTCCGATGCCTTCGGTTCCGAGGCCTTCGGTTCCGCTGTCCTCGGTCCGGGCGATGCCACCACCGTCGCCCGGTCCGGGCGCACCGAGAAAGCGGTGTCGCCCGCGACGGCCACGATCGCGTCCTTGACCCGCACCACGTAGGGCACCGTCTGGGAGGCCGAGTCGCCGGGGTCGGAGAGCGCGGCCGTGCGCCACCGCACCGCCCCCGTCGCCCGGTCGAGGGCCAGCAGACGGCCGTACTCGTTCGACAGGTACAGCGTGCCGAACTTCGCGGACAGCACCGGCGTCGACAGGTTCTCGACGTCTGTGGTGCGCTGCCACAGCTGGGCGCCGTCGCTTCCGCGCACGGCGGTGACCGTGCCGTTGGGGCGGACGAAGTAGACGACCCCGCCGATCAGGGTGGCCGTGCCGCGCGCCCCGTCCGCCAGCGGCAGCCGCCGCACCCGCCCGGTGCCGGGGTCCACACGGAGCAGCACCGAGAACGGCCGGTCGCCGTCCGGCGCCGTCTGGTACTGCTTCGCATCCGGTGCGACGAGCAGCAGTTGCCCACCCACCACGCCCAACGCCTGCGAGTACACGGGCAGTCGGGCGATCTCCTGGGACGTGCCGTTCGCCGGGTCGAGTCGCAGCAGGCTGTCCGTGCCGGAGCCGGGGTCGTTCCCGTCCGAACACAGGCCGTACGGGGCGTCGTCGAACACGGCCGGGGTGCAGTAGGTCCCGGACGACGACTTCGAGGGCGCGGTCCACAGCTGCCGGCCCGTCTCGTCGTAGGCGACGAACTCGGTCTTGTCGTTGTTCAGCGTCAGGATTCCCCTGCCGAACAGCAGGGCCGGCTCGTCCTCGGTGATCGAGCGGGCCCACAGCTCCTTGCCGGTGGCCGCGTCCAGGGCCACCAGGCGGCGGGCGATATAGGTCTCGGTCGAGTCCGGTTTGCGGTAGGTGTAGACGCGGCCGTCCCGGACGCCGATGGGGCGCGAGGTCTCCGGGCTGATGCCATGACGCCATACGACGCGGCCGGACGCAGCGTCGAGCCTGGCGACCGTGAAACCGGTGCCGGCGCAGTACAGGGCGGTCGAGCCGCTCGGCACGCAGCCGGACTCCAGATAGTCCAGCGGGTCGCCCTGCTTGTCGGTGAGCAGGCTCGTCCGCCAGGGTCTCCAGCCGGCCGGCAGGCCCGGTACGGGCGCGCCGGTGGCTCCCGTGGCGCCGGTGTGCGGGGACGGCGAGTACTCGGACGGGGTCGCACTGGATATGTAGTGCAGCGTCGTGAGACCGCCGACACACACGGCCAGTGCCGTACCGACGCCGACGAGGATCCGCCGCACCCGACGACCGCCGCTGCCGCCGTCCCTCTTCCCGCCCGACGGCGGTGTGCCGCGCGGGCCGGGACGCGGCACCCGGGACCGCCCCTTGCCGCCCCCGCCGAGGTCGGGCACGGTGTGGGCGCTGGCGTACTCCGGCACGGCGAAGGTGCCGGCCTCGACCGGCAGCCTCCGCAACAGCTCGTGCAGCTCGTCCAGCCCGGGACGTGCCTGAGGGGCCTTGTCCAGGCAGCGCGCCGCGATGGCGCGCAGCGGCTCCGCGACCCCGTCCAGCTTCGGCTCCTCGTACATGACCTGATAGCCCGTCATATACGGGCTGCCGCCGTCGAAGGGGCGGCTGCCGGTCGCCGCGTACACCAGCAGCGAGCCCAGCGAGAAGACGTCCGAGGCGCCGGTCACGTCCTTCGGCGCCGCGAACTGCTCCGGGGACATGAAGGGCGGGGTGCCGATGAGCCGGCCGGTGACCGTGAGGTCCTCGTTGTCGGCGGCACGCGAGATGCCGAAGTCGATGACGCGCGGCCCGTCCTCGGCCATCAGCACGTTGCTCGGCTTCAGATCCCGGTGGACCATGCCGACCCGGTGGATGTCCCGCAGCGCCTCGACGAGCCCCAGCGCCAGGGTCCGCAACGCCCGCCCGCCGAGCGGCCCTTCCTCGGCCACCAGCTCGGCCAGCGTCCGCCCCGGCACGTACAACGTCGCCATCCAGGGCTGCTCGGCATCCGGATCGGCGTCCACCACCGGCGCGGTGAACGCCCCGCTCACCCGCCGCGCAGCCGCGACCTCCTGCCGGAAACGCGCCCGGAACTCCTCGTCCAGCGCGTACTGGGCGTGCACCACCTTGATCGCGACCTGCCGCCCGGATGCGGAGAGCCCGAGGTGTACGACGCCCATGCCGCCGCTGCCGAGCCGGTCGAGCAGCTTGTAGCCGCCTATGGAGTCGGCGTCCCCGGAGGTCAGCGACATGCGCCGGTCACCTTCCCGAATCGCGGTGTCTGGACGGAGAGTTCAGGGACCTCACCCTAGCCCGCGGCCGTCAGGGCCTCCTCAGCAGCCGGTTCACCGCGCGCCCGAACACGAACCGCGCCGCCCGCTCCAGCACCGGATCGAACACGCCGGGCAGCCACCGGACCCCCAGCTCCTCCCGCCACACCACCCGGCTGCGCCCGCCCGGCCCCGGCCGTACCTCGATCTCCGCCCAGCCCCGCACCACACGGCCCTGCTTCTCCAGGCGGCACATTCCGGGCCCGTCGTCCGTCGGCGGGCGCCAGACGGTCACCTCCATCCGGTCGTCGAAGGCGAGCGGACCGAGCCCCGAGCGGGCGACGACGACGGTGCCCTCGCCGGTGGGCGGGGGCGTGACCACGGCGACCCGGGTGAGCGGGACCACCTCGCCGTGGCGGTGCCACTCGGTGAGGCGGCGCCAGGCCTCGGCCAGGGGGAGCGGCACCGTGCGTTCGAGGAGGAAGTTGACCACGTGACGAATCGTAGGGAATCCGAGCTGCTCAGACGGGGTTTCATGTAGTCGTCACGCAGTTGGCGCAGCGGTGTGACCAGCCGGACCGCCGGACCGGGTCGCCCGGAACAGGGCCCAGGGGCGGGGTGGGCGCAGGCTGGATGCGGGGCGGGTGCGGGGGCGGGTGCGGTGTGTGGGACACCTACCGCGCCCGCACATCCGTACGGCACCATGAGCGCGACCCGCACCACCGTCGGCCGGAGGGCGCCTCATGGACCGTCAACTGCACGGCAGGCGGCCTCGCCCACCTCACCCACGCGATCCCCTACAGCGACGGCACCCCGACCGTGCTCGCCCAGGAGGCCCATCTGGTCCTCGGGCGGTCCTGGGCGGGCACGGCCGGACTGACCGTGGTCCAACTGGCCACCGCGCTGATCCTCTACACCGGCGCCAACACGCCCTTCACCGGCTTCCCCCACCTGGCCAGCTTCGTCGCCGAAGACCGCTTCCTGCCACGGCAGTTGACCCGGCGCGGCCACCGCCTCGCCTTCTCCAACGGCATCATCACCCTCTCCGTGGTGGCCCTCGCCCTGCTCCTGGTCACCGACGCCAACGTGGACCGGCTGGTCGCGCTGTACGCCATCGGCGTGTTCACCGCGTTCACCATGGCGGGCATCGGTCTGACGGCCTATCATCTACGGCGCCGGGAGTCCGGCCGCGGCTGGAGGAGCGCCGTCAACGCCTCGGCCGCGATCGTCTCGGCGGCCGTCGTCCTGATCTTCGCCGTCACCAAGTTCACCGAGGGCGCCTGGCTCGTCGTCGTGGTCTTCCCCCTCGGCGTGTGGACGCTGATCCGCATCAACCGCGAGTACCGCGCCGAGGCCGCCGCCCTCCAGTCCCTGCCGCCCGCCCGGGAGAGCGACCGCGCCCACTGGCGCCGGCACATCGTCCTGGTCCTCGTCGACGCCTTCGACCCGGCGGTCTTCCAGGCCCTGCGCTACGCCCACGAACTGCGGCCGGGCGAGGTCAGGGCCGTGCACGTCGCGGTGGACGCCCCGCGCGCGGAGCGCCTCGCGGCCCGCTGGCAGGCGACGGACGCGACCGACGTCCACCTGGAGCTCGTCGACTGCCCCGACCGCCGTCTCGTCCGCGCCCTGACCGACCTGGCCCGCGCGACCACGGCCGACGGCGACACCGCCCTCACCCTCCTCCTCCCGCACCGCGCCTACCCGAGCCTCCTCGGCCGTCTGCTGCACCGCGGCACCGCGGAGCGCCTCGCCCACGCTCTCGGCAACCTCCCCGCGGTGGCGGTCACCGTCCTGCCGTACGCCGTGGGAACGGACCGCCCCGCCTGACGGTGCCCGCCCCGGCTGCCACGGTTTCTCCGCTCACGTCATGCCACCATCGGCCCCACCCATGACGACATTCGCCCTCCGAACCACTCCCGGCAGCCTATGAAACGGTCATTATCCGGACACGGCTTGGGTGCCTCGGCCGGTGCGGCAATCATGTGCGCATGCACCGGCCGCCGCCCCGCCTCCACGCCCCGGACTGGTTCACGGCCGACGACTCGGCCCTGAACATCGCGCTCGTGTACCCGATGCAGGGTCCCGCCGGCATCTTCGGCCCCACCTGCGAGGCCTGCGCCCGCCTGGCCGCCGAGGAGATCAACAAGGCGGGCGGTGTCCTGGGGCGGGAGTTGAGGCTCCTGGAGGTTGACGGGGGAGCGGAGCCGGGCCGGGTCGCCGAGGAGGTCGAGGCGCTGGTGTCGACGGGGGTGGTCCAGGGCGTCACCGGCTGGCACATCTCCTCGGTACGGCAGGCCGTGGCACCGCGGATCGCCCACCGGGTGCCGTACGTCTACACGGCCCTGTACGAGGGCGGCGAGCGCACCGAGGGCGTCTACCTGACCAGCGAGACACCGGCCTGGCAACTGCTGCCCGCCATGCGGCTGTTGGCGCAGACGCGCGGGGTGCGGCGCTGGTTCGTCGTCGGCAACAACTACGTCTGGCCGCGCCGCACCGCCGGGGCCGCCCGCCGCTACGTCCGCGAGTGCCGCGGCCGGGTGTGCGGCGAGGCCTATCTGCCGCTGGGCACCGAGGACTTCGCCGACGTGCTGCGACGCATCGAGCACACCGACGCCGACGCCGTCCTGATGCTGCTCGTCGGCAGCGACGCGGTCCGCTTCAACCGGGCCTTCGCCGCCGCCGGACTCGACCAGCGCTGTCTGAGGCTCAGCACCCTCATGGACGAGAACATGCTCCTGGGCAGCGGCCCCGGGGCCACCGCCGACCTGTTCAGCACCGCCGGCTTCTTCAGCTCGCTCGCCGACCGCAACAGCATGGACTTCCACGGCAGTTACGCCGACCGCTTCGGTGCGGACGCGCCCCTCCCCGGCAGCCTCGGCGAATCCTGCTACGAGGGCGTCCTGCTCCTCACCGCCCTCATCGAACGCGCCCGCACCATCGACGTGACCGCGATCGGGGCGGCCGCCGGGAACGTCTCCTACGAGGGTCCGCGCGGCCTCGTCGGCCTGGAGGGCCGGCATGTCCGTCAGCGCATCTACCTCGCCCAGGCCGACGGCCTCGACTTCACCGTGCTCGCCCAACTACGGTCCCCGCGCGACCTGTTGTGACCTCGTCGTCGAGGGCGCCGGCCAGCCGCTCCAGCAGCGCCCGCAGCCGGTCGTCGTCCTCCTGCTCCAGCAGCGGGGTCAGCTCCGCCCGCACCCCGCGGTCGAGCCGCCGCCAGAACTCGACGCCGCGCGGGGTGAGTTGGGCGAGTATGCGACGACGGTCGCACGGATCGGTGCGCCGGTACACCCAGTTCTGATCGACGAGCTGGTCCATCAGCTTCGTCAGGCTCGGCGGCGGCAGAAAGGCGCAGTCGGCTATGGCCGTCATGTTGTGCCCCTGACCGTCGGCCAGCAGGGCGAGCACCCGCCATGCCTCCACCGAACACCCCGACTCCTCCAGGACACGCTGCAGGCGGCGGGTGGTCAGACGCTCGGCCCGGGTCAGCAACTGGAGCAGGTCCTGGGGCCGGGTCGCCATCGCACTCCTCGAACTAACGGATCCACAGGGGGCGTTGAACAGCGTACCCGCGATCATCCCGACCCGTAATTAATCCTTCCCCTGGGAAGTATTGGCAACTGTTCATCAATCGCGGTGAAACGCGGGGGAAACAGCACCGGCGCAGTCTGTGGTCCGCGCTTCCCCAGCTCAACAGCCAAGTGTGCGACGGCATTTCCCTCCCGAATTTCTCGATCTCTATTCAATTGCCCTCGGGCAAGGAGGTATTACATGTCCGGGCTCAGCATCAGCAGGCGCGGCCTTCTGGGCGGCGTCTCCGCCCTCGGCGCGTCCGCGGCGCTCACCGCGTGCGGCGCCAAGACCGGCTCCGGCACCACGTCCGACGCAGGCGCCAAGGCGGACACCTCGGGCAGCACCGTGAAGGTGGGTCTGCTGAACTCGCTCTCGGGCACCATGGCGATCAGTGAAGTCACCGTCCACAACGCGCTGTTGCTCGCGGTCAAGGAGATCAACGCGGCCGGCGGGGTGCTGGGCAAGAAGCTCGCGCCGGTCAGCCAGGACGGCGCCTCCGACTGGCCGACCTTCGCCGAGAAGGCGGAGGCCCTCATCAAGGACGACAAGGTCGTCGCCACCTTCGGCTGCTGGACCTCCGCCAGTCGCAAGGCCGTCAAGCCGGTCTTCGAGCGCTACAAGTCGCTGCTCTACTACCCGGTCCAGTACGAGGGCCTGGAGGAGTCGCCGTACATCTTCTACATCGGCGCCACCACCAACCAGCAGATCGTGCCCGCCCTCGACTACCTCAAGAAGCAGGGCCTGACCCGCCTCTACCTGGTCGGCAGCGACTACGTCTTCCCGCGCACCGCCAACAAGATCATCAAGGCGTACGCGAAGGCCAAGGGCATGAAGGTGGTCGGCGAGGACTACGCGCCGCTGGGCTCCACCGAGTTCAGCACCATCGTCAACAAGGTCAAGGGCGCCGGCGCGGACGCCGTGTTCAACACCCTCAACGGCGACAGCAACGTGGCCTTCTTCAAGGAGTACAAGTCGGCCGGCCTCACCGCCAAGAGCCTGCCGGTGCTCTCCGTCTCCATCGCCGAGGAGGAGGTCAAGAGCATCGGAACGCAGTACCTGGAAGGCCAGTTGACGGCCTGGAACTACTACGAGACCACCCCGGGCGCGGCCAACAAGAAGTTCGTCGCCGCCTACCAGGCCGCCTACGGCAAGGACAAGCCGACCTCCGACCCGATGGAGGCGGCCTACATCTCCGTCCACCTCTGGAAGGAGATGGTCGAGAAGGCGGGCTCCTTCGACGTCGCCAAGGTGAAGGCGGCGAGCGGCGGCATCACCTTCGACGCCCCCGAGGGCAAGGTCACCGTCGACGGCCCCTCCCAGCATGTCTACAAGACGGCCCGGATCGGCAAGGTCGGCTCCGACGGCCTCATCGAGGAGGTCTGGAACTCGGGCCGGCCGATCAAGCCCGACCCCTTCCTGAAGGGCTACGACTGGGCCTCCGGCCTGTCCTGAGCCCCGTACGAGCGCCCGATCCGGCTTTCTCGGCGCCGGGTCGGGACCGCGCCCGCACCCGTCCCCCTCGACGGGGGAGCCACACGGATTTCTCCCGGAGCCGCTTCATGACGGTCGTCCTCAACCAGACCTTCACCGGCATCAGCATCGGTGCCGTCCTGCTCCTCATCGCCCTCGGCCTGACCCTCACGTTCGGGCAGATGGGCGTGATCAACATGGCGCACGGCGAGTTCATCATGGCCGGCGCCTACACGACGTACGTGCTGCAGAAGTCCGTCAGCAGCGCCGGCGTCTCGCTCCTGGTCGCCCTCCCGCTGGCCTTCCTGGTCGCGGGAGCCATGGGCGCCCTGCTCGAATGGCTGCTGATCCGGCGCCTGTACACGCGCCCGCTGGACACCCTGCTGGTCACCTGGGGCGTCTCGCTGATGCTGCAGCAGCTGGCCCGCGACGTCTTCGGCGCCCCGAACGTCCAGACGGCCGCCCCCGACATCCTGACCGGCAACATCTCGGCCGGCGGGGTCACCTTCGCCAACAACCGCCTGTTCATCCTCGGGCTGGCCCTGCTCTGCGTCCTCGGCCTGACCCTGGTCCTGCGGTTCACCTCCCTCGGCCGCCGTATCCGGGCCGTCGTCCAGAACCGTGACCTCGCCGAGGTCTCCGGCATCGCGACCGGCCAGGTCGACCGGATCACCTTCTTCGTCGGCTCGGGCCTCGCGGGCGTGGCGGGCGTGGCCCTCACCCTCGTGGGCCCGATCGGCCCGACGATGGGCACCAACTACATCGTCGACGCCTTCCTGGTCGTGGTCGTCGGAGGCATCGGACAGCTCAGGGGCGCCGTCCTCACGGCGTTCGCGCTGGGCGTGCTCCAGTCGGTCCTCGAGTACTCGACCACGGTCAGTGTGGCCAAGGTCGTCGTGCTGGTCGCGATCGTCGCCTTCCTGCAATGGCGGCCCCAGGGCCTGTACACCCTGCGCACCCGGAGCCTGGCATGACGACGACCACCCCCGAGCCCCCCAGGACGTCCGTGCCCGTCACCGAACGCTTCCGCGTCCCCGGCGCCTTCCTCCTCGGCGCGGTCCTCCTGCTGGGCGTCGCCCCGCTCGCCCTCTCCGACTTCCGTCTCTCCCTGCTCGCCAAGTACCTCTGCTACGCGATCGTCGCCGTCGGCGTCAGCCTCGCCTGGGGCCGCGGCGGGCTGATGGTCCTCGGCCAGGGCGTCTTCTTCGGTCTCGGCGGCTACGCCATGGCCATGCACCTCAAGCTCGCGGACGCCGCCGACACGGGGCAGAAACTCCCCGACTTCATGCAGCTCTACGGCACCTCGGACGCCCTGCCCTGGTGGTGGAAACCGTTCGCCAACCCGGTGTTCGCGCTCGCCATGACGGTGCTGCTGCCGATGGCGGTCGCCGCCGTACTCGGTTTC
>Ga0182007_10001465_pt1 | contig 12638 bp, 15 predicted proteins | sample Sormic07211113_1_FD_123023 | JGI IMG/M metagenome (GOLD analysis project Ga0182007, IMG submission 123023) | Rhizosphere microbial communities from Sorghum bicolor, Mead, Nebraska, USA - 072115-113_1 MetaG | ecosystem: Host-associated > Plants > Roots > Rhizosphere | place: USA: Nebraska... | reverse complement strand
GACAGCGCGACGAGGGCGAGCAGTGCGAACAGCAGGGAGACGCCGCGCTGGGGGCGCCGGTGCGAGAGTGGGGGGAAGGCGATCTTGTTCATGGACAGAGACATGGACTTGAACTCAATCAGGAATTCCAAAGCACGTTGCGCAGGGGCACGATCGCGTCGTAGACCTTGTAGCGGTAGTGCTGCCAGTCGGCCAGCCGACTCACGTCGAGCGCAATGCACTTGCTCGTGCCGTTGCAGGTCGTCGTGGTGGGGCCGGTGATGGTTGCGGTGGCGCCCACGTCCCACTGCGGCGCGTTCTGCGTCACGATCTCCTTCTCGAACTCGTTGCTGCGCGCCACGATGGCAATACGGATGGCGACCACCCGGCGCCAGTCGGCGTTGGTGATGGGCGTGATGTTGTCGTAGGTATCGACCACGACGTTGCCGCTGGGATCCAGCGTGCCCTTGCCGTACATCGCCTGCAGATTGACGATCTGCGGGTAGAGGTCCTGCGACGCCGTCACGCCGTTGACCGGCGAACGGTCGGTGACCTGCAGGTTGTTGGCGTTGATCGCATAGTCACGCGACACCAGCGAGCCCACGTTCAGCAGGTAGTCGTCCTTGACGTAGCCACCGGCCGGAAAGATGGTGTTCTGGTTCCACTTGCTGGTGGCGGTCGCCACATGCGGCACCACTGTCGGCCCCAAGGTGGTGGTGGGTGACGCAATGTCGTTGGTCACGCTGAACAGCGAGCACCAGGTGCCGGGGCCCTGCAGCCGCGGCACCGCAATCATCAGGTTTCCGACGACGGTGCCGAATGAGGATTGCACCGTGAAATGGTCGTCGGTCTTGAGGGCCGCGCCCGACAGCACGACGGGCGCCGAGAAGCCCGCGGTACGGCCGCGCAGAACGGTGATCGTGTCCGGCGCGTTGCCGCCGCCGTCGTTGATGACGACCGGCGCCAACGTCAGGGAAAATGCCTTGGTGGCGTGCGTGTCGTACTGCCCCTTTACCTGGCATCCGAGCGCATCGAGGTTGGATGTCGCGCCATACCCCGCCATCTGGATCTCGCGCTGCAGCGTATAGAGCGCCATGGCACCGTTGACCTGGGCGTCGCTGCCCATGGAGGCCGAGCGCTTTTTTCCTTCGGCAAACACCAGCACCTGAGCGATGACCAGCACGGTCAGCATGCCCAGCACCAGGCCGACCATGAGTTCCACAAGGGTAAAGCCACGCTGCCTCATGGGCGTGCCAACGGTTGACTTGAGAGTGCGCATTTCAGTTTCCCGCCTTCGCCACAGTGGTGTGCGTGACGTACTGGTGCGATTCGCCGCCCGGCATGGTCCAGGTGATGGTGACCGCGACATCGCCGGTGGTGGCATCGACCGCTACCGCGCCATTGCCGTTGGGCAGGCTGTTGCGCACCTTGGTTTGCCATTCCTTGCAGTTCGCATTCGAGGCGCAGCCGCTGCCATCGAAGGTGGCCATGCTGGTCAGGTCCGACCACATGCGGCCCACGACGTCGGTGGCGAGCAGCGCCGCGTCGGCGCGAACCTTGGAATCAGTCTGTGCGCGCGTCATCGCACTTTGCAGGCCGACCAGCCCGATCACGCCGAGCAGAAAGATCAGCATGGCGACCAGCACTTCGATCAAGACGACGCCCCGGACGCGATGCGAGGCGACGGGTCGTTGCCGTCTGCGGTTCAGGGCTCGAAGGTGCATGGCTGTGCCTCGCTTCAGCATTTGCGCGGATCGTTGGCGTCGGTGACGCGGGGGTCGCACATCCGCACCAGCCCCGCGGGAGAGACGGCGAGGCGCAGGTTGACGCTGGAGCCTGGACCGGTCACGTCGATCTGGGCAATGGAATCCGTGTTGGTGACTCTCCCGAACCCGTCGAAGGTCACGAAGGTGCCTGCTGTGGATTTGTCGGACTGCACAGAGGCGACTGTCACCTTGCCGCCAGCGTCGCCCGCGGCTCGGCCCGTGACGAGCATCGGCGACGAGACGGTGGACGGCTTGTCGGCGCAATGGCCCACCGGCGAATTGACGCTCACCACCCACGAGCCGCTGATGTCCGAGAGTGTGCAGTCGTTGCTCAACACCGACGGGTCATTGACCGCGACCAACCAGAAAGACACGTTCTGATTGCGCCGCACGGCTTCGGCGCGCGCGATCTGGAGACCGTTTTGAATCGAATCCGCGACGTTGCGGATGCGCGCGTTGCCAAGCCACGATGCGACGCTCGGCATCGCCAACATGAGGATCAGCGCCAGCACCGTGACGGTGACGACGAGTTCGACGAGCGTGAAGCCGCGTTGACGCATGGTGATGGTGCTGGTGCCGTTCCGTTCGGGCATCAGCAGGTGGCGGCTTTGGTGAGCCAGCAGGTCGCCGTCACGGAGCTGCCCTTGAACGTGGTCGTCGCGCGATCGCCGTTCTGGTTGATGGTGTAAACGTAGCCGACGGCCGCCCCCGCGTTCCCGGTGGCGGTCACCGTGTAGCTCTGCTGGGTGGTGTCGCCGGGATCGGTGTTGGTTGCGCAGCCGAAAGAGAAATACTTGGCGCTGCTCGGGGCAAACGTGTTCCAGGTGTTCGCGGTCGGATCCGCTGCGCATTTGGCCGAGGTGCCGTAGTTGCGGTTGTCCTGGTAATACTGTTCGAGCTTGGTCCGGTAGTCGGAGAGAAAGCCGAAAGCCTCCTGGATCTGCCCACGCCGGATGTAGTCGTTGTATGCGGGGAGTGCCACGGCGGCCAGGATGCCGATGATCGCCACCACAATCATGACTTCGATGAGCGTGAAGCCCGTCGATCGGCAACGAGATTGGGAAACTTTTTGCACTGGAATGACCTTTGTCCGCGTTGCTTGCTATTGGTCACAAATTGTCAACGGCTGCCTTTGTTCCTTCGTCGCCGCCCGTCAGCGCCGCGCTTCCTTTCGTCGCTCGCGAGCGGTCAGTCTGTGAACTTTTTCATGGCTTCGGTTGAGCTTTGGATTGCGCTTCCGTGTTGACTGCGCGTGCAGAACAGCCTGAAAAGGCATTCGGAAAAATCGCGTTTTCCACGCTGATTGCTCTGCCATTTCTGTTTCCCTTCGCCGAAGGACCCTCGGTCAACATCCAGCAGCAACTGGCGACCTGGGCTTGCGTGGCCCTGCTGGCAGGCCTCGTGCCGACCCGTCTGCCCTCCCGACCCCTGATCACCTGGCTCACCGCGGCCACCCTCGCGCTCATCCTCGGCCACGGCCACGACATCCCCCTGGCTGCTGCAACTGTCTTCGCCGTGGCAATGGTGGGCATGGCCGCCTGCGTCGGCGCCGGCATGGCGCGCGCCGGTTCGCCGGCCTCCTGGGCCTGGGCACTTCTCATCGCCGGCCTCCTCAACGCCGTCCTCGGCCTCCTCCAGTACTACGGGTTCGCCGAGCCCCTGGTCCCCTGGACCACCGCCCCCGAACCGGGCCAGGCCTACGGCAACCTGCGCCAGCGCAACCAGTTCGCCTCCCTGATCAGCATGGCGCTGATCGCGGCCTTGTGGCTGCACGCCGTGCACGGTCGCCGGCTCCGCGCCGCCCTGGCACCGGCCGCCCTGCTGCTGCTCGTCGCCGCCGCCGCCGCGACCTCCCGCACCGGCCTGCTTCAACTGCTGCTGATCGCCGGCACCTCCGTCTTTCTGGCCTGGCGCGAGCGCCGGCGCGGTCCTGCGCGGCCACTCCGCCTTCCGCACCCCCTGGTCCTCGTCGCGCTGGTGCTGGCCTATTTCACAGCCTCCTGGCTGCTGCCCCACCTCGCCGGCCCCGAGGTCGAAGGCATGCTGGCCCGCCTGCGCGACGGCGCTCCGGACGCCCACAGCCGGCTCGTGCTCTGGCGCAACGTCATCGACCTGATCGCCCTGCATCCCTGGGCCGGCTGGGGCTGGGGCGAGCTGAAGTTCGCCCACTACAGCACGCTCTACGCCGGTCCGCGCTTCGTCGAGATCCTCGACAACGCCCACAACCTGCCGCTGCACCTCGCGGTCGAGCTCGGCATTCCGGCCGCCCTGCTGGTCTGCGGCGGCTTCGGCTGGCTGGTGTGGTCCGCCCGTCTGTGGCGCGAGGCCGACCCGGCCCGGCTGATGGCCTGGGGCCTGCTGGCCGTCATCGTCCTGCACAGCCTGCTCGAATACCCGCTGTGGTTCGGGCCGTTCCAGCTCGTCTTCGGGCTGTGCCTGGGCTTCCTCTGGCCGGCACCGGCAGCGGCCGCGGCGCCCCCGCGATCGCCCCGGGTCCTGCCGCTGGCGGCGCGTGCCGCCCCGATGGCCTGCGCGCTGGCCCTGATGGCCGTGGTCTGCTACGCCGCCTGGGACTACACCCGAATCAGCCAGGTCTATCTGGCGCGCGGCCAGCGGCTGCCGGCGTACCGCGACCACCCGCTCGACCAGGCGCAGCGCTCGCTGCTCTTCGAGGCACCGGTCGCCTTCGCCCGGTTGACGCTGACGCCGGTCGACCTCGCCAACGCGGCCGAGATGCATGCGCTGGCGCAGCGCGTGCTGCACTACTCGCCCGAGCCATCGGTGATCGTCAAGCTGATCGACAGCGCCGTGCTGCTGGGCGAGGCGGACGAGGCGGCCGCCCAGGCCGCGCGCTTCAAGGCGGCCTTCCCGCACGAATACAGCCGCTGGCTCGCCGGCCTGCCACTGGCCGACGACGCGGCCGAACAGCCTCAGTCCGCCACGTAGCTCCCAGACGTGCCCCCGTGCTTCTCCAGCACGTGCACGTCGTTGATGCGCATCCCGCGGTCGACCGCCTTGCACATGTCATAAATGGTCAGCAGCGCCACCTGCACGGCGGTCAGCGCCTCCATCTCGACGCCGGTCGGCCCCACGGTCTCGACGGTCGCGGTGCAGGCCACCTGCGGCGCGCCGCCATCGGCCAACGCAAAGGCCACCGCCACGCGGGTCAGCGCCAGCGGATGGCACAGCGGGATCAGGTCGCTGGTCTTCTTGGCGGCCTGGATGCCGGCGATGCGCGCGATGCCGAGCACGTCGCCCTTCTTGGCGGTGCCCGATTCGATCAGCGCCAGGGTCGACGGCATCATCTCGATGCGGCCGGTCGCCACGGCCACGCGGTGGGTCGCGGGCTTGGCCGCCACGTCGACCATGTGCGCCTGGCCCTGGTCGTCGAAATGGGTGAGAGAACTCATTGTGTGAACGTTCCGCTGAGTGCAGCATCATACGAGCCCGAGCCATGGACGAGGAATGCCACGCTTGACTCCCACCGACCCATCCCTTCCCCCCGCGGCGCGGCGCGCCAGACGCCTCCTGCGCGGCCTGTGCGCCGGCCTCCTGATGGCCGCCCAGGTCGCGCTGCCGCTGCGCGCCCAGGCCCAGCTGCCCGGCATGGGCGATGGCGGCGAGATGACCGCCGCCGCCGAACGCCACCTGGGCGACCAGATCGCCCGCGAGCTCTACCGCGACCCGGACTACCTCGACGACCCGGTGCTGGTCGAGTACGTGCAGGACATCTGGCAGCGCCTGCTGGCGGCGGCGCGCGTGCGCGGCGAGCTCACGCCCGAACTCGACGAGCGCTTCGCCTGGACCATCCTTTTGGGCCGCGACCGCACCATCAACGCCTTCGCGCTGCCGGGCGGCTACCTCGGGCTCAATCTGGGGCTGCTGGCTGTGGTCGGCAGCCGGGACGAGCTGGCCACCGTGCTCGGCCACGAGCTGTCGCACGTCACGCAGCGCCACATCGCGCGCGTCATGGCCAAGCAGAGCCAGCAGCTGCCGTTGATGCTGGCGGCCATGGTTCTCGGGGTGATCGCGGCCAGCAAGAGCCGAAGCGGCGATGCCGGCCAGGCCATGATCATGGGCAGCCAGGCGGCCTTCATGCAGAACCAGCTGAGCTTCTCGCGCGACATGGAGCGCGAGGCCGATCGGGTCGGCTTCGGCGTCATGACCCAGGCCGGCTACGCGCCGCAGGGCGCGGCGGCGATGTTCGAGAAGCTGCAATACGCCGCCCGGCTCAACGACAACGGCTCCTACCCCTACCTGCGCAGCCACCCGCTCAACAGCGAGCGGATCGCCGACATGCAGGGCCGGTTCCAGTTCAAGCCCGGCAACGCGGCCGCACTGCCGCTGCTGATGGACCACGCCATGATCTCCGCCCGCGCCCGGGTGTTCACGCGCCCCGGCGTCGACGTGCTGCGGCAATGGGTCGATGCGGCCGGGGCCGGCGAGTTCGCGCGCAGTTCGCCGGCGCAGCAGGCCGGCACGCTCTACGCGGCCGCGCTGTCGGCCAGTGAACTGCGCGACTTCAAGGCGGCCCGCTCCCTGGTCCAGCGGCTGATCGCGCGCACCGCCGGCGATGCGCCTTCGGCGCGGCTGGCGCGCCTGCTCTCGGCCGAGATCGAACTTGCAGCGGGCGCGCCGCAGGCGGCCGCGGCGCTGCTCGATCCGAAGGCCAAGGACCGCCCCGAAATGCTGCTCGCGGCGCAGGTCGCAGTCGCCACCCACGCCCCGGCGCCGATGATCCCGCCGCTGCGCGACTGGGTTGCGACCCATCCGCGCGACGCCACGGCCTGGCGCATGCTGGCCAACCTGTACGGCGCCAACAACGAGCCGGTCAGCGCGATCCGCGCCGACGCCGAGTCCAACGTCGCCACGCTCGACCTGGCGGCCGCGCGCGATCGATTCAAGGCGGCGCAGGACCTGGTGCGCAAGCCCGGCTCGGTGCCGATCGACCACTACGAGGCGTCGATCATCGACACCCGCGCCCGCGCGGTGGACGCGCTCCTCAGGGAGCAGGCCGCCGAGGAAAAGCGGCCACCCAGGTAGCGGCCGCGCAGCGCGCGGGCCTCAGGCCTGCTTCGAGAACAGTCCGCCGAGCGCGGACTCGATCACCACGCCGAGCAGCGAATAGATCAGCGAGCCGACCAGCGCAGCAAAAAAGCTGTTGACATGGAAGCCCGACAGCAGGCCCGACGCCGCCCAGAAAAGCAGGGCGTTGATGACGAACAGGAACAGGCCCAGCGTGACGATCGTGACCGGCAAGGTCAGCACCACCAGCACCGGCCGCACGAACATGTTGAGCAGCCCGATCACGGCCGCCGCCAGCAGCGCCGAGGTATAGGTGCTGACCTGGACCCCGCTGTAGAGATAGGCCACCGCCAGCAGCGCCAGCGCGCTCAGCAGCCACTTGATGAGAAGTCGCATCAGGTGCGCGGCGGTCCAGGCTACTCGGAGAGTTCGTTGGCCAGCACCAGCAGCGCGCCCATGCCCACCATCGCGCCGGGCAGCGCCCAGCCCGAGTGGCCGGCCGGCGCGACATCGGGCGCCACGGGCTCGAGGTCGACGCCGATCTTCGGTCGCCGGGCGTCGACCACCCGCGCCGCGCCGTGCTCCAGCTTCAGGCGCTGGGTCAGCTCGGGGAGCGGCCCCTTGGCCAGCACGGGCATCACCGGCGCGCCGCCGTGCGTGAGCACGGGCAGCAGCTGCTCCTGGACCTTGGCGAACCACTTGGCACGCCAGTTCTCGCGGGCACTGTGGCTCACCCACTTGCTGATGCGGCGGGTCATGCGCGGGGCACACGCCACGAGCACCCATGCGCTCACCTCGGCGCCGCCGGCCGCGGCGGGAGGCCGGGCGAGGAATTCGCGCGCGTAGGCCGCGTCGTCCACGTACAGAATGACCTTTTCCATGGTTGCTCCTTCTTGGGTTGGTTGGAGTGGGAGAGACATCGACGGAAGAAATCGCTTCAGGCGGCGACCGTTTCGGCCGGCTTCGGGCGCCGCGAGGCCACCCACTTGCCGATCACCAGCACCAGCAGCGCACCGATGACGCCGGCCGCGTAGCGCACCACGTCGCTCTGCGGCAGCTTGGGCACCCAGGTCCAGGCGGCCGGATTGGCCACCGACGGATCGGACACCGCCATGGTGCCGGCGATCCAGCCGAGCAGCATGCCGCCCAGGGTGATGATCAGCGGGAAGCGGTCCATCAGCTTGATGACCAGCTGGCTGCCCCAGACGATGATCGGGATGCTCACGAGCAGGCCGAAGACGACCAGCGGCATCTGGTGGCCTTCGCCGGCGCCCTGCGCGGCGCCAGCGATCGCGATCACGTTGTCGACGCTCATCACGAGGTCGGCCACGATCACGGTCTTGACCGCGGCCCAGAGCTTGTCGCTGGCCGCGATGTTGCCGTGGGCGTCGTCATGCTCGGGCGCCAGCAGCTTGACGCCGATCCACAGGAGCAGGATGGCGCCGGCCAGCTTCAGGAACGGAATCGCCAGCAGCGTGAGCGCGAAGAAGATCAGGACCACGCGCAGCACGATGGCGCCCGCGGTGCCCCACAGGATGCCCTTGGTGCGCTGGGCCGGCGGCAGTTTGCGGCAGGCCAGTGCGATCACGACCGCGTTGTCGCCACCCAGCAGGATGTCGATCATGATGATCTGGCCGACCGCGACCCAGAATTCGGGGGTTAGAAATTGCTCCATGAAGTCCTCTCTGATTTCGTTTCACTTCCGCTCGCGTGGATCGGTGGAGGCGTTGACTTGAGAGAACGGAGTTCCGGGAAATGCAACGCTTCGATCAAAACCGCGAGGGCTTGTATCGAAGGTCTTGCATGACAGCACGCGGCTGCCCGACAGGCCGGAAGTTTTTTGCTTCGTATTGACGACCTGGCGAACCCACTCCCTCGGGAGCAAGTGGGAGCTACTCCCCTTCGTGGCCGGAATTAGAGCATCGAGGGCGGGGTGTTGCAACCGGACTCGTCCGGGTCCTTAAAGCGAAAGAGCCTGGATGCCCCGTGAATTTGGAAGTTGATGCTATTGATTTGATAGCATTCAATTCCTTCAACGAGTGCGGGCCATTGCCCGGACTATGATTCGCGCTCGCTTTTTTTCGTCTGTCCATGGCCGCCATTCACATCACCGACATCGAGGCCGCCATCAACTACTGGCGCGAGAGAAAACCCTCGCCCGACGGCATCACGCTGGCGCCCGAACTGCGCGCGCTGGCCGAGGTCTACGCGCTGATGGTGTTCCACCACGAGGACGAGGTCGACGAGGTCGGCTTTCCCGCCAAGGCCTGGGCCGCCTGGCTCGCCTGGTACCAGACCACGCCCGACACGCCCTGCATCGCGATCTGCTCCACCAGCCAGGGCGACGACCAGTGCAAGGGCTGCGGGCGCAGCTTCGACGAGGTCCAGCACTGGCCCGCGATGACACCGGCCGAGAAGCGCTCGACCTGGCGCCGCATCACGATGCAGGACACCGCCTGGCGCTTCAACAAGTACGCCGAGCGCGCCCGGGAGGCCAGCCAGGTCCGGGCCGACGAGGCGCCGCCGCCCGATCCCGCGGGCTGAACAGACGCCATGCGCCGCCTCGCCCAAGCCCCCAACCTGGCGCTCGCCACGCTGTGGGTGCAGATGCTGCGCGACGATGGCGTCGACGCCTCGGTGCAGCGCGAGTATCTGGGCGCTGCCGCCGGGCAGTTGCCGCCTGATCAGTGCCTGCCGGAAATATGGATCGAGGACGACGCCCAGTTCGAGCTCGCCGAGCGGCTGCTGCATGCGCTCAGGCACCGTCCGCAGCGCCGCTGGGAGTGCCGCTGCGGCGAACTGGTCGAGGGCGGCTTCGACCAGTGCTGGCGCTGCGGCGCCCCGATGCCCTAGGCTGAGCGCGCCCTGCTAGCGCAGCCTCACGGGCTCGATGTCGATGCTGCGGCTGCCGTCGCCCAGCATCAGCGTGCCTTCCTGGATCGTTGCCTGCAGCTGCATCGAGCGCTGCGCCAGCGCCGCCAGCGACTGCGAAGCCGCCGTCGGCACCCGGAACACCTGCAGGTTCTGCGGCCGGGTCAGCTTGTTCTCGATGCCGCGCCACCAGATCTCGGCCGCGTGGTTGAAGCAGTAGACGATCACCGAATCGGCCTTGCCGCAGGCCTTGATGACCGGCTTGTCCTCGGGCTGGCCGACCTCGATCCAGAGCTTCACCTGGCCGGTGAAATCGCGCAGCCAGACATCGGGCTCGTCGGGATTCGACAGGCCGGCGCCGAAGGCCAGCGTGCCGTCGCCGTTGCAGACGTCCTGCAGCTGGTGGGCATTGAGCGCCAGCGCGACCAGCCGGATCATCATCCGCTCGTCGGTCTCGCTGGGGTGGCGCGCCAGGGTCAGCGCGTGGTCGGCGTAGTAGTTGTGGTCGATGTCGGCGACCGCGAGACTGGCCTTGAAGATGGTGGATTTGAGTGCCATCAGATTCGCCGCCGGGCCGCCCCAAGGCGAATCAGCCCCCTCGGGGGGCAGCGAGGACACGAAGTGCCGAGCGTGGGGGCCTTCATGCCCGCCGGGCCAGTTCGGCGGCCTTGCCGATGTAGCTCGCGGGGGTCATGGCAAGCAAGCGGTCCTTTTCTTCTTGCGGAATCTCGAGCGAGCGGATCAACCCGTGCAGCGCCTCGGCCGTCACCGTCTTGCCGCGCGTGACTTCCTTGAGCTGCTCGTAGGCGCCCTGCACGCCGAAGCGGCGCATCACGGTCTGGATCGGCTCCGCCAGCACTTCCCACGAGCGGTCGAGGTCCTGGGCCAGCGCCTCCTCGTTGAGCTCGAGCTTGCCCAGCCCGGTCGCCAGGCTGGCATAGGCCAGGGTGGCGTAGCCGAAGGCGACGCCGATGTTGCGCAGCACCGTGCTGTCGGTCAGGTCGCGCTGCCAGCGGCTGATCGGCAGCTTCTCGCTCAGGTGGCGCAGCACCGCGTTGGCCAGTCCCAGGTTGCCCTCGGCGTTCTCGAAATCGATCGGGTTGACCTTGTGCGGCATCGTCGAGGAGCCGATCTCGCCCGGCTTCAGCCGCTGCTTGAAATAGCCCAGGCTGACGTAGCCCCAGATGTCGCGCGAGAAGTCGACCAGGATGGTGTTGGCGCGCGCCACGGCGTCGAACAGCTCGGCCATGTAGTCGTGCGGCTCGATCTGGATGCTGTAGGGCTGGAAGCTCAGGCCCAGTCCGAGCGGCGCGGGCGTCTCGACCACCTTGCGGCTGAAGGCTTCCCAGTCGAAATCGGGCCAGGCGGCCATGTGGGCGTTGTAGTTGCCGACCGCGCCGTTCATCTTGCCCAGCAGCTGCACGCCGGCGATCTGCCCGCGCGCCTTGGCGAGGCGCACCGCGACGTTCGCGAGTTCCTTGCCGACCGTGGTCGGGCTCGCGGTCTGGCCGTGGGTGCGCGACAGCATCGACACGCCGGCGAACTTGCCGGCCATATCGCGCAGGGTGGCGATCAGGCCGTCGATGGCCGGGAGCATCACCTTTTCGCGCGCGGCCTGGATCTGGAGCGCGTGGCTGGTGTTGTTGATGTCCTCGCTGGTGCAGGCGAAATGGACGAACTCGGAGGCCGCCAGCAGTTCCGGGCGGGCCTCGAACTTGGACTTGATCCAGTACTCGACCGCTTTCACGTCGTGGTTGGTGGTCTTTTCGATCTGCTTGATCGCGACCGCGTCGGCTTCCGAGAAGTTGGACACCAGGCCGAGCAGGTACTTTCGGGCGCCGCCCGTGAGGGGCTTGAATTCGGCGAAGCCGCAGTCCGAGAGGGCGATGAACCAGGCCACCTCGACCTGCACGCGCCGGTGCATGTAGCCCTGTTCGCTCATCAGCGGACGCAGCGCCGAGAGCTTGGCCGCATAGCGGCCGTCGAGGGGGGAAAGGGCGGAGACGGTGGAGAAACTCATGGGCCAATTTTAGGTTGCGGCACGGCTGAAGCAATTTCGCCGGGCTTCGCCCAGCATTCCGTGACGCGCATTCCCCTAGAATCAAAGCGCTACAACGATGACCCAGATGGGGGAGTGCCTGCATGAAACTGATCGGATCCGCTGCCAGCCCGTACGTGCGCAAGGTGCGCGTGGTCATGGCCGAGAAGCGGCTCGATTACCAGTTCGTGATCGAAGACGTCTGGTCTGCCGATACCACGATTTCCAGTTCCAACCCGCTCGGCAAGGTGCCCTGCCTGATCATGGACGGCAGCGAGGCGATGTTCGATTCGCGGGTGATCGTCGAGTACCTCGACACCCTGTCGCCGGTCGGCAAGCTGATCCCGCAGCAAAGCCGCGAGCGCGCCGAGGTCAAGACCTGGGAGGCGCTGGCCGATGGCGTGATGGACGCCGGATTGCTGTTGCGCATGGAGGCCACCTGGGTGCACCGCGCCGACAGCGAGCGCAGCCAGGCCTGGATGGACCGCCAGCGCGGCAAGATCAACAACGGCATCGCCGCCATGGCCAAGGGCCTGGCCGACAAGCCCTTCTGCAGCGGCATCCACCTGAGCCTGTCCGACATCGCGGTCGGCTGCGTCCTGGGCTGGCTCGACTACCGCTTCCCCGAGATCGACTGGCGCACCGACCACCCCAACCTGGTGAAGCTGTTCGACAAGCTGATGCTGCGCCCCAGCTTCGCCGACACCAAACCCTGACCAGCCCGAGCGGCTCCAATGAAAAAGCCCCGCACGCGGGGCTTTTTCATTGTCGAGGCCGGCGCAGCCAGGCCCGTTGGTGAGACACCGCGGAACTGGCTTTGCCAGGCCGCTGGTGTCGCCCCCGGCAGGGGGTGGGCGTCCGGACACGCAGTGCCGGACAACCTGGGGGCGAGATAAAGATGTTACGAGGCGCCCCGACGCGAAGGAGGGAGGGAGGGAGGAGGAGAAGAATCGCCTCGG
>Ga0182007_10001464_pt1 | contig 12659 bp, 9 predicted proteins | sample Sormic07211113_1_FD_123023 | JGI IMG/M metagenome (GOLD analysis project Ga0182007, IMG submission 123023) | Rhizosphere microbial communities from Sorghum bicolor, Mead, Nebraska, USA - 072115-113_1 MetaG | ecosystem: Host-associated > Plants > Roots > Rhizosphere | place: USA: Nebraska... | reverse complement strand
GGCGGCGCGGCGGCGCAGCCGGGGACGACCGGCGGCTTGCCCGGCACGGGCGGTTTTCCGGCGAACACCAGTACGCTGCCGACGACGGGCGGCTTGCCGACAACGGGCGCGACGGCAGGCTTCACACCCGGTACGGGCGATCTCTTGAAGGACGGCAAGCCGCTGCAGATGGCCGACGAAGGCAAGGCGCTGGCCAATTTCAACGCGCAGGATGGCGCCGACTTCCAGGCCATGGAAAGCGCGTTGTCGCACGGCGACGGCAATGCCGCGGCGAAGACGCTCGCCAACGCGGTGAAGTCGGGCAAGCTGAGCCAGTCGGATGCGGCGGCGATCGGCGCACAACTGCAGCAGACGGCGAACGCGCATGGCGGTGGCAAGATCAGCCACGACGCGAGCAAGGCGCTTTCGGATGCGCTGGGCGGCGCGAACGTGCTGACGCCGGGCAAGACGCGCGCCGCGGTCGCTTTCGAGAACATCACCGGCATTCACACGGGTACGATCGCCGGCGTCAGCACGAAGTAACGTCGCCGGCCGTTCCGGCGATCATCCCGATCGGCGACCCGAGCGGCCGCCGATCGGGGGCTGCAGGAAGCAACAACCGGCGACAATCGGCGGCCGTGCTGCGAAACACCGCAGCACGGCCGCATCGTTGTTTACCGGCGCAACCGATGTCCCGATTCAGCCCGCCATCTGCTGACGAAGGGACGCGTTCAGCGGGCTCCATTCGAGCAAGGCGACGAAGCCGTCCTGCGCGGCGACCACGACCCAGCGCCGGTACTGATGCACGATCTGCCCGGGCGCGTACGTGTGTGCTTCCTGCCAGGCGGTGGCGCGCCGCACGTGGACGGTCGTGCCGAAGAGCGGCGCGATCGATTCGACGTTCCCGCAGGCCCGCACGACGCGCATCACCTCGGCCACGGGCCGCGCGAAATCGATCGTGCGCTCGGCATCGGCAAGGCGCGGCCAGTAGCTGCCCGCACTTTGCGGACGCCGTTCGTTCCAAAGCCGATCGAAGTCGCCGGCCACGCGCGTGGCCAGCCGACGGGCGGCCATCAGCAGCTTCAGCTGCAGCGTCTCGTGCCATTCGTCGGCATCGAGCGGAAAGCATTCGGAATCGATGATGTCCCCGGTATCGAAATCGGCATCGATTCGATGGCAACTGATGCCCCATTCGCGCCGCCCCTCGAGGATGGCGCGCATGGCCGGGTACGGGCCGCGCCCGTCGGGCAGCGGTGCCGGATGGAAGTTCGCCGCATGGCGCAGATAGGGCTGCCACGCCGGAATCTTCCAGTTGTAGCCGGCCACGATCAGTGCCTCGCATTGCCGTTCGGCGAGCCAGCGCAGATCGTCTTCGTCGATGCGTGACAGCTGCACCGGAATGCGCAGCTTGTCCGCGCGCTCGACGAGCTCGCTATTGAAGTCGAGCCGGTTGTCGACCGGAATCGAGTAGAGCGCCACAGGCTCCCAGCCGGCGGCCACGAACGCGTCGAAGACGACACGCCAGCGATCGAAGCCGGCGAACGCGAATCGCATGATCGGTTCTCCCTTTCGCATTGAAGGTCATGGCGGCATGGACGGCGATGACGGCCGACGGCCACCCCGCTTCACGGTAAGCGCGCACGGCGGAGGACAACCTGCGCATTCCGAAGTTTCGTCGAGTGCCGCGAACCGGCAAATCAATCGCCGACTGCGCGCCGCGGCGACGGCGTCGCTATTGCGCCTGACGCCGCGCCGCGCGTCAAGACCTCAGCCCGAGGTTTTTCTTGATGGCGTCCTCCGCCGTCTTGGCGGCGGTTGCCGTGAGGCCGGGCTGTCCGATGATGTTGGCGATCTGCTTGAGCCGCTCGCTTTCGGTCAGCGGTGCGGCGCCCGGGCTGGAGGCCGATGTATCGCGCGGCGCCGGCGCCTCTTGCGGTTTTTCGCGCCGCGCGCGGGCAAGCTGCGAAAGCAGCAGCGCCGCTTCGCCCTTCGGAATGCCGCTGTCTGTCAGCAGCGTGTGCGCGGCGATCAGATCCTGATTGCGGCTCGCGCGCGGATGGTTGCCCACGATCGCGAGCGCCTGCCTGGCGCGCTGCGCGCCTGATGCATCGACTGCCATGTCGGCGCCCGCGAGCGCCGCAAGCGAGACTGGATCGAGGCGCGCGATGCTCTTCGTGACCATCGACAGAATGTGCTTGACCACGATGTCGCGCTCGGCGTCCTTGTGTACCTTCGCCTTGTCTTCGGCGTGCATGCCCGAGATCAAGCGCTTGCCGAACGACGTCGTGCTGTTGGCGTAGCGGCGTGCATCGTCATAGAGCGACGCATAGACACCGGCCTGCGCCTGCGGGCTGCGTAAGTCCGCAGGCAGGCCTTCGTCCTCCGGCCGCGCCTCCATGGCGCGCAGATCGTCGATCTTCGCGCGGCTCGTTTGCAGCGCCGCGCGCAGGCGCTCGTCCTGCGTCTGGCCGGTGTAGTCGTGCGGGGCTAATACCGTGTCGACGTAGCGTTGAATCGTGGCCGCCTTCGCATTGCGCAGGTTTTGCCGTCCTTCGACAAACGGCTTCTTCAAATCGAGCGCTTCCTTGACTGCGTTGGTCAGGTGCCCGGATGCCGCGAGCGGTGCCAGCGCGCCATGCGAGCCGCCTACGAGCAGCCCGCTTGCGGTCAGACCGATGGCGGACGTGACCGACTGGTAGAGCGCGCCGTTACGTTGCTTGCCCTTGTTCTCCGCGATGCTCATGGCGGTCAGTACGTCGCGGGCATGCTGCGTGAGCGGATGCGCGTCGTCTCGCGCCATGCGCGAGAGCTTGCCTTTGTCGTATTGCCATTCTCCGTTGCTGTTTTTCGTCAGCAGGAGATTGTCGACCTGGTTGGGCATCGGCGCGCCCGGAGGGCGTTTTTCGGGATGCTCGAAGCGTTCGACGTCGGCGGCGAGCATCGCCTTGACCTTGTTTTCGTAACGGCTATGGATCGAATGCGCGGCGGCGGCGTTCGAGCCCGAGGCCAGCGCGTTCACGAGGTCGGTGGCGGGCGCCGCGTCGTAGCCGAACTGTCCGTGCGCTGCCGTCGACACGCCGTTCAGGCCGTCTTTCGCGGGCCGCTTGGCGGCGAAGGCCGTCAACGTCATGCCTTTGCGGTTGACGCCCATCGCGTGCGCGAAATCGGCGAAGCGCCGGCCTTTGCCGCCGGCACCCGGCACGAATGCGCCGATGTCGTCCACACCGGGCTTCTGCGGCGCGATAGCGGTTGCCGGCTTGGGAACAGCGGGCGCGGCGGGCGGACTTTCCGCGCGCGGGCGCTTGCCGAGGCTGCCGAGTTCCTCGATGAGCGCGCCGGCACTCGCGCGCCGGGTCGGCACCGGCACGGGTTTCGCGCCCGTGGAGGGGCCGGGGTCGCTCGGCGTGCGGGCGAGGGAGGCGGATTCGATCGCATGCGACCGGGGCTCGATCTTGGGTGGGGGCGCCATGATGTTCTCGACCAGGAGACAAGATGGACTGCACTGTGCGAGCCGGTCATGACACTCCGGTGAACCGCGCGAAGCGTCGTTCGGATTGGCGAAGCAGGTTCGCGGCGGCATACCGCCGAGCGGTCTCGCGGGCGTCGCGCATTCGGCTTTCGCGGTGCGGCTTCGCGCGCGCGAACGCTTTCGCATCCGCATTCATTAGATTGAAACGAGGGCCGCCTTCATGCGGTTCGGCTTCGCGCGTTTCATCGAACGCGCGTTTCGTTCACGATCAAGGAGAAAACGAATGAGCTTCATCGGCAATATTGTGAAGAGCGTAGTGGGGGATGTCACCAAGGCTGCAGGGGATGTTCTCCATGGTGTCGGCAACGCGCTGCACGGCGCGGCGACGTTCGGCAAGGGGCTGCTGAGCGGCAACCCGAAGGAAGCCCTTGCGGGGGCGGGGGCCATTGCGAAGGGTGGGCTCGAGGCGCTCGAGGGCGGCACGGCGCTCGCGGAAAACCTGACGCCGGAGGGCGCCGCTACCGCGCTCGCATTGGCGGGCGGCAAGGAGGCGGTGCGAACGCTGACCTCGGGCACGGGCGCCGCCTGACGCACGGACGGTGACGAGCATGATGGAGCTTCTTACCGAACTGCCGGCCGATGCGCCGGCCATCGCGCAGGCGATCATCGAGCATATCGAGGCTAACGAGCTGGACGAGGCCGAGGCGCTGCTGGCGCGCATGCACGATGTCTACCCCGAAACGCGCGAGGTGCACGTCTTTGCCGTGACGATCGCATTGGTGCGCGGGCGTCCGCACGAAGCGTGGCAGATCGTGAACGGATTGCCCGACGATCGCGCGCCCGAACTGAAGGCAATCTGCCTGAAAGTCCTCGATGATCCGTCGTGGCATGGCTATGCGACGGCACACGAGGACAGTACCGATCCCTACGTGCGCCTTGCCATGCGGCGCCTGCTCGAAAGAGACTGATGGCCGTTCCCGGGGCCTTCGGCCCCGCTCGGCGAGCCCATCGAGTCGTTTCCCCTGAATCCGGATAGTCCGTGTATTGCCGACGAGCGGTGTTTTCGCGCGGCGGAACATGCCGCGCAAAAAAATCCCGCCCGGACATCGGGCGGGATCGTGCGGGCTTCAAACGCCCCGGCGGGGCGGACGCGTTCGCGTTCAGAGACCTTGCGCGAGGAATTGCTCGGCGTACTTGTTGCGGTTTTCCATTTGCGGATCGGTGGCCTGTTCGTAGTCCTTGTCCCAGACGAGTGCCGCCTGGTCCGCCGTCGTCGTCTGCTTGATGTCGGTGATCGTCTTGCTGTACGTCGTGTCGAGTTCCTGATTCATGAAGCCGATGTTGGCTTCGAGGCTGCCCGGGTCGAGCCCGTGCTCCTTCGCATAGTTGATTTCGCCTTGTTTGCGTGTGCCGCCCCATTGCGCAAGCCCCCAACCGTTGGCGTTGTCGTCCGCGAAGTTGCCGGAGGGCGCGCCTGTCGCTCCGCCTTGATTGACGTTGCCTTGCAGCCCGCTTTCCTGCTGCAGGTTGCCGAGCACGCCGGCGACCTGCGCGTCGGTCAGGCCGTAGCGCGATTTGAGGTCCTGTGCGATGGCGTGCGCGGCGTCCCCGCCCGATACATTGGGCAGCGTGTTGCCGTGGCCGCCGCCACCGGTTCCACCGCCGCCTATTCCCGGCGACGCGCCGCCACCGCCCTGGCCGCCACCGCCGCCGCCGCTCGTGCCGGCCGGCGCGGCGGCGCCGCCGCCGGCATAGGCGGGCGGCGCGGAATACGAAGGCGTACCGCCGCCGATGCCGCCCACACCACCCGCATCGCCTGAATTCTGGCTGGAGGGATCGAGAATCTGCTTGATTTCTTCGATGAGCAACTCGAGCAGTTGCGCGAGCTGCGATTCGTTCGTGCCGCCGATGCCGCCGACATCGTCGATGCCGTTCAGATAGCCGGCGTTATAGCCTTGCACTGCCGTGGTGGACATGATTTTCTCCGCGTGAGAATGACGGTATTCATCAGTTGCTGATGGAGGGCCGATAGCGGCCGCCTGCGAAACCTAATTTATTGCCCGGTGCTTACAGCGCCTTGACGGATGCGAAGCTGTCGCCGGATTGCCGAACCGCCGAACCGGGTGGCGGCCGCGATGTCGATGCAAGCGGCTTGCGGCAGGCGAGCCGCCGCGCCATCGATGCGACCACCTGCGCGAACCTTCGTCGTTTCGCTTGCTCGGCGCGGCTCGCGTGCTCAGGCGGTCGTGCGACGCATCATGCCCAGTTCCACCGCGTTGTCGGCGTCGGCCGTTCGCCCCTCGTTCGACCGGTTCGACGGGCTCGACGTGCTCGCGGCAAACGGCAGGCATCCCGCGATGATGAGCAGTGCGCCCAACGCGTTTTCCGTGAAGCTCTTGTGGCCGGCGGACCAATCGCTTCTACCCTCCACGGCGTGATTGACCACGGCGGTGGCGGCATAGAGGGAGAGGAACAGGCTGAGACGCGCGATTCCCGCGCCGGCCGCCTTGTCCCCGAGCTGCCTGGCCGTGCTGGTTTCGGAGGTGTCGATCTTGCCCCAGCTCAGGCGCAGCGTCTTCAGTTCATCGAGCGCCTTGCCCGTGAAGCCGTGCGTCGAGATTTCCGAGGCCACGCGTCCCCCGATCGCATCCAGCCCCTCGCCGGCGGCATTCGCTGCCGAATAGCCGAACAGGCCTTTGATCGCTGCGTTGCTCTTCGTGTGGTGAATGAGGCTGTCGACGTAGGACGTGGCCGACCATTGCGAGCTGCCCTGCGCGGTGTTCACCGCGAGCTGGTTTCCGAAATACGGAACGCCGTTGAGTGCCTGACCTCTGACGGGGCGCTCGTAGCCTGCGTCGTGATTGCCTTCGAGCGGGCGGAACACGTTGATCACGTCGCGCGCCAGGTAGGCGTACGATTTGATCGCGCTCGGCAGCATGCCGGCGAGTTGCCCAAGATGCCCGTTGCCCTCGTCGTTCTTGCCGGCATGGGCCGCGAGGCCCATCGTCGTGATCAGCGCGATGAGCTGCGCACCGTGGCCCGCGTAGGTCTTCTTGTCCGCGGTGCCGGTGTGATACTTGTGCAACATCGCGACCAGGTTGCCCATCGCCGCCGCAGTGAACAGCGAGGCCGTGATGACGCCGCGTGTTTCGGGCCCGGCGCCGGTCTTGTCGAGGACGGCTTCGGTCGCCATCGAGCACAACTCGCGGAAGAGCGTGGCGCCGCCGGTTGCGACGAATTCATGACTGAACGCGTTGACGAGGTTGGCCGTCCACCCTTTGAGCGGTTGCGCGGCGCCGTAGGGGTTCCGAGTCAGCATGTCGCCGACGTTCGAGATGAACGACCGGATTTGCCCCGGCCGGGACAGCGCGGCCGACAGGTGGCTGCTCATCTCGGCGGCCGATGCCGGACGTACGTCTTCGGGTTCCGCGACCGCCGAGATCTCCGCGGGCACCGATGTCCCGGCGGCGGCCAGCGTACGGGTTTCCGGCGCTACCCGGGACGACGAGCTCGGAACGGTTGCCTCGGGCTGGATTTCGGGATCCTGAATTTCGATGTCGTGCGCGACGCGGTGAGGCGCCGAGAAGCTGGCCGGATTCGGGGAGAGAGGGCTCCGGGACGTCTCGTGCTCCTCGGGCACCGAAGGTGTCTCGGGTAGGCGCGACGATGACGCCTTCGCGAGGGAAGGCATCGTGAAAGTGCTTTTTTCCGGCACGGGTTTGTCTTCGGGGGGCTCGGAAACAGCTTTCCCCAGCGCAGCGTTGTGTCGATCGAGGGCGGGGCTGGACGGAGCGGATGAGGAAGCGTCCGACGCGGCGCGGTGGAGCAACGCCGGGTTCACCCCCTTATCGAGCGATAGCGCGCTGCTCGAGCGGGACGTTTCGGGTTTCGATTCGGCCTCGCTCGTCGTCGCGGTTGTCAGCCCCGTGGTTTCCTTCTCGTGCGGCAGCGGGCTGCCCGAACGCGACGTGGCCGGTTGCTTGCCGGCAGCTTCCGTTTCCACCGGCTCCTGATGTCCAACGGGCGCCGCACTTTCCTGCGATGCAGGCGTGTGTGGCGGCGGTTCCTCGTGTACGGGCAATTCTTCGTTCGACTGCCCGCCCGCCGACAAGTCGAGCACCGGCACCGTCTCGTCTCCGAGAGCCGTACGTTGAGCGCCCAGCTTGCCCGAACCGGGCAGCGACCGTGAGCCTTCACCGTGGCGGCCGATCGCGGCGCCTGACGACGATGATGCGCGCGGCGGCAGCGAGTTGCGCCTGACCGGCAACGGTGCCGGCAGCGGTGGCGATGGGGGCTGCGCCGTCCCGGCCGGTTGCGATGTCGTCGAAAGCGGGCTCGCCGGCGCCGGTGCATCGGTGCCGGTATGCGCCGGAAAGGCGGGCGCATTGCTCAACGCGCCGAGCAATGCGCCGCCGGAGGGGCGCGGGCCGGTCATCGATGCGCTTCGTTGGCGCGGGGCCGGCGCGGGCTGCGTGTCGTTGCGCGGGAGGTCGAGCGATGATGACCGTACTTGCGTGCTGGTGCTGATCGTCATGACGTTTCCTTTCAGTTGATTTCGATCGTTCGACGTCGCCTCGCGACAAAGGCCTTGATGGACTTGCGCGCTGCTTCATCGCGTCCAGGCGGTCGGCGCGCCTTTGCCCGCCGATTCCGTCTTCGCGCTTTGCGAACGTGGGTTCTCGTGTTGGAAAGGTAAAACGACATAACGATGGCAGCCTGCCGATTCCGAAGTGGCGTGCAAAAAAACGCACGTCGATGCCGGCGCGGGCGCTGCGGCTTCGGATCCCTTTTGCGTATTTCATCGCATGTGCCGCATGCGCGCTTCGCAATTTCGCTCGCCGCGTCGCGTCGCTTGCGTGGCGCAATGCCGTGGCGCATAAGCTTGCGCTTGCATTCCTCGATATCGCTCCGCGTGAGTGGGATGCGGAGACCGTGCCGCACCGACATCGAGCGATGTTGCCGGCGACGGAAATCGTCATGTCACTCAAGGAGTTCGCCATGAACAACTTAGGTATTCGGCCGGGGCTCGTCCAGTCCCGTGTCGCGGAGTTCGAGAAGGGGACGAAGAACGGTGCGGCCGACGGCGCGCAAAAGCAGGCGCCCGCGCGCAGCAAAGGCCAACTGGACGGGCTGTCCAGCTTCAAGGGGGCCGACGGCGCGCCGCCGGCTCCGCCTGCGCCGCCCCGCAACTTTGCCAGCCTGCCGGGGCGCGCGGGGAACGTCGGCGCACAGTTTCTGAGTTCGGCGCTTCATGCCGGCAGTCACTTTCTGCCGCCCGGCGTCGCGTCCACCGCAATGCATGCGGCGGGTGACATCGTGCGTCCATCGGCCCTCGGCGCGGGGGACCCCGTGACGCAAATGGCCGCGATGCAAAACGACTTCATGAAGCAGCAAAACGAGATGACGCGGCTCAACAACGCGAACACGCTGGCGGCCGCGGTCAACCAGCAGTCGCAGGAGCTCACGTCGGCGTTGGCGTCGGTGGGTAACAAGGGCGCCAGCAACATTTCGAACGCCGCCAAGGGGCAGTAACGGCTACGGCGGGCCGCGGCTTTTCGCGCGCGGCTCGCGAACGCCCCGGTTCGTCCACGCTTCCTGCCTGCCTCGTTCCTGCTTCGTTCCGCTTCGCGCTTGCCTTGGCGCTTGCCATACGGGACGACTTCCTCATGCAACGTCGCTTTCTCTCTTGATGACGTGCGCGGGCAGCCGGGTCTCCCCGGCTGCCCGCGCACGTCCTACTGCCCGTCATCCGCCAGCTTCATGCGCTCGACGATGCGTTCCACCGAACGCGCGTAGCGGTCGCGCTCGGCAGGTGTCTCCGAATGGTAGGCGCCGATCGCCTCCCAGGTATTCCCGTACTTGACCATCATTTTGTGCAGGTGCCACGCAGCCACGTAGACGCTCGAGCATGGGTTCATGAGGTCGTCCGCCGAGACGCCGTAGCGCGACAGCAGCGGAAGGTGAATCGAGTTGATCTGCATCATGCCGTAATCGGTCGAACCGTTCCGGTTGCGATGGAGCGCGTTCGCGTTGCCATGCGATTCCTGCCACGCAATCGCGCGCAGCACGACGGGGCTCACATGTTGATAGGCCGCGGCCGCCGCAAAGCAGTCGGCGGTCTGCGCGCGCACTTCGGCGGGGCGCACGGACAGAACGGCAAGCGCCAGCGCGAGCGCCGGCTTGGGTGTGAATAGTCGCTTCATGGATCATCCGGTAAGAGAAGCGGTGCGGGAATCGCTTCGCACCGACGTGCGAATGAAAACGCCGTCCGACCCACGCGTGCGCGTTTCGTCGGACGGCGTGGGCGGAAAAAAGCCGCGGGCCGGCCGTGTTACCGATCGGTGGTGCAGGCGCTTTGGCGCCGCACACGCTGCCCTCAGCGGCCCATCGTCTCCGAGGGCGCTTCCTGGAACACGCGCCGGTAGCCGTTGATCAGCGTCGAACGATGGCGCACCCCCCACTTGTTCGCGACGTCGAGCACGCGCGTGGCCGGTGCGCCGTCGTCGAGCAGGTCGTCGCGAATGCGCTCCATCCGCTGGCGCCGGATCAGCTCGCTCGGCGACAGCCCGAGGTGGTTCTTGAACGCTGCCTGCATCGCGCGCTCGGTCACGCCCACATGCGATGCCACTTCGCGCACCGAAAGGTCCTTTTGGTCGAGGTTGTCCATCAGGTAGCGATAGGCGCGGCGGTATTTCGCCGGCAGGCGGGCGCTCACGTCGTCGGAGCGCTGCGCCGTGCGCGATGCCTGCATGTGATCGGCCGCGGCGGCGGGCATCGACATGCTGTCCGCGCGCACGTGCTGAATCGAGGCGAGCGCGTAGCGGCCGTAGAACTGCGCGAATTCCTGCGTGCGCATCTGCTGCTGCATGATCTTCGCGCGGCAGTAGAGATAGTCGAGGTACCAGCGCGCATGCTGGCTGCCTTGCGAGTTCGCCGCGCCGGACGCATCGAGCATCGCTTCGGCCAACGGCGTCGCGTGGCCGGCGATCGCGGCCAACGTGATTTCGAGGCACAGGCTGCGGTGATAATCGTTGAGGCCGGCCTGGCGGCTCCAGCTCACGTATTGCTTGAGCGTTTCGCCCGCGCTCGTCCGGCCGTCGGCCAGCGAAACGAGCCGGTCCAGGTGCGAGAGTCGTTCGGCCAGCAGCGGCAGCACGGTCCCGGCGGGCTGCGAGCCGGGTACCGGTGCCTCGCTCGGCTCGAATTCCGCGATAGCCGAGCGCCAGTAGATGTGGTCGGCGAGTCGCTCGGCACCGTGCAGTTCATGCTGCGCGAAGAGGTCCCGCCGCAGCGCCTCCACGAGGTAGCTCCAGCGGCGATCGCCATGCGCTGCCGCCAGCGCGGCCAGTTCGCCGAGGCGATGGCACGCCGCCTGGATCAGGCCCAGATGAAACGAAACGAGTGTCGCACCGACGAGGCTGTCGAGACGTTGGCGCGGCGTGGCCGCCTTTTCCTCGCCGACGCGCTTGAAGCAACTGAGCGCGACGTTGAACTGGTTGCGGAACAAGGCTTGCCAGCCGGTATTGCGGCACGACGCGATACGGAGATCGTCGCGATGGGCGCGAATGGCTTTTTGCGCGCGGCGATACGTTTCCTCCGCTTCTTCATGGCGGCCGAGCATCAACTCGAGGTCGGCGCAGACTTGCAGCAGTGCGTAGCCGGGCTGAGCTTGCGCCGTGTCGGTATCGGCATGGCGTGCGGCGTGGCGGACAGCGTCGAGAAACTGGCCCTGGAGCATTTTCGAGGCGACGTCCGCAGGGGTGTCGTCGAAAGCGAGGGCCGAGGCGGCGGCGAAGTAGATCGTTGAGAACATGTCGTGCTCCTGACTCGATGAGCGATGCGTTAAGCGGCGTGAAACGATTCGTGAAGCCGTGAGCGCATGTTTTCATCGCGGGCCGATTTAGGCGCGTGTTTGTGATGGTTTGTTACCTTCGGTTTGGCAGCGGCATTGGCCGGAGAGGGCGGTGCCGCGGTGGATCTCCACGCACGCGCGGGAGGCCTGCGTCGCGGTTCTTTGATGATTTGTTACGTTTGCCGCCGCCGTGCGCTGTCTGGCGCGGCGCACGGCGAGCGTGTCCGGCTCTTGATGTCTTCGAACGCGCGGTGGGCGGCGGACTGATCCACCACCTGGACTACGGGAAGGGGCGACGCCGAGCCGGCAGGCCGCTCGAGCCGATGTACCCGGTCGTGTTCTTCGACGCCTTGCGAGTCAGGATCCGTCGAACGAGGCCGCGCTCAAACTGATCTGGCTGGCGCTGCGTAACGTCTTGGCGTCTTGGCCAAAGCGGACCGGTTCCCGGCACGATTGGAAGAGCGGCATGAAGCAGTTCGCGCTTGTTTATCCGGAACGATTAAACATTGGAGTCTGAATCTGAATCCGCGTCACACACGGAATTCCGGATACCTCCTGAACGGGCACCCAATTGTCGGCACGCCCGCGAACGGAGCCGTAGCACATTATTGTATCTGGCATATTTCCACGGGCGGCCATTCCGCGATTCGCGTCGAAACGTCAAAAAAAATGTGGCGACTGCCGCAGCGCCTTGCTGGGCGGGGCTTGTGGCGTGAGGAAGACGTTCTCGCGCCAGTGCCTGTATCATCCATGCCGGCCGAGAAAGAGTGATTTTCCGGGATTATTTTTTACTTAAAGGTGCGGTGTACTTTGCCGTAAACACCAAATGAGCTGTAGTGCTATCCTTACGCGTCGTTACTGTTTTCTTACATAATTTCTTTCGAATTCCTGACGCCTTTCGGTACTGCTTTTAGGGCGGCTATCGGCATGGTTCAAGCAGATTGAAAAGAACGTGGCAACAAAAAAAATAGAGCTTCCGGTGCATCCGAGGTGCATGAGCGACAAGAGGTGGAACCGGGCGAGGGCGAATGTCTGGATAGCGGCGATGCCGCCGGCAATTCGGGCGCTGCTGTGCGGCGTCTGGTTCGCCTGCGCGGTCGCGCACGCTTCGGATCAGCAAGTCATCGTCGACGGCGGGCAGCGCCTGGGCGGCGCCGTGCGCACGGGCGGCCACGGCGTTCCGCTGCTGCGCGCGCTCGAGCAGATCATGCCGACGAGTTACAGCATCAATGTGCCGAACGCGGGCGCATGGGCCGACGCGCCCGTGAGCTGGCGCGCCGGCTCGTCGGTCGTGCAAGCGCTTGGCGAGGTGCTGTCGGTCGATCCTGCGCTGCAGGCGCGCATCGATACGGATATGCG
>Ga0182007_10001462_pt1 | contig 12677 bp, 14 predicted proteins | sample Sormic07211113_1_FD_123023 | JGI IMG/M metagenome (GOLD analysis project Ga0182007, IMG submission 123023) | Rhizosphere microbial communities from Sorghum bicolor, Mead, Nebraska, USA - 072115-113_1 MetaG | ecosystem: Host-associated > Plants > Roots > Rhizosphere | place: USA: Nebraska... | reverse complement strand
GTCTACTGGCTCAAGCTCGGCTTCATCAGCTTCGGTGGGCCGGCCGGGCAGATCGCCATCATGCACGAGGACCTGGTCGAGCGCCGGCGCTGGATTTCGGAGGGCCGCTTCCTGCATGCGCTGAACTACTGCATGCTCCTGCCCGGACCCGAGGCGCAGCAACTCGCCACCTACATCGGCTGGCTGATGCATCGCACATGGGGCGGCATCGTCGCGGGCGTGCTCTTCGTGCTGCCGTCGTTGCTGATCCTCATCGGCCTGTCGTGGGTCTACATGGCGTACGGCAACGTGCCGGCCATTGCGGGGGTGTTCCATGGCATCAAGCCCGCGGTGACAGCGCTGGTGGTCCACGCAGCCTGCCGGGTCGGCGCCCGGACCCTGAAGAACGCATGGCTGTGGGCCATTGCGGTGGCCGCCTTCCTGGCGATCTTCGCGCTGCAGCTGCCGTTTCCGCTCATCGTGCTGGCCGCGGGTGTCATCGGTTACCTGGGCGGACGCTTCGCGCCTGCCAGCTTCGCCGGCGGGGCTGGCCATGCCAAGGCGACACAGTCTGCGGGTCCCGCGCTGATCGACGACCATACGCCGACGCCCGAGCACGCGGTGTTCAGCTGGCGGCGCTTCGGCCGCGTGCTGGCGGTCTGCCTTGCGCTCTGGCTCGCTGCCATCGGCACGTCGATGGCGCTCTATGGATGGGATGCCGTCCTGACGCAGATGGCCTGGTTCTTCACCAAGGCGGCCCTCATGACTTTCGGCGGTGCGTATGCCGTGCTGCCCTATGTGTTCCAGGGCGCGGTCGGGCACTACCAGTGGCTGACGGCATCGCAGATGATCGACGGCCTGGCGCTCGGCGAAACCACGCCGGGCCCCCTCATCATGGTGGTGTCCTTCGTCGGCTTCGTGGGTGGCTGGACGAAGGGCATCTTCGGTGCCGATGCGCTGTTTCTTTCGGGCGCGGTGGCGGCCACCGTGGTGACCTTCTTCACCTTCCTGCCTTCGTTCTTCTTCATCCTGCTCGGCGCTCCCTTCATCGAGTCCACGCACGGAAATCTCAAGTTCACGGCGCCGCTCACCGGCATCACGGCAGCGGTGGTGGGTGTCATCGCCAACCTCGCGGTCTTCTTCGCCTACCACGTGCTCTGGCCGCAGGGGTTCACAGGCCGCTTCGATTGGGCCTCGGCCCTCATCGGCGTCGCCGCCGCCGTGGCGCTGTTTCGATTCAGGCTTGGCGTCATTCCGGTGGTGGTGGGATCAGGCCTGGCGGGGCTGGCACTGACGGCCCTCGCGTGAATCCGCCGGCCCCGGCGGCAAAGCGGAGAGAGAGCGCATGGCGAGTCCATCCTACCTTCGCCCGGGGGAAGTGCTCACTCGCGCGGCGGCACGAGGTTCCTAGCCTCAGGCAAAACGAGAACCAATCAATGATCGCTCCATGACCGCCGCCCGCAGCATCTTCCTGGTCGAAGACAACAGCACCATCCGGCAGCATCTGATTCCTGCTCTCGAGGATCTCTCGTCAGCGAAAGTGATGGCCACCGCGGAGACCGAGGACGAGGCGATCGGCTGGCTCGCCGGGCACAAGGGCCAGTGGGATCTGGCGGTTGTCGACCTGTTCCTGCGGCAGGGAAACGGTCTTGCGGTCGTGAACTGGTGCAATGGGCGCGAGCCGCACCAGCGGGTGGTCGTGCTCACGAACTATGCGCGACAGGATGCCCGGCAAAGGTGCCTCGACGCAGGGGCCGATCGCGTCTTCGACAAATCCATCGAACTGGACGAGTTCTTCGAGTTCTGCGCGACCGACCTCGGCGCTTGACTGGCCGGCCTCATTCCAGGCCCCGGACGTCCTCGTGATCCTCGACCCAGCGCATCGCCTGCTGCTCTGCGTGGCGAAGCGCCTCGCTCTCGGTCGCATAGGCATCCGTGTCCCGCGGCAGTTCGGTCTGCCGACCCGGCGCCGGACCGACACAAAAGACGACGGGCAGGAAGGTCCCGTTGTCCCGCGGCTGCGCTCCACAAAGGAACGACCGTCCTCGATATGCGAATGCCTGGTAGGGTTGAAGAGTGCTGGTGTTCATGCGAGCCTCACTGAATGGGCCGCTCATCTTCCGGAAGCAGCTCCTTGCCCGACGATGCGCCCGTTCCCCCGCCGGCGATGTAGGAGAACGCCGCTGCAATGCCCCTGTCGCTGCGAGTTCGCGCTTCGCTGCGCGGCGTCTTGTCCCACGTCGTTGCAGCCGGCCATCTTCTCCACGATCATCGGGCAGCCCTTATGCTGCATCGCAACAACAGGGCGGTGAATCCCGCGCATCCAGGAAAGACACCATGAAGCAACTGACCTGCTCGCATTGCAGCAACCGGGTTTTCTTCGAGAACCTGAGCTGCGAGACATGCGGCTCGACGCTCGGCTATGCGCCGGACGAACAACTGATGATCGCCTTCGAGACCTCGGCCGAAGACGCCTGGCGCCGGCTGGGTCCACCGGGTCCCGGATACCGCCCTTGCGCGAATCGGAAGCAGGGCGTCTGCAACTGGATGCTCTTGGCTGACAGCGCCCACGATCATTGCCTGTCGTGTCGAACGACCCATACCATCCCGGCGCTGGCGACACCCCAGAATCGTGGCTATTGGGCCGCGCTCGAACAGGCCAAGCGGCGCCTGTTCTACACCTTGGTCGAGCTCGTTCTGCCGACGCCCAACAAGCTGGAAGACCCTGCGAACGGACTTTCATTCGAGTTCCTCGAGCAGGTGGATCCGAAGGATCGCGTGCTCACCGGCCATGACGAGGGCGTCATCACGCTCAACATCGCGGAGGCCGACGATGCGCGCCGGGAGCAGATCCGCATGTCGATGCACGAGCCCTATCGGACCTTGCTGGGCCACTTCCGCCACGAGATCGGCCACTACTACTGGGATCGGCTGGTGCGCGGCACGCCCTGGATCGACGAGTACCGGGCCTTGTTCGGCGACGAGCGCGCCGACTACGAAGCTTCCCTGAAGAAGCACTATGCATCGCCGGTGGCCGACTGGCCGCAGCGTTTCATCAGTGCGTACGCGAGCTCGCACCCCTGGGAAGACTGGGCGGAGACCTGGGCGCACTACTTGCACATGGTGGACGGCCTGGAGACCGCCGCGGCCTGGGGCGCCCGGCTCGATCACGCCTTGCCGTCCGCGCCTTCGCTGACGGTGCGCAAGCTCGATCTCGACGCCGAGTCGATCTTGTCTTTGGTGGCCGAGCAGTGGCTGCCGGTCTCGCAGTTCATCAACGCGATGGATCGCAGCCTCGGCGCCCACGACAGCTATCCGTTCATCGTGGTTCCCCCGGTCATCGAGAAGCTGGACTTCATTCATCGCGTGGTCCGGGCTGGAAGCGCCGGGCGGGTGCCGATGAACTTCCTGCCGCGTCGCCATGGCGAGCAGCCGGCCGGCCTCGGCGTCAGCGGATCCGCTCCTGTTGTGCCACCGAACGACCATCCCGCGACCACACCTGAAGCAGAAAATCTTCTTCCTCGTGGCGCGCCAGCCGCGTGAGGCCCAGCGCCGACAGTTGCGCTTGCACCGCGTCGGTCGCCAGCCGGCGCTCGGCGAAGTCGGGGCGCCAATCGCAGGCGACCAGGGTGCCGTCGCCGGCGAGCGAGTCATCGCAGTGGCGGGCGAGCTCCCGCATCGCGTCCGGCTGCAGGAAATAGCCGAGCTCGCACAGCAGGATCAGGTCGAACGCAGCGACATCGTTCGGCCATTCCGCCGGCAGGTCCTGCCGTTCGATGCGGACGTTGCGAAGGCCTGCGGTGCGCTGCCGCGCAATCTCGACCGCTCGCGCCGAGCGGTCGCTCGCGAACACCGTGTCGCAGCGAGCCGATAGCGCCACCGTGAACTCGCCGATGCCGCAGCCAGGTTCGAAGGCACGCCGGTAGCGGCGCCGCGGCAGCGTGGCGAGGATCAGCGCCCGCTTTCGCTCTTCATACCAGCGGGTGCGCAGCGCATAGGGATCGTCGCTCGCCCCGTAGAGCCCATCGAAATAGGCGCTCGTGCCGTCAGGCTGGCCAGCCGGGGAGTTCACGTGAAGAACACCTCGAAGGGCCGCGCGGCGCGCGCGAGCGTCGTGGGTCGCAGGATGGGCGGCCGACCCGTCGACGCGTCGGCTTCGATCTGGCTCGCGAACGCCCGCACCGCACTCTGCTTGCGCTGGCACGCCTGCGCATCGAGGTCCAGCCGCCGCGCGCGCAGCCACGGCAGGCGCTTGTCGCCCGGCGCGGCCCAGTGCCAGGCCCACACCGGCACCTCGACCAGTTTCGCCCCGGTCCGCGCCGCGGCAAAGGCGCAGGCGTGGCCCGTGGCTTCATGGTCGGGATGCCCGTCGCCGCGCCAGGTCGTGAACACCACGTCCTGGCGGTCGAAGAGGGTCAGGAGGCGATCCGCCAGCAGTGTCTCGAGGCCGCGCAAGCCCCCATCGGGCAGGCCCAGCCGGATCGGCTCGATGTCGACGCCCAGCCGGTGCAGGGCCTCGCGGCTCTCGCCCGGGCGCTCGCGGACCAGCCGCTCGACAGGCCAGTCGCGTGAGCCGCGATGGCTGGCGGTGCCGTCGGTGACCGCGATGACGCGGATCGCGCTTCCGAGCCGGGCCAGCTGCGCCAGCAGTCCGCCGACCGCCAGCACCTCGTCGTCCGGATGCGGCGCAACGACCACGGCGCGCCCGCCGGCCGGAACCAGGGTCTCCACGAAGCTCGTGCGCATCTGGCGCAGGCCGCTCCAGGCATGCCACTCGTCTTCTGTCGTGCCGTCGCCGTGGATCACGCGATCGCCTTCCTTCTCTACAACTTCCATGGTGTGGTCTCCATATCGAGAACAGTCTTGCCCAGGCTCGCCAGGTCGCGTTCCGCATGGCTCTGGCGCATATAGACAGGGAGGTCGGCCACCGCCCGTGCAAAGCGCGCATCCCGGCAGAGCGGCCCCGCGCCGGTCGCGCGGCAGGCGTGCGCGATGAGCGCATGGGCGGCCTCCTCGACCACCAGGCGGGCGCGCAGCGCGATCTGGTGCGCGTCGTCGCGGGGATGGGCATCGATCCACGCCGCGCTTTCGCGCAACACGGCCGCGCCGGCTGCGAGCGCGGTGTCGATGGCGCCCAGGTGGGCGAGCCGATGGGCGTCGGGTGCCATGCCGCAGAATCGGCGCGCCATGCGTGCGATGCCCAGAGCGCCGCCGAACCAGCAGGCCGCGATGCCGGCGCCGCCCTGCCAGAAACCGGGCCGCCGGACGTAGTCGCCGGGGCGGCCGATCCGGTGTGCCACCGCGCCATCGAATCGCACATCCACGCTGCCGCTTGCCGCCATGCCCACCGCGTGCCAGCCCTGGTCGGTGACCGTGACGGCCGCCTGGTCGAGCTTCAGCTCGGCGAGGCAGGGCTCTCCTGCATCGTCCCAGCAGCTCAGTACGGCGTGCGTCACGCCCTGTGCGCCCGAGCACCATGCCTTGGTGCCGTGGAGGCGGACCGGGGCTGCGCTCGCACCCTCTTCGACGAGGGCTTCCATCGTCACGCGCGCATCGGGGGGTTCGGCGCACCATGTGCCCCACCGAGAACCGGTCTCGGCGTCCGCCAGGCCGAGTTCATGGCGGATCGCAAGCGCGTCCGTGTGCCCTTCGAACAGCTTGGCGAGCGAGAGGTCGTGCGCGGCCACTTCCGACAGGATTCGCCAGCGTTCGATGGTGCCGCCGGAGCCGGGCAGCGGCAGGCGATCGATGCCGGCAGCCACCAGATGGTCGAGCGCGAGTGCGCCCCCATGCTGGCGGCAAAGGCGCTGGAGCGCATCATGGGTCGCGCCGGAGAGCATGGCGGGCGGGTCCGTCGTCAGCCCACGGCGGCGGCGCCGGGTGGCGCCACAGCGGCCACGCCGGCAGCGACCGCGGCCAGCAGCGCATCCGCAAAGCCGCCGCGCGCGCGCCCGTCGCGGCGCGAACTGGTCACCACCCGCGGCTTCGCGCTCCAGGCGATCCGGGCCCCGGTGGCCTCGAGCGCACGCACCAGGGCGACGTCCTCGCTGCAGGCCAGGTGGCGGAAGCCACCCGCGCGCCGATAGGCGGCCGCCGAGACGCCCAGGTTGGCGCCATGGATGTGGGAGTGGCCGTCGACGTCCGAATAGGTGTTCTGGAAATGGGCTTCGATCGCGCCTGCATGGTCCCCATGCGCTGACCAATCGTCGACGCCGATCGAACCGCAGACCGCGTCGGCCTCCTGCGCGAGCTGGTCCACCAGCCAGCTTGGCGAGACGACCGTGTCGGCGTCGGTGAAGGCGAGCCAGCGGGCGCCGGCGGCGAGCATGGCTTCCGCGCCCACTGCGCGGGCGACGCCGACGTTCTGCACGCGCAGGCTGACGGTGCGCGCGCCTGCGCGTGCCGCGATCACGCCGGTGGCGTCGCTGCAGCTGTCGAGCACCACCACCACCTCGACCGGCTCGCCACGCAGGTCGGGGTGTCTGGCCGCGGTCATGACCGCATCGAGGGTCGAGCCGATGAGCAGGGCTTCGTTGTGTGCCGGGATGACGATGCCAAGCATGGGTTGTCTCGCTGAAGTCGGGTGCAGCGACGGTAGGGCACGGGCGCTCGAACGCCGAGTCGGTCCCCGAGCCAACGCTGTGTAGGCGCTGACACCAGGCATCGCGGTGCGGGCCATGGCGCGCCACGCGCTGTCAAAGCGTGAACTAGTTCACTTCCTGGTCGCCCTCGTACGGGGATACGTCAAATGACATACCAAAGTACTACCGACCCCAGAAGAATCACGTCCATGCAAGAAGACCATGACACCCGACTCGGCTGGTGGACCGAAAAGCCGGACCGCCAGGACCGGGGCTCCTCGTTCGCGCCCCTTCCTCCGCGATCCGAGGAGCGTGATGAGCGCGTCTGGACCAGGGTGGCGGTCATCATCATGATCATGACCGTGTTCGGCCTGTCGCTGCTGCGGCTGGTCGGCGCCATCGTCTGACCCGGGGCGCAGCGATGAACGAGACGCAGGCTGGCACCGAGCGCGCGAAGGCGGACAAGCTCCGGCTCAATGACGCGCAGTGGACGAGGCTGCAGAGCCTGGCCGGCGCCAGCGAAGAAGCGGCCCCCGTCGAAGCCTCCGCGGTGTCGGGTCGCCTGAGTTCCAACGGCCTGGTCGCGACGGATGGCCGCGGATCGGCGTATTTGACGGTCTATGGGTTGATCCGGTTGAGCCAAGGTCGCTAGGCCGACGGGGCGTTCCCGCGGCTGCAGCAGGCGTGGGCGTGCCTCGCTTTGTGTAGGCCTGCGCCTATCGCGGCGTAGTCCATCGTCCAATTCGGTGCGGCGGGCGCGGGAGTCGCTGTCCCAGTGGCTACCATGCCGAACGACCAGCGCGCACTGCGCGAGGGCCTGGGAGGCGACTCGCGCCGACCCGGAAGACAGTTTTGTGAGGAAACCATGAAGAACGATTACGCGCCACTGCTGGGTGCCCTGAGGGACGAGGAAGAACCGATCATCGACGAGTGGATGGCCGAATTGCCCGGCGCCGACGTCGGTGCCCGGCGCGCCGCTCGCGCCGAGGCCTCCGAGCTCCTGCGCAAGCTGCGTGAAAGCCTGCAGGCCGGTGCGGACCCGGAAGGATTCGAGTCGGCCGATTGGGCGTCCGTGCGCGACACGCTTTCCGGCCTGTCGCGCTCCAGGGCCGCACAGGGCCAGACGGCAGAAGCCACCAGCCTCTTCGTGCTGGCGCTCAAGAAGCCGCTTTTCGCTTCCCTGCAGCGACGGCTTGCCGCCCAGCCGGAGGCCTTGGGGCCTGCGCTCTGGTCCTTGTCGACCACGGTCGACAGGTTGGCGCAGCACACCGTGTCGACCTTCCAGCAGGTGCGCGAGGACATCATCCGGCGCCAGCAGGAAGAACTGCTCGAGTTGTCCACCCCGGTCGTGAAGCTGTGGGAGGGCGTGCTGGCCGTGCCCATGATCGGCGTGCTCGACAGCAGCCGCACGCAGATGGTGATGGAGGCGCTGCTGCAACGGATCGTCGAAACCGGTTCGGGCCTCGCGATCATCGACATCACGGGTGTGCCGACCGTCGACACGCTGGTGGCGCAGCACCTGCTGAAGACCGTCACCGCCATCCGCTTGATGGGGGCCGACTGCATCATCAGCGGGATCCGCCCGCAGATCGCACAGACCATCGTGCATCTGGGCATCGACCTGCAGGGCGTCAGCACCAAGGCGACACTGGCCGATGCGCTGTCGCTTGCGCTGCAGAAGACCGGTTGGCGCATCACGCGCGACAAGTAGGACGGACATGGACCGCATCCCGATTCTGCGCATGGGCGAGACCCTGCTGGTGACCATTCAGGTCGACATGCAGGACCAGACTGCCCTGACGCTGCAGGACGACCTGGCCGGCCAGATCGCCAAGACGGGTGCTTCCGGCGTGATGATCGACATCTCGGCGCTCGAGATCGTCGACTCTTTCGTCGGTCGCATGCTGACCAGCATCTCGGGCATCGCCCGCATCCTTTCCGCCACCACGGTGGTCGTCGGCATGCAGCCTGCCGTGGCCATCACGCTCGTCGAGCTCGGCCTGTCGCTCGAAGGCGTGCGGACCGCGCTCAACGTCGAGCGCGGCATGGAACTGCTCCAGCGCGCGCGCGAGGAGAGTTCCCTTGGCCATTGAACGCGCCGGTACGCTGCCGCTGCAGTCGGAGCACAACATCGTCGCCAGCCGGCAGATGGTGCGCGCGCTGTGCCAAGAGCTCAAGCTGACGCTGGTCGACCAGACCAAGATGATCACCGCGGCCAGCGAACTGTCGCGCAACACCCTGATCCACGGGGGCGGCGGCACGATGCGATGGGAGTTCATCGAGAAGAACGGCCGACCCGGGCTGCAACTGGTCTTCGAGGACCAGGGGCCGGGCATCGCCGACATCGCGCTGGCGCTGACCGACGGCTGGACCAGCGGCACCGGCATGGGCCTCGGACTTCCGGGCAGCAAGCGGCTGGTGAACGATTTCGATCTTCAGTCCGAACCTGGCGCGGGAACGCGCGTGAGTATCACCAAGTGGAAGTAGTCACCGGCTGGACCCACAAGTCCTTCCCGGTCGAAGATGCGAGCCGGGTGGGCGAGGCAAGGCGCCATGCGGCACAGCTGGCGGCCGGATTGGCGTTTTCCGAAGTGGACGCGGGCAGGCTGGCATTGGTCGTGACCGAATTGGGCACCAACCTCCATCGTCACGCGCGCAAGGGCCGCCTGCTGGTCGCCGCGCGCCCGCACGCCCGGGACGTCGAGGTCGTGGCTATCGACGAGGGGCCGGGCATCGTGAACCTTCACCTGTCGATGCAGGACGGCCAATCGTCCGGGCGCACGCCCGGCACCGGCCTGGGCGCGATCCGCCGCCTGGCCGACGATTTCGATATTCATTCATCGGTTCCCGACGGCACGGTGAGCGTGGCGCGGGTCCGCGGGTCGGATGCGCCGCAGGGCCCGGCAGCCTCGGTCCGGATCGGCGCCGTTTGCCTGCCCGCGCCCGGTGAGGCCGTGTGCGGCGACGCCTGGACGGCGGGCCGCCTGGGCGCCCGATTCAGCCTGATGGTCGCCGACGGCCTCGGCCACGGCCCCGAAGCCGCCAAGGCGTCGCTGGCCGCCAGCGCTGCCTTCGCTCGCCATCCATCGGCGGCGCCGCGCGAACAGGTCCAGCAGACCCACCAGGCACTGCAGACGACGCGGGGTGCGGCCATCTGCGCCCTGGCCATCGACGGCGAGGCCTCGAGGTTGTCATACTCCGGGGCGGGAAACGTGGTGGGACGGGTGCTGTCCGGCGTGTTCGACAAATCGATCATCACGCAGCATGGCACCGCTGGCCTCCAGATCCGGCGTCCGGAGGAAACCGCGATGGAATTGCCAGCCCACGCTCTCGTGATCGTTCACAGCGACGGCATCGACACGCGCTGGCGCGCCGACCGGATCCTTCCTGTGATGCAGAAGGACCCGACCCTGGCGGCTGCCATTCTGCTGCGCGACCACACCAGACATCGCGACGATGCCACCGTCGTGGTTCTGCGCCGCGAGGACCAGTGACATGACGACACCCGAATCCGACCCGGCCGATGGCGCGACCCTCGAGGACTGTCGACGGGCGCTGGCAGCGAGCCGCCAGGACGCGGACGAACTGCGCGCCGAGCTCGAGGAAACCAACCGCGGCGTGGTGGCGCTCTATGCCGAACTCGATGCCCAAGCCGAGCAACTCCAGCGGGCCACGGAACTCAAGAGCCGCTTCCTCGCCTACATGAGCCATGAATTCCGCACGCCGATCAGCGCGATCCGGAGCATCACGCGCTTGTTGAGCGACCGGGTCGATGGCCCGCTGACCCCGGAGCAGGAGCGCCAGGTCGGCTTCATCGAGTCCAGTGCGGCCGAGTTCGCCGAGATGGTCGACGATCTGCTGGACCTGGCCAAGATCGAGGCCGGCCGCGTCGAGATCTCTCCTGCCTGGTTCGAGATGGTCGACCTGTTCTCCGCACTGCGGGGCATGTTCAAGCCGGTGCTCACGAACCCCGACACCGCGCTCATCTTCGAGGAGCCACACGAGCTGCCGCGGCTCTTCACAGACGACCGCAAGCTGTCCCAGATCCTGCGCAACTTCATTGCCAATGCGCTCAAGTTCACGCCGCGCGGTGAAGTGCGCGTATCGGCGGCGCAGGTCGAAGGCGACTTCATCCGCTTCTCGGTGGCCGATACCGGCATCGGCATCGCACCGGAGCATCATGCGGCGGTGTTCGACGACTTCTCGCAGGTCGACTCGCCGGTGCAGAAGCGCCTGCGAGGCACCGGCCTCGGGCTGTCGCTGAGCAAGCAGTTCGCCGAGCTGCTCGGCGGGCGGGTGGAAATCGCCAGTGAACTCGGCCGGGGCTCCGTGTTCTCGGTGACCCTGCCCGTGCAGTTGAACGGATCGATGCTGCCCCCGAAGGGCTGAACCGTGGTCACCGACGTGATAAACACCACCATCGACCGCAGCCGCCACACGGTGCTGGTGGTCGACGACAACCCCACGACGCGCTACTCGACGGCGCGCGTGATCCGCGCCGCGGGCTTCCAGACCAGCGAAGCGAGTACCGGGGGCGAGGCGCTTGCACTCGCGGCGAGCCAGGTGTCGGCCGTCGTGCTGGATGTGCACCTGCCCGACATCGACGGCTTCGAGGTCTGCCGACGGATCCGCGCCGACCGGGCCACGGCGACGCTGCCGGTCATTCACCTTTCCGGGGCCTTCGTGCGCAACGAGGACAAGGTGACCGGCCTGGATGCCGGCGCCGACGCCTACCTGGTGCATCCGGTCGAGCCGGCGGTGCTGATCGCCACGCTGCAGGCGCTGATTCGCGCCCGCATGGCCGAGGACCGGCTTCGCAGCAGCGAATCACGCTTCAGGGCGATCTACACGCAGGCGCCCACCGGCATGGCGCTGATCGACGACGCCGGGCGGTTCGTCGATGTCAATCCCGCCATGGTCGCGATGCTGGGGCGTGCGCAGGACCAGGTGGTCGGGCAGGCGGTGGCCGCGTTCGCGCCTGACGACTGGACCGATGCCGTGAGCGAAAGGACCGTGATGGCGGGCGAGGGCGCCGCCTCCTGGCAGTCGGAATTTCCGCTGCACCGGCAAGACGGCAGCCTGGTGCGCCTCGAATGGACGATGTCGGCACCGATCGAGCCGGGGCTTCGCATCGGCATCGCTCTGGACGTTTCCGAACGCTTCGAGCTCGAGGCGCGCCGCCTCGAAGTCCTCGAGCGCGAGCAGGCGGCGCGGGCATCCGCCGAGCGGCACAGCCGGACCAAGGACGACTTCGTCGCCGTGCTTTCGCACGAACTGCGGAATCCGCTCAACGCCATCGGCGGCTGGGTTCACGTGCTGAAGACGGGCAATCGGTCGCCGGACCTGGTCGAGAAGGGACTCACTGCGATCGACCGCAGCGTCAAGGCCCAGGCACGGCTCATTTCGGACATTCTCGACGTCTCCCGCATCAGTTCCGGCAAGCTCCGGCTTCACCCCGAATGGAGCGAACCGCGCGCGCTGGTCGCCTCGTCGATCGAAGCGCTCAGCGTTGCGATCGCCGCCAAGCACCTTCGCGTCCAGTTCGAGCACGAGGAGGCCGAACAGCCCGCCTGGCTCGATCCGACCCGCTTCCAGCAGATCGTGTGGAACCTGCTGTCGAACGCCGTCAAGTTCTCGAATGAAGGCGGCTTGATTCGCATCGGCCTGGCGCGCGAGGCCGACCGCCTGGCACTGTCCGTGCAGGACTGCGGCCGCGGCATCGACCCCGAATTCGTGGCCCATCTGTTCGACCGCTTCACGCAGAGCGATTCGCCGGACAACCGGTTGCACGGCGGCCTGGGGCTGGGTCTGTCGATCGTCAAGAACCTGGCGGAGCTGCACGGCGGTGGTGTCACCGCCGAGAGCGCAGGGGCCGGCGCGGGGGCCACCCTGCGTGTCGAGCTGGTGGTGGTGCCGGCCGACGGGGCCTCCCTGGTCCTGACGGAACCCCAGGAGCCGCGGCCCTCGCCCGCCTCCGATCGCGCGCTGGACGGACTGGATGTGCTCGTGGTCGAGGACAACGAGGACGCCAGCGCCATGCTGACCCTGGTCCTCGGAGATGCCGGCGCGCATGTCCGGCTGGCGTCCACGTTCGATGAAGCCATGCGGCTGATCGAG
>Ga0182007_10001461_pt1 | contig 12683 bp, 22 predicted proteins | sample Sormic07211113_1_FD_123023 | JGI IMG/M metagenome (GOLD analysis project Ga0182007, IMG submission 123023) | Rhizosphere microbial communities from Sorghum bicolor, Mead, Nebraska, USA - 072115-113_1 MetaG | ecosystem: Host-associated > Plants > Roots > Rhizosphere | place: USA: Nebraska... | reverse complement strand
GGCCCTACTGGAAACGGGAAAACTACTATAGCGAGGCATGTAGCTAAATTAAGCGGACTTCCCTTTGTTGAGGTATCATCTGATATGATGATTGATAGTAAAATAGGTAGTACAGGTCAAAATATACGTAAGGTTTTTAATAATATAACCGAGCCTTGCTTGATTTTTTGGGATGAAATTGACAGTGTTGGTCGAACAAGGGGAAAGTCAAATGGCTCAGCGGATACTGAAAATGAAAGAATGGTTAACTCTATTTTAGTGAACATTGAAAAACTAAATAATGATGTTGTTTTTATCGCTGCAACCAACAGGATTGAGATTATTGATCCAGCTTTTTTAAGGCGTTTCGATGTTAAGTTTCTAATTCCCAATCCTTCTCTATCTGATAAGGAAAATTACACGAAAAGTTTATTTAATTTTTATAAAGTTCCAAGTCAAAACTTGCTACTGAATATGTATGATAACTTTTCTCAAATTAAGGATGTTATTATTGATATAGCCAGGAAGCATGTGATAAGTGAATTAAGTAAAAAAGGATAACAAGTAAAGCCGGCAACAATTAAGCAGCCGGCTTATTCATTATTTGTATTTTACAGTTTTTGAGTAGTTGTCACTTGACCATCTGTAGATGTTATTCAGCGCGGCAAGTTTCCTGGCATTTTCCGCTTTTAGCTTCTCAAGTTCCATTTCAGCTTGTATCTCCATCATCTTCTTGCTTCCGTCTGCCTGAGCTTCTGCTTGTATCTCAGCTTGCCTGTTTTCGCTGGCCTGCTGATTAGATTGTTTCTGAAGCTCAGCATTCTCCTGAAAACGTTCTTTAGCCACACGTTCATCTTCGGATTGGCGAAACTCTTCTATCTGGGCTAAGGTCAATCTAGCCAGTTTAATATTGCCTGTTTTGATGATTTCAAACATCATTAAGCTGTCTGAAGGCTTTATTCCTCCTGATCCGGCTTGCCTTCTCAAATCAGTGAGTTGAAGTGTCTGCTGCATTAATTGTAGCTTTTCCTCGTCAGTTACGCCGGCCTCCAATTTAATCCCAAACTCATGTAATGATATTTCCTTGCCGATTTTAATGTAGTTCATGGAACGATCCGTAGCAAAGTTATCTCGCTTTTTATCATCCATGTAAGCAGCGATAACCTTCCACATATTTGCAGAAATTACCAATCCTTGCTCGAAGTGATTTTCGTATGCTTTGATAATCGTGTAAATGCTATTCTCTGTTGCGGATACAGCTAACTTTGAAACTCCCAATCCTGTTTCGCTGTTTGGTGTAGAGGCCGAAAAGACTGCATTTAAGCCGGTTATTTCTTCAATCATCTGTATGTTCCATTGAAGTTCGTTACGGCACTCAGTCATTCTCTGGTATATGTCACTTGGTATTGTGTCAATTGCCCTACCTGAGTTTGCGTGATTTCCCCATGGATTTTGATCATCCTCAATTAAGAAACCTTCATCCCTGAATAATGCCATTAAATCAGAAGGACTCTGCAGCTTACCATCAATCTTCACGTTTTCAAAAGCAGACTTTTTGATCCGGATGTTTGGACCAGTAGGCATATTCTTAACGATAATACGTTTTTTGAATAAGGCCATGTTTGCATCGTTCACAAAACCAATACATCTTTCTGTTAAGGAAGGCCCGGTTAACTTGTAAAAGTTGAACGGCATAACAGCACACATTCTTCCTTGGCTATCTTTTTTATAAGGGATATTTTGTGCCTGGCCATAATCAAAAACATAATCAGTGCCCACGATTAACTTTGCTTTGTAGATTGTCTGGTGCTGATATTTTTTAAGATCCTTGCCCCTCTTTTTGCTTTCTTCGTTTAATTCGTAATCATCATCAACGTTATTTAAAGCGAGGTTCCCTTCTTTCTTCCTGGTAACTCTTGTCTGAGCAACTGATCGGGATCCTGACCAGCAAACATCAGCAACGTCAACCATAATACTATCCAGTACAGCTAAACCTAATCCTGCATCCTGGCTTTCCTGAATATTCCTGTAGAAATCTGATAAGGAGTAGGCTTTATTATAGGTAGCATCATTGAATTTTTTAGCTATTTTAATGATCTCTTCTTCCGGAAGATTACTTACCTTTCTTAATTCAGCAATGCTCATTCTTTTTACCTGGCCACCATAAGTTGCATCACGGAAATCCGCATACCTTGAATAAGGAACGATGGCGTGTTCCATATCTAGGGCATCCCATAGAACGTTATCGCCATCAGTGTAATGCTTTTTACCACATATACCCAGGACAAGTAGATCATCAATTAACAAATCGTTCAAAACATCTGATCCACTGTCATAGATTGTTTTGTCCAATAGAATTTTGATGGCAATTTCCTGCAGGAGCTGGAAGCCACCTGTTGCAGCGAAACCTTCCACTTGTTGTTCATTTTGAAAAGGAATGCCGCTGGCAACTTGGCCCGTTAGCTGTCCATCAGGAGTAACAGCCATGCCACCAGCAGCATTATTTATTTCCTCATGTAAATTTCTCATGAGGTCGTTAGTCATTAGCTTGGTAGCCGATTTGACCATATCTTTTGAAAAAACAGCTTGAGGATCTATTGCAGAAGTAATCACATCGTACTTCAATTTCTGCATATACCCTTTTACATCACCTAATTTTTTAGGCAGAATGTCCAATGGAGTCCAATCAATGTTAATTGTGCTTTTTGGCCTTAAACCAGTATCTGCCCTAATATTCCCAATCAGGTAGTTTTTATACCTGTCGCTTCCTTGCTTGCCGGCAGCGTATGCCCGTAAAGTTTGAATGCTATGCCTACCTTCAAATGCAGTGTACGGCAACTCACAAAGATTGTTTACATACCTCGTAACAATAGCTTGAGCGGCTTTAAGGAAGTAATCTTTATCATCCTTCGATTTTTGTGGTAAGTTATCGGAAGGAAAAGAATACTTCTTTTTACTATCTCCTTGATAATTTTGATCCAGGTGTAATTTCATAGCGTTATTGGGTTTAATTGTATTGGAACCACGTTGGTTCTTGTTGCATTTCTGTATATCTGTCTTTGTAACTTGGAAGTGTTGCATTTACAGCTAATAAGCACCAGCCCATAGCAACACCTAAATCGTGCTTGGTTACGTTGTTTCTGTTCATGCTCAGTAGTTGATTGATTAACGGCTTGAACTTGATGGCGTTATGGTAGTTGTACACATAGGAAGAAATTGCGCTGAAGTATTGCCCGATTGTAACTTCGGATGCTGCGATACCCTCAATTTCCTTGTTGCTGGCTTTATCCTTACGTGTCATTGTTTCTACCGGCCTATTCATAATGAAGCGGCCATAGCCCTCATTATCAAAATATCTCATTAAGCCTGGCTTGTTACTTTCACATAGAAGAGGTGCTCCATAGTATATGCTCTGCATCAGCATATCTTCATAGAAATCATTTGGATCATCATGCCTATGTAGGTAGATGCAGACTGGCTGGTTAGTTTCAAATCCCAATCCACCATCAATAGGGCGTTTTACACCGGTTTCTATTTGGAATTTCTTACCATCTTTCAGTTCATCATACTTTTCGAATGTTACCGCTGCCCCTTTTGACCTTCTACCATCGGAAGTGTCCTTATGATCGAATGGATCGACACCAGTTCTGAATTCATCAATGTTGCCGGGAACATTTTCACCATAAAGAGGGAATACGTTGTTATCTTCAAAGCCAGGTCCGGCCAGTTTTGAAACTTCCCATCTACCAGCGTTATCATCTTGTTGGAAAACGACTCTTGAAAATCTTACTCCACCCTCCCATTCAAAGTTTCCTCTGATAGTTTGCTTGGCTTCATCTTTACCGGGGAAGTTTAACCGATCAAATGTTTCCTGTAGCTTTTCTTTATGGAAGGCTGTAGCCTCTCCGGAAGGAGTAATGGCATCCTCGATGCTTAAAGGCATTTTGCGCCTTTCATCGGCTGCTTCTTTTACCTTTCCGCGGGATTTTAAATCATCAATGGTGTTTTGGATATACTGCATGGTAGCTTCAGGATCCACCATTCCCCATTCATCAGGTTCACCACTTTCTGCAGCGCTCATAAAAATCAAGAATAAGCCGGAAGTGGTACGTCCGTTTTTGTTCCGCACCTCCGGATTGCTTTCTTCGATCAGCGCAATTACCTCCGCAAGCTGCTTATCAGTTAATTCCTCAACAGTACTTTCAATATGGAACATACCCACTTTTGTTTTTAAACTATTCATGGTTACACATTGACGAAGAATTGATACAACCTTTGTCAAACTCATGCCCTCCAATTTAAAAGCTTCGTTTAGGATAACGTAGGCGCCTTTTTCACCATCAAAATGTGTTGCTACGCATGGACCGTAAAGAATTTTTCCTCCCATTTCCGGATCCTCATAAATACTTTCTTGATCCGTTCCGCTGGCAGCCATTTCTCTTAATGACTTGTTGGTTACTTGCTTTGAAGGATATGTGAAATAGAGTCCGTCTTTGTTTTTACTCGATCCACTGTTAATTGGTTTTACGAACCAGTACATCTTGTCATGGGAATTGACAATACGCATATAGTTGTTAAATGCAGTTTCATCTGTTTTAGACTGCATAAACATATTGATACTACGATACCTGAATATTTTAAAGTAACCACGGTGAATTGTGATCTCTGTCGCTCGCATACGCCTGGCCTTTAATAAAGCAGTTCCCAAGCATGAATCATCTTTATCGAGTAAAGCGTACAGATTATAAAGTTTTTGTTGTGGCTGATAGAAATATGGTCTACCACCGCCTTCTACCGACCAGTAGTTAAGAAAATGATAGTAGTCACCGGTGAAGTAAAGTGGATCTCCTTTGATCAGCCACCATACCCCATTATCAAACTTGTGGTATTCGTTTCTTACAAACTCTTCCTCTTCAGGAGATAGTTCTTTACGCCTTAAAAGTGACGAAGGCATTTCTGTAAGTCTGAACTTCTGCTTTTCTGCTGGTAAACCATAGTTTTCCATTTCAGAAAGTGGAGGCATTTTAGGCATAGGAACTTTATATCCGGCTACTTCGATATATCCGCTTATTTCCGACCAGTCCAGGGTATATAGTTTTTTCATCGCCATTATCCTGTCTGAGTATAAATAAGGGCTAGTTTCTCCGGCCAGTTAACAACTTTTGCGCTTTCAGTAATTGCTATTTGCTTAATTTTGCTGTCACCGAAAACTTGCTTTTCATATGCTGCAAGTTCTTTTTGTTCTACCGCCAGTGCTGAAGAAGTCTTTTGTTTCTGAGCGAAACGCTGTTCGTATGACTTGTCGGAAGGATCAATCTGTATTCTAAGGAAGGCATTCATTTCCTGAACGAATGACCATTTTGAGAACCAAACATTATATGTATCCTTGTCAATAAGGATAAAGAACTTGAAAATCTTAGCCTCAATGGATAGCCTGAAAATCTCAGTTACCCTATTTATTTTGTTTGTACCATTTATATATCCCCATAACAATTCATCTTCTAGCTTCAGGTACTTATATATTGACTTAGCCTTTTGCTCAAAGTCACTTTTGTAGGTGCTGAAAAATGGCGACTCAGGATCTACGAAAAGAACTACCCATCGAAGAAGTGAGTCGTCGCATTTATCTTCAAATTCTGAATAGTCAGCAAGTGCCGGAAAATGATCAATGACGTATTCATCTGCTGGTACTTGACTTATGTCGTATTTTAACTTACTGAAATCCATTTATCTCATAATTGGTTCTCCTTCCTTTGGTTAAAATTTAGTGCTTGCGGTCACTGGTTAATGTATTCTGTTATCCTTTTCTAATGGTTCGAGAATTTCAATCGGAAATCCCCTGCAGTCTGTAGGAAATAGTAATTCAATAAAAATCATGAAGTCCAACACTTTTGAGTAAAACCAGTTTCTACCGGTTATTTCTCCGGTATTCTCGTTGAAATAACATGGTATAGTCTGAAACTTTGCATAGTGTGTGTATTCTATTTTCATTTTACTGCGTAAATATCTTTGCGTTTGATCTTGTAAAGCTTTTCCATGCCTTCAGTTTCATGAAGCGTATATTCCAGCGGAGTCATTACACCCTGGTTGAACATGATCCTCATACCTGGCTGTAAATTTTCAAGCCCACGATCAGACTCTAATGCAGAAAGGTATTCTTCAATGTGCTTTCCAACCTTCACCACAATCGCTTCATTCTTGATCGTCACATCAACTGTTTCAGGAACTTCAATACCATTACCCAGGTCACGGGTTCCTTCAATTGTCTTAATCCAAATCCAACCGTTTATAGGTATGCGCTCCCCTGCCCTTTCCCTGATAAATATCCTTGTATACTCTACCAAAATACATTCACCGTGATCTTTTGTCATTACAGTTTTCTGTTCAGTTACAGCATTGATGTGGGCCAAGTAATCAAACCAAACTTTATCACCAGGGATGAGCTCACATTCAGTTTTAAATTCCAGACTTCCGTTTACAATCTCATGTAAGGATTTAAGGTCATTATCACCGAAGTGTCCACCAGTTGCGCTTCTTAATGCTTTTGCTTCCTCGCCACGGAAAATAAGTTTATCAGGTATTACAAGGACTTGTCCCGTAATGCCATAATGCCTTGCTTCCGTTTCCGCTGTTGAACCTATGAATAAGCCGTTTTTTAAGGTTTCGTAGTCCTTATCCGGCTTTATTAATACATAGTTGTTCCTAATTTCGATATCACTTGCTTTCATAATACTTCAAAAGTAAAGAAAAACAATATATATTTTATTTTTATTTGCAATTGATGTATTATTATTCTACTTTAGCCCTTGCAAACAAACCAATTTTCACATAATCAATTCGTTATGAATGATAATTCTTTTCAGGAAACAAATAATCCCGATCCAAAAATTACAGTTACCAGATCCATCCTTTACAAAAGGAAAATGGCTAAGAAAGGTCATGCGTTTTTTGTGGTTAAACACAAGGACCTCAAGAATAATTCGGTAGCAACATTGGCTCAGGAAGTAAGAACTGAAGGTCTTAATCCGATTAGCGAGTTAGCGGTTAAAGGTGAGTTGGTAAAACAGTTTAGAGAGCATTTCAAGATCTAATCACAACTAAAGGAAAGGAGGTTTATCATGAAGAAGTAAGTTCAATCAACAATTCACGTACAGTAGGTATGTAAATTTATTTTCTACACTCAATAAGCCGGCCTGTCCATTTTACACTTAAAACGTATTATTCTTTCAACAAATGGATAGGCTGGATCAACCAAATATTAAAATGAACAGGAAAGAATTCTTAGCAAGAGAAATGTACGATACATATTGTGTCGAAGTAGGTGGAAAAGCCTTTAATGGTGATGATCTTCCGAAATCTGGTGAGTTTTTCAGTGACCAAACAAAAACCAAACAGGCTAACGCTTGGCGTAAAGCCGCTGAAAAAGCAATTGACTTGCTTGTATTTCCAAGTAACTAATAAAAAAGGAATTTAATAACCCACTATAAATATCTACGGTTATGGAGGTTAAACCGAAAAACAAGATGGAAAAATTTAATAAGATCAAAGAAGTAATCGCTGCCGCAGAAGCAGATGCAGAGAAGTTTTACAACAAAGGTCGTGGTGCTGCCGGTACCAGGTTAAGAAAAGCAATGTTGGACATTAAAGTCTTGGCCCAGGACGTAAGAGTTGAGGTTTCCGCTATTAAAAACAATGAAATTCCCCCGTACACACAAGGGTAATTGATGAACAGGCCGGATAGAAATCGGATAAAGTGTAGTCTCTTATAGATTGGTTGGCAGAGTACTGAAGTATTCAAAGGGTGTAGCCGTAAAAGAACAATTACAGTTTAACAAATCACCTCCGAGTTAGCAGCGAAAGACTGTCTAAACTAAAATAAACTCCAATCAGCCACAGCGAAAGTGGCCCTGTTCGCTAATGCAGTTCGATTCTGCTCGCTTACCGAGAATTGGTATAACAAAGGTTCGAGTCCTTTTGAAATATTATAGTCTTTTGGTAAGACTGGTATGCTGATAGGTAAGCTATCAAAAAGCGTTAGACCGCCTAATAAGTACGGGAAAATATTAAACTATCGCTTTTTAAAGAAATTTTGGTTCACCCATGCGCCTAGTAGCAGTACAGGAGCCTCAGTTAATTGACTTGATAGCTGGGAATAAAATACAGGAATGAGGATTTATAAATGTCGGTGCACGGGTGCGCTTCAAACTCAGGCATTTATAGAAATCTAAAGCGTGCTACTGAAAATTCATAGCGCAATCGTTCCTGAAGAGTCAAATAAAGTGATTGTGTCAGTTAAAACTATCGGAGGTGAGCTGCAACAGAATCCGAGCAATCACTTAAATAAAAAGAAATTTAAAAGTTATGAATATAAAAGAGTTAAAAGAAATAATCAAAGACCTGCCAGATGAAATGCCGTTTGGCTTATGGGATAGCACCACTGACAATTTCAGTGATCTGAATTACTCCGTATCAAAGGATGATTTTATGATTGAAGATTATGTGAAAGAAGAATACGGAGAGCCAAAAGGAAAAATGCTTTTCCTATGCTTCGAAAATAAATTGAATGAAAACCCTATTTAATACATATGAAAAGATACTGCATCGGCCTGGGGGTTGGCTTAAATATGTTCTTCTGCGAATTTAAGTTCTTCTACCCTCCTGTTGAGGAAAAACCAAAATACGTGAACCAGTGCAGTAAAAAGAAAAGGAAATGGTGAAAAATGTATCAGAAGCAGTTTTACCCGATAAAAGCATCAACATTTTACGTGACCGTATTATTATTGGCAATATATTCCCTGGGTTTGTAAGAGGTGAATGGTTTGCTGAATCTACCTCTGGTCAATACCAGCTTCTTAAAGGCAAGAAAAAAGCTATCAAATTCATTTTAAATCAATCATAGTACATGGGCCTACTTCACATAAAATCTCAAGACCACATCGAACTGGTTATTTCTTCCCTCCGGTTAAGGCTAAAAGAAGGCTTGGAAAGCAACAAAAAGATTGAATACAGATTTGATACGGTTAATGTAGATGATCAGCCACACGGGATCCAGCTTATCATTGAAATAACACCAAACGTATCTCTGCTTAAAGCTCAGGAAATGCTCAATAAAGTGAATGACGAACTTTTAAATAAAGAAGATGGATTATAAGAAATTATTTAAAGCAATAGGCATAGTCCTTTTATTCCTTGCCTTAGCAGGGGCATTCTATGTTGGACTAAAATACTACCCTAAAACCGTATTCACGCTTGTTATTGTCGGTGTTTTAGTGTTTTTCGTGAAACATATTTATGAAGAACTATGAAAAAAATCTACGAATTATTAGCCAGGTGCCGGTTTAATCTTTTTGGATTAAGCTTCTACATACGTGCCTTCAATGATCAAAAAGGTGGCGATAGGGTTTATATCCAGGTAAGCTACATTGACAAATGCAGGATCTCCGGCAAAGAAGAAACATGGTCCGGACGTAAGTGGTACCTATCTGAGCACATGGCCGATGATGAAATCGTAAAAACAGCCTACGCTGCCTGTAAGACTGCCGTTGAGCATGAAATTATGGAAGGCTTTAAGGTTGATGGAAAAGTGGTGTTTAATCCTCATGTATCATTTGAAGCACTTCTATCAATAACCGATCAGGAAGTGAAGCGTGAACCAATTTTAACCGTATAAAATGAAAAAGACAGGAATTGAATTGATTGCCCAGGAAAGGCAAGAACAAATTGAAAAACATGGTTGGTCTTTAGATAGAGATCAAGACTATGCAGATGGTCAACTAAAGCAGGCGGCCTTATATTGTCTTGCACCTCATATTTTCGGATGGCCGAATGGATGGATTATCCGCTTTAAGGATAAGGTCGATAATAAGACAAAGATTGAGCAACTTACTGTAGCTGGAGCGTTGATTGCCGCAGAAATTGATAGACTTCAAAGCGAGGAAGGGAAATGAAAAAAGTAACCTACTCCTGCAACCTTTGTCGTGAAGAGAAGAAGCCTGAGGTCCTTACCTGTATTTATTGGAGTAATACCATGGTGAAGCCTTTCAAGCAGGCTTACATGGTAGCGGAAAAACTTGATAGTTCTGATATGCACATCTGCGATGATTGTGTCGAACTTGTAAAAACCATTAACAAATAGCCATGAACAAGGGAAACTTTACAACCATTATATTGTGCGTTTTAATCGCACTTCAAGTAGGCGATATAATTAGAGGCGAGAATATACCTGATAAGGTAACTATCATACTGCTAGCGATAAACGTAATTATCTATGAACACCAAAAAAATAAAGAAGATGAAAGTAGCTACTAAAGAAAAACTAATTGAATCGATAGTCTACTTTTTTGTGGTCTGCTTCATATTCTTCATTTCCCTGACAGCTGGGGTTATCGTTTGCCTGTTAGTCAATAAGTTTATTTATCAATTTTACAATGCTGACTTTGTTTTAGGATGGCTATCTGCAACGGGATTTATGTTTTTAGCTGGACATAAGTCTGAAAAATGGACAAAGTGGATTTTAAGGTTGTTCGGAAAGGAAGAAGTCCCTACTATCCATAAGCAATTTTCTAACGATGAAGAAGGTGTTAAAAGAGCTAAGGAGTACTTGATACAACAAGGATTATGGGTAACTGATCACGGAGACGACCATACGGTATCGAGCGCAAATACTTTTTACAAATTTTTTAACGGTAGATAACCATGAAACAGACAATTTTAAACACTATCTCAGATACTTATAATCTTAAAACTAAAAAAGCGATGAATACAATTATTGAAAAGAACCTGACCTTCAGCCAGGCATTAGAACATTTAAAACTAGGTGGTAAAATCAAAGTACCCGAATGGACTGGTTACTGGTTCTTACGTGGCGGTAAAATTTGGGTGAAGACCTTTGACGGTAAATACTTAGATACACCTTGGTTGCAAGAGACAGTGCTTCGTGAAGATTGGCAACTTATCGAGGTTGAAGTAAATATACTGGAGCATGAGCAATATTAATTCATGAGCTTCATGGTAAGCAAGATGAATTGCGCACAGATAGTTTAAACGAAGAAAAATATGCTAGGATTTTTTAAGAGAAAGAAAGAAAAGGTTTTCATAATTGTTCACCTCCACGGTGAAGCCTACGATTACCCTCAAGATATGCCCCTTCCAAGAATAGGTGAAACAGTCATGATTGAAAATAAAAGAGGTGAAGTGATAAGCGTGGACCACATGATCTACGGAACATTCAAAGAAATTAGAGTTCAAACTATATAGTAAGATAATGGAACAATTAGAACTGAAATGGAATAGTACCGATATTCCTCCACCTGATCAGAAAGTAATGGTGAAAGACGCATTTGGAAACCAAGCGTATGCAGAACCTTGTTATTATCGCTTCAAATCAGCACAAGAAGCCGGAGAAGGTAATCAAGAACTTAAATATTGGGATGGCTCATGGATCATTCAAGCTGATTCGTCCTTTAATAACCCGATTAAAGGTGGTGTTGTTCAATGGGCGCTGATTTAATTTTTTTTTTATTTTTTTTGAAGCGCACCATCAATGAGAAATACCCAAATCAGCAACAAACGCAATATAAAGACCGAGGGGGTACTCGAATTTTAAAACTATGAAGATGATTGGATCAATACTTTATTTACTATTCCCACATAAGCTAATGCAGTTTAAATGGGGTAGAAAAATGATAGGAGGTAAATTTTATTATATGCAGACGGCATTACCTATGTATCCTTATTGGAGTAGGGTTAAATTCACTTCGTGTCAAGCTGTATGCTTAAAAGAGGAATATCATGATTAGCAGTATTGATGTGTGGAGCATCTTTTTATTATATTTTTTTACGGGGGTATGGATGCGCAGTTACTATATACGTCTGGGTAGGCAAAAGCGCGCTCCGGAAACGGTTTTTCCAGACCTGGGTGGGCAAAGTGTACAGGATCACGACATGTGGACATTCGATCCAGGACCAGCGCCAACATAAACTCAAATTGCAGCAACTAACTAGCGTTTTTAGTGTGTGTAATCCTATAGGGATTCGAAGCCTCTTTCAAAATGCACTCCTATTGCATCCAAGTAATGATTTGAGGGTATACCAAAATAAACAGGCACCAAAACAGGCACCAAAACAGGCACCAATGTACAGTAATTGTATCAATCGAATATCAACTACATATATACACTAAGTGTTTTTATCTACGCTAGGACAAAGCCTTATGTAAGGCACGTTAGACGCTGTTTACGAAATGAGCTGTTTAGCCACTAAAATACACTATCTCAGCGGTTTTAGGACAAATCAACACAAAACAGGACAAAACACGTATACTTGTACATTAACAGCCATCAAATGACACAAAGAAATACAATTATCCAATTATATAACATTCGGTTGATAGGTGTATACCATGCGCTAACATTTAAAGAGGTACAGACATTGTTTTCCTTCGATCTAATGACCTTAAATAATGCGCGCAACACTTGTTCTATCCTTCTACATATAAACGCTTACAAGAAGACTTTACAAACTACGCTGGTTAACCTTTATAAGATAGGACGTTTAATAGTGTCAAGGGCATTAAAGTTGCTACTTGAAGCTGGATACATTAAACCAATAGTTACCAGGCATAGAACTAATATAAAAGCTTTGGTTCCGTTTACTGGTTACAATATTACTCCATTAGGAAGGAAAGTAATTAATGATCTTAACAG
>Ga0182007_10001460_pt1 | contig 12687 bp, 17 predicted proteins | sample Sormic07211113_1_FD_123023 | JGI IMG/M metagenome (GOLD analysis project Ga0182007, IMG submission 123023) | Rhizosphere microbial communities from Sorghum bicolor, Mead, Nebraska, USA - 072115-113_1 MetaG | ecosystem: Host-associated > Plants > Roots > Rhizosphere | place: USA: Nebraska... | reverse complement strand
GTATGTGATCGCCGCGGCGGTCTTGCTGGTCGGATTGTTATCCGCCGGCTTGATCTATCGTACGGCGGCAGAACAGGAACACCGCGCCGGCAGCTACCAGATCATAGACGGGCACGCCTATGAAGTTGCGCCAGGCGATTCGAAAGCTTATCTGCGCGACATGGAACTGTATGGCGGGACATCGGGAATATTGATCGCCAACTTCAATCGATGGCTGGGCAGCTTGTGGCATGGCAAACGGCTGGCGTACGTGCTAGCGATATTTTCGGTTGTCATAGCCTACATCTGCTTCTCGGTGGCCCGCGGCCAGATGCACGACCAGCCGGAAAACCACTAGCGCCATCAGATCCTGCTGTTCCAGGTCGGCCCTGGCGCAGGTGACAACAGGATCCGAGATCGATGCCACGGCCCGTTCCAGCATCTTTTCGGAAACCTCGAGGCCAACCACCTTGGCCGGCCACTCTGCAGCACCGGCCAATCCTTCGACTGGACGGCCTAGCTGACCATAACCTTCAAAGAAGGCCGGATTGTCGTAGATATTCTGCGCCATCGTTAATGTCGCTCCATTCTGAATGATGCCGGATTTTCGCAGACATCATATGGTGCGGCAAAGGCCCGTAAAATGCTGCGTTTCATTGTGCAATATTGGTTATCATATTCAAGAGTTAACTAGCAACCAACTCGACAATGGAGTTGATAAATAAATCAATAATTAACATCAAGAAAGAAATCACCCGGCTACGCTGGGTTATGATCGCGGTTATTTCCAGCAGAGTGAGCCATCCATGTACAGTCTATCCCCCCAATCGCCCGAGCGTGGCTGGTCATTCTGGTGGAAACCAGCGTTGTTCGTACTGGTGGCCGTGGTCGGCCTGTACTACGTCAAATGGTCGCCCTACTATCTCAAATCTTTCATGGCGGCGGACAAGCACAGCATCGGCGCGTCCATCCTCAACGATAACCAGGGATCGCCCGTCGCCGCAGCGCTGACCTATGCCAAGGTATATTTCCTGGCAATCTGGAAAGCCGCGGTACTAGCCGTGATCCTGGGTTCGCTGCTACAAGTGCTGATCCCGCGTGACTGGCTGCTGCGCCTCTTCGGCCGTGCCGGCTTCAGTTCAGTCTTGCGCGGCGGCTTGTTCGCCCTGCCTGGCATGATGTGTTCCTGCTGCGCCGCTCCGGTGGTCGCAGGGATGCGTCGCCAGCAAGTCTCGGTGGGCGCGGCACTGGCCTTCTGGATCGCCAATCCGGTGCTTAACCCGGCCACGCTGGTGTTCATGGGTTTCGTGTTGGGCTGGGGCTTTACCGCCCTGCGCCTGGGGGCGGGCCTGGTGCTGGTGTTGGGTGTCTCACTGATCGCGCAGCGCGTTTCCGGCCCCGAGGAAACGCCTGAACCGGCACAGGAAGCAGTTGCAGAAGCCGCCGCCCCTGATTCAAAAAACTTCCTGGAACGTTGGTCGCGCAGTTTGTGGCAGCTGTTCTGGAGCACTATCCCTGTGTATATCCTGGCGGTACTGGCGCTGGGCGCGGCCCGGGTCTGGCTGTTCCCCCATGTCGATGGCGCCATGGGCAACAGCCTGCTCTGGCTGGTGCCGCTTGCCATCGCCGGGACGCTGTTCGTGATTCCCACGGCGGCCGAAATTCCTATAGTGCAAACCATGATGTCGCTAGGCCTGGGCACGGCGCCGGCAGTGGCATTGCTGATGACATTGCCAAGCGTCAGCCTGCCGTCGCTGCTGATGCTGCGCAAGAGCTTCGATACCAGGGTGCTGGTTACCGTCGCGTTGCTGACTATACTGGTCGGCGTACTTACCGGGCTAGCGGGAGCGCTACTGCTTTAGGCCTCGGGTTCGTGGCACACCACTTCGATGTTGTGCCCGTCCGGACCAATGACAAAAGCCGCATAGTAGTTCGCGTGGTAGCGTGGGCGCAGACCAGGCGCGCCATTGTCTTTGCCGCCCGCCTCCAGGGCCGCCCGATAGAAAGCTTCTACTTGCTGGCGATTCTCGGCTGTGAACGCCAGGTGAAGATGCGCCGGCCTCTCCTCGGTTTGGTACAGGCATAATGAAGCCTTACCCTTTGGGCTAAGCTCGACGCCATACGCCGGCGGCCCCTCCGAGGCAACAGCTACGCCAAGCGGCTCGAGTGCCTTGAGGAAGAATGTTTTGCTCGCTGCATAGTCGCTGACTCCGAATTTAACGTGGTCAAACATGAATTCTCCTGAATGATAAGACGGACACGTGTTCGCTTTACCTATATTAATCGTCTGCGCAAAACTTCTCCAGCATGTCGTGCATCGCAAGCACTTGTCCCCGGCAATCCGGAACCTGGAGTTATCATGCCGATTCAGCCAAGCCTGCTTACTTGCCGGACATGGGATTCCTTATGCATAATGACGGCATGAATATTCAATCCGCCTGATAACCGTCAGGCGCCATGCAGGATCCCGTCAAGAGGCCATTTTCCCATGAGTGACATTCAAGAACGAATCGCAGCCAGCTTCAATTCGCAAGGCCTTATGGCGACCCTCGGCGCCCGGCTTGTCTCAGTGGCAGATGGCGAGGTGCAAATAGAACTGCCATTTTCCACGCAGCTATCCCAACAACACGGCTATGTTCACGCCGGCGCAATTACAAGTGTTGTTGACAGTGCGTGCGGATACGCGGCGTTGACCAAGGCGCCGGTCGAGAGCGATGTCGTCACCGCCGAGTTCAAGATCAACTTCGTGCGGCCCGCGATTGGTGAACGATTCCTGGCAATCGGAACGGTACAAACGTCGGGTAAGCTGCTCACCGTCAGCACGGGAGAAGTCCGAGCCTTCTCCGGAAACACCTGGAAAGTGGTTGCCATCATGCAGGCAACGATCGTCAATGTCCGTGCCTGACACCTGGCCGCATCTCAACTTCCCGCATTCAGAATAATGAGCAATCTGAAAGCTGTATCGATTTCCAGTGATGCGGACGCCGCCGACACTTCCGTCCGTCGCCGCTCCCTGATGGCCGCCTGCAGTGCCCACGCAATACATGATGGCCTGACCGACCTTATCTACGTGCTGCTGCCGATCTGGCAGACGCAATTTTCCATCAGCTACGCGCTGGTGGGACTATTACGCGGATCCTATTCGGGCATGATGGCCGGCTTCCAGCTTCTGGCCAGCCGGCTGGCAAAGCGCTGGGGGCGAGAACGCATGCTGGTGGGAGGGACGGCGCTGGCCGGCATCGCCTACCTGATTGCCGGTCAGGCCGGAAGTTTGACCGTACTGCTGATTGCCCTGTTGCTGGGCGGTTTGGGCGCCAGTACCCAGCACCCGCTGGCGTCCTCATTGATCACCGATACGCATGAGGCCGGCGGCGGCGTCAAAGAGGCGCTGGCACAGTACAACTTCGCCGGCGACATCGGCAAGACGCTGATACCCGGGCTGGTGGGCCTGTTGCTGGTGGCCGTGAGCTGGCAGGCCAGCGTTACGCTGATGGGCCTGCTCGGCGTGGCTGCGGCAGGTCTGCTTTGGTGGTTTATTCCGGCAAAGAGCGAACAGGCGTCCAGCAAGGCGAAAGCCGCCAAGGTAATAACCGGAACCGGTTCAGCTAGCGGGCTACGCGCGCTGCTGCTGACCGGCACCCTGGACAGCGCGGTGCGGATGGGATTTCTCACCTTCCTGCCATTCCTGCTGAAAAGCAAAGGCGCCGGCACGGCAGGTATCGGTTTAGCGCTGTCGCTATTGTTTGTTGGCGGCGCGTTCGGCAAGTTGTTTTGCGGCTACCTGGGCGCGCGCATCGGCATGATGAAAACGGTGTGGATAACCGAGTCCGCCACATCGCTGTTGATCTTGCTAGCGGTGTGGTTACCGCTGTTCGGAATGATGGCGATGCTGCCGCTGCTGGGACTTGCTTTGAACGGGACTTCGTCGGTACTGTACGGCGTAGTCCCGGAATTGGCAGGCGCAGGCAAACGCGAGCACGCGTTCGCGCTGTTCTATACCTGCACCATAGGTGGTGGTGCGCTGTCGCCCGTATTGTTTGGCCGACTGGGCGACGTCGCAGGAGTCCCCGCTGCGTTGACAACCCTGGCGGCGATCCTGCTGTTCACGTTGCCATTGTCGTGGCTGGTGCAGAAAGAGGTAGGCAGATGATTACTACTTATTCACGTCAAAGTTAGCAGTCGCAGGATATCGGCTCGACAGATTGCGACTTCGATCGGTTGCGATCGGCCAGTTGAATCCGCCCCCCCAAAGACCGGCCAGTCGCACCAAAAAAAATTGCGCTACGTATGGCCGCTCCTCCCTCTTCGCGGTCATCACCGCCACGAAATACAATAACTTTGCATTATTGATTTCGTTTCACCTCATATTGCAGGCACACTACGCCCGACGGGAAAATTTTACTATTCACCAGAATGAGTGCGGTTCTGTCCTTGATGTTTTTGAACAAGGGAACACCCTGCCCCAGCAGAATCGGATTGATGAAAAGCCAATATTCGTCGACGAGGTTTTCCGCCATCAGCGCGTGAGTGGCGGAGGGGCTGCCAAACACTAAAATCTCGCTGCCCGCGCTGTGCTTGAGCTTGCTGATTTCGTCGCTTAAATTGCTACTGATAATTTGCGTATCAGGGTGATTTTTTTCCAGCAGGGTTTTCGACAACACCACTTTGCGGGCAGATTTATACCAACGCGAATGCGCATGGTCATGCGGGCTGGCGTCAGGCTTATCGGCAGCAGTTGGCCAGTACGACTCCATCATCTGGTAGGTCGTACGCCCATATAACGCGGTGTCGGTCTGCTGAATCCGCTGCTCCACGTATTCAAACAAGTCGGGGCTTATGCTTATCCAGGCCAGACCCGCCGGGCCTTCAGCGGTGGAAGCGACAAAACCATCCAGCGACACATGGACAAACGAAACTATTTTTCTCATGATTTTCTCTTTGATTAAGTTTTGATTACATAGCCCGCGAGGCGCGCCAGGGTTTGGTTCCCGCCTTCAATCGCACCAATTTTCTCCAACGCCATCTTGCGTGCTTCCGCATCGGGAAAAAACAGATGTATCGTCACTTTGGTTTGTCCATCCACCACCTCGAACGTCCATATCGCCTCAAAAATCGCATTCGGGTCGCCTTTGTACGTGCCGCCAGTGCAAAATTCGATGCGGTGAGGCTTGTCGATTGCGGTATACACGCTGCGGCTGGGATAGTTTTTTCCATCCGGCCCGTGCATGACATGATGCCATTCGCCCCCCACGCGAAAATCCATTTTCTCCAGCGTGTTGGTAAACCCATTCGCCCCCCACCAATGCACGACATGCTCAGGTTTGGTCATCGCTTCCCACACTAATTCGCGCGGCGCATCTATCAAACGCGAGAGGATAATTTCGCGGTCGGTGGTATCGGCATTGTTCGCGGCATTATTTTTTCTTTCCAGCACTTTTCTTCTCCTCAGCTTGAAGTTTTTTAAGATACACATCCAGGCGATTCAGACTCTGCTCCCAGTGCTGGCGATATTGCTCGATAAAATCGGCGACTTCACCCAACGGCGCAGCATTGAGCTGGCAGGGTCGCCATTGCGCCTGACGACCTTGCGTCACCAGCCCTGCGCGCTGCAAAACCTTGAGGTGCTTCGTCACGGCTGGCGGGCTTATTGAGAACGGCTTGGCAAGCTCGGTGACCGATGTCTCGCCCATTGCCAGCCGCGCAAGAATAGCGCGACGCGTTGGATCAGCGAGCGCGGCAAAGGTGATGCTAAGTGAGTCGGCATTCATATTTATTGCATCGACCAGTTAATTAACCTACTGGTTAAATATAGGTTACTTCAAAACCGATGTCAACGAAAACTCTCTGATTGCCGGTATGACAAACCGTGCTCCTGAAAGTAGTCATTTCCACTGAAACCCGTAAAATACAAATGCACAGGAGGCAATCATGGAAATGAAACGTATCAATGCCGGAAAACTGCGTGCTATCGGATATGAGCCGCGAGAGCGTACGTTACGGGTAGAATTCGACGATGGCAGCGCAATAGATTATTCGGGTGTCGGGAACGAGGTCTGGCGTCGGCTGTCGACCTCGGGTTCGGCGTGGAGCTATTACCGAGACAACATAGAAGAGGAATTCACAGGCCGTCGAGGTGTCGCGCGCACCGAAAAGAAACCTAACCTCCTTGAAGATCTTTTCAAACCTGCCAGCGATGATGCCGAACCTTAAACATCAAGTCGATATCAACTGCCCGTCGACGCGCTAGCAGCCCAAAACGGTCATTGACCGATGAGAACATTTTCTTGAAACGACAAAGCGAGACTGGCGATGGCTAAACGGCTGACGATAGAAGGACGTGTGCAGGGTGTAGGTTATCGCGCGTCCTTTGCCGACAAAGCAGTTGCCCTGGGCCTTTCCGGCTGGGTGCGCAATCGCCAGGATGGCTCGGTGGAAGCCTGCGTTCATGGCGCAGCGGCGGCGGTTGAGGCCATCATCCTTTGGGCAAGGCGAGGCCCGCCCGCCGCCCAGGTCCGTAATGTGACCATCGAGGACGCTACGGAATCCGCACCTGCGGATGGGACATTCAGGATTTGCTGAAACTGTGAATGATTCAAAATCCGTGTTTTTTATAAAATCGTAGCGTTGATGCGGGTTGATGCTGATACTCCAGGTGCCTTTACAAGCTCAGCCAAGTCCTTCATTTCACCTGTTGCAAATAAAGCTTGACCTAAAGTTTACTTGAACTTGTATTCTGGCTCTGGACGCAACTTGGCACATCGCTCAAGTGATTAAATTAGCTGCATATTATTTACGCATCAAGAATTCAAGGAGCCGGTATGGAAGCAAGTTTTTGGCATGAAAAATGGGAACGAGGTGAAATCAACTTTCATCAAAGTGAAGCAAACCCGTTGCTGACAAAACATTTTGAAAAAATGAATCTGGTAAAGGGCAGTCGTGTATTCCTGCCGTTGTGCGGCAAGACGCGTGATATTGCATGGCTGCTTGCCGGCGGTTATCGCGTTGCCGGCGCAGAATTGAGTGAACATGCCATTAACGATTTATTTAAAGAACTTGGCTTGGATCCGAAAATATCCAAGGTCGGGAAACTGACCCGCTACAGCGCTACTGATATCGACATATTTGTGGGTGATATTTTTGATGTATCTGCAGAATATCTTGGCCCCATAAGCGCGATATACGATCGCGCTGCTTTGGTTGCGCTGCCCTCTGGCACACGAGAACAATATACGTCGCACCTGATAAAAATAACCGGCGCGGCGCCGCAGTTGCTGATCTCTTATGAATACAACCAGCAGCTGATTGATGGCCCACCGTTTTCAGTTACCGAGAGCGAAGTAAAGCAACACTATGACGCTGCATATCAGGTGAAATCCGTTGAAAGCAGGAATGTCGAGGGCGGATTAAAAGGAAAAGTTGCGTCAACGGAGACCGTTTGGCTGCTCCAGAAAAACATTGAGTAACGCGGTAAAGCGCAATAGTCAAATAGGCAACCCATCGTAAAACAAGCGGTGGCACACCCCTGAATTGTTCCAGTGTTATATTTCAAGGTTCCGTTATTCAGGCTTAGTTCAAAAGGAACACGATCATGGCAAACATCGCTTTTCTCGGTACCGGGTTGCTCGGAAGCGCATTCGCGGAAGCCGCCTCAAAACGAGGCGACTCGGTCACTGCATGGAATCGCTCTCAGGACAAAGTTGCAGCCCTTGCGCAGTTCGGCGTGAAGGCAGCGTCAACGCCTGCCGAAGCGGTACGGTCTGCTACAAGGGTGCATATCGTGCTAAAAGATGACGCGGTGGTCGACGAAGTTATTGCGGCTGCGCGTAGCGGGCTTTCGCCTGACGCGGTCCTGATTGATCACACCACGACATTGCCGACGCTCACTGCCGAACGTGCTGAACGTTTGCGTGCAGCCGGCGTGAAGTATCTGCACTGCCCCGTCTTTATGGGACCGGCGGCCGCTCGCAGCGCTCAAGGCTCGATGATGGTCGCAGGGCCAAAGGCACTGTTTGAATCGGTCCAGGCGGATCTCGCCAAAATGACAGGGCGTCTCGAATACATGGGTGAGCGTGCTGACCTGGCCGCGGCCAACAAATTGTTTGGAAATGCCATGATTATCGGCCTCTCTGCGACGATAGCTGACATCCTTACCCTGGCGCAGGCTAGCGACGTCAGTGGTGAAGACGCTGTCAAGCTGCTTGGGCTGTTTGATTTGAATACGATGGTGGCGGGTCGCGGGTTGAACATGGCAAAGGGTAACTTCACCCCGAGTTTCGAATTGGCGATGGCGCGCAAGGATGTCCGCCTGATGCTGGAAACCACAGGTGATCGACCGATGGCGGCATTGCCGTCGATCGCCGCCAGGATGGACCAGCTCATTTCAGCAGGACATGGCGCCGAGGATGCCAGCATCATTGGTATCGACGCGGTGCGGCGGCCTTGATCGCTTAATCCGTTTACGAAAACATGCGCGGCGGATTATTGTCCGCTGCGTGCCTCGGAAAGCGCAATCGTCAGGTGCTGCACCTTCTTTTTCAACTGATCGCGCTCTTCGGTGAGTTCAGCGACCAATGACGTCAAACGGTGGATTTCGATTTGATCGGGCGTGGCGTCGCTCGGCGGCTCTTCACGCTCTGGCTTGGGCGGCAGCCGTGCCTCACGCACCTGCCTCGCGGCCTGGCGCAACTCTTTCTTGCCGCCGGCAACAGCCGCTATCTGTTCCTCGCTAGGCAAGGAAGCTACGGCAGCGGCCGCATTGATAGAAATAATGCCCGACTTGACAGCGCCAACCAGTTCGGGCGCAGCCGTCTTCTGGATTTTTTCGATTTGCCCCAGGGTAGCGCTACTCATCCGCGCGGCACGCGCAACGACCTCCCGGGTCCATGGCGGTTCACTCTCGGACTGGGCTGGGACCCCCGTCCCGTCCGCCTCTGCCGGCGAGTGCTGGGATTGTATCTGCGCCTGGCGCGCCGATACGATCTCTTTCTTGCGCAATGCAAGCACACCGCGCTGAAAATCCGATACGCTGCGCCGCCCAAGGTGATTGTCGATCATCCACAGATGCACATCTTCCATGGATTGAAACGTCTGGTTCTGCATGGTCTTGAACGGAATCTCATGCTTCTGGCAGATACCGTAGCGGTTGTGGCCGTCCACCAGGAGATCGCCCCACAACACCAGCGCATCGCGGCAGCCTTCGGTTAACAGACTACGTTCCAGCGCGGTATATTCGTCTTCGGTCAACGGATCGATATAGGCGCGGAGGTCTTCGTTGAAGGTGATTGCGTTCGTGTTGGTCATTGATCAAAAGAAATAAAATGGGCGCGCAAGTAGTGTACGTATCGCTGCAATTTTACGCTAGACGGTAGCGCCGCATATTAAGAGTTAGTGCGGAAATCGCGTATCGGCATCGAAGTTACCCTTTGGCCGAACACTAAACCTTCCCGGCAGGCGTATCGCTACCTTGCTATTTCGATATTCACGGGCTAGTCTCGTATTGCAACAAGTAAAAGCATATCGGCATGCTTTGTGGCATGTTGTTGATGCTGTTCATGGGGCACCCGCAAAAACTTGATCGGACAAGGAGATCGGAATGACATCCAATGTTGCGGAATCAGCTCAGGAATTAATCCAGATCGGTGGAATCAGTATCCGGTATCTGATTGACGGCACCGCCACTGGCGGCATGGGCGTCTTTGAATTGAGCGTGTCACCGAATTCCAATGTTCCGCCACCCCATAGCCACACAGACAATGAAGAATGCGTGTACGTATTGGAGGGCAAGCTCCGGTACTCGGTAGATGGCGCAGAGCGCGACCTGGGCGCAGGAGAGTGGATGTCCACACCTCGCGGGTCAGTCCATCAATTCAGCAATCCACACAGTGAAAAAGCCCGGGCGCTGATAGTGCTGACACCGGATATCGGCGCCCGGTACTTTCGCGATGTCGGGGCCATTGTCAATGCGGGTGGGCCACCTGACAGGGAAAAAATGCTTGGCGTCATGTCTCGATATGGATTGGTTGTGGCGTCGCAGGGGGCACCAACCGCCCGGTAAGACGTTCAACCCCTGTCATTGTGACCGTGACCCAAAGGAGAACACCTTGAACAGTCCCGATACCGACAAAGCCTTCACTGGCTCAATCCCGGCGCTCTATGAAAAGTATCTCGTTCCGCTTATCTTTGCACCATACGCTGCGGATTTGGTACATCGGATAGCTTCGCGGCCGCTTACCCGCGTACTCGAAATTGCCGCCGGCACGGGCGTTGTGACTCGCAATTTGGCGTCCGTGCTGCCGGAAAGCGTCTCCATCGTTGCTACGGACCTTAATCAGCCGATGCTGGACCTGGCTTCCGAGGTCGGATCCAAGCGCCCGGTGGAATGGCGTCAGGCCAATGCCATGCAACTGCCGTTCGAGGACTCCGAGTTTGACACTGTGGTGTGCCAGTTCGGAGTCATGTTCTTTCCCGACAAGGCGAAGGCGTTTTCGGAGGCGCGCCGCGTTCTCAGCTCAGGTGGCCTTTTCATTTTCAACGTATGGGATCGAATCGAGGAGAACGAGTTCGCTCACTGCGTTTCGAGCGCACTCGAATCTCTCTTTCCCAAAGATCCTCCGCGCTTCCTGAGCCGCACGCCCCATGGCTACCACGACCTGGCAACCATTGCGCGCGACCTGAAAGCTGGCGGCTTCCGTTCATCGCCCCACATTAGTACCGTCGCGGCGCGCAGCCAGGCAACGTCTCCGCGGATCCCTGCAACCGCATACTGCCAAGGCACACCGCTACGTGGCGAAATCGAGGCGCACGGCAAGTCACGGCTAGGCGAAGCAACCGACATCGCCGCGGAAGCCATCGCACAAAAATTTGGGCACGGCCCTGTGGACGGCAAGATTCAGGCGCACGTTATCGCTATCGAATGCTGAACTGCATTGGTAGAACACTACCAAATAAAAGGCACCATGCGGTAGCGAACCTTCCGGCAATAATCTGCATACCCGGCCAAATTCTTCTTCAAGAATTTTTCTTCGTCAAGAAGCCGCCATATAAGCGCCGGCAAGAACAGCATCAGAGCGAACAATCCCCACCACGAGCCAAGCGCAAGCGGCACACCTGTCAGCAGAGGAAGCGCGCCGGCATACATGGGATGCCGTATGAGCGCGTACGGCCCGGTCGAAATCACCTTCTGACCTTCGGCTATCTGAATCGTGGAGGCGGCGTAGGTATTTGCCTTGAGCACAATGAAGACCACGAAAAAACTGACCAGGATGAGTACGTCTGCCGCCAGGGATATATATGCCGGCACCGGCGACCATCCGAAGCGATGATCGAGTGCGGGAAGAACCAACAGCGCGATAAATCCTGTCATCGCAAAAAACATCAGCAATTTCTGGAGCGGCTCTTTCTCTGCCGTCGGCCCCGCGCTCATGCGCCGCTCCAGAAGCTTTGGGTCTTTGATCGCCAAGTATACCGTGATGGCCGTCGTGGCTCCCACAAAGACGGCCATGAACAACCATCCCTGCCAGTAATCAATGGTCCCGGCCGACGTGAAAAGAAGTGCCGCCATGACGATGGTGCCAAGCAAGCTTGATCGAAATGCGCGAAAGTTCAGCCTATTCATTTTTCAATAGTTCAATCCGGCCGGCCCCACTGGACAGAAGTAGTATCGTTATGGATTGCCCCGCATCGATATTCAACATAAGAACTCACTGCCGCAGCAACCATCAAGGCGATGGCTATAGCGCTCCAAAGTGTAGACTTCATATCCGCCGCTCTTTCATCCTGTCGGATATACCATATTACGCTTCCTGGTCAAATACGCCCGGCCCTGGCATGCAAATCTCAAAATTGCTTTGCGCAGCTATCCGTGGCACGATCCAACACGATCGATTTTGGGTATTGATGACCGCCCTCTCTACAATTTCACCAATTGATAGCCAGACAATCCAAATGACCATACTGACCACACAGCGCCTGCGCCTTGAACCGTTCAACGACTCCCACCTGGCAGGCCTGAACGCGGTTAACCGCGATCCGGAAGTGATGCGCTACATTACCGGTAAACCGGAAACGCTTGAGAACACCGCTGCGGCAATTGCTCGCGTCAAGAAACGCTGGGCCGAATGGGGATTTTCATGGTGGAGTTTTATCGAGCTTGATACCGAAGAAATCATCGGCTCCGGCTGCATTCAATATTTAGGCGGAGATACCGCGCATCCATTGGAAATCGGCTGGCGTCTCCGCCAGGACAAATGGCGCCAGGGCCTTGCGTCCGAGGCGGCGCGCCGCATGACGGCGTTCGCATTCGAGACGGTTGGCGGCGATAGCTTGTGCGCAGTATGCCATCAGGAGAACGCCAGTTCGGCGCGCGTCATGCAGCGCCTGGGAATGCAGTTTCAAGGCATCGAAAGATGGTATGACATGGATACCTCTGTCTACGCCATGACTCGCAGCGATTGGGAATCCGGCCATGGACAGGCTTGAAGCGATGCGTCTCTTCACCCAGATTGTTGATCTGGGCAGTTTCACCAAGGCCGCGGGATTGCTGGAGATTCCACGGGCAACCGCCACCCACGCCATGAAGGAACTGGAACAGCGGCTCGGGGTACGACTGTTGGAACGCACCACCCGCAACGTCAAGCCGACACTGGACGGCCGCGGATTTTACGAGCGATGCTACCGCATACTGGCTGACGTGGAAGATGCCGAAGCCTC
>Ga0182007_10001459_pt1 | contig 12689 bp, 10 predicted proteins | sample Sormic07211113_1_FD_123023 | JGI IMG/M metagenome (GOLD analysis project Ga0182007, IMG submission 123023) | Rhizosphere microbial communities from Sorghum bicolor, Mead, Nebraska, USA - 072115-113_1 MetaG | ecosystem: Host-associated > Plants > Roots > Rhizosphere | place: USA: Nebraska... | reverse complement strand
CGCTGGTCGGCGTCGGCTTCCTTGCTGACGTCGGGGTGGTACTTGCGCGCCAGCTTGCGGTAGGCCTTGCGCACCTCGTCTTCCGAGGCCCCGCGCTCGAGGCCGAGCGTCTTGTAGTAGTCCTTGAAGTCCATGGCGGTTCCGAGGAAAGTTGTCAGGCAATGGCGGCGCCGCCGTCGACTTGCTGCAGCAGCGACTTGACGCGCCAGCCGGCGCCGTCGCGTTCGAAGCGCAGCGGCTGCGCGTTGCCGAGCAGTCCCATGTCGACCGGCACGCCGAGCAGCGCCGCCAGCACGTAGAGCGAGCCGCCGTGGGCCACGATCAGCACCGGTGCCGGCTGCGCCAGCGCCTGGTCGAGGGCTTCCCGCTTGCGGGCCACGAACTCGGGCAGGGTCTCGCCGCCCGCGGGCGCGCAGGCCCAGTCGATGTTCGCGGACGAGGTGCCGATCAGCTCGCCGAAGTGGCGCTCGCGCAGGCCCTCGTGCACCCAGGGCGCGATGCCGTGCGGCGCCGACACCGCCTGCGCCGTGGTCAGGGCCCGATGCACGTTGCTGCTCACGATGCTGCGGATCGGCTCGCCGGCCAGCAGCTCGGCGGCGCGCGCCGCCTGCTGCAGGCCGAGCGCGCTGAGCGGTTCGTCGGCGGCCTGGAAGATGCGCCGCGCATTGCACTCGGTCTGGCCATGGCGCAGGAAGTAGAAGTGGTCGCAGGCCGGCGCGAGCGGATGCGCGGCGGCCAGGGTGGCGAGTTGGAGCAGGCCGGGATTCATCGGGTGGGTTCCGGGTAGAGGGGAGTTACAGCAGCCATTCGATCGGCAGCACGCCGAGGAAGTCGATCCAGCCCCGCTTGAGCGCGCCGGCGCCGGGTTCGGTGGTGTAGCGCACCTCGCCCTGCGGACTCTGCTCGATCCATTCCATGCCCTGGCCGTCCGCCTGCAGCCGCACCTCGAAGGCCTTGGCGGGGATCGCGGCGTCGAACTGCCGGGCCAGTTGGCCGGACAGGTTCTGGCTGTCGATGATCACGCCCATCTCGGTGTTGAGCCGGGCCGATCGCGGATCGAGGTTGAAGGAGCCCACGAAGATGCGCTCGCGATCGATCGCGAAGGTCTTGGCGTGCAGGCTGGACGCCGAGCTGCCGCGGCTGCCGCTGCCCGGCAGTCCGCCGCCTCGTTCGCCGTCCTGGCCCTTGTCCTTGTCGGGCGGCGGCACCGCATCGCCGGGCTTCAGCTCGTAGACCCGGACCCCGCCCTCAAGCAGCTGCTTGCGGTACTTGGCGTAGCCGGCATGGACCGCGCTGACGTCGGTCGCCGACAGCGAGTTGGTCAGCACGCGCACCTTGACGCCCGAGCCGGCCATCGTCACCAGCGACCTGGTGCCGTCCTTGCCGGGCACGAAGTAGGGCGAGACCAGGTCCAGTTCGCGGCGGGGCTGGCCGAAGGCCGCGACCAGCAGGGGCATCATCTGCAGGTCGCTGCGGTCGGTCGCTTCGAGCACCTTGGCCGGGTCGTCGTGGATGACGTGGGCGCTCGTCCAGTCGAGCGTCAGGCGGCCGTCGTTGAGCTCGCGCAGCAGCGGGGTCTGGCGCACGGCGTCGATGTAGCGCGTGGCCTCGGGATCGCGCGCGACCTGGTCCCAGCCGGCCTTCAGGTCGGCCTGCGCCCCCGGGCCCGGTGGCGCCAGCAGGCTGGCGGCGGGATAGGCCGAGGCGCTGTTCCAGAACAGGTCGAAGGCGGTCGAGACTTCACGCACCACCGGGCCGACCGCCACCACGTCGAGGTCCTGGAAGCCGACTTCCATGTTGGCGCCGAAATACTCGTCGCCGATGTTGCGGCCGCCGACGATCGTGAGCTGGTTGTCGGCGGTGAAGGACTTGTTGTGCATGCGCCGGTTGACGCGCGAGAAGTCGAGGGCGAAGTCGCCGACCCGCAGGCCCCGGTTGGCGAACGGATTGAAGAGCCGGACCTCGATGTTGGGATGGGCGTCGAGCGCCGCCAGCATCGGGTCGAGCCCGCCGGTGTTGGCGTCATCGAGCAGCACGCGCACCCGCACGCCGCGTTCGGCCGCGTCCCACAGGGCCTGCCACATGAGCTTGCCGGTGGTGTCGTTGCGCCAGATGTAGTACTGCAGGTCGAGGCTGCGGTCGGCACGGCGGGCCAGCAGGATGCGGGCCGCGAAAGCGTCCTCGGCCGACTGCAGCGCGCGGATGCCGGATTGATTCGGATGGGCCGCCACCGCCGGACCGAAGGTCTTGGCCAGCCGGGTGTCGGCCGTGTTGGCGAGGGCGTGCGACTCGGTCCGTTCGACCTTCCCGGGCAGACTGGCGCAGCCGGTGAGGACCAGGCCGAGAACGAAGGCGATCAGGACACGTGAGGCTGAAAGTGGCACGGCGCGTTTCCGACGATGACGGTGCGGCCATTCTAGGCAGGTTGAAACCGCGAGCCGGCCGTCGGCCGTCATCGACGCGTCACAGTTTCGGGATGTGCAGCGTCTTGCTGATCATCAAGGTGCCCGAGAGTCCGAACAGCAGGGCCAGCGGATGCAGCACCCAGGGCCCGATCGACCAGGCGCCGCCCCAGACGGCGTCGCCGATGTGGCCCTGCCAGGCCGCCAGGGCCAGCAGGCCGACCAGCACCACGCTGGTCGGGATCGGCGTGCCCTCGAAGTACTTGACCTTGTCCGCGCCCTCGGAGAGCGCTTCGGCCGTGACGTTGTAGCGCGCCAGGCGGCTCACGCCGCAGCAGACGAAATAGATCAGCAGCACGCAGTCCCAGCCGCCGTCGAGGCCGGCCGCGAAGGCCAGGGTCGCCGGCAGCACGCCGAAGGAGATCACGTCGGCCAGCGAGTCGAGTTCGCGGCCCAGCGCCGAGTGGGTCTGGCGCCAGCGCGCGATGCGGCCGTCGAAGACGTCGAAGACGAAGGCCGCGGGCGCCAGCGCCGCGGCCCAGAGGAAGTGCGCCAGCGACTGGCTGCGCATGAAGGCCATGGCCAGGAAGATGGCGCCGACGCCGCAGGCCGCGTTGCCGAGCGTGAACGCATCGGCGAGATGGAAGCCGCGGATCATCGAAAAATGCTTGCGGGCCGGCGCGGGGGCTGAAGTGGACATGCTGGGTTCCATGGAGAAATGCGACTGCACCTTAGCTCAACCGCGAGCCGGGGCGTGTAGTCGCATTCTGATGCCGAGCCGGCTCCGCAGGGCGGTTCAATAGGCGAGTCGCAGTGGGGCGCCTTCGCGCTGGGCCTCGATGTCGGCGCGGTGGAAGGGCAGCGGGTGCCATTTCTTGGCCGAGAACAGCGGCAGTTGGTCGTATGAGCGCGGCGAGGCCGGGTCGCTGCTCTGGCCGTAGGTCAGCAGGCCTTGCGCCACCGGGCCGCGCTCGTCGAAGCCGACGGTCTGGATGTAGCTGCTGCCGTAGTTGACGTTGTAGCCCTTCGGATCGATATAGGACTGGCCCTGGCTCTCGACCTTGTTGAGCACGCCTTCGAACTCGTCGCCGCCCGGGATGGCGATCTTCTGGCCGCGCACCGTGCGCGCCTGCACATCGGCCAGCGGCACGTCGGCCGCGAAGCCGGCGACGCGCACGATGCCGACCGCATCGCCGAGCGCCTTGAAGACCGCGTCGCGGGTGGCCGGCGTGGCCATGTCGAGGCCGGCCGGCGTGACCACGGGGCGCGCCGGATCGAAGGGCACGCGCCAGACCTTCGGCACGTCCTTCGCCTTGCGCCAGAACTCGCGGAACAGCGGCGCCCCCTTGGAGGCGCTGTTGCTGGTGCGGTCCCAGCCGGCCAGCACGCGGCAGCCGAGCGCCTGGTCGGGGGCCAGGGCCGCGGCGTTGGCGCCGCAGGCCGCCGCGAGGTCGTCCATCACCAGCATGCCTGCCAGATTCTTGTCGCGGAAGATCACGCTGCGCAGTTCGTTGCCGCCCATCTTGTTGCCGGGCAGGCCGTCGCTGCCGGCGAGCCGGCCTTCGATCTCCATGATGCCGCTGCGGGTGCGCAGCCGCTGCGCGGTGCCGGTGAAGCCGACCAGCGGCGAGATGCCGGCCGGCGCCGCGATGCGCGGGTTGCTGAGCCAGAAGCTGTCGTTGCTGTTCTGGACCCAGTCGGACGTGACGACCACCGGCATCCGCGCCGGCGGAATCGTGCCGGGCTGGGCGGCCGCGCCGTCGCGGTTCCAGGCGCAGGCCGAGCGCGAGCCGTCGAGCACCGGCAGGCCGGCGGCGCCGAGCAGCGCCGCGGCGGCCGGCGACGGGGCGCACGACTTGAGCAGCTCGGCCGAGACGTCGGGCACCACCGACAGGTCGGCGTACATCGCGTTGCCGTCGCGGTCGGCGGCGATGGTGTTGATCCACGGCATGCCCTGGTTGCCCATCGCGGTGCGCAGTTCGGCCACGTTGCGCGCCAGCGCCATCTGCATCCAGCTCTGGGCCGAGCGGGTGTTGAGCGTGTTGACGTCGCGGATCGCGTAGGCCTTGGTGGCGGTCCAGTCGAGCCCGGCCCGCGGCATCGAGATGACCGGGCCCCATTCGGTGCTGTAGAAGGTCTTCTGCGCCGGCGCGCCGCCCGGCGCGGCCGCCGCGGGAAGGACGATCGTCCTGGCGCTCATCTTCCGGCGCTGGCCGTCGACGAGGTAGACCGTCGGGTCGGCCGGATCGAGCTTCAGCTCGTACAGCGTGAAGCGCTTGCCGGTCGACACCGTGTGGGTCCAGGCCACGTCCTTGTTGAAGCCGATCGACACCACCGGGCTCAGGCCGCCGGTGGCGCCCATGACGTCGAGCTTGCCGGGGATCGTCAGGTGCAGCTCCCAGAAGCGGTTGGTGCCGGTCCACGGGAAGTGCGGATTGCCGAGCACCAGCCCGCGGCCGTCCGGCGTGGCGTTGCGGCCGAAGGCCCAGCCGTTGGAGCCGAACTCGCCGCCTTCGGGATTGGCATTGAAGCTGTGGCGCGCGATTTCGGCCACCGCCTGCGGCAGGTCGACCGCAGCGGCCGAGGTCTTGGTGCCGGCGGCCGGCGGCTCGGCGGCGAGCACGGCGGCCGCCAGGGCGCCGATGCCGCCCTGGATCATCGACATCTCGGTGGTGCGCGCCAGGTCGGCCTGCGTCATCGGCCGCACCCAGGGCTTGCCGCGGCACGCTTCGGGCAGGCCGTTCGGGCCCACGTCCTGCAGATAGCGGTTGTAGCCGGCCACATAGCCGCGCAGCGAGTCGCGCACGTCGGGCTTGAGGTCGGCGGCGGCCCGCGCGAGGGCGGCGTCGTCCATGTGCGCGCGCACGAAGAGGTCGATCTGGGCGTTCTTGGCCCGGCCCAGGCCGAGCTCGCCCATGCCGTCGGCGCCGAGGAACTGCGAGCGCTCGCCGCGCACCGTCAGCAGATGCTCGGCGGTCTGGCAGACGTTGTCCTGCGCATGGGCGTAGCCGACGCCGTAGGCGATGCCTTCGTAGTCGGGCGCCGTGATGTGGGCGATGCCGAAGGTGGTGCGTTCGATCGTCACGCTGCGGGTGCCGGGGGCCGGGGTGCTGGCGCAGCCGGCCAGCAGCGCGGCCAGTGCGAGGGCCACCGCGCCCGGGGCGGGCAGCGGACTCTTCCTGTGATTCATGTTCGAGGCTCGGGAGTGGAAACGAGCCGTCGATTACAGGGTGCGGGCCCGGCCCTGCGAAGCGTGCTAACCCGCGGTCGCTGTCGCCAAGGCGTCGTGCGCCTCGGCGATGCGGGCGAACCGGCCGAGCAGCCCGGCCGCGAGCGCGGTGGGGGCCACCCGGTCGCGCAGCGCGGCCGGATCGAGGCCCTGGCCGCGCAGGTCGTCGCCCAGGTGGTCGACATAGCCGCGCATGATCTCGGCGTCGAATTCGGGGTGGAACTGCAGGCCCCAGGCCTGGTCGCCGATCCGGAAGGCCTGCGTCGGCTCGAAGGCATTGCCCGCGAGGCGGACCGCGCCTTCGGGCAGTTGCAGCGCGCTCTGCCGATGCACCACATGGGCCTCGAAGCGCGCGGGCAGGCCAGCCATGAGGGCATCGTCGGCGGCCTCGGGCCGGAGTTCGACCTCGACGGTGCCGATCTCCATGCCGCCCGGGTGGTCGCCGGCCTCGCCGCCGAGCGCATCGGCCAGCAGTTGATGGCCGAAACAGATGCCGAGCACCGGCGTGCCGTGAGCGACCAGTTGAGCGAGCCAGCGGCCGGTGGCTTCGCTCCAGGGCGCGCGGTGGGAGACCATGGCATGCGAGCCGGAGACGATGGCGCCCGAAATCTGGTCGGGCGAGGGCAGCGCGTCGCCGCGGCGCGGGTCGAGCACCACGACCGGCAGCCGCGTGTTGCCGAGGCCGTCGGCCATCCAGTGCTCGAAGTCGCCGCGCCGGTCACGCAAGGCGTCGAAGGTTTCACCGACCTTGATGATCGCGAGCGGGCGGGGAGAGCTGTTTTCCATGGCCGGGATGATGCCGCAATCCGGATCGCCCCGAGGGCGTGGGGTCGACCGGCTCAAGGCCCGGCGAGGGCCATGATCGCGTCCGGCACCTGCCGCGCGACTGCGTCCACCAGCGCCTGCCGTTGCGGCGCCTCGCGCCAGCGCAGGCGGCTGCCGGTCTCCCATTCCGGGTGGCTGCGCGCCGGCTGTGCCGCGCGCACCAGGTCGGCCAGCGCGCGCCGGGCCGCCGCCGCCGGCTCGCCGGGGCTGCTTGCGATGCGGTCGACCGCGGCGTGGCCGCGCGACTCGAGCGCGCGCAGAAGTTCGAGTTGCCAGGCCGCCAGCACCAACAGCACCCGGTCCTCCACCGTCAGCTCATGGACGTCGCGCAGCTTGTTGACCAGCTTGCGGCCCAGCGGTCCCAGTCCCTGCGAGACCGCGCCGCCAATGGCGCCGCCCAGCGCCGCGCCGGCGCCGAGCGACAGGCCGGCGAGCGCGAGGTCGGCCACCACGCCGACGGCGGCGCCCACGGCCACCCCCTTGCCGAGCAGGATGCCGGCGTCTTTGAGCGCCTCGGGATTGAAAAAATCCATGGCCCAGCGGCCTTCGAGCAAGGGCAGGGCGGCTTCGTCGGCGTCGCCTTCGCGAAAGCCATGGAGCGCCAGCAGGTCGTCGGCGCAGCGCTGCGCCTTGTCGAACACGGACTTCTGCAGTTCGGCGACGAGGCGCTGGCGGGTCGGCGGGTCGGCGAAGTCGTCGGCCGACGCCGTCCGCCGCATCGATGCGGCATCGACCAGCAGATCGGCGATGCGCGTCCCGGCCGCCCGGCGGCGCTGGGCGGCTTCCGCCTCGAGGCATTCGGCCACCCGGTCGAGCGCTGCGCGCCGGTCGCGCAGCAGGGTCGCGAGGTCGCGGTAGAGCTCGCGCTCGGCGCCGACGAAGGGCGCCGCCGCGTCGAAGCGCACCACCACGTGCAGCCCGTAGGCCGACAGCAGCTCTTTCCAGGCCACTTCACGGCTGGCCGCATCGCGCACGAAGTTCAGCACCGGCAGCACCGGCCGCGCACAGGCAGCGAGCAATTCGATCTCGGCGCGGAACTTGGGCAGCACCGGTTCGCGGGCGTCGATCACCAGGAAGGCGGCGTCGACCTCGAGCAGGGCGCGCAGCACCTTCGCCTCCTGCTCGAACACGCCATGCGCCTCCGGGCCCTGCAGGAACTGGCGGATCCGCTCGGGCGGCGTGGCCGCCTTGTCGAGGCCGTCGATGTGCTCGCGCAGCGCCACGCCGTCCTCCAGCCCGGGCGTGTCGAGGAAGCGGACGGCCGCGGCGCCTTCGACCCGCAGGTCGACCGCCTCGACGTGGCGCGTGGTGCCGGGGCGCTCGGACACCTCGCCGAAATTCGCGCGCCGTGTCAGCGTGCGCAGCAGCGAGGTCTTGCCGGCATTGGCATGGCCGACCACGGCGATGCGGATCGGCTCCGTCATGCCCAGCCGTGCATCACGGCCTCCGGGGCTTCGGCGGCGCCGAGCGCGTCGAGGCCGGCATCCGCCAGCCAGGCCTGCCAGCGCGCGCGGGCCGCGCTGTCGTCCGGCGCGCCGAGCAGCCACAGCCGGCATTCGCCGCACAGGACCATCACCTCGCGCAGGAAGCGCTCGGTGCCGCGGTCCGGGCTGGCGGCGGCCCGGCAGCCGATCACGGCGCGGCGCGGGCGGATGTGCGCCAGCATGTCGAGCAACTCGCGCCGCTGCGCCGCGCTGCCGTCGATGCGCAGTATGCGGGCGGCGGTGTCGAGCGAGACCGGAGGCCAATCCTGCTCCGGCGGCAGCTCGAATCCGATTGCGACCAGCGTGTCGGCGGTGTCGCCGGCCGACAGGTGCGCGGGCCTGCCGTGGCCGACCCGGCCCGGGTCGGCATCGACGATCTGCCGTGGGGCGAGGGCGTCGAAGCGCGCCAGCAGCCGCTGGAAATAGGGTTCGGACAGATCCGGCTGCAGCGCCTGCCTGCGCAGGGCGCAGACCGCGGCGCTCAGCAGCGCCAGCGCCAGGCGCGGCAGCAGCCCGTAGACCACGATGCAGCCGGTGAGCCACAAGGCCCAGGCACGCTGGCCCGACGCCGCCGCGAGCGGCGACAGCACGGCTTGTGCATCAGGCACCGGAAAGCCCAGCCAGGCCGGTGCGCGCCCGACCCACTGGACGCTGCGCACGAAGAAGTCGGGTTCGAGGATGGTCGTTTCCCAGCTCAGCGTGTAGTTGCGGAAGGCCAGCGCGAACAGCAGCGCCGCCAGCACCACGGCGAACGAGAGCGTCCAGATCGCATGGCTCGCCAGCCCCAGTGCCCATGGCAGCAGCCGGGCGCGCGTCAGCAGCCGGGTGGTCGCCCGCAGGAGCACCGGCGCCTGGCCGCTCCGGCCACCGGCCACGCGGGCCGTGAGGCTCAGCCAGAGCCATCCGAATGAGGCCTGGAAAGCGCCGAGCGGCAGCACCAGCCCGGCCAGCCACAGCAGCAGGGTGACCAGGTGCAGGCCCAGCAGGCTTGTCAGCGCCACCACGACGTTGATCTGCCGCTGGCCGCTCCCGAGCACGTTGCCCGCGAGCGTCAGCCCGGCGACAACGATCAGTGCCACCAGCGCCAGCAGCACCCACGGCGCCCAGGCGCGTGCGCGCGCCAGCTCGGCCTGCAGCCCGATGCGCTGCCCCAGCAGCCGCGCGCGTTCGGCGATGCGGGCCGCCGCGTCGCCATGAAGCGCCATCGCCTGCCGCACCGCCTGTGCATCCTCGAGCGGCCCCGTTTCCTCGATCAGCTTGACGGCCTCGGTGACGGCGGCGTCCTGGAACGAAGAGGGGGGCGCAACGGAATTCAACGGCTTCCTTCACAACGGGGAGCGGTGCCGGCGCACCGGGGTGGAGCGCGAAATTATGCCCGTCGATGCCGCGCCGCCGGCCCACGAAAAACGGGGCCGCGAGCGACCCCGTGAATCCCCGTTGGAGGGCGGATGAAAGAGGAAACCAGCCGGGTCAGCGCAGGCCGAAGAACGAGAGCACTGCAACCACGACCACGACCAGACCGACGATGTAGATGATGGAATTCACGGTGGAAACTCCTCTTTGTTGAAGACGTTTCCACTCTGCGCGCGCCGCCGCGCCCTGTGTGTAGTCGGCGATCATCGCCCCCTGTAGGACTCGCGAGTCAGACCGTCGAGGTCTCGGCGATCGTGCCGCTCTCCTGGTCGTCGTCCTCGTCGTCGCCGTCGCCGAGGAAGCCGCCGCTCTGGTGCGCCCACAGCCGGGCATAGAGGCCGCCGCGGGCCAAAAGCGTCTTGTGGTCGCCTTCCTCGACCACCCGGCCCTGGTCGAGGACGATGAGCCGGTCCATCGCCGCGATGGTCGACAGCCGGTGCGCGATCGCGATCACGGTCTTGCCTTCCATCAGCCGGTAGAGGCTGGCCTGGATCGCGGCCTCGACCTCGGAGTCGAGTGCGCTGGTGGCCTCGTCCAGCAGCAGGATCGGCGCGTCCTTGAGCATCACGCGGGCGATCGCGATGCGCTGGCGCTGGCCGCCCGACAGCTTCACGCCGCGCTCGCCCACGTGGGCCTGGTAGCCGTGCCGGCCGCTGGCGTCGCCCAGCGTCTGGATGAAATCGTGCGCCTCGGCGCGTTCGGCGGCGGCGCGGATCGCGATCTCGCCGGCGTCGGGCCGGCCATAGGCGATGTTGTCGGCCACCGAGCGGTGCATCAGCGAGGTGTCCTGCGTCACCATGCCGATATGGGCGCGCAGGCTGTCCTGCGTGACGTGGGCGATGTCCTGGCCGTCGACCAGGATGCGGCCGCTTTCCAGGTCATGGAAGCGCAGCAGCAGGTTGACCAGCGTCGACTTGCCGGCGCCGGAGCGGCCGACCAGGCCGATCTTCTCGCCCGGTGCGACCGTCAGCGTCATGTCGTCGATGACCCGGCGGCCCGCATCCGCGTAGCGGAAGCTGGCATGTTCGAAGCGCACCTCGCCGCGCGGCACTTCGAGCGTCTTCGCGTCGGCGGCGTCGAGCACCGTGCGCGGGCGCGACAGCGTGTTCATGCCGTCCTGCACCGTGCCGATGTTCTCGAACAGGCTGGTCATCTCCCACATGATCCAGTGGGACATGCCCTGCAGGCGCAGCGCCATCGCGGTGGCCGCCGCCACCGCGCCGACGCCGACCGCGCCCTGCGACCAGAGCCACAGCGCGGTGCCGGCCATGCCGGCGGTCAGGCCCATGCTGAGCGTGTGGTTGACGATCTCGAAGGCACTCACCAGCCGCATCTGGGCATAGCCGGTGCCCATGAACTCCTTCATGGCCGAGCGCGCGAAGCCGGCCTCGCGCTGGGTGTGCGAGAACAGCTTGACGGTGGCGATGTTGGTGTAGGCGTCGGTGACGCGGCCGGTCATCGAGGCCCGCGCATCGGCCTGGGCCTTGCCGACCTTGCCCAGGCGCGGCACGAAGAACACCAGCGAGCCGATGTAGCACGCGAGCCAGACCAGGAAGGGCAGCATCAGCTGGCGGTCGAGCACCGCCGCCAGCACGATCATCGTCGCCACGTAGACCACCATGGCGACCAGCACGTCGGCCAGCACGAAGATGGTTTCGCGCACCGCCAGCGCGGTCTGCATGACCTTGGCCGTGATGCGGCCGGCGAACTCGTCCTGGTAGAAGGCCATGCTCTGGCCGAGCATCAGCCGGTGGAAGTTCCAGCGCAGCCTCATCGGCAGGTTCACCGCCAGTGTCTGGTGCTTGACGATGGTCTGCAGCGCCACCACGCCGATGCTCGCGGCCAGCGCGAAGGCCAGCCACATCAGCGTGGTGCCGCGTTCTTCCCACAGGCGCGCCGGAGCCTGGCCGCCGAGCCAGTCGACGATGCGCCCGAGCATCGCGAACAGCAGCGCCTCGAAGGCCGACATCGCGGCCGTCAGCAGCGCCATCGCGGCGATCTTGCCGCGCAGGCCCTGGGTGCAGGCCCACAGGAAGGCGAGGAGGCCGCGCGGCGGCAATTCGGGTTCGGCGGCGGGGTAGGCGGGAAGCAGTTTTTCGAAGAAGCGGAACAAGGCGGACGGTCTCCAGTGAGGAGGTGACTGTACCGGCCTCTTTCTGCACATGCAGCGATCGGGGATTGGTGCCGACTCGCGCGCAGTGACGCGATCAGAACCGGTGCATGACGCCCGTGCCGATGCGCGTGGCATCGAGCGAGACGCTGCCGTCGACGCGCAAGGTCTTGCGCTTGCGGAACCCGATGTAGAGGCGCGTACGGCGCGACAGGTCGTAGGTGCCCAGCAGGCTCAGGCCGCGTGCATCGATGACCCGCCTGCCGGCGTCGTCCCTGGTGATCGAACTGGCATAGCCGATGGCGGCGGTCGCGGCGCCGAACGGTGCATCGAAGCCGATCTCCCATTCGTTCGACTTGAGGTGGCCGAGGACGCGTTCGTCGGTCTGTCGCTGCATCGCGCCGACCATCCTGACAGGACCGAAGTCGTAGTGGCCGGCGACGATGTGGAAGTTGTTCTTTCCGGTCGAGAAGCGTTCGGTCTGGTAGCCATAGCCGATCCGCAGCGGACCGGCGGCGTACTGCATGTGCCCTGTCCACAAGCGCGGGTTGAGCGTGGCCGTCGAGGCCCCTTCGTCGGCGCTGTAGCTGATCGAGCCGCTGAAGGGGCCCAGGCTCGGCGTGGCGTAGTAGACGGTGTTGTTGCCCCGCGCCAGGTAGTCGCTGCCGATCACCGCCGGAAGGCCGTGGGCGGCGGTGGTGCTGGCGCTCCAGACCTGGCCGGTGGAGGCAAAGCCCGAGGAGTCATAGAGGTGGTTGGTGGAGCCGCGCAGCGCGTCGAAAGCGGTGAGCATGCGGCCCAGGCGCACTTCGCCCGCAGGGCCGACGAGGCCGACGTAGGCGGCGCGGTTGAATCCCTGGTCCAGATTCGACACCTTGCTGATGGTGCCGGTATCGGGCGCGATGCCCTGCTCGAGAACGAAGCGCGCCTGAAGGCCGCCGCCCAGGTCTTCCATGCCCCTCAGGCCCCATCGGCTGACCGATGCGCCGCCATTCTCCAGAACCGACTGCCGGGTTGTGGGGCCGTCGCTGCTCTTTTGAGTGATTTGGCCGATCCAGAGATCGGTGATGCCCCACAGCGTCAGGCTGGATTGCGCGGATGCCGCAGACGCGAAGACGCCTGCGCAGCACAGCGCGGCGAGCGCGGACGATTTCATTTTTGAAAACCTCTCCCTTGCCTATCAAACATTCATAAGACGTCAGTCGTCAGATGTGCTGATTGATAGT
>Ga0182007_10001456_pt1 | contig 12705 bp, 9 predicted proteins | sample Sormic07211113_1_FD_123023 | JGI IMG/M metagenome (GOLD analysis project Ga0182007, IMG submission 123023) | Rhizosphere microbial communities from Sorghum bicolor, Mead, Nebraska, USA - 072115-113_1 MetaG | ecosystem: Host-associated > Plants > Roots > Rhizosphere | place: USA: Nebraska... | reverse complement strand
GGCGCGGGCGCCGGCGTGGGCGACGGGTCGAGGGCGGTCATGCGCCGGGTGCCTCCGGGGAGTCGTCCTGGTCGTCCGGGCCGGTCTCCGCGGGCTGGGGCGCGGGCACCGGCGCCTGGGCGGCGCCGGGCTCGGGGGCGGTCGGCTGGGCGGTCGCCTGGCCGGGCAGGGTCGGGGTGCTGCCGTAGCCGGGCGGGGGCTGCCAGGACGTGGCGGGCTGCGGCGGTGCGGCGGGGGGCGGTGTGGGGAGACCCGGGTACGGGGTGGAGAACGGCGACGGCTGCCCCACGGGGGTGTACGGCGGCGAGGGCTGCCAGGCCGACTGGGCGGGGGGCGCGGGCGGCGGGGCGTAGGGGTTGGCTTGGGGAGTGCCGTAAGGGTTCGGGAAGCCGGGAACCGCCGGTGGCTGATACCCCGGCGGACCTTGCACCGGCCCCCGTGGTCCCTGCGGCCCCGGTGCCCCGAAGTCCTGCTCCACGGGCGTCGGCGGTTCCGTGCCCGGCGGGCCGGGGTGGCCGAGGTCGCCGTACTCCGGCCCGGGGCCCTGCGGCGGCAGCAGCGGCGGGTTCTGCGGGACCCCGGGGAGCCGTTGGTTGAGGATGTCGCTGACCGTGCGCAGGGCGAGCTGCTTCGGGCCCTCCAACTCGTAGTTCTCGGCCTGGTCGCCGCTGAGCAGCTGGCCCACCAGGTCCATCTGGGCCTTGATCATGCGGAGTTGGTCCTCGCGCATGCTGTTCATGACCAGCTGGGAGTCCTCGGGGTGCTGGGCGAGGTGCAGGGCCCAGGCGTGCACACCGCCCTGCTGCAGGTGGTACTGATAGAAGTTGATCTTCTCTTCCTCGATGCGCTGCAGCTCCAGCATCTGCTGCCCCTGCTGCAGGGCCAGTTGGTGCTGCTGCCCGCTCATCAGCAGGGCCTGCTCGTGCTGCCACCTCTGCTGCTGGAGGATCAGCTCCTGCTGCTGACGGCCGTAGGCCGTGGCCCGCTCCAGCTGGAGCTGGTCCTGCTGTCTGCCCCGGCGGTCCACCTCGACATCGATCCGCATGCCCTGCTCGGCCGCGTGGATCTGCTCCGTGGCGGAGTGGTCGAGGGCCTGGAGCCGGCGCTGGTGGTCGATGTTCTCCTGGTCGCGCCGTACCCGCAGCGTCCAGGTCACCTGCAGTCCCGCGCCCGCCCCGAGCGGCCCCAGCACGGTGATCGCCTGCAGCAGCTCGCGCTCGGCGGCCGCGCTGTCGGCGATCGCGAACCGCCGGCTCACCGGCCGGGCCGCCTGCTGCAGTTCGCCCAGCGCCAGCGCCGGCACGTCCCGGTGCCCGCTCGCCACGAACCGGGCCGGATCGAGGACCTGCCAGGACAGGTCCACCGCGGCGGTGAACTCGAACGCGTCGTTGTCGCTGGGCAGGGTGAGCTCGGTCGAGAACGGGTGCACCCCCATGTCCACCTCGTACACGGCCGTGTACCGGTTCGCCACGATCTCGGCGCGGGTGGGCCGGCGGGGCGGCAGATACGGCTCGTAGCCGCCCTTCGGGGTGGCGAAGACCAGGGCGTGGTCGATGCGGACGAACGACTTGAGGTTGAGGTCGAAGCGGCCGAGCTGGCGCACGGTCAGTACCGGGTCGACCAGTTCGGAGTGCCGGTCCGCCTGTTGCTGCCAGTCGGGCGGGCGGTTGAAAGCGGGCATGGTGCGTGTCTCCTCGGGGAAATACGGGTCAGTTGCGGGCCGGGAGGACCGTCAGGAGCCGGGCCGCCACGTCGGGCGGGGGATCGCCGTCCTCGCCGGGCATGGTCCGCAGCAGATGGCTCAGCCGGTCGTGCTCGGCGAGGGTGGTGACGAGCCGGGGCAGCAGGGCGGCCAGCGCCCATTCGGTGGCCGTGGCCCGGTCGGCGATCAGCACCCACTCGCGCAGCACGTCCAGGGCCGGGCGGGTGAAGCGGGGATCGGACAGGGCCGCCCGCCACAGCTCCGGAATGCCGTGCGCGCCCTCGCCGCCCTCGTGGGCGGTGCGGGCGTACCAGTCGAGGACCAGCGGGATGCCGTACCGCTCGTCGTCCTGGGTGCGGCCGCAGGCGTTCACGAAACCGCCGAGCGCCAGGTCGTGCACGGCGCGGTCGTCGTCGAGATGCTCGCGCAGCTCGGCCAGGACGGGGTCGCTGGCCGCGGAGAGCAGCAACAGTTCGACGGCCTCGGCGAGTTCGCGGGCCATCGGGCCGTCGAGCTCGTCGGGCTCGTCCTCGTACAGCCTGCGGACGGCCTTGCGCAGCGCCGCCAGTGCCTGCTCGGGACGCTCCGGGCCGATCAGCCCGTACGCCCGTACGGCCACCCAGCGCAGGCGCGGATCGTCGCCCTCGCACCAGCTGTCGAGGATGCGCGGGACGTGCGGCGTGTCGATGAGGTGGGCCAGGGTGAGGGCGTTGACGGCGACCAGCCGGTGCCGGAACAGCCGGGAGGTGCCCCACGGCTCGATGACCAGCGCCATCGCGGAGGGCAGGTCGGTGCGGGCGAGGACCGCGACGGTGGACGCGGCGCGGGTGCGGACGAGGGGACGGCCGTCGTCGGCGAGCCGGCGCAGCCAGCCGATCAGCGCGGGCCGGGCCGACGGATGACCGGTCCACACCTCGCGCAGCAGCACGAGCGAGGCCCGCTCGTCGCGGAACCTGGCCTTCTGCTGGGGCACCGGCCCCCACGCGGTGTGCTCGTCCTCCTCGAACCTCTCGGCGCGGGCGAGCTGGAGGCGCTTGCCGATGTGCGTGCCGAAGACGGGGACCTCGGGGACCAGGGACCGGTTCCAGGTCTCCTGGAGGAAGCGGTAGAGCAGGTCGCTGACCTCGGCGGTGAGCGCGTACGGACCGCCGTCGAAGGCGGCCAGCGCCACCAGGAACGCCTTGTCCCGCAGATGGACCGAGGTCTCGTCCTCCTCGAACCACTCCTGGACCTGCCGCTCCAGCGACACGAGCGAGAACTGCGCGACCGCGTCCGTGCCGACCTCGCCGGCCGTGTACCGCCCGAGCAGCCGCGCGAAGTCCGCGACCTCGCGCGGCTGGTGACCGCGGTCCAGGAACTCGGTCACCTCCGGGAGCTGGAGCAGCTTGGCGGTGGTCTCGGCGTCGGTGCCGGTGCGCAGATGGGCGGTGAGGACGTCGACGGCGGAGGGCGGCCGCCAGGACGCGGCGAACGGCACGTCCTCCAGTACGGCGGTGGAGTCCACGGTGACGATCAGATACCCGTGCTCACCGAGCTTGTCGCGGGCGGCGAGCAGGTGCGGTTCGCGCAGCGGGCGGTCGCGACGGGTGACCAGGTCGCACAGGACGTGTCCGCGTGCGGGGCCCTGCTCGGCGTCGGCGTCCGGGGCGACCCGGTCGGCGAGCGCGCTCGGCGCGGTGTCGCGGTCCAGGGTGCGGACGGAGGAGACGCCGAGCCGGTGCAGCAGCATCAGCGCGGCCGTGCGGCGGCCGGTGAAACGGGCCCCGGTCAGGATCAGCACATGGTCGCGGCGCAGCCGTTCCAGCAGGTCGGCCATGACGTCCCCGTCCGCGACGAAGGACTCGGCCAGGAGTTCCAGAGTGCTCGCCGGGATCTCGCCGGAGGCGGAGCCGGGTGCCGAGAACCCGGGCATGGAGAACCCGGGCATCGAGAACTGGTACACCGTCTTGGTGCCCATGATCACGTCGCCGCTGACCTGGTTGCCGGTGACGTTGTTCTGGTCGCCGCGCACCCGGCCGCCGCCGAAGCGGGCCTGGGCGCCGATGCTCATGCTGCGAGGGGTGTGCCCCAGCAGGTCCTGCCGGGCCGACCAGGCGTTCTGCGGCTGGTCGCGCTCCTGGGACTCGCCGTCGGTGTCCTCTCTTCGGGCTTCGTCCTTCGGCTCGGGTTCCGCCTTGCCCTGGTCCGACGAGGAGTCGGGTGCCTTCGCCGCCGCTCCCGCCTTCGCGGGTCCGCCGGCCCCCGGGGCTCCTCCCGCGGCGCCGGGTCCGCCCGCGCCGCCCCCGGCGGGCTGCTGACCGGGTGTGCTCACGCGCCCTCACCCCGCCCGCCCCGGCCGCCGCCGATGGTGAAGTCGCCGCCGATCTGGTTGCCGGTGACGTTGTTCTGGTCGCCGCTCACCGTGCCGCCGCCGATGCTGCCGCCGCCGATGGTGAGGGCGCCCTGGAAGACGGGGCCCGGCGCCGGGGCTCCCCGGTCCGACGCCGGGCCGCCCTGTTCGGGGACCCTCGGCGCCGGGCGGTCCCCCGAACCGCCCGGCGCCTCCCCCTTCCCCGTTCCACCGTGGTCCGTGGCCGCCACGCCGGCCGGCACGGAACCGTGCAGCCAGGCGTTGAGCGGGCCGTTCTTGCTGTCCACCGTCATCGCGTGGAACTCCGTCTCCGGGACACCGAGATGGCCGTGCCTTACGACGCCCTGGTAGACGGAGTCGGAGACGCACAGCGCGAAGTCGTCGGCGCGCTCGCGCAGGGCGGCGCGCAGGATCTGCCCGTCCAGCAGCCGGCAGGCGTGGTTGAGGTCGGAGCCGACCCAGCCGTCGCGTTCGTCCACGGCGACCCAGCCGGCGGCGACGACGCCGCGCAGCCGGATCTGGGCGGAGCTGGACGCCCTCCGGTTGAGCGCGCGCAGCTCCGCCGGCACGTCCGTGAGCAGGGCCCGCAGCAGCGCGGTGATCGGGACGCCCGCGTCGATGAGCTCCATGACCGAGTCCCCGCGGTCGGCGCGCAGCCGCCTCGTCTCGTCGATGCCCGCGCTCTCCAGGACGCGGTCGGTGACGTCGTAGAGCATGCGGCGCAGATACGCCTGCTCCACGTCGTCCCGGTCGCTGAACCTCTCGATGTCCAGCAGCAGGATCGTACGGTTCACGGGATCGGTCATGATCGCCTCTCCGAGGGGGGTGTCTGGTGCAGGGCAGCAGCGTGGCGTTCGGGTGACCGGTGTGGTGAGGGCGGATGACGCACTCGATGTGTGACCGTGTTTACAGAGGGGCGACGGGAAGGGCGCGGTCACTCCTCGCGCGGACGCTGGGGCGAGGGAATGCCGGAGGCCGGCCCCGCCGCCGCGATCCGCCGCAGCACGTCCGGCCGCCGGATCAGCAGGGTGCGGCGGCCCGTCACCACCGCCTCCTTGTCGCGCAGCTCCCGCAGCAGCCGCTGGACCATCTCCCGGGAGGCGCCCACCGAGCCCGCCAGCTCCTGCTTGCTCAGGGGGACGGCGAGTTCGATGCCCTCCGCGGTACGGCGGCCGTGGGTGCGGGCCAGGTCCAGCAGGAGAATCGCGAAACGTTCCCGCACACTCAACGACGCGAACTCCAGTCGGCGCCGGTCGGCGGCGCGGGTGCGGTCCGCGGTCAGGCCGAGGAGGGCGAAGGAGACGGCGGGGGAGCGGCCGAGGAAGTCCTTGAAGCGCTCGTGCTCCACGGCCACCGCGCGCACCGGCTCCAGCGCGGTCACGGTCGCCGACCGCGGCCGCCCGGTCAGCGCCGCCGACTCGCCGACGATGTCGCCGGGGCCGCGCAGCGCGAGCAGCGCCTCGTAGCCGTTGGCCGCGGCGGCGGTCACCTTGGTCCAGCCCTCCACCAGGAACAGCACGTGGGAGGAGGGTTCGTTCTGGTGGATCAGCACCATGCGGGGCGTGAAGTCCAGCCGACGGCCCAGCGCCAGCAGGGCGGAGCGGTCCTCGCCCTCCAGCCGGGCCAGGAACGGCACCCGGTCGTCCAGGCCGCCGTCGTCCGGTGAGTGCACCGCCGTCCTCATCATGACCGTCCCCCGACTTCCCCTCGTGAACCCGCTCACAGCGGGTGGATCAACGTACTGAAAGGGCAAGGGCGCCGGATCGGAAAGAGCGCAAATCGGCCAACGGCGCGACATGGTCGTGTAGGGGCGGGAGGAGGCCGAGGTCGGGGCTCTGCGGGGGGGCGTCAGGGTTTTATCCGGGAAGGCGCTCTGTGCCGCAAATGCCCTCCTGGCGCATGATGGAGGTACTCGGGGGTTCGGGGAGGTACTTGTGTCCAATCCGTCGTGGCAGCCGTGGCAGCCCTGGCAGAAGGCATCACCGCAGCACGGGCCCGGGGGCGGTCCCGGGGTGCCGTACTCCGGGCCGGTCGCGGTCCCGTCGGCGCACCACGGCTTCGGGCAGCCCTGGCAGCACCCCTCCGCGGCTCCCTCCGCCGCTCCCTCCATGCTCGCCTCCCACGCCGACCGCGAGCGTGCCGTCGATGTGCTCAGGGCGGGGTACGGGGAGGGCCGGCTGGAGCACGGGGAGTTCGAGAATCGGGTGGCGCGGGCCTATGCCGCGCGGACCGTGGGGGAGCTGTCCCTGCTGGTCGCCGACCTGCCCCAGGGCCCGGTGCCGGTGAACCACGGCGCGCCGCCGCCCGTGCCCGCCACGTTTCTGCCCGTCGCGCCGCCGACCAACGGGAAGGCGGTCGGGGCCATGGTGTGCGGGGCGCTCACCTTCGTGACCGCGGGGCTGACCGGGGTTCCGGCGGTCATCCTCGGCCACACCGCCCGCACCGAGATGCGGCACAGTGGTGAGCGCGGTGAGGGACTGGCCATGACCGGGCTGGTGCTGGGGTGGCTCTGGGTCTCCGGATGGGTGCTGGTCATCACCATTCTCGTCGCCGCGGTGATCGCCTCCGCGTGATCCACGGGGGTGGCGGCGCGGTCCGGCGGACAGCATCCGAGCGTGACCGGAACGTGAAATCGAAGATCACGTACGGCGTAGGACCTTGACATGTTCCGTATACCGATGCGGGCCGGGCCCATTTGTTTTGACCGTAGCGTTTGAGGTAGGTACGCTCAGACCTTGTGCCTGGGGTGTGCCCTGGCTCTCGTGCGTGCCATCAACCGCATGGCGAGCCGTCACTGGCCACCGTGATCTGTGCTCTTTTCGCCTCGCGGCGGGAGTCCGCCGGATTCGACACACCCGACCGCGTGGGTCGGCGAAGTTCCAGGTTAGCTGTACCCATCGGCACACAGAAACCGGAGAAGTAGTGCCTACGATCCAGCAGCTGGTCCGCAAGGGCCGGCAGGACAAGGTCGAGAAGAACAAGACGCCCGCACTCGAGGGTTCCCCTCAGCGTCGCGGCGTCTGCACGCGTGTGTTCACGACCACCCCGAAGAAGCCGAACTCGGCCCTGCGTAAGGTCGCGCGTGTGCGTCTGACCAGCGGGATCGAGGTCACCGCTTACATTCCGGGTGAGGGACACAACCTGCAGGAGCACTCCATCGTGCTCGTGCGCGGCGGCCGTGTGAAGGACCTGCCCGGTGTTCGCTACAAGATCATCCGCGGTTCGCTCGACACCCAGGGTGTCAAGAACCGCAAGCAGGCCCGCAGCCGCTACGGCGCCAAGAAGGAGAAGTAAGAATGCCTCGTAAGGGCCCCGCCCCGAAGCGCCCGGTCATCATCGACCCGGTCTACGGTTCTCCTCTTGTCACCTCCCTGATCAACAAGGTGCTGCTGAACGGCAAGCGCTCCACCGCCGAGCGCATCGTGTACGGCGCCATGGAGGGCCTGCGCGAGAAGACCAGCAACGACCCGGTCATCACCCTGAAGCGCGCGCTGGAGAACATCAAGCCCACGCTTGAGGTCAAGTCCCGCCGTGTCGGTGGCGCCACCTACCAGGTGCCGGTCGAGGTCAAGCCCGGCCGCGCCAACACGCTGGCGCTGCGCTGGCTGGTCGGTTACTCCCGCGCCCGTCGCGAGAAGACCATGACCGAGCGTCTGCTCAACGAGCTTCTCGACGCTTCGAACGGCCTCGGTGCGGCCGTCAAGAAGCGCGAGGACACGCACAAGATGGCCGAGTCCAACAAGGCCTTCGCGCACTACCGCTGGTAGTCGCTACCCACATCGAGACCGAGAGAAGACTGAAGCCTTATGGCTACCACTTCACTTGACCTGGCCAAGGTCCGCAACATCGGGATCATGGCCCACATCGACGCGGGCAAGACGACCACCACCGAGCGGATCCTGTTCTACACCGGCGTTTCGTACAAGATCGGTGAGGTCCACGACGGCGCTGCCACCATGGACTGGATGGAGCAGGAGCAGGAGCGTGGCATCACGATCACCTCTGCTGCCACCACCTGTCACTGGCCGCTGGAAGACGTCGACCACACCATCAACATCATCGACACGCCGGGCCACGTCGACTTCACCGTCGAGGTGGAGCGTTCGCTGCGTGTACTCGACGGTGCCGTGACGGTGTTCGACGGCGTCGCCGGCGTTGAGCCCCAGTCCGAGACGGTGTGGCGTCAGGCGGACCGCTACGGCGTTCCGCGTATCTGCTTCGTCAACAAGCTCGACCGCACGGGCGCCGAGTTCCACCGCTGCGTGGACATGATCTCGGACCGCCTGGGCGCTCAGCCGATCGTCATGCAGCTCCCGATCGGTGCCGAGGCCGACTTCAAGGGCGTCGTGGACCTGGTCCGCATGAAGGCGCTCGTCTGGTCCGCCGAGGCCACCAAGGGCGAGATGTACGACGTCGTCGACATCCCGGACACCCACACCGAGGCTGCCGAGGAGTACCGCGGCAAGCTTCTGGAGGCCGTGGCCGAGAACGACGAGGAGATCATGGAGCTGTACCTGGAGGGCGAGGAGCCCTCCGAGGAGCAGCTGTACGCCGCGATCCGTCGTATCACCATCGCGTCCGGCAAGTCCAAGGACGTCACGGTCACCCCGGTGTTCTGCGGTACCGCGTTCAAGAACAAGGGCGTCCAGCCCCTGCTCGACGCGGTCGTGCGCTACCTCCCCTCCCCGCTCGACGTCGAGGCCATCGAGGGCCACGCCGTCAACGACCCGGAGGAGGTCGTCAAGCGCAAGCCGTCCGACGACGAGCCGCTGTCCGCGCTGGCGTTCAAGATCATGAGCGACCCGCACCTCGGCAAGCTCACCTTCGTCCGGGTCTACTCGGGCCGCCTGGAGTCCGGCACGGCCGTGCTGAACTCCGTCAAGGGCAAGAAGGAGCGCATCGGCAAGATCTACCGCATGCACGCGAACAAGCGTGAGGAGATCGACTCGGTGGGCGCCGGCGACATCATCGCCGTCATGGGTCTGAAGCAGACCACGACCGGTGAGACGCTGTGCGACGACAAGGCCCCGGTGATCCTGGAGTCCATGGACTTCCCGGCGCCGGTCATCCAGGTCGCCATCGAGCCCAAGTCGAAGGGCGACCAGGAGAAGCTGGGCGTCGCGATCCAGCGCCTGGCCGAGGAGGACCCGTCCTTCCAGGTCCACTCGGACGAGGAGACCGGCCAGACCATCATCGGTGGTATGGGCGAGCTGCACCTCGAGGTGCTGGTCGACCGTATGCGCCGTGAGTTCAAGGTCGAGGCCAACGTCGGCAAGCCGCAGGTGGCCTACCGTGAGACGATCCGCAAGGCCGTCGAGCGCGTCGACTACACGCACAAGAAGCAGACCGGTGGTACGGGTCAGTTCGCCAAGGTCCAGATCGGCATCGAGCCGATCGAGGGCGGCGACGCCTCGTACGAGTTCATCAACAAGGTGACCGGTGGCCGTATCCCCAAGGAGTACATCCCCTCGGTGGACGCGGGTGCGCAGGAGGCCATGCAGTTCGGCATCCTCGCCGGTTACGAGATGACCGGTGTCCGTGTGATCCTGCACGACGGTGGCTACCACGAGGTCGACTCCTCCGAGCTCGCCTTCAAGATCGCCGGTTCGCAGGCCTTCAAGGAGGCCGCGCGCAAGGCCAGCCCCGTGCTGCTCGAGCCCATGATGGCCGTCGAGGTCACCACGCCCGAGGACTACATGGGCGAGGTCATCGGCGACATCAACTCCCGCCGTGGCCAGATCCAGGCCATGGAGGAGCGGGCCGGTGCCCGCGTCGTGAAGGGCCTCGTGCCCCTCTCGGAGATGTTCGGTTACGTCGGCGACCTGCGCAGCAAGACGTCCGGCCGGGCCAGCTACTCCATGCAGTTCGACTCCTACGCCGAGGTTCCGCGGAACGTCGCCGAGGAGATCATCGCGAAGGCCAAGGGCGAGTAACGCACCTGCGTTTAACGCACCGCGTTCACACGCCGTAGGCTTGACCCGGAGCCTCGCGGGTCGTTCCTCCGCATTCGTGGCGGAATGACCCGGGGCCCGGGATTTGACAGCAAAGATCACCTGGCGCCGATGAAGTAAGGCGTACAGAACCACTCCACAGGAGGACCCCAGTGGCGAAGGCGAAGTTCGAGCGGACTAAGCCGCACGTCAACATCGGCACCATCGGTCACATCGACCACGGTAAGACGACCCTCACGGCCGCCATTACCAAGGTGCTGCACGACGCGTTCCCGGACCTGAACGAGGCCTCGGCGTTCGACCAGATCGACAAGGCTCCCGAAGAGCGCCAGCGCGGTATCACCATCTCCATCGCGCACGTCGAGTACCAGACGGAGACCCGTCACTACGCCCACGTCGACTGCCCCGGTCACGCGGACTACATCAAGAACATGATCACGGGTGCGGCGCAGATGGACGGCGCCATCCTCGTTGTCGCCGCCACCGACGGCCCGATGCCGCAGACCAAGGAGCACGTGCTCCTGGCCCGCCAGGTCGGCGTTCCGTACATCGTCGTCGCCCTGAACAAGGCCGACATGGTGGACGACGAGGAGATCCTGGAGCTCGTCGAGCTCGAGGTCCGTGAGCTGCTCTCCGAGTACGAGTTCCCGGGCGACGACCTGCCGGTCGTCAAGGTTTCCGCTCTGAAGGCCCTTGAGGGCGACAAGGAGTGGGGCCAGACCGTCCTCGACCTGATGAAGGCCGTCGACGAGTCCATCCCGGAGCCCGAGCGTGACGTCGACAAGCCGTTCCTGATGCCGATCGAGGACGTCTTCACGATCACCGGTCGTGGCACCGTCGTCACCGGTCGTATCGAGCGTGGTGTCCTCAAGGTCAACGAGACCGTCGACATCATCGGCATCAAGACCGAGAAGACCACCACCACGGTCACCGGTATCGAGATGTTCCGCAAGCTGCTCGACGAGGGCCAGGCCGGTGAGAACGTCGGTCTGCTGCTCCGTGGCATCAAGCGCGAGGACGTCGAGCGCGGCCAGGTCATCATCAAGCCGGGCTCGGTCACCCCGCACACCGAGTTCGAGGCGCAGGCCTACATCCTGTCCAAGGACGAGGGTGGCCGCCACACGCCGTTCTTCAACAACTACCGTCCGCAGTTCTACTTCCGTACGACGGACGTGACCGGCGTGGTGACCCTCCCCGAGGGCACCGAGATGGTCATGCCGGGTGACAACACCGAGATGAAGGTGGAGCTCATCCAGCCCGTCGCCATGGAAGAGGGCCTGAAGTTCGCCATCCGCGAGGGTGGCCGCACGGTCGGCGCCGGCCAGGTCACCAAGATCACCAAGTGATCTTGGCCCGCGAGGGCTGACCCGGTAGGTCTCTGAAGGGCCCGTACGACTTCGGTCGTACGGGCCCTTCTGCTTGCCTTGTGAACGGCGGGTTCGCCGTCTATGGGTGGATCGGCGCCGGGATCGTCTTTGTGATCAGCGGCTTCGTCATCTGTCCGCCCAAGCGGCTGCGCTCGGGACTCCACTCACGAGCTCGGCATCCAGCCCGAGGCGTACGACCCGAAGTTATGGACGGGGTTCTGTTCTGTCCGTTGTCCACTGATGGCGCGGTTCAGGGCCCTCCCGCGTGAAGGGGTCCTGAACCAGCGTTGGCGTCAGCTCTGGCAACCACATCCCGACGCGGCCTTGGCTTCGGTCACGGTGCGGTTGGGGTCGACGGAGGCCTCGGCTGCCGTACAGCAGGCGTCGACGCCGCAGCAGGTACCACTCGACTCAGCAGCTGGCTAGGCGCTTTGGGTGGTCACCGGCGTTATGGCGCGGACGATCGCGGAGTGCATGCCGTCGGCGACCGGGTGGGTCGAGGTGATCTCGACGTCGGTGAACCCGGCGGCTTCGAGTCCGGCGCGGTACTCGGCGAAGGGGAGAGCGCCGGCGATGCAGCCGACGTGACCCTCTCGGTCACCGCGCTCGCGCAGGGCTTCTCCGAGAACATCAAGCTGGCCCAGCAGCCCGACGGTGATGCCGTGTCGTACCGCATCCCGCTGAACCTGGACGGGCTCAAGCTGTCCCAGGCCGACTCCGGCCACCTGCTGCTGAAGAACAGCGCAGGTGACCTGGTCGCCGAGGCTCCCGCGCCGATGATGTGGGACGCCTCCAAGAACCCGGCGTCCGGCGAGTCCGACCACCAGGAGCAGGTCGCAACCAAGGTCGAGACCGCGGACGACGGTTCGCAGACTCTGGTGCTGACCCCGGACCAGGACTTCCTGGCAACAGCGCAGTACCCGGTGACCGTCGACCCGACCTCCACGCTCGCGGTGACCACCGACACGTGGGTCCAGACCCCGGACTACACCGACTCGCAGGTCTCCTCGACCGAGCTGAAGTCGGGGACGTACGACGGCGGCAGCGACATCGCCCGCTCGTACCTGAAGTTCGACGTATCGAAGTTCGCCGGCAAGCACATCACCGACACCAACCTGGCGCTGTACTCGTACTACTCCTCGACCTGCTCCACCTCGGGCGCGGGCACGCAGGTACGGCGGATCACCTCCACGTGGTCGTCGTCGGACGTCACCTGGGGCACGCAGCCGTCGACCACGACGACCGGCGCGGTCACCAGCACCGCCGCCAAGGGCTACTCCAGCACCGACTGCCCCGCCGGCACGGTCAACTTCGACATCGACGCGATCGTGCAGG
>Ga0182007_10001455_pt1 | contig 12711 bp, 13 predicted proteins | sample Sormic07211113_1_FD_123023 | JGI IMG/M metagenome (GOLD analysis project Ga0182007, IMG submission 123023) | Rhizosphere microbial communities from Sorghum bicolor, Mead, Nebraska, USA - 072115-113_1 MetaG | ecosystem: Host-associated > Plants > Roots > Rhizosphere | place: USA: Nebraska... | reverse complement strand
ATGCTTGTACTGGTAGAGGCCTTCATTGAGAACCGTGCCCTCACACTCGTTGCTCGTACCGAAGTCGAAATACCGGACCCCGGCTGAAAGGGCCTCGGTCGTGGCGTGATTGAACACTGCATCGAGCGCTGAAACCGAATAGGCCGTCTCACTCGCCGCAATGTATTGCGCATGCCATGCCGTGCGCGCTTTGAACACCACGACCCCGGCCTCGACTTGCCCATCGATCTTGGCGCAGAACAACTCGATCCCCCCAGGGAAAAGAGTGATCAACTGCTCCATCTCTTCCACGCTGTGTACGGGGGCCGCGCCGTGCTTGCGCTCCAGATTATCGTTCAGCACCTGCCACAATGCCCGCACCTGCTCGGTCCCCGTCACCACTGACACCGATTTAAGCGCCTTTTTCAGCCCGCGTCGGCGGCGTTCGGAAGGTTTTGCTCGATCGGCCAGATCAATTGTGCACGACAAGTCGCAGCGCGTGCGGCTTGCGCCGAGCCGGAACAAGGCATAAAGATCGTCCTGCGACGGTCGAGATTGGTAGATATGGGGGACTGCCTTATATCGAAGACGGTCGTATCCGCTACTCCGGTAGTGTTCGCACAACCGCTCCAGCGCTTCGATCATCCTGGCACCGCATAGGTAGCCACCGTGGACAATGCCGCCATAGGTGATACCGGGATGGCTGACGACCATGGAACGATCTGCAGGGGACTGCGCCGCAGGGAAAACGCCGACTATGCTGTCGGCGTGCATGAGCACGACCGATGCATCCAGAAACCGGTCGCCATGGTAATCGAGAAAACGGCGCGAGTGCAGGAACGTGGCATTTGCCGCATTCGCGCAAAATGCATTCCACGCTTCACTCAGTGCTGGTTGATAGCGCACGACTTCGATGGTCACTGGATCAGCTCCGCGACGCAGAAGCCCTGCTCACCAAAATTATTGCCGTTATAGAAGCAGTACGTTTTGGCACCAACCGATATTACGGCGGAATACATGATTGCCTCCGCATCCACGCCCTCCGGCGATACATCGAGTCCCATTTCTTCATCTCGACGTACCCATTGAACCCCATCGCTGGACTCGGCATAGCCCAGACGATAGGCGGCAAACGAACAGCGCCTGATCGAATAGAACATCTGATAATCACCGTTGTCGCGTCTGACGATCCACGGGCGGCCGAAACCGTGCTCATCGTCACCGGTGAGCGCCATCGACAACGTACCGCGATCCGACCACGTCACTCCGTCGGCCGACTCCAGGTACCGCAAGTCGTACACAGGCATCAGTTTTCCCCGCAGTTCGGTCCAGTCGTTGCCTGCGACGTACCACATCTTGAACAGGCCACCTTCCTTGACGACAAAACTCCCACCGCGAATCACTCGCTCGCTATCGCTACGATCCAGGATCGGGACCTTGCTGTAGCGCTCAAACGTCTCGCCGCCGTCATGACTGATCGCCAGCCCGGTAAAGATCCGGTATCGCACATTCACGCAGAGCTCGAATCCCGCGTAGTACATATACACAGTTTGCGTATCAACAGGGACAAGACTCAGGACCATCAAACCATTGTCATCAAACGTCCCAGGTTCGCCGATATCGAGCAATGGCGCTGTCGCGACCTTCAACACCCGGGTCGGGTCCGAGCTTGAGACGTCGACATAACCCGGGCGACCGCGTCCCTTGTCGTCCAGGCATGTCAGATAGACACGGATGACATCATCGTTGAGTCGGTAAGGTGTCGGGCCCATCGCATGTGTTCTGGCCCAATCGAGAGATCCATCAGGCGTCCAGACAACGCCCAGTTTATGCCACTTCATGTTCTGGCCTTGAAAAAACGTCGTGCGGATACTTTGGCTGGCTCCGGATGCTCGCTTTTGAAAATACAATCAGGATCCGTGTTCTTGAGAATATTGACCCCAACACCCAGCCAATTATCGACGCCGATGACGACGTTATTGGCAATCGCCGAATTAACGCCAATGAAAGTATTTTTTCCGATCGTGCAAAAACCGGAAATAACAGCGTGAGAGGAGATAAAGCAATTGTCCTCGATCACCGAATGATGGCCGATGTGGTTTCCGCTCCAAAGCACGACGTTATTGCCAATTTTGACGAATGGCTGGATCGTATTATCTTCAAAGATAAAGCAGTGTTCGCCCAGAACTGCATTAGGCCATACAAATGCCCGGCTACTGATATAACTCGCTGGCCGATACCCCTTCGTCTTCGCTTCCTCGTATAACCTCGTCCTCAGCCGATTAAGCTGGGAGTAAACGAGCGCCGCGTAGAACTCGACCTGGTCGGGATCGAAGAAGCGCTCAATCTCCTCAAGCGGTACGACAGGCAGACCAAACAACTCATTACGTTCAAGAAATGCAGAGTTGGCAGAGAAGCCGACGACTTCGTATTCAGAGTCGTGAGTAAAGCATTCATAAGCGACCTCGGCGAAGGCACTGTCGCCCAGAATGACAACCTTTTTCGTCTTTATCATTTCCTGCTCTCAAGGTCTGATGATGAGGATATCTTCGCGCCGGTTCGCCATTGGAAGCGCCTGGTCCTGCGGTAACAGATAGGCATCGAATCCCTGGAGCCGTGCCCGCTGGATGATCGACATCACGACGGCATCGTCAATCTGATCGTGCTCGATCTGGTTGAATTCGACGACAGGCGTCTCATCCGTCTTCATATAGTCTTTATGAAAACTCACACCGGTTTCGCTGGAAAAAAAGCGTTTGCGCTTGGAAATATTGGGTATGTCGCCTATCAACATCTGTCCGCCGGGCGCCAACAAGGAAAGCGAAACATCGAGAAATCGAAAGAAACCAACATCGACAAAGACATAGTGCAGCACGCTATAGCATAGGATCGCGTCGACCTTTCCTGCGTTTCCCGCAACCCAATCAGGGCATTGCGGATACATCGCTGGCACCTTTTCGATGAAGGGGGCGCTCTCAAGCTGATCCAGCATTTCCTGGCTGTCGATCAGCGACAAGGCATGGCCATTCGAGGCGCACAGGTCGATCAACATCTTGGGCAGATCGCTACAGCCCGGACCGATATCGACAACTTGCTGGCCAGCTTTCTTCAGGTTGGTCAGTTTTGCGCAAATATCTTCGAAGATAATTGCTTCATAACCCTGACGATATGAGTCGGGAAACCCGATGCGCTCATATTTAGACAACGACTCATCCTGTGCAAAGCGTCGAAAATCATCGAAGCCAACATGCTCAATTCGGTTAGGTGGCGCCATGTTCAATCCTCTAGAGCAACATATTCCCTTTACGCCGCAACGCTCGGGCCCATCTCTTTAATGTCGAAAGCGACAACTTGTGTCGGATCTCAGAAAAGCTGATCCCTGCCTCCCGCCAATTCAGGGGCGAGTCCATCACTTCCGGGATCGCGGAAGCCCATCATCCCAGAAAAGATGAAACAATCCGAGGCGGCTCACAGAAAAAATGTCATCCGCCCCACCCGGACGGTAGCCGCCTGAGTGTTTTTCAGGTATCAGACGAGTCGATCCAGAAAGTATTCGGCCTCGACGCGAGAGACAAAAATGCCTCGGTCGATTTCGCTTTCGATCATGCTCACCCAAGCACGGCGACGCCCAATAGCCATAAGTGGCATCGGTCCAGGCGAACATGGCGGCTGGCTTTTGAAAGAGATCGGGAGCACAGCATCAGGCATCAAATCGCGGCTTTGAATGTGGGGTTCGTGGAGCGACTACGTCAGTATTGAGTTGTTCATGATAATAGCCTCCCCAAAAAATACCCTGCGTAAGCTTGGCCTTCGCAGGGTGTGGGGTCACATAACTATTTTTTCTGCTCTAGTCTAAACAAGACCCTGTTTGTATCGACCACATTGTTGTTGTCTAAAACAATACGGTAATTTCCATCCTTGGTTAATGGGAAGCTGATGGTGCGAGGTTCTCCGGATCTAATAACCTGCCGTTCTGCAATAACTTCATTTTGGTGGTAAACCGTCACTCCGGCAACTGCGCCGCCCCGCGCAACCACATTTGCAGGCACGCTTGGAGATATAGAGGTAGTCAATGTGAAAGATGTAACCCCCCACTTTTTAAATTTATCGGGGTCTAATTCAAATGAAGTGGGCTGTGTTTCGCCTGGGTGAGCGAAGAGGGTGTCTGGTTTGTCATAGGCGCTCAAAACTCCGTATTTGTCACCGAGTATCGGATTAGTAATTAAATCGATAAAAGGTGTATGGATAGAGGAGCAGCTATTGCTGTCAGGGCACGCATTGAGCGTATGGTCTATATCGGTAACTTGGGAAAGCACATCATTTCTGATGTGAACGCCAAATGGATAATTAATGCCAATCTTTATTGCTTTGTTGAAGGTTTTCACGAGTGTGTAGTTGTCTCCAATTTTGTTTGTGTCGCTTACAATGATCTCGGGAGAGTAAGTTTTTATTAAGTCATTGCTCTCGTAATGGCGATTCAGAAAAGAGCAGTCAAGCGTGTGCCGGTGGGCAAAAAAAGCGGGGCTTCCCCAGCAAGCCATCAGGGTGAAGTTTTTCGGCGTATTTCTGCTTACCCATTTGCCGGTGTTAGTTCGGTCTTTTTCAAGCTCTAAGTAATTCTGAACGCTTTCCGTCGACATCTTGCCAATCACGTACGACTGAGTGGTTATGTAGCTGAGCAACACAACGAGAAGCAGTTTTATGATATAAGTATATTTAGTGCTAATATCCCAAATGGCTTGGGCGCCCAATGATCCCAAAATGAATAAGCTATATAAGGCTGGCATTGCATACCAGTTGTAAGGCTCTAGCGGGAACTTTAAGCTGTAAGCTATTAGATGTGTAGCTGTCAGCCCGGCCAGGAAAATAATAAGAGGTGTAGAGTCTTTGTTGGGCTTCAGCAACTTTGGCAGTGCGAGGATTGCTATCCAGTAATGATTGTTTTCAATAAGTACGTATTTTCCGAACCATTGCCAGGTGATGCCACTCTGTTGGTTTTGGAAGAAGGTTTTCGTTATAAATGAGTTGGGTACGGGGAGTCCGAAGTAAATCCATGCGAATCCGTACCAAGTGATAGCGATAGCTGCTGCCAGTGCTATTGTTTTTACAGGAATAGAGCGTGTCAAAACGCTCCAGGCACATATTAGAAAAAATGCAGCAGGGATTAAGTCAAGTTTTTGTATTGCGAGTAAGCCCGCTGCAACACCTACGTGAACCCAGTTATTGCTCTTCAGAAGTGCCCAGAAGCCGTATGTCAACACAGCAATCGTTAAAGGGGATTCAAGACCGGCAGTCCCGGCAAACCACATAAAGAATCCATCGAAAGAGGTGGCTGCCACAAAAAATATGCCGGCAACGTAGCCAAATCTTTGCACTAATATCCAGCTTGTCAAAGTGAGTGCCAAACACCCCAGCAAGGCGCCGCCACCGACTAAGGCTACGATAGGGGAGGCTCCCAGTTTTATCAGAAGTGCCAGATAAAGCGGGTAAAAGGGGGCCGATGCTCCCCAAATTGGTGCTTCTCCCAGGTTCCAGATCCAGAATTGTCCTTGAGTCATGTTCTCCGCATATCGCAGGAAGAACGATCCATCATCGGCGGTTGCACCTCCCCAACCAGATTTCATGCCGTATACGTAGACTAAAAAGGCTATCACGGCGAAATATATGTGACCTTTAAATCGCGCAAAATTTTCCGCGGGATCAACATTGGTCTGATTTGTTTTACTTCCAAGGGTTAGCATTTGTACCTCGTTGTTATATATGCTGTTTCGGCATTGCTAAAATTCGTGTGGCTGATGAAATTAAAAGACTTTACTTTGGAGGTGTAATGGCCGGGTTTGATTCGGTTTTTGTGAGGCTTAAACAAATTGAACCAATGGATACCGCAAACCAAAGTGTCGCGAGCCTTATCAGCACCGTCGCAGCAACGGCATCTGCGTTGTGCATGCCATTCCATATTAATAGCGTAACCATTACAGCCTCGGTTCCGCCAAGGCCTCCAGGCATAAAACTTATCGCGCCTGCTAACATCGCCAGAGCGTATACGAACGTTGCGAATTGCAGGGTGATGTCCGCGCCCATCCAAGTGAGTATCCAATAAAACGCGACAGCCTCAGCTCCCCATGAAATTATAGCTAGTAGTGTGGTGAGAAGTAATATCTCAACTTTGTGGCAGTGCTGGGCTTCTTTAACTATGTCAATCAAATGCCTGCTTAGCCGTGCGAGCTTACTATTTCTTTCCCGGATTATTCGCTCTGTCCATTCAAGGCTTTTTTGTTGAGACAGTATTACTATCATTATCCCTACGCAGATCGCGCCAAAAATAATAACTGGCCGCGCGTCGGGGTAAAGCGTCAGGCCCAAAAAAGTCAGCAGGACTATGCCAATAAGATCCGATAGCCGTTCACTGAAGAAGGCGGCAAAACTTTTTCGATATGGCACTCCCCAAGGTTTTAGTAAAACACCTCTCAGTGCCTCTCCGGCCTTTCCAGGTGTTGTGGTTAGAGCGAACCCAGCGAGATAAATCTTCAGGCTGGGTTTCCACGGGATGGCATGTCCGAGTACTTTGAGGTAGATCTGCCATCTCACGAATCTTAATAGGTAATTGAAGGAGGACATCAATAGAGCGATAGCTACCCCCAATATGCCAACTTCCTTGACTGATTTTGCTACAGCGTCCCAACCGCCCCACAGTGAAAAGCCGAGGTAGCCAATGGCGGACACTACGATGGAGAGGATGAGTGCGCGGTACTTCCAGCCAGACAAGTGAGTCTGTCCAGTCATAAGCTAAGCCTCTTGAAGATCGTCTGCGGAATGCATCGAATGATAAGCATAATTAACGCCCAAAAACCCGGTGTGTATAGGGTCGTGGCGTTGCGTTCAATGCCCTCAACGATACGGCGGGCAACCTTTTCTGGCTTGGCCAATAGAAGTGAAGGTAATTGCAGACCTTGAGTCATGGGGGTGTCAACAAACCCAGGTTTAATGGTGATGACATTCACGCCAACCTTGTAGAGTCGGGCACGCAGACCTTCACAAAAGGTGGATACGGCTGCTTTGGCGGTACCGTATAGATAGTTGGAGGGACGACCACGATCGCCGGCCACCGATGAAATGACTGCCAGGCTGCCGCAACGTTGTTTTTCAAACTGGTTGGACAGATGGGTCAGCAGGGCAATGACTGAAGTGCCGTTAATGGCAAACTCCCGGAGGGCCACATCAACATCTTGCTCACAGGCTTTTTGGTCGGGCAGGGTGCCATGGGCAATCAAGGCAATATCTATCTGCTGCAAAACACTTAGGCAACTGCTGAGCATCGCCGGATGCGAGGCGAGGTCGGTAGCATCCATGGAGTGGAGGCTTACAGCCTTGGCGCCATGTGCCCGAAGATCAGCGGCAGTTTGCTCCAATTTTTCGTGGTCGCGTGCAACCAGGAAGAACGTATTGCCTTGCTCGGCCCAGAGGCGGGCACAGGCTGTGGCGATGGCCGAGGTAGCTCCAATGATCAAAACTCGTTTCATGCAGTCACTCGTTTCCAGAAGTGGGACATCAGTGTCGGGTCACGCAGCGCTTCCAGTTTTTCCCAGTCTGGATAGGCCTTACGGAAGTCATTGCCACTCATGTGTGCGTCCTTGGCCGGATACAGGCGCCCACCAGCTTCGCTCACAATCGCGTCCAGGCGCTTGAACAGCGGTAAGAGACCACCTTTCTGCGGGAAGTCCAGGGCGAGCGAAGTGCCTGCCATAGGGAAGGACAGCAAGCCCGGTGAGGCGATATCGCCGCAGCGTTTGAGTACAGCGAGGAAGGAGCCTTGGCCGGAGTCCGCAATTGCTCCCAGCAGTTCGCGCATGGCCATCTCGGCTGCGGTGTCGGGAATGACACATTGGTATTGCTGGAAGCCTCGGCGCCCATAGATACGGTTCCAATGCAGGATACGATCCAGTGGGTAGAAAAATGGCTCGTAGCTGACGCGTTTTCGCGTGCGCTGGGCCGGATGTAAACGCCAGTAGGCTTCATTGAAGGCGTGCAGGGACAGGTTGTTGATTAGTGAGAACGGTGGGGCAAACGGTATTCGCCGTTTCGGACGTTCGGATACCTCCAGAGATCCATAGTGGGCGTGGTCGCCAATGATAAATACACCACGTCCAGTCTTGCTGCCTTTGGCTAGGCAATCAATCCACGCCACACTGTATTCATGTTGATGATCCAGTTCGGCAGACAGGGAGAAAAACTCGCTCAGGTTGTCGAAGCGTACCAACGTGCTGTCAATCTGGCTGGATATGATTGGCATCAACTGGATCTCCGCCCAGGTGATCACACCGGTCAGGCCCAGCCCTCCAATGGTGGCAGCGTATAACTCGGGGGTTTCAGTGGCGGAACAGGTTAGCAGTTCCTGACCGTGGCGCAGCAGGCCGAAGCGTCGCACATGGTTGCCAAAAGTGCCCCGTAGATGATGGTTCTTTCCATGAACGTCGTTGGCTATCGCTCCGCCAAGGGTCGCGAACTGGGTGCCCGGCGTGACAGGCAGGAACCAGCCCTGTGGGATAGTAATTGCCAGTATCTCGCCCAGGGTGACACCTACCTCCGCGAGTACGGTGCCATCCTGCCAGTCGACCTGGATAAAGCGATCCAGCGAGCGCATGTTCAGTACCTGATCACTGGCCGCTAGGCAGCTGTCGCCATAACTGCGTCCGTTGCCATACGCAAGGGTGCTGCCGTGGACTGCAACTATCTGTTCCAGTTGGGTAGGTATTTCGCTACGCCAGCCACAGGTATTAGCTGTCTGAGGTCTATTAGGGTAGCGCCCCCAGGAATAAAGGGGGGCGCTCATGCGGCCATCCAGAATACCAGGCCGAGCAAGACACCGACCACTAGACTGACACGGTCGCGGATGGCGAACACCACGGGGTCATCGTGCATTTCTCCCCGATGCGTGAGCATCCACACTCGGGTGATCCAGAACAGCAGAAGTGGACAGGCGGGCCAGATTACTTGTGGGTAGGTATAGAGGTTTGTAGTGGTTTGGTCGTGGATGTACAGGGCCAGGACCATCACCGCCAGATAGCCGGAAGAGGCACCCAGTGAGGAGATCATTTCCAGGTCGGCGGGATAGTAACCACGGCCACGGGTTTTCTCAGTCTTACCCTTGCTGCGGGCTTCATATAGTTCGGCATAACGCTTCACTAGAGCCAGGCTGAGGAACATGAACATCGAGAACGCCAAAATCCAGAAGGTCAGTGGTAGGTTAAACGCAGCCGTACCGGCAATGATGCGCACGGTGTAGAGCAGGGCCAGTGCAATAACGTCGACCGCCATTTGCCGTTTCAAGGATAGTGAATAGGCCAGCGTCAATATGTAGTAGGCCAACAGCACTCCGGAAAATTGCCAGGGCAGTAATAGCATGGCGCCGGCAAACGCCCCTATCAGCAAGATCGGGAACACGATCAAGCCGGACTTGATAGGCAATCGGCCCGCCGCGAAAGGACGCTTGCACTTACTTTTATGATGACGGTCATCCTCCAGATCGAGGAGGTCGTTGAGCACGTAGACGCTGGAGGCGCATAACCCGAATAGCAGAAAAGCCAGAATCCCCTGCAAAAGCAGCTGGGGATCAGTCAACTGATGCGCAGCCAGGAGCGGTACGAAGATCAACGCATTCTTCATCCATTGGTGCAATCGTAGCGCCTTCATCCAGTCCTTGAGCTCGGACTGATTGGAGTTAATGAGATGTTGCACGTTACCCTGTGCCCGTGCGCGTCGCTCCACACCGGAGTCAGGATTGACCACGTAGGCGTGTCGGGCTGCCGCCCACACTGGCATGTCGTCATGGGAGTTGCCCGCATAGTCAAAGCCATCTTTACCATAGTGCTCGACCAACAGATCGCGTTTTCGATGAGCTGACAGGTTGCGCTTGGCATCGGAGGCCATCACTTGGTCAAACAGTTGGAGATGCTCAGCAATGCGTTCGGCCAAGGTGTAATGGCTTGCTGTCGCCAGCACTATTTTTCGTCCTTTACGTCGCTCGGCTTCGATCAACTCAATGACCGCTGGGTCATAGGGTAGAGCGCTGACATCGATCTGGGTTGCATTAGCAAACCCTTCCTTTAACGCAGCTTTGCCCTTTACCAGCCAGCAAAAGGGTTTGAATATCTGCAGAGGCTGGTTGCGGACGAAGGCCATGCCAGTTTCCAGCAGTAGATCGGAGCGCAGCAGGGTGCCGTCGAGATCGATGACAAGTGGGGGGGCAGTCACTATAACTCTTCCCTGAAAAAAGGAGGCCAGACTATTACTGACTAAGGTGAAAGCTACAACTCGAACGTTCTTCATTTACTCTCGTAGCCAGAGTAAAGCGCTCCTAGTCAGTATATTAAGTTAATAGAGCTTGAAATTTCGTCACTAGGCATCGTACCGATGCATCCGTTTCGAGGAGTAAAGCCGGGGTTGCTAGCATAGGAAGCCTGAGGTTTTATTGGCTTGTTTCACTCTAGGATATTTGCCTGAAATCGCCGTGTAATGCTGTTCCAGGGACATGGACCTACCCGTAGTATTTATTTCAGGCGAGAAGGTTACGGCGGCTGTGACGACGCTGCAAGTACAAGCTTCATTCGTCACGCCCTTGGAGCATCGTTTGTTTGAGCATCACGCAAACCGCCCCGGCGCCGCGGTGACGAGGCTGACACGAGGTAAAACCGAGCGCTTGCGGGTGCTGGTGCAGTCAGGTGTTGACGTGGCTCTTTATCATAGGCCTCTTGTTGTCCAGACGCGCGGCCAATGCTGACCTGTGCCTGCGGTTGCCGCAAGTATGTGATCAGTGAAGAGACCAGCGAGGAACTGGACGTCGTGCCGATGCAGATCCGAGTCATCAAACACATCGCAAAGTCTATGGTTGCCGCGGTTGTGAAGCGGCTCCGGTTACCGCGGACAAGCCCGCGCAACTGATCGAAAAAAGCATGGCCAGCGCCAGCGTGTTGGCGATGCTGTTGACATACCAAGTATGTCGATGGATTACCGCTGCATGTTTCGAGACTGTGTTGAGTCGACACGGTATCGAAATCCCGCGTCAGACCCTCGCCCGCTGAATGATCCAGTGCAGTGAACACTTGCAGCCGTTGCTGAACTTGATGCGCGACCGATTACTGGAAAGTCCGGTGATTCACTGCGATGAAACCCGCGTCCAGGTGCTCAAGGAACCGGATCGTGACCCGACCAGCCAGTCCTGGATGTGGGTGCAGACCAGTGGCCCGCCAGATAAAAAAGTGGTGTTGTTTGACTACACCACCAGCCGTGCGCAGGAAGTGCCGTTTCGCCTGCTGGAAAGTTATCGCGGTTACATGATGACCGATGATTACGCGGGCTATAACGCCTTGGCATTGCAACCGGAGGTGGAACGGCTGGCGTGCATGGCGCATGTGCGACGCAAATTCGTCGGCGCGCAAAAAGTGCAGCCCAAGGGCAAAACAGGAAGTGCCGATATCGCACGGACGATGATCAACAAGCTGTATGGCATCGAGCGTGAATTCAAGGACGCCAGCGATGAACAGCGTTTTATTGGTCGTCAGGGAGCCTACCGATCCTGGTCCAGTTGAAAGGCTGGCTGGAAAAAACGCAACCGCAGTGACACCGCAAAGCGCACTGGGCAAGGCTGTGAATTATCTGGCCAACAACTGGAGCCGACTGGAGCATTACGTGGAGGCCGGTTTTTTACCGATCGACAACAATCCGGCGGAGCGTGCAATAAAACCGTTTGTGATCGGGCGCAAGGCATGGCTGTTCAGCGACACGCCCAAAGGTTCGACAGCCAGTGCTCAGGTGTATAGCTTGGTAGAAACCGCCAAAGTTAACGGCCAAGATCTCTATACGTGGCTGCGCCACGCGCTTGAGCGGTTACCACATGCGCAGTCGGTAGAAGACTATGAAGCCTTGCTGCCGTGGAACTGCTCGCCAGAGATGCCACGGTAAACATAAAGCCCACTTCTTGGAAGGTGGGGTTTATGGATCGATTACAATGAGCTTGAGGGGATCAAGAAAATCCGGGATGATTCAGCCATTCTCAGGCCCGCTCCTCGGAGCGTAGCCGCTCCATAAACCCTGCTTCTTGGAAGGTGGGTTTATGGAGCATTTACTTTGTTTTTAGCGGTGCCCTGCACTTGTGTTAATAGGTGTTGCCCGGAACCACAGTGGTGGCGATGTGTTTGCTATCGTTGCGGCAGGCTTGAACCAACAGACGGGCAAGGATTCGTTCCTGCTCCGCTGCAGTAAGCTTCAGGCTCTTTAACATCGACTTCCAACCGTCAGCATCAGCGAGCAACCTGTTCAAGATTGTTGGTGCCCCCCAGAATGATCCATTTACTGGGTACGGAAGGTGGTATGAAGCGGGCGCGTCGAATCCAAGAGACTGACAAAGGCTTGAAATGATGACCGCATCGGCGGTAGCGTCATGAATGTTAGGGTCTTCAGGGAAAACCAGCCCCAGATCCATATCGGATGAATCGCCGCTCAGACGACCCGCGATGATCCCCAATGCATCGTACTTGCCGCCTATCATGTTTTCGATCAGGTACTGCTGATAGGTTTCCCGGTCGCTGAAATCGATGTCGATCGGGTCGGTGCTCAAATTGATATGCGCGATCGCTGTGTAATCCAGGTAAGGAACGCTCGCCAGGTGTTTGAAGATCGCAAGTAATGGCTGATCTTCACTCACCAGTATGCTCAGTACTGAGTATTGCTCTTTCT
>Ga0182007_10001453_pt1 | contig 12719 bp, 7 predicted proteins | sample Sormic07211113_1_FD_123023 | JGI IMG/M metagenome (GOLD analysis project Ga0182007, IMG submission 123023) | Rhizosphere microbial communities from Sorghum bicolor, Mead, Nebraska, USA - 072115-113_1 MetaG | ecosystem: Host-associated > Plants > Roots > Rhizosphere | place: USA: Nebraska... | reverse complement strand
CTTTCCGACCGGCCTCCCGATTACCTTCGTCGACTTGCGCTACATCGATGTTGCGGCTAACAACATGCGGTTTTCATTGGCCAGCGACGAAACGGGCGACTTCGCCGAGTTTACACTCACGGTCGGAGGCGAAAATGGTTACTCCGTAACGCAGACTGCAGGTGACCCTGTCGAACTAACTATAGGTAGAAGCTCGGGGACATTAAGCCAGTATTTGAGCGAGTACCCTCCTCTGGTACGTTTCGTCGACCTGACCGAGTTGGACGGCAACATGCTCATCCAGCCCCAAGACCCAAGGCATCTGCAGATCGGAGAAGAACGATTCGAGGCCTGGGATTGGACAGGAGTCGACTTCACCAAAGAATCTTATTGGAAGGATGATCTTGCCCGAGTCGACTCTGTCCAGTGGAAGGCCGCTCAACATTTCATCCAAGGTGGGTTTGAGATTGTATTCGATGACGACGGGGCCGGCGAGGCAGCTGACCTGGTATGCCTCAAGGAAGAAAATAATCGCATCCGTCTTACTCTCATACACTGCAAGTATTCGGGTGGAAGGACTTCTGGCGAACGCGTGAAGGATGTCGTCGAGGTCTGCTCGCAGGCGATAAGGTCCGCGAAATGGAAGTGGCGCTTCTCCGAGCTTGGGAAGCACATTCAAGGTCGTGAAGATCGGCTGACGTCATTACAGCGTCCTACCCGTTACCTCGCGGGCAATGGGTTGATGCTCAACGAGTTGATCAAAATGGCACGATTCAAAACGATCGAGGCGGAGATTGTGATCGTCCAGCCAGGCCTCTCGGTACGTGGTCGTACCGCTGACCAGAATTTGGTGCTCGCCGCCGCGGTGGCCTATCTCAAGGAAACGATAGGGTGTGATATGGATATTGTGTGCAGTGAATGATTCGTAAGGCGTAGATCTATACATCATAGGCGCGAGCCTCCGACGGTATTCAGGGTGAACCATCGTGCTGCATTGAAATCGACAGGAATGGCCATCGTTAAATTCCTTTTCGGATCGGGCTTAAGATGCTGACCTTCCCCATGCATCCATCGCATGGATATCACTGCAGACGGAAAAGCAGCCCGAGTGACACTGAATAAGGAATGTCTCGAGGGCGGTGACTACACTCGCCTCTCTGCTATCCAGCTTGCACATTGGCCAATATTGGTGATGGCATGCCGTCACAGTCGGCTGCCGCTTCCGCCGCAGCTTTGGTTGTCCCTTGTGTCGCATCCTGACCCTATCGCCGAGGAGGATGCGTATATACCCTGTCTCACGCTAAACAAGGTGACTGTTGATGCGTATAGGTCGGGGACACTGTCGACCTGGCTTTTTGAGTCGATGACGCCATCAGCGGTCGATTATTCGTAATTGTAAGGAGCTGGCGACTTATTGCGCCTAGTATTTTGGTCTCATTATGTGGCTTGGAGGTGTCTAGTAGATTAGGTTCGATTCAGTATGCATGGCCTGCATCCATCTGCCGTGATTAGTCCCAGATGGAATCGGCCATATGGCACCGCGGAAGGATTACTGTCAGAGACGTAACCCCTTGCCTCATCGAAACCAGAAAGACGTGCGGCAAGAGCTGGCATTTGATTCATAGGCTCCAAGCTCTGAATGTCATCAGAGCCTGCAGCCTAGCATCATGAGGTTATTTACTCATCCACCTCCACTCGACCAAAGCTCTTCAACTTAAGGAATTTAGACCCACACAGACCTGCAGGAACCTTTCGCTTTAACAACTCATAAAAGTTTTCGTCATGCGTCGATATGACAATTTGCTTATCATGATTGAGCGCGATGCATCGGAGCAGATCAATTGTTGACAACACGTTGATGGAATCCATCGAGTGAATCGGGTCGTCAATCAGAATTAGGTCAAGCGGCTGACCTGAGGGTGACTTAGCGTTCAGCGCTCTAGCCAAGAAGATGCTCAAGCTCAATATATTCAATTGAGCTGCGCTAAAATATAGTAGAGGCGAGATTTCTTTTTCAGACCCCTTATCCTTCACCATCACATTGAGCGTTGGCTTAGTTTTTAGCCGGAAACCGCAAGCGAACTTCACCTCGCTAAAATTTGGATGTGGATCAATTTTTCTGTAAATTTCATTGATTAAGTCTGTTTGAAACATACTGTCAAGCTGGCGCGCTAGCGTCACATTGATGTCCTGGAGCTCAGCTGCAATCCTCTCTCTCAGCGACTCATACCCAGCACGTCGATTAACGGTGGCATCCAACTCTTTCCTGGCAAGCTCTCTACTGATAACAGGTCTTATGGAATCCAGCAACGCTTGTAGCTTGCCAAACTTTTCACGAACTGCATCTAACGATTTCTTACGTTTAATAGTATCTCCAGTTGCGATACGCAAACGCTCTTCATCAGCTGCGTCACCTGCAAATGAAACCCCTACAGTCGTGACAAATCTTGAACCATATAACTCTATTCTCGCACGTAATTCAGAGATCCGAGAGGCGACTATTTCAACATCGCTTTTGATCAGCCCAATCTCTGTAGGAAGCCCGGCACTCTCCAACTCTTCTGCAATGTTAACTAAAGATTTTTCTGTCGCCTCCAATAACCCCCTAAGCTCTTTAGCCTCACCATTGAATTTTTCTGCAAAATCCTCAAGCTCTCCAACATCCCCAGAGAGCTCAAGATTATTCTCCAGAAGATAAATATGTACTTTTACAAAATCCACATCCGCTTCAATTTTAGCCAGTTCTGCCTTAGCTTCAGAAACTATTGAAATGGATGAGGACTGCAGCGGGCCGATTGAGTCAATTTCTTTATTTATAGCAGCCAAATCAGCCTGACCAATCTCAATTTTAGTCGTAAATCCCTGTAACTCTTGAATTATTTTTGCTGAAAGCTGCTCACGATCCAAGTTGAGAACTATGGCTTTATTCGATATCAAATCTTGCTTTGCGGAAGCAGTCTTCGATTCAATTAGAGACTTATCACGCTGAGCCAGCGCCTCATCATTTGTTATTTTTCGGACATCAGTTGCAAGCTGTTTAATCTTTCTTGCTTTTAGAGTATTGATTTCAGAAATCATATCTGACAATACTCTTTTAGACCTAGCCAGGTTATCTATCTCAAGAGCACGTTGATCTGATTTTTCCTTGAGGAATCCTTGCAACAGTCCATTGCTATCTATTGCATCTTTGAGTTCACGGAATGAGCCATGATTCTTTTGGCATAGTGGGCAGTTAGGCCCAGGGTCTTTCGCTAAAATCTCTCCAGCAATTGCCGCAAGCTTTCCAAAAGCATTAGATTGGGTCTCAAGATCCTGAATAAGGAAATTGATATTAGCGAGCCTGCTTTCGATGAGGACTGTTTCTGCTCTTGCGGCTCGAAGCTCAGAGAAGCGATCAGCCTTGATATCCAGAATCGCAAAATCCTGAACGACCAATTCAAAAACATCTCCGGGCATTTGATCTACAACTGATAGCAGCCTCGCCTGCTCGGTCAGCCTAGAGGAAATGAAATCTAGTTTTGTCGAAGCATCTTTCAGCTCTCCGGCGAGAACTAACTGATCATCTTCCGATTTCGCTATTTTTTCAAAAATGCCGTCAGAACCAGAGCGCAAAACATCCCAAGTGGCCTTGCGCTCCTGAAGATCTTTAAGTCTACCCTGCAACTCTCCTCTCTGAGAGATTAACTGCTCCAGCTTCAATTCAAATGTTTTAAGGAGTAAGCCCTCAGCGTTCACCGCCTTATCAAATTCCAACTTTGCCTTACGCAGTCCACGATATTTTTCACTGATCGCTACTATCGACTCATGTCGCCGAAGAGCTTCGGTTATGCTATTTAATTTGCGTGCGCACTCTGCTTGCGTTTGCAATAAAGAATCTTTTTTACCTAGAGTGCCTTGAGCACCTATAAGCTTCTGCTCTGCAGCAATCAGCCCAGACAGTTCGTCGGAGTCAGTAATATTGTAAGCTAGACCTTCTGCGAGCTCGTTTAGTGCCAACTCTCTAGTAGTCAGAAGGTCTATTTCATGCTGAGTTTTCGAGAGTGATGTTACAATTTCCTCGGTAAGCTCATCTGGATCCGTATCGCCAACAGCCTCTGGCAAGGAAGCAAGAGGAATACCTGTTTCTCTTAGCTCTTCAGCAACAGCAACGAAGGCCTCTACTAGGCGATTATCAATTGGAGATTGCAGCTCATTTGATAACTTTTTCTCAGTGACTTTGCAGTTTTCAATTTGTTCGCCCACTCCCAGATACGCCGCCTGTACCGCCCGACGGAGTGACTCAGTTTCCTCACCATATTCCTCGGCAAACTCTTGGTAACGAGTCTCGGGGTTAACTCCGCGGATAAATCGATCGATCGCGTCTTGGGATAGGAAGATTGTTCGATAGAAATCAGCCCCCTCGGCGAGTTTTTTGTCCTTAAAATCGACATCGATACTGTCTTTCCGTACAACTCCCGGATTGCGGACAAATTCCTTAACAGTGGTTAATACTGAAACCTTCGTTTCTAAATCATCAGGCGCTTCGGTATTTCGTAGAATACGAAGGGCTTCATCCTCCAGCTTAGAACCACGTGCAGCGGCTTCATAGATGCTACCTGTAAAGCGCTCTGAGCCATTAGTCATAGCCCATTCTACCGCGTCATAAAATGAGCTCTTCCCAAAACCATTTGGAGCATACAGCGATACAAAATTAGCCGGGACTTCAACTCCATCCTGGCCGTGCACCATAAAGTCAAACGTGCCGTTGGCTTTCTCAAGATAAGCTCGAAAAGCCTGAATCTCAACTTTCTTTATTTTCATGAGTATCACGCTCCGCTATCAGCTTTTCGATCATCTCTAACCTTTCGATAGACGTCGCCTCTAAATAGCCTGTCAGGGAAGACACAAGAGATGATGGCTTATATACAAACTTAACTCCAAAATTCTTGCCCGTTGAGAGATCTACTTCAAAGATTTCATGATTCAAGCGCTGGAGCGCGAACTCTTCTTTTAGCCAAAGCTGATCATCCGTACAGGAATCAAAAATTAGCTTTCTAGCTGTAAATTTATTATTCTCAATCAACAGCCTCAGTGGCCGACTTACTGATTCCCTACAAAAAAATGCTATATAAACATTCCACCTAGCTACCTTCTTCTCCGCCTTGTAGCGCAATGCCAGCACATTCTGAATTGCATTCCATTTATCCTCAAGACTTTCAGAGGTTTCCGCCCAGCACGCGATGCAACTCACAAAACCGGAGTTTCCAGCAGTAAAGAAATTGAATGAAAAATCTGGAAAGCTTTGTTGCACCTCCAGGATCTGATCATTGCTTGCACTTGTTAAATTCATCGGAGTATTTTTCCTTAAAAAGCTCCATGGACTTAGCCGAATTTAGTCCCAGAAAGTCTTGCTCATTTCTTGTTATACACTCACGATGGAGACTACCCAAAAGCGCAAAGCTGAAAGGTACATCACCGCCCTCCAGCCCCATGTCGATGCGTGCGCCGTCGTCACCATCATACTCAGCAGCCGGGGTGCCGATATCTTCTACTAAATATCTTATGAAATCTTTATTTGCAATCGGCGGACTACCAACATCGCCACTGGAAACTACTAAAAGCCCGCCATTATCAAGCAATTTTCTGGCCGAAGCTAAAATATTGTTCAAATCTTGCAGCCAAGCGTCTTTGCTTCTCGAGTAAACAAACCTACTGGTTCGCTCTATTCCTTTCAAATAGTTAAGATCCATCACATCCACATCATTTAATAGTGAATGAAGAATCAAGAATTCAGTAAATGCTGACCAGAGCTCGATGTCGAATATGGCTTCATCAGCCTGCCCATTAACAATCAAGCCTTTGTCATACAGCGCTAACAGCTCATAGGGCTTAGGTATCCCCGCACGAACCAAGCTATCAGCTTTCCTATAAAGTTGATGCTGTAGAATCTGGAGAACCCTCGAACTACTTAGCGTGTAGTTAAAAGTGCTTGGCCTTATCTTGGTGAAGCAAAACAGAAATGAGGGAAGAATCGGGGATAGATCATTGGCTTTTACAAGCTCATCAAATCTTCCCATGTCAAAACAAAGCACCTCACCAGCCTCTTGAGGTTGAGGGCCAGCCATTTCAATCTCGACACCAATCAAGTACGGTTTTCCACCTACAAGAAGGTAAACCCCTCCACCAGACGCACCCTCGATATGACCCCTGGGCGGCAGCCCCTCTAATGTCAAATAAAAACCTTTATCAAACTGTTTAACTTTCCCTTCGTAAGACTTAAATCTTTGCTCGGGAGTGTCTTCATTTTCTCGATACTCGGGAAACCCTGCAAATATCGCCTCACTCTTGTAGTCGAATTTATTATTTTTATATCTTACCGATTGCAAGTTCGGCACGAACGAGACTTTCAATAACGCACAGTCATCCTTATGAGGATACACTTCTAGGACGGTAATTGGGCGACCATCCCAAGTCTCAACTGCATTCTGAGCCTTCAGTGCATGTTTAGCAGTGAGCACGTAAGAGTAGTCTTCAGAGAGGCAGTGAACTAATACCCCGCTCCCATCATTAACTTTAACAGCATGCTCTCTGATAAATTCGTGAATGGACATTTAGAACACCATTTTTTCTTGGCAAACGTGTAGCCTTTCAGAATAAGCAGCATCTTCAGGCAGCATGATGCCCTTGAGAACAGATTTGTAGTTAAAATACACATGGTTATCTTGATGCGCATTAATAATTCGCGCAATGGTTCGCTTATCCGGATGTCCAAATATAGAACCATCGGTCGAAATGACATATTTTTTTGATGCGATTAGAGAAAGCAGTTTCTGGCTTGTATTGCCCTTGCTTCCGTGATGCGAAATTTTTACGATGCTGCATTCGAGAGGATTGGTCGGACTGTAGCCCAATGATTTGAGCTTTCGCTCAACCGTGCCTGCATACGAGTCGGCCAGTAGTAAAAGCTTTAAATCACCAACCTTCAATATGAAAGCTATAGAGCTTCCATTTGGTATGGAACGATCCGGTTTGAACCTATCCCCGGTCAAAAAATGGGAGAATGGAAATTTATGATCACTCTCAGCTTTGGCTGTTTTTTTATTTGCAGGTGGGTACTCACGCTCCCAAGCCTTGCCTAGTCTACGAAGCGAATTTATTGAGGGTGATAAGATCGTAAACTCCAATCCTAACCTGGTAATTGGGGTTAGTTCATTGTGAATTGCCTGATCAAACCAATTGAGTTTTCTAAGTTTTCCCTCCAGAGTGACACCTTGGGTGATACTTGTCTTGGTTTCAGTTCCCGCGACTCCTGCCACTTCATTTTTTTTATCATCAGCTTGTTCAATCGCTGAGCAGATAAGTCCGTAAGAATTAAACCAAAATTCCTTGACTAGAGAAGGTAAATAGTCATCGTATGACATGGCTGCGAGCACGCCCCCAATATGATCGTCGTCGACATGGGTAATCACAGCCAAATCAATAACTTCTCCATTTGCCTTGAGCTCTTCAAGGAGTAAGCGAAGGGGCTTTGCATATCCGTTTAATTGACCGAATGTCTCACCTGGCCCGCCATCGATCAGAAGGTTGAAAATTTTTCCTTCCTGCTCATGACGTAGGAATATGCAGTCACCATGTGAAGCGTGGAGGAATTGGATGGTGGTGCTCATGCTAGCTCCCTTAGCTACTGACTGCGGCATTATGCCACCAATCATAATTCCTTCGAGAGCGAAATTCGTCCTTTGATCTGAGCCCTCTCACTGCAGCTCATGGCCTGAGCTGATCCTTGTGTAGAGCTGAGAGCGGCGCGCGGACATCTGTGTGAAGCGGAGTACAAATGTACCCTGTAGGAATCAGAGAAATCTAGACTTGGCGAGCCAGCGCACTGCCGCTTTAGTTGTTCAACCGTTACCTCAAGCCTTCGTTGCGCACAGCCAAAAAGTCAATGCTGTAGCGGCAAGGAGCAAAGCACTACTGGTGAAGAAGGCTGCCTGGTATCCAAGTCCATCGTAAAGCAGGCAACCCGGTATCAGTCAGCGAGAGCTTTCGCCTCGTGCAATACAGCAACCGCCCGACCAGGCGTTCCTACAGCGCCCCGATATTTCGCGACTGGAGCAAAGCAAATACTGATAGGCTTTTCAGAAAGCCCCGTATCGTCTGTTATGGTCAAGCATTGAATGGAAGCAAATTTTCTCCCCAGAACCCTATGGCACCACGACAATGACGAATTCGCCGAGCTTGAGCACTCAGAACTCGACGCTCTGGTCCGCAAGAATCATCGACCACTGATCATTCTGGGTGAAGCCGGGATGGGGAAAACCACTTTGCTCAAGTGGTTCGCGACCACCCATGGTTATCGTTTCGTCACAACCCGACAGTTGAGCCTTCCTCTTCCGCCAGCGCAGCCGTTGGACACGACCCAAGTGCTGGTGATCGACGCACTTGATGAGCTGACGGCGTCCTCCTCAACAGATGCGTTGCTAAAGACGCTTACGTCTCTGGCCCAACTCGGTTATCCGCGGTTCGTTCTGTCGTGCAGGGCATCCGACTGGCGAACTGCTGAGTGCTCCGAGCTTTTTGAAAGTCTGGCGCTCTACGATAAATCTCATATTGAACTGCATCTGAAGGCACTCACTGACGAACAGGTTCGACAGATTCTATGCAAGCGGCTGGGCGAACCTGGTGCATACAATCTCATTGCACACCTTGAGGCCCGTAGGCTCATCGACTGGCTTGGAAACCCCCACACGTTGGGTTTGATAATTGATGCGGCCGCGACGGGATTACCTTTACCAAAGGATCGCGCCGGATTGTTCGAGATGGCGATCTTGCAGTTGGTCAGTGAGCACAAGCCCAGCAAATGGGCTGCAGCACCTACCGAACAAGATGCACTCGACGCTGCTGGAGCCGCCTGCACCGCACTTATACTGGGCGACTTTGATTCCATCAGTCACGCCTCTGGTGGCGGTCGTGCACTGTCGTCGAAAGAGGCGAGCGAGTTGCCCGGTGGCGGTTGCTTGATTCGGGTGCTCGGAACACGTTTGTTCGATTCGGTTGGAGCGGATAATTTCAACTACACCCACAGAAGTCTGGGCGAATACCTGGCCGCTCGCTGGCTTTCAAGTCATGCTGACTCACCTCGCAAGCGCCGCCGGTTATTCGCTTTGTTTCATGGATCCGGACTCGTCCCAGCAAGCTTACGCGGCGTGCATGGATGGATAGCGCTCTACCCCGCTTTCGCATTAGAGGTTATCGCTACAGATCCCCTTGGCATCATCGAGTACGGTGACCCCGAACGCTTGACACTACGTCAGGCGCGTGCCCTTTTACTGGCGCTCGGCCAATTGGCATTGTGTAATCCGGGATTCATGACTTACGCCCACAGGCTTTCACTCAAAGGCGTGATCCGGCCAGGAATGGAAAGCGAAGTGGTGACGCTGCTGGTACAGCCGCAGCGATCGTTCGAGCTTCGGATGAGAGTGCTTCAATCGGTCAAGGACGCTGGCATTGCCGACACGCTGGCCCCAACGCTTCTGACGATGGTACGCGACGGTACAGAGTTTTTTGCCCCTAGAGGTGCTGCACTTGAGGCGTTACACCCATCGCTGTCGGTGGAACAGTCTTACGAACTGATTCAGTTACTTACGTCGCAGGCCACCGACGACGGCGCACGACTGGCGCTGGATTTGGCAGGTTTGAAAGGTTACGCCCTGTTCGATGATAGCGACCTTGTGAAATGGGTGATCGCCTGCGCGCACCAGGATTATCGAAGAGGCGAAGCTGACAATAAATATGATGTGTTGATTGAGCATCTTCCCGAGCAGCGGATCAGCCGGTTTCTTGACTGCCTTACAGAAACCGCGATCGCGATGGAGTTGCCTGTCGAGTCACAGCAGAGGCCTGAGCTCGCAAATCTGACGACGAGTTTAACCTCCCGTTATCTCCGCAACCCGACCATCGTCGCAAGCGACCTGTTGCGTTGGCTACAGTTCGCTGCTTCTCATGGGGCGTTTCAATTTCCACCCAGCGATGTTCACGACCGCCTCGAATACGATCACAGCCTACGGCGCGCTCTGCAACAATACGTTTTGCTGAGCAAAGATGGCGAAACCACCATGAGTAATCGGCATTACGGCCTAAGCTGCATATCCCCTGCCCTTTGGTGCTCAGAAGCAGATGCCGTTTCACTGCTCGATGCCCTTGACCCCGATGACCTGGCCGATGAGCGTTGGCGGTCGGTGGTTTCACTGACACCGCACAGTGACGATGAGGGTTCAGACATGCGCGTGGCGGCTCGTGCCTTCGCATCGAACTGTCCTGAGCGGCTGCAATGGCTCGAGCAACTACCACTGGCTCCGTCGCAAGAGGCAATCGCTGAGCAGTCAAGCACATTAAGCCGTTTCAACGAACAGGGACGTCAGCGAGATCAGACCCTGCGCTTGCAACGGTATCAGCGCAATGCCTGGGCCCTTCGGGCTGGACACTTCGAGCACCTGGTACAGCCGGCAATGATCTATCTGGGCCTTGATCGGGGTTACAGGTCCGATGCTGTCGCTGACGAATGCCTGGCTGAATGGCTGGACAAGGCGTTGGCACAGGACGCGCTGATCGGATTCGAGACCTACCTGCAACGTCTTCCTTGCGTACTTTCAGGCCCAGAAGTGAGCAGGTTCTACTCAACACAGGATTGGTACTTCGATCCGCCTGAAACCGGCGGCCCAGAAGGCATTTCGCCGCTGATCATCATCGCAGCGATCACTGAACGCCATCGAGTGAAACGGGGCTTCAGTGATCTCACAGATCTTCAGTTACTGACGGCTTCGCTAGCGTTTCGTCTTTGGGTATCCCATGACCCACAGCCGGTACGCCCGCTACTCAATGTCGAGCTGCAAGCGAGAGGGTTGTGGCGGGAAGCGCTGAGGTTGGCGTATGAACCCCTGGTCCAGACGGACGCTGGCAGCGACTCACTGGACGAGCTTTTGCATTACGACAAGGCTAACGAAGTGGCTGCGAGCTTGGCAGCAGAGTGGCTGCAGACTTTGCCGTCGATACCGTACAGCCGGGAGAAAATTCTTGTAAAAATCCTTTTGGACGCCGATGAGCATCATCTGCTGAAATCATTAGGCCAACGGCGTCGCTTATATTCTTCGGAGCACATGTTGATCTGGGATGCTGTCGACCTGGCAATCGACTTCGAAATGACAGCTGACCGATTGGCCAGCGCTCCGCTGCACATGGACTTACTGGAATACCTCCGTTACCTGGTGATCGGGCATTACCCCGGCATCGATGGGCACACGATCAAACCTGATATCGCGCTGGTCGAGTGGATGATTTCCAATTTCCGCACGTCGTGGCAGCACACGGAGAACCCTGTTGGCGAAATCATCGAACCGGCACTGTTCGGGATCAATGACGGGGGGCTTGCCCAGCTAATTGATAATCTGGGCAGCCTTACAACCTCCGAAGCGATCGCCGCTTTGAACAGGCTCAGCAACGCCCCACGCGACTCCTACACAGCCCTGTTACTCGACGCCAAGTTCAGGCAGCTGCGCCTTTGCCAAGAATCGATCTTCACCCCTCCAACACTGAAGGATCTGGTTGCCATCACGAGAGACGAGCCACCGCGCAGCGCTGCTGATCTGCAAGCCTGGATAATGGAGGAAATCGATACCATACAGGCCAAAATACGGAGTGACGATATCGATTCGTGGAGAGGTTTTTATTGTGATGACCAGATCAGCCACCAGAAGGAAGAGCGTTGCCGGGATCATCTTCTCGCCCTTCTCCGACAAGGCCCCGAGGGCGTTGTCTACGATCCCGAAAAGCATATGGCGGCTGACAAGGAAGTAGACATCTGGTGCTCGACCGTGAGCGCTAGCATCCCTATCGAGATCAAAGGGCAATGGCATAAAGATGTCTGGGATGCAGCGGATCTACAGCTCGACAGGCTCTACACAACCGATCACCAGGCCCAGCGTTTGGGTATCTATCTTGTTCTATGGTTTGGCAAGAACGCCAAGCTGAAGGGCCCAGGTAGAGGTGCTGATGCACCTTCATCTCCAGAACAGATGGCGAGAATGCTTGAAGCGCGCAGTCAGGCAGCGACGCAAGGGCGTGTGAAAATCATCGTGCTGAATCTCGCTCATAATACTGAGGGAGTTTGAGCCCTCTCGCACACTCTTACGTCAGCAAAATCGCCACGGATTCCGCTGATGTCATGCTGCGATCCGCGCCTCCGATACCTACTGTCGTTAATATTCTGGATGCACAAGATCCAGATGGTACGGTTGCTCATTAACGCTCAGCGCCTCAAGACGCTACCGGAGGCTGGGACGCCTTGCATCGCAGGCATCATTAAGAAGTCCGCGACCAGCCAACCGATCGATTTGTTCGTGGGCCCACTGCGTTCAGTTATCCTTTGCCATCCATTTTCAATCCAGTTCCCAAAACGCGTTTTCTGAAGACCAGCATCCCTCATCCCCAAGATATGGACCGTCAGAGATCGGGCTGTGGCGCAAAAGCGCGCGGACAACGGCTCAGATGTACATAAAACGATGAACAATCACATTCATTTCAGGAGCATTAAGCCAAAACTGGTAGACCTGCGAGCGACTTATGAACATCTGACATCGCCCACTTGTTAAATCATGTTTCCTATTAGTATCCATAAGCCTTCGATCCAGTATTGGGCTGACTGCAGCAAAGACCTCGGGGTTCTGCTTCAGCCTTGATACGCCGGGTTTTCGATCAGCAGAGCCATG
>Ga0182007_10001450_pt1 | contig 12722 bp, 9 predicted proteins | sample Sormic07211113_1_FD_123023 | JGI IMG/M metagenome (GOLD analysis project Ga0182007, IMG submission 123023) | Rhizosphere microbial communities from Sorghum bicolor, Mead, Nebraska, USA - 072115-113_1 MetaG | ecosystem: Host-associated > Plants > Roots > Rhizosphere | place: USA: Nebraska... | reverse complement strand
TCGGGCATCGCCCGAAAAGTCGGGTCCGCGGGCCCCCGTCTGAGCGGCCCCAGCACCAGCCCAAGATCCAACGGCCCCTCGGGTACGACGGTCCGCACCCGCCCGCCGGTCCGGGCCTGCCGGGGTATCCCGGAAGACACGACGACCTCACCACCGCGCACGGTCGTCCGCGTGGGCCTGGGGGCGAAGCGTCCTGACACGAATGAGTTCCTGAGGGTCGAGGATGTCCTACGAGACTAGGCGGTCCATATCAGCCGAGACGCGGATCCGGCACCTCCGCCGCACAGGCCCGGCACTCTCACCGCACCTCGATGAAACTCCCCGCGTCCCGCTCGGCCCGAGCCCGCGGCTCCTCCGCCGGATGCCCGACCGCAACCGCCCCCATCGGGTCCCACTCCAACGGCAGCCCCAGCACCTCGCGCACGACATCCCGGCAGAACATCGTCGACGACACCCACGCCGATCCCAGCCGCTCCCCGGCCAACCCCACCAGGAAGTTCTGCACCCCGGCACCCGCGGCCACCACGAACATCTCCCGCTCGGCCGCGTCCCGCCGGGCGTCCCCATAGGTGTGCGACCCGTCCATCACCAGACAGGGCACCACCAGATAGGGCGCGTTCCGCAGCACATCCCCGCGCCGCACCCGCTTCGCGATCGACTCCTCCGACTTCCCGTCCCGCCGCAGGTCCGCGATCCACGCGTCCCGCATCGCGTCCAGCAGCCGCCCCCGCGCCGCCTCCGACTCCAGCAGCACGAACCGCCACGGCGTCGTGTGATGCGGCGCGGGCGCGGTCACCGCCAGCGCCACCGCCCGCCGCACGGCCCCGGGATCGACGGGCTCGTCCGTGAACGCCCGTACGGTACGACGCTGGGCCACCGCCTCCCGTACCGCCTCGGACGTCCCCAGCCGGAACATGTCGTCGCGCGCCCCCCGCACCATGGCCCGCGCTCCCTCCCCGCGGTCGCCGGCCACCACATGCGCCAGCCCCCGCACCACCGCGACGGGCAGCCCGGCGGCCTTGCCCTTGACGAGATCACCGGCCGCCGCGAGTTCGTCCGCCGTGGCGACGACGGTCGCGCTCAGCGGATTGCCGTACGCGTCCGTACCCCCGCGCAGATCGTCCAGCACCCGCACGCCGGCGGCGCCGATCGCCACATCCGTGAGCCCCGAGCGCCAGGGCCGCCCGAACGTGTCGGTCACCAGGACGCCCACGTCGACGCCGAGCGCGTCCCGCAGGCCGTCCCGGATCGCGCGCGCGGAGCCGTCCGGGTCCTCGGGCAGCAACAGCACGGTCCCGGCAGGGGTGTTGGAGGCGTCGACGCCCGCGGCGGCCATCACCAGGCCCTGCCGGTTCTCGACGATCCGCAGTGGCCCTCGCCGGGCTACCACCCGCACGGTCTCGGCGTCGATCGCGGCCTCCCGGTCGTCCGCCGGGACGATCCGCCCCTCGGCCTTGGACACGATCTTCGAGGTGACGATCACCACATCCCCGTCGGCCAGCCCCGGCTCCGCGGTGGCGATCAGCTTGGCGAGATCGTCGCCCCGCTGCACCTCGGGCAGCCCGGGCACGGCCCAGACCCGATAACCACCGGCGAACCCCTCACCCACGCCGCCAGACTCCTCACCCGGCTCGACAGCCCGCTTGCTCACACGGGCGGACTCCTCGCCCACGTCGCCAGACTCCTTCCCCACGCCGGCAGACCCCTCGCCCAGCTCGGCAGACTCCCCGCTCAAGACGTCCGCACCTCCTCCGCCAGCGTCAGTGCCTCCCGCGCCATCTGCGCGGTCGCCTCCAGGTCGGTCATCATCAGCGGCACCGCCCGGCACCGGATCCCGGCCGCCTCGACGCGCTCCACGACGCCCGCGTCCACGGTGTCGACGAGCCAGCCGTCGAGCAGGCCCGAGCCGTAGTGCTCGGCGACCGCCGCGGCCGTGGACTCCACGCCCACCGCGGCGAGCACCTTGTCGGCCATCCCGCGCACGGGCGCGTCCCCGACGATGGGGGAGAGGCCCACGACCGGCACCCCGGCCTCCGCGATCGCCTCACGGATCCCCGGCACGGCGAGGATCGTGCCGATCGACACGACGGGATTGGACGGCGGGAACAGCACGACATCCGCCTCGGCGATCGCCTCCAGCACCCCCGGCGCCGGCTTCGACTGCTCCGCGCCGACCGCGACGACCGCCTCGGCCGGCACCGACGCCCGCAGCCGCACCCAGTACTCCTGGAAGTGCACCGCCTTGCGCTCGCCGTCGCCCGCGCCGGAGCCGCTGTCGGGCAGCGTGACGGCCACATGCGTCTCGACGCGGTCGTCGGTCATCGGGATCAGCCGCACCCCCGGCTTCCACCGGTCGCACAGCGCCTCGGTCACCGCGCTGAGCGGATAACCGGCGCCGATCATCTGCGTCCGCACGATGTGCGTGGCGAAGTCCCGGTCGCCGAGCCCGAACCACTCCGGCCCCACGCCGTACGCCGCGAGCTCCTCCTTGAGATGGAAGGTCTCGTCGGCCCGGCCCCAGCCCTGCTCCTCGTCGATGCCGCCGCCGAGCGTGTACATCACCGTGTCGAGGTCCGGGCAGACCTTCAGGCCGAAGAGGTGGATGTCGTCCCCGGTGTTGCCGATGACGGTGACGTCCGCGTCCGGCGCGGCCCGCTTCAGACCGCGCAGGAACCGGGCACCACCGATGCCGCCTGCCAGAACCACGATTCGCATGCGCCAAGTCTTGCAGGCGGGTACGACAACGCGTCAGGCGGACACCGGACGCGGCTCGGTCCGCGCCTCGCAGTGCGGGGAGGTGTGCATGGGCATCTCGGTCAGGCCCGGGTAGTAGATGTGCAGGCTGACCGCCGGCTCCAGCGCGTCGTTGACGACCTCGTGGACGTAGCCCGGCGCGAACACGCGCTGCGCGCCCTCGCCCAGCGCGCGCGTGCCCCGCTCGGTCCGCTCGGTCAGCGTCCCCTCCAGAACGGTCAGCACGCCCGACGACCGCCCGTGGTCGTGCATACCGCTGCCCTGCCCCGGCACCCAGGACAGCAGCCACACCTCGTAGCCGGGACCGGTGCGCAGCCGGTGGTACCAGCGCGTCGTCGTGTCGTACTCGACGAGGTGTTCCCACTGGGAGCGGTCCGCGGCGATGGAGCGGGCCAGGCCCACGAACTCGGCCACGGTCACCGGGTGCTCGCGCGGCGGCTGCAGCAGGTGCTGGACCTCGAGGAGGTCGCCGGCGATCTGGAGGTCGTTGTCGCTGTTCATGAAGTGCGTTGGTTCCTCAGTGAAGGGAGGTCAGAGGGAACTCGGAGGGAATTCGGAGGGAACTCGGAGGGAACGAGGTGCGGGGAAAAACCGAGACCGAGTCGCGTGGGCGACTCGGTCGTCAGCTGGAGCGGGTACGGCTCAACAGCTGGAACAGCAACAGCTACAGCGAGCGCGGGCAGCACCGTGGGACCCGGCGGTGCGGGTCGAGGTGGGCGCCAAGTTCGCGAGCATGCCCACAAGGCAATCGGTTCACACCTCCACTGTCAACTCGACACCCGGTATGTGGGACGCGTTTCACCTCATCCGGTTCATCCGCCAGATGAAAGGTTTGTTCACCGCCCGACCGGGACACATGGCGCACAACCGGGCGCACAGGCCTCCTGTGGAACGAGATCGAACGTCCGGGCGTCCTTCCCCGTACAGGCTCGTACGCGGGGCGGGAGGCCTCCTGGGCCTCGTCTGCATGTCAAGGTTTATGCCGATTTGAACACTTTCCGCATGGCCTTGGTTCCGCAGAGTGAATAAGGGGCCCAATAGCAGATCTCGGCTTGACTCGCCCGGAGCAGCACACTTGTAATTTCACTCGTGTCGTTCAGCCGGAATCGGTAACGGCTACATCACGGGGACGCGAAAGACAGACGAGGGGCGCACATGACCGAGCTGGTGCAGCAACTGCTGGTCGACGACGCGGACGAGGAACTCGGCTGGCAGGAGCGCGCGCTGTGCGCCCAGACCGACCCCGAGTCCTTCTTCCCCGAGAAGGGCGGCTCCACCCGCGAGGCCAAGAAGGTCTGCCTCGCCTGTGAGGTCCGCTCCGAGTGCCTCGAGTACGCCCTCGCCAACGACGAACGCTTCGGTATCTGGGGCGGCCTGTCCGAGAGAGAACGCCGCCGCCTGAAGAAGGCCGCCGTCTGAGGACACGCACACGACAACCACGGGAACGGCCCGTAACCACGGGAACGGCCCGTCGCAGGTGGTTATCCACAGGCGGCGGGCCGCTGTTGTGCCCAGCCGATAGTCTGGTCGCTCGTCCGAGACGCCTCGCCGCCCTCACGGGGCGCAGAAGTCCACCGCAGTCCATCGAACCGGGGCCCGTACCTCGATGTCCGTGCACAGCCATACGGCAGCCCAACACGACGCTGCCACTCCAGAGTTCCCGCGTCACGTGGTGACCGCGGTCGTCGTCTCGCACGACGGCGCCCGCTGGCTGCCCGACGCGCTCGCCGGGCTGCTCGGCCAGGAGCGCCCCGTCCAGTACGTCATGGCGGCCGACACCGGCAGCGGCGACGACTCCGCCCGGCTGGTCACCGACGCCCTCGGCCCCGACCGCGTGCTGCACCTGGCCCGCCGTACCGGCTTCGGCCAGGCCGTCGAGGAGGCGGCCCGGACCGCTCCCGTGCTGACCCCGGACGAGCTGCCGTACCTGAAGCGGCCCAGCGGCTGGGACCCCGTCACCCGTTCGTGGCGCGACGACGCCTACGACATGCCGGAGCTCCCGTACGGCGAGCCCGTCCAGTGGCTGTGGCTGCTGCACGACGACTGCGCCCCGGACCCCGACGCGCTCGCCCAGCTGCTGCGGGTGGTGGACAACGAGCTGGAGCTCGGCCGCGACGACGTGGCGGTCGTCGGCCCCAAGCTGCGCGGCTGGTACGACAAGCGGCAGCTGCTGGAGGTCGGCGTCTCCATCGCCCACTCCGGCCGCCGCTGGACCGGCCTGGACCGCCGCGAGCAGGACCAGGGCCAGCACGACCACGTCCGCGCCGTGCTGTCGGTCTCCACCGCCGGCATGCTGATCCGGCGCGATGTCTTCGAGCAGCTCGGCGGCTTCGACAAACGGCTGCCCCTGATGCGTGACGACGTCGACCTGTGCTGGCGCGCCACCGCCGCCGGCCACCGCGTCCTGATCGCCCCCGAGGCGGTCGTACGACACGCCGAGGCCTCCTCGCGCGAGCGCCGCACCGTCGACTGCGTGGGCCGCAGCGCCGCCTCCCCGCACATGGTCGACAAGGCCGGCGCGGTCTACACCCTGCTCGTCAACAGTCGTACGGCCGTGCTGCCCTGGGTGCTGGTGCGGCTCGTGGTCGGCACGCTCCTGCGTACGATCGCCTACCTCGTCGGCAAGGTCCCCGGACAGGCCCTCGACGAGATCCGCGGCCTTCTCGGCACACTGCTGCGGCCCGAGCGGATCATCGCGGGCCGGCGCAGGCGCGGGGCCCCGCAGATCGACAAGGGCGAGCTGCGGGCGCTGTTCCCGCCGCCCGGCGCGACCGTGCGGGCCACCGTCGAGCAGGCCGCAGGCAACCTCTTCAGCGACTCCGAGGCCGAGGCCGCCTCCGGCGCGGGACGGCACGGCGGCGCGGTCGAGTCCGGGCCGGGCGGTGACGACGCCGACTTCCTGGAGATCGAGCAGTTCGCCCGCCTCAGGCGCATCGCCCGCAAGCCCGGCCCGATGCTCTTCCTGGTGCTGCTGTTCGTCTCCCTGGTCGCCTGCCGCGGACTGCTCGGCGGCGGCGCGCTCGCGGGCGGCGCCCTGCTGCCCGCCCCGGGCGACGCGAGCGAGCTGTGGTCGCGCTACCTCGACTCCTGGCACGCGGTCGGCACCGGCGGCAGCCCGTCCGCGCCCCCGTACCTGGCGATCGTGGCCGCGCTGGCCTCCGTGTTCCTCGGTTCGACCGGCCTCGCGGTCACCGTCCTGCTGGTCTTCTCGATCCCGCTGGCCGGCTTCACCGCCTACTTCGCCTCCCGCCCGCTCGTCGAGTCGCGCCTGCTGCGCGCGTGGGCGGCCGTCGTCTACGCCTTCCTGCCCGCCGCCACCGGCGCGCTCGCCGGCGGCCGCATCGGCACCGCCGTACTGGCCGTCCTGCTGCCGCTCATCGCGCGCGCGGGCATCGCCGCCGGCGGCCTCACGAGCACCTCGGACGCGCGCGGCAGCTGGCGCGCCACCTGGGCGTACGCCCTGCTCCTGACGGTCACCACGGCGTTCACACCGATCGTGTGGCCGATCGCGCTGATCCTCGGCATCGCGGTGCTGGTGCTGCGCCGCACCGACATCACCGCCTACGGCCTGCGCTTCCTGGCCCAGCTCGGCTCACCCCTGCTGGTCCTCGCGCCCTGGTCGCTGACGCTGCTCCCGTTCGGCTTCTTCAAACAGGCCGGCCTGGACTACGGCCCCTCGGCCGCCTCCGCCCTCGACCTGCTCGGCATCAGCCCCGGCGGCCCGGGCACGGTCCACGGGCTGATGCTCATCGGCATCGTCCTGGCCGCGCTGGCCGCCCTGCTGCGCTCGGAGCGCCAGTTCGGCATCTGGACGGCCTGGGCGGTCGCCCTGGTGGGCCTCGTCTTCGCCGTCCTGTCCAACGGCTCGACCTGGGCCGGCCCCGCCACCCTCGTCTACGGCATCGCCCTGCTGGCCGCCGCCGCACTGGGCGCCGACGGAGCACGCGCGCGGGTCGCCGAGCAGAGCTTCGGCTGGCGCCAGCCGGTGGCCGCGCTGATCGCCTTCGCCTCCCTCGCGGGCCCGCTGCTGGTCGCCGCCGGCTGGATGATCCGCGGCGCCGACGGACCGCTGGAGCGCCGCGACCCCACCCAGGTGCCCGCGTTCGTCGCCGAGGAGAGCGGCACCAGCGACCAGGCCCGCACCCTCGTCCTCGCCAGCGACTCCACCGCCCGGGTCCGCTACACGCTGGTCCGCGGCTCCGGCGCCCGCCTCGGCGACGCCGAGACCGCCGCGGCCGACGGGGAGAACCCCCGGCTCGACAAGGTCGTCGCCAACCTCGTCGCCGGCTCCGGCGCCGACCAGGCCGACGAACTGGGCGGGTTCGCGGTGCGCTACGTCCTCGTCCACAAGGGCGCGCCCCGCCAGGTCACCCGGGTCCTGGACGCCACGCCCGGCCTCTCCCGCCTCAGCCAGCAGGACGGCAGCGCCCTGTGGCGGGTCGACCAGGAGGTCGCCCGCGCGACCATCGTCACCGCCTCGGGAGCCGGCACACCGCAGCCCGTGGCGGCCGGCCCGGTCGACATCCACACGACCGTCCCCGCCGGCGCCGAAGGCCGTGTCCTGCGCCTCGCCGACGCCGCCGCCGAGGGCTGGACGGCCACCCTGGACGGCAAACCGCTCACCCGCACCACGGTCGACGGCTGGGCCCAGGGCTTCCGACTCCCCGCCTCCGGCGGCAGGCTGGACGTCACCTACGACGACCCGATCACCCACACCGCCTGGCTGTGGGCCCAGGGCGCCCTCGCCGTGGTCCTCATCGTCATGGCGCTGCCCGGCCGCCGCCGCGACGTCGACGACGACCTCCCCGAGGAGCCGTCGATCCCCACCCAACCCGTCGCCGGCGAGGGCCGCCGCGCCCGCCGACTGCGCGCCCAGAACGAGGCGGAAGAGGCGGACCGGACCGGCGAGTTCCCGGTCCCCCCGCCCGCCCCGGAGGAGACCCCGGTCCCGGTCCCGCACCAGCAGGCCTACGACATGGGGGTCGCCCAGGGCGAGGACGCCGGATCCTGGGGAAGGGACCAGGCGGGTTACCAGGGCGGCGGCTACGACCCGTACGCCGAGGAGCAGTACCAGACCGCCCAGCAGTACCCGGCGGGCGCCTACGACCAGTCGTACCAGGCGGACCCGTACCAGGGCGGCCAGTACGACCCGTACGCCTACGGCGGCACGGCCCAGGGCGCGTACGACCCCACGGCGTACGACCCCGACACGTACGACCCGACGTACCAGCAGGCACCCCAGGGCTATGACCCGGCGTACGACCCGGCGCAGCATCCGCACGACCCTGAGCGCCCCGACGGGAGTCAGCAGTGAACCGCACCGTCATCTCCCTGATCGCCGGCACGGCCGCGCTCGCCGCCATCACCGGGTTCGCCTCGCTCAACGCGCCGGGCGCCTCCGGCACGGACACCGCCCAGGCGGCCGCCCAACTGCCCGTGGAGCGCACGACACTGCTCTGCCCGGCCCCGAGCACCTCCGACATCGCCGAGACGTCGTACACGTCCTTCACACCCGTCACCAAGGGCACCGGAAGCGACGGCCGGGCCGAACTCCAGGCCGCCACCCAGCAGTCGGACGACGGCACGGGCAACGGCACGGGTGACGGCAAGAGCGCGAACAAGAAGAAGGGCAAGGGCAAGAAGACGGCCGACAAGCCGGTCCTCACGCCCAAGGAGCCCGGCACACCCGTCACCGGGGACACGTCGGGCTCCGACGCTCCCGCGCTGATCGGCACCGCGGAGGGCAAGTTCGCGCCGGGCTGGGCGGTGCAGGAGACCACCGAGGTCGCCGCGGGCTCGGGGCGCGGTCTGCAGGGCGTCAACTGCACGGCGCCGGACACCGAGTTCTGGTTCGCGGGCGCCAGCACCAGCGCCGACCGCACCGACTACGTCCATCTGACCAACCCGGACGACTCCGCCGCCGTCGTCGACATCGCGCTCTACGGCAAGGACGGCGCCCTCAAGTCCTCGGTGGGGGAGGGCATCACCGTCCCGCCGCACTCCAGCGACCCGGTCCTGCTGTCCACGCTCACCGACGAGAAGCAGACCGACCTGACGGTGCATGTGAACGTGCGCAGCGGACGGGTGGGCGCCGCCGTGCAGGCCCTGGACGACAAGTCGGGCGGCGACTGGCTGCAGGCCTCCACGGACCCGGCGGGCAGCCTCGTCCTGCCCGGCATCCCCAAGGACGCCTCCTCGGTCCGGCTGATCGCCTTCACCCCGGGCGACTCGGACGCCGACCTGAAGGTGCGCCTGGCCACCCCGTCCGGCCCGATCACACCCGCGGGCAACGAGACGCTCCACGTCAAGGCCGGTATGACGACGGCCGTCGACCTGGGTGCCGTCACACGCGGCGAGGCGGGCTCCCTGATCCTGACCCCCACGGACCAGTCGGTACCGGTCGTGGCCGCGCTGAAGGTCGTCCGCGCCAAGGGCGGCAAGCAGGAGACGGCGTTCATCCCGGCGAGCGCGCCGGTCGGCACGCGCGCCACCTCGGCCGACAACAGCGGCAAGGGCTCCACCCTGTCGATCACCGCGCCGACCCGCACGGCCACGGTGAAGGTCACCGCCTCGGCGGGCAGCGACAACGGCACGACGGTCTCCAAGACGTACACGATCAAGGCCGGCACCACCCAGGACATCGACGCCCCGGTCCCGACGGGCCTGAAGGGCACGTACGCGCTGACGGTCGAGCCGGTCTCCGGCGGCCCGGTCTACGCCTCCCGCACCCTGGCGGCCACGGAGGAGGGCGTCCCCGGCTTCACGATCCAGACGCTGCCGGACGACCGGGGTCTGGTGTCGGTGCCACAGGCGGACCAGGACCTGTCGGTGCTGCAGAAGTGACGCAGTGAAGTGAGGCGGGGAAGTGAGGCAGTGAAGTGAGGCGGGGAGCGAAGCCGGGATCGAGGCAGAGGTGAGCGCTGCCGGCGGGGCTCAGTCCTCGCCGTAGCGGGGGTCGACCGTCTCCGGGGTCAGGCCCAGCAGCTCGGCCACCTGCTCGACGACGACCTCGTGCACCAGGGCGGCCCGCTCGTCGCGCCCTTTCGTGCGGATCTCCACCGGCCGCCGGTAGACGACCACGCGCGCGGGACGTCCCTCGCGCGCGGGAATCGTCCCGCCCAGCGGCACCGCCTCGTCGTTCCAGACCTGCCCGGGCCCGTCCAGCCGCGGCACCTCGAGGACCAGGAAATCGATGTCGGCGAGCTGCGGCCAGCGCCGTTCGAGCCGCTCCACGGAGTCCTGCACCAGGTCCGCGAACACATCGGCACGGCTCGCCGCGAGCGGCACCTGGGGAGGCGCGATGGGGCCGCGCATGCCCCTGCCGTGGCGGTCACGACGGCGGGGCCCGGGGCGGCCGGCGGCACGGGGCGGTACGGGGTTGTCCATCACTGGTGAAGCGTAGTCCCCGCCGCGACCCGCCGCCCGGCCCCACGCGGCATCCCGGACACCCTCCGGGACCCTGTGAGGGCATGTCACAGGATGACCATTCCAGCCAAGATTGGGCTCGTTTCCGTATCTCTACGAGACCGTCGATGACGAGGCAAATGGCGGTGTTTGTACGGAGAGTTGACCGGGCGCGGGACCGCGCGTCGCGCTGTGAACGCCCGTCCGCGCAGGTCAAATGGGTGTGTCTGGAGGGGTGTGTGGGGCGATTCACACCACGACACGGTGGAGTGACCTGGTGGGGAGTCGTCGCGGCCCGCTCAAGAGTGCGGTACCGTCCAACGTCGTGAGCCCTGTACGTCGCTGTTCGCGCACCGCCTGCGGCCGACCCGCCGTCGCGACGCTGACGTACGTCTACGCCGACTCGACCGCGGTCCTCGGCCCGCTCGCCACCTACGCCGAACCCCACTGCTACGACCTGTGCGCCGAGCACTCCGAGCGCCTCACCGCCCCGCGTGGCTGGGAGGTCGTCCGGCTCCTCGACGGCAACGCCCCGGCCCGCCCCAGCGGCGACGACCTGGAAGCGCTTGCCAACGCGGTGCGCGAGGCGGCCCGCCCGCAGGAGCGCGCGGCCGGCGCCGGCGGCGGAGCGCGCACGGCGGACCCGATGGAGGTCGCGCGGCGCGGCCACCTCCGGGTACTGCGGTCCCCGGACAACTGACCGGCGAAGCAAGCAGATCATCGCGGTGGTCAGTTCCGCTTCCTCTCCCTTCCACCCACTGGGAAACCGCTTCCCGCAGGGGTGATCTGCTGTGGGGTGATCTGCTGCACAAGGTGTTGCCTTGGAGCGGGCCTCCCACTGGCCATGTGCCTGACCGTGGTCGGCCACAGCGCCACGGTCCTGGACCGCACTCGCCCCTACGCACCGGCGCCCCGCGCCCCGCACCGCCTTCTCACCTGCCTCTGACCTGAGGTTACGGCCGGGGCCCACTCGGCAGCCGTGCGACGCCCGGCCATCCGGTACGGGTAGTTTGGGGCGACCGATAGGACTTCAGGAGGGTTGGCCGTGGCTGCTGATCTGTCGCAGATCGTGAAGGCGTACGACGTACGCGGAGTGGTCCCGGACCAGTGGGACGAGCCGCTGGCCGAGCTCTTCGGCGCGGCGTTCGTCCGGGTGACCGGGGCCGACGCGATCGTCGTGGGCCACGACATGCGGCCGTCCTCCCCGGGGCTGTCACGTGCCTTCGCGCGCGGGGCGACCGCTCAGGGGGCCGATGTGACGGAGATCGGCCTGTGCTCGACGGACCAGCTGTACTACGCGTCCGGCGCCCTCGACCTCCCGGGCGCGATGTTCACCGCCTCCCACAACCCGGCCCAGTACAACGGCATCAAGATGTGCCGGGCGGGCGCGGCGCCGGTGGGCCAGGACACGGGCCTCTCCACGATCCGCGAACTCGCGGAGGAATGGCTGGAGTCGGGCGCTCCGGAACCCGCAGCCGAACCGGGAACCATCACGCGGCGCGACACGTTGTCGGACTACGCGGCCCACCTCCGCTCCCTCGTGGACCTGACCTCCATCCGCCCCCTGAAGGTCGTGGTCGACGCGGGCAACGGCATGGGCGGTCATACGGTCCCCACGGTCTTCGCCGGCCTGCCCCTGACCCTCGTCCCGATGTACTTCGAACTGGACGGCACCTTCCCGAACCACGAGGCCAACCCGCTGGACCCGGCGAACCTCGTGGACCTCCAGAAGCGTGTCCGCGAGGAGTCCGCCGACCTGGGCATCGCCTTCGACGGCGACGCGGACCGCTGCTTCGTGGTCGACGAGCACGGCGACCCGGTGTCCCCGTCCGCGATCACGGCACTGGTGGCCCGCCGCGAGCTGGCCCGCAACGGCGGCGAGGGCGTGATCATCCACAACCTGATCACCTCCTGGTCGGTCCCGGAGGTCGTGAGGGAGAACGGCGGCACCCCGGTCCGCACCCGAGTCGGCCACTCCTTCATCAAGGCCGAAATGGCGTCCTCGGGCGCGATCTTCGGCGGCGAGCACTCGGCCCACTACTACTTCAAGGACTTCTGGAACGCCGACACGGGCATGCTGGCGGCTCTGCACGTCCTCGCGGCCCTCGGCGGCCAGGACGGCCCTCTCTCCGCCCTCACCGCCGAATACGACCGCTACGTCGGCTCCGGCGAGATCAACTCCACGGTCGCCGACCAGGCGGACCGCATCGCGGCCATCAAGGCGACGTACGGCCCCCGCGAGGACACCACCCTCGACGAACTCGACGGCCTCACCGTCACCTCCACCGACTGGTGGTTCAACGTCCGCCCGTCCAACACGGAACCCCTGCTCCGCCTGAACGCCGAGGCCAGGGACGAGGCAACGATGACGAAGCTGAGGGACGAGGTCCTGGCGATCATCCGGGGCTGAGGGGCTGAGGGGCTGAGGGGCTGAGGGGCTGAGGGGCTGACGGGACTTCTGGATGTCGGTCGGCATCACTCAGTCCGTCGGGTGTCCGAGGACGAAGGATGTCCATCCCGAGCCCCCACCCACCCCAAAGGGCGCGGTGCTCTGCCAACGCCGG
>Ga0182007_10001448_pt1 | contig 12745 bp, 13 predicted proteins | sample Sormic07211113_1_FD_123023 | JGI IMG/M metagenome (GOLD analysis project Ga0182007, IMG submission 123023) | Rhizosphere microbial communities from Sorghum bicolor, Mead, Nebraska, USA - 072115-113_1 MetaG | ecosystem: Host-associated > Plants > Roots > Rhizosphere | place: USA: Nebraska... | reverse complement strand
TTTCCACGGTCCCCTTGATGCCCACCACCGCATCGAGGCCGATCAGCGCCAGCGTGGTATCGGGACTGGTCAGGCTGATGCTGCCGTTCTGGATGGCTACCACCACGGACGGCGGCAGTGCGTCCGCGTCCACCTTCAGGCCGACGGACAGCGCCGTTTTCGGATCGACGGCCGCAGCGATGACGTCGTTCATGTGCAGTGTGTCGGTCCAGGTGGTCTCATCGCCGAACGTATCGAAACGGAAGATCTGTTTGCCCTGGTCCAGGAACGCGGTATCGGCCACGGTCGAGAATGTCCACACGAAGTTCGTCGCCAGCGCAGCGCCGTTGGTGCCCTTGACGCCCGTCGTGATGGTCGCCGTACAGGTGACGTTCGCCGCCATGGGTTCAGCCACCTCGGACTGCGGCAGGTTGGTTGGCGATTCGGCAACGCGCACGAACGTGGCTTTCCTCGTGGCTGCGTCGTAGGTAACGGATCCGAAAGCATCCGCGCCGGACGGGCAGTTCACGTTGAAAGTGGCGTTCTTCAGCGTCGCCGGATCGATCGCCTGATCGAACGTGGCGCTGACCTCCGCCGTATTCAGGACGCCCGTGGCGGCGTTCGCCGGGGTGGTGGAGACGACGGTCGGCGCCGGCGCCGCGGGTGGCGTGGACGCCTGGTTGTTGTGGCCGGAACCACCGCAACCGGTAAGGCCGACGGCAAGCGCGACAGGCAGGGCCGCCGGCAACCATTTTTTGTGCATGAATCCGCTCATTTGCATTCCCCTTTCGTTGGACGCAACCAGTCAAAACACTCCGCGTACCTGTTTCTTGCGGCCGCAGCAACCCATGCCAGCCGGCACCGGCTGACGCCATGGAACTCTCTCGACGTGCCGACGGACCCGCGCGCAACCATCGACGCGCGGTATCTGCACCGCATCTCGTCGGGTGCAGGGCATCCGTCCCCGTTCACCAACCGACGCGGTGGCACGGAGAAGGTTCCCATCGGCGCACTGGCCGACGAAAAATCATCGCGGCCGACGAACGCGCTTGCGTGCCGCATCGATGAGCGCGTGCAAGTCATGCGGAACCTGCGGGCAGCGGCTTGCATCACAACAGGGACTTCAGCGCACCTTCGGCGACCGCCGACTCGTTACGCGCAGGCTGCAGGAGTCGTGCTCGCGCTGGAGACATTTCGCCTTGGCGCTGCATACACGCGCAACGCCGGCGGGTACCCGATTCGTAGCCTCTCTGCATATCCAAAGGTGGCCCACTATGCCGACACATGTTTCGCCCCAACGCGGCTTCACCCTGCTCGAACTGATGGTGGTCGTGGTCATCCTCGGTATCCTCGCTGCGCTGGTCGTGCCGAAGGTGATGAGCCGACCGGACGAGGCGCGGGTGACCGCGTCGCGGCAGGACGTCGCCAGCCTGATGCAGGCCTTGCAGCTCTACCGCCTGGACAACCAGCGCTACCCGACCACCGAGCAGGGATTGCAGGCGCTGGTGTCCAGACCGGACTCCGATCCGGTTCCCCCGAACTGGAAACCCGAGGGATACGTCGGGCGTCTTCCCCAGGATCCCTGGGGCCATCCCTACCAGTACCTGTACCCGGGCGTGCACGGAGAAGTGGATGTCTACGGCTTTGGCGCCGACGGTGCGCCCGGCGGCGAAGGCAACGATGCCGACATCGGTTCGTGGACCCTGTGACGGAGGCCTGCGCAGTGCATGAAGCGACCGCCCGCCACGGCACACGCGGCTTCACGCTGCTGGAAATGCTGGTCGTGGTGCTGATCATGGGCATCCTGGCAGGAACCATCAGCGCCCGGATGCAACCCGGCGACCGCGACCTGTTGCGCGTCGAAGCCTCGCGACTCGCGCAGCTGCTGGAGCTTGCCGCCCAGGAAGCGCACCTCTCCGGCAGCGCCATCGCGTGGACTTCCGATGGCGGCGGCTACCGGTTCTGGCGCCAGGGCGATGACGACGGGTGGTCCGAGATCCGCGACGACGATGTGTTGCGTGCGCGCAGCCTGCCGCACGGCATGCTGATATCGCAGCTGCGCGACGAAGCCGCCGCGGCGCAACCGACCATGCGCCTGCAGTTTCCATCCGACGGCCCGATGTCCGCCTTCTCGATGGATCTGGCACTCGGTGCCGACCACTACGGCATCGCTGCCTCTCCGGTCGGCGACTTGTGCATCGCGCCCGGGCAGGGGAAAACCTGTGGCGACATGGCAGCGCAATGACTCGCCGGGGTTCACGCTGGTCGAAGTGCTCGTCGCCATGACGATCGTCGCGGTGTCGCTGCTTGCCGCGCTGCGCGTGGCCACGCAGGGCACCAACCATGCCGGTGAACTGCATGCGCGCCTGCTGGCCGGCTGGGTCGCGGCCGATCGCCTCGCAGAACATCATGCACGCGGCGACTGGCTGCCGGTCGGCGTGCGGACGGGCGCGCAGCGCCAGGGCAATCTTGAATTCGGCTGGCGCGAAGAAGTATCCGCGACGCCGAATCCGGCATTCCATCGCGTCGACGTCTTCGTCTTCGTACCCGCACAGCCAGCGCACTTCCTCGCGCATTCCGTGGGTTTCGTCGTGAATCCCTCGGAGAGCGGCCGATGAACGTCCACCGACTTCGCGGCACCCCTGGATTCACCTTGATCGAGCTGCTGGCGGCGCTGCTCGTGCTTTCGTTGCTTGCGTTGATGGCCTATCGCGGGCTTGGCGTGGTCATGGCGTCGCGCGACCGCATCCAGGCGGAATCCACGAAATGGCGGCAGGTGGAGTCGTTCTTCGCCCGCTTCGCGCGCGATGTGCGGCTCGCCGCCCCGCGTTCGGTGCGTAGCGATGCCGGTACCTCGCCAGCGTGGCTCGGTCGACCCGATGCGGTACAGGCGCCGCTGCTGGAGTTCACTCGTTTCGCCGGGACGGACGGCGTCGACGCGCCGCACCGCATAGGCTACGGAGTGAACGGTGCGCACCAGGTCGAATTGTGGATCTGGCCGGGGCTCGATCTCGCTGCCGCCACGCCGCCGGCCCGCTACGTGGTGCTCGGTGATGTGGCTCGTTTGAGCCTGCAATACCTCGGCCCTGCGCTGACCTGGAACAACGCGTGGCCGACCGCGCCGACCGATCCACCGCTGCCACTGGCCGTACGCATGCAAGTCGTATTCGGCTCGGGCGAAATCGTGGTGCGCGTGTTCGCGCTGCGCTCATGAACGGCCAGGAACGCGGTGCGGCTCTGCTGATGGCGATGGCGATCATGGCCATGGCCGCGGTGGCGGCCACGGCGATGCTGGTCGCGCTGGGCACGTGGTCGCGCCAGGCGGGATTGGCCACCGACCATGTCCAGGCCGAGGAACTGGTCGCGGCGGGAGGTGACTGGACGCGCGCGATGCTGTTCGACGACCGTCGCGCCAGCGGCGACATCGACCACGCCGGAGAACCGTGGGCGCTGCGCCTGCCGCCGATCCCGTTCGAGAACGGCGAACTCGCCGGCCACATCGAGGACCAGCAGGGCCGGTTCAATCTCAACAACCTGGTTCGGAACGGCAAACTCGATATCACGCAGTACGCGCGTTTCCAGCGTTTGCTGTCCGTTCTGGGCTTGCCGGCGGAACTGGCCGACACGCTCGCCGACTGGGTCGACGCCGACAGCGTGGCGCAGCCGGCGGGCGGGGCGGAGGACGCGTACTACCGCGGACTCAGCCGCCCTCGTCTCGCGGCCAACCGGCCGCTCGTCGATCTGGACGAACTGGTTTTCGTGCGTGGCTTCGACACCGGTGTCCGCGTGCGCCTCGCACCCTTCGTAACGGCGCTGCCGGCGACGACCGCACTCAACGTGAACACGGCGCCCGCCGAGGTTCTCGCTGCCGTGGTCGATGGGCTGGATCTGGACTCGGCGCGGGCACTGGTCGCCCGCCGTAACGGGACTTTCTATCGCAACAACGCCGATTTCCTTGGCCAGCTCGGCAAGGACGCCACGGTACCCGAGCAGGACATCCGCGTCGGCAGCGACTATTTCCTGGTCACGCTGCGCGTGACTTACGGCAAGGCGCAGGCCCGCGGCCAACTGCTGTTGGCGCGGACGGACGCGGCGCGCTGGCCCGATGTCGTGTGGCGGAAACTCCGATGAGCCGGCTGCGCATTTTCTGTCCGCTGTCGGCGGTGCCCACGTCGTGCCAGTGGGTGCTGCTGGACGACCACGCCGGCGTGCACCCGGGGGCTGGCACGCTGGAAGAGTTGCCAAAGGCCGCTGGGCATGTCGAGCTGGTGCTTGCCGCAAGCCAGGTTTTGATCACGCGGGCGCGCTTGCCTCACGCGAGCAGGCGGATATCCGCGGCGCTGCTTGCCTACGCGGCCGAAGAAAGGCTGGCGTCCGATCCGGACGCCAACCAGGTGAGCAGGCTCGGCCGGGTCGATGGCGACGACGTGCTCGCGGTGGTCGACCAGCAGCGGCTGCAAAGCTGGCGCGATGCGCTTGGCGCGGTCGGCATCCACGTCGACGCCGTGTATTGCGAAACGCTGATGCTGCCGGTGCAGAGCGGGGAATGGAACCTGGCCTGGAACGGGCGGGAAGGCTATCTGCGCACCGGCGAGTTCGAAGGCGGCGCCACCGATTGCGGTGATCGGCAGACACCGCCACTGGCACTGCAACTGCTGCTTGAAAATGCGCGGACGCGTGATGCGGTACCCACGTCCATCGCGCTGCATCTAGCGACGCCTGCGGCACAACCCGATCTCGGGGCGTGGCAGCAAGGCCTGGGCGTCAGCATCCGGCTTGCGTCGCCACCGGACTGGCGCGTGGCGCCGATGGCGGCTGGCATCCGGATCGATCGGGAACGCGAGCACTGGCGTCCGTCCGCCGCCACTCTCACGCGCTGGCGACACATCGGCTGGATTCTGCTGGCGGCCCTGGTGCTGCACTCGACGGCGTTGCTGGCCGATCGCCTGCGGCTGGCGAGCGAGCAGCATCAGCTTCGCCAGCAGATGGAGGCGCGCTTCCGCTCGCTGTTCCCCGGCGCCGTCGCGGTGGCGGACCCGGCCTTGCAGACGCGTCGGCAACTGGCCCAGGCACGGCGTGCTGCCAACCAGCCGGATGCCGGCGATTTCCCGGCCATGCTCGGCAAGGTGGTTGCGGCATTGGCGGACGCGCCGGCCGCGGAGCTGCGCGCGCTGTCGTACGAGGACGGGCGCATGACGCTGGAGTTCGCTGCCCCGGGCGACGCGCTCGCGCGCCGCATCGAGGCTCGCCTGGTTCAGTCCGGATTGGACGTCGAAGCGCCGCAGGCGGCACCTCGTACCGGGCGCGGCACGGTCACGCTGACGCTGAGGTCGCCATGAAGCATGCCTTGAGTCGACTGTGGGCGGCGCGATCCCCGCGGGAACACCGGCTGATTGCCGTCACGGCGATCTGCCTTGGGCTCGCGCTGTATGCGTGGCTGCTGCAGGCAACGACACAGGCACGCTTGCGGCTGCTGCCGGCAGTCGCCCAACTGCGTGCGGAGGCGATACGCCAGGGCGAGCAGGTGGACGAGATCGTGCGCCTGCGTGCGATGCCGCCGCTACCCCGGTCGACGACGGATTTACGCCAGCTTGTGCAACGCCAAGTGGATGTCAGCGGACTAACCCGCTCGCTGGTGAGCATTGAGCTGGTGGATGCACATCGTGTGAAGCTGGCATTCGCCGGTGTGGCGTTCGCCGACTGGCTGGCCCTGGCGGACGCCATGCGGGCGCAGCAGCTGCGCTTTGCCGCAGTACGGATCGAATCCCGGTCCGCGCCCGGCCAGGTGAGTGTGGCCGCCACCGTCGAGCGCCCCGGTCGATGACGCGCCGACCGACATGGCGAGGCGTGATCGCCAGCGCCTGCTTGGTGATGGCGGCCTATGCGTCGTTTCTCGTTGTGCTGGCGCCGGCCACGCTGCTCGATGCAGGCCTGCGGCGTGCCACCACCGGAAAGCTGCGTCTTGCGCAGGCGCACGGCAGCCTGTGGTCCGGCAGTGGGCGGCTTGAGATCCGCCATGGCGCCGGATCAGGCGGCGTCGGCAAGGATCTGTCCTGGACGCTGCAACCGCGTGCCCTGTGGCGTGGTCGCCTCGACTTCGAAGTCGCCATCGACCACGCCGACCGAGGCTTCCCCGTGCGCATCTCGGCGCACGGGATCGACATCTCCAACGTCGACTTCTCCCTGCCGGCCAGTGCGCTCGGCATCGCCGTGCCCCGCATGGCGACGCTTAGCCCGCGCGGCGATCTCGACTTCCAGATCGCGCGCTTCTCGCGTGCCGGCGACACCGTCTCGGCCGATGCCGCCGTGACGTGGAAGGAAGCCAGCTCCGCCCTGACCCCGGTCGCGCCGCTCGGCACCTACGAGCTCCGCGTCCATGGCGCTGGGGGATTGTTGAACGCGACGCTGCGCACCGACAGCGGTCCGCTCCATCTCGATGGCGGCGGGTCGTGGCGCGGTGACGGCCCCGCGACGTTCTCCGCCACCGCGCGGGTCGATGCGGAACACCGCTCGCAACTGGCGCCGCTGTTGCGTCTGATCGCCGTCGAACGCGACAACGGTGATTTCGTACTGCAATTCAGCCCACCGCTCGGCGGTGTATCCGCCGGCGCACGGACAGGAAATTACTGACGATCGATCGCATGGGAACCCTGGCGCCTCCGCGACCATCCAACCCATGCAGACAGAGGGAATAGAGACATGCCGTCCGGACGATCGAATTTTGCGCAAACGGCGATCGACTCGGCATCGAAAACCGGCGCGCTGTCATTGCTTGGCCTCGTGCTGGCGTACTGGACCTGGGCGTGGTGCGCGCCCGCACCGCTGCCGCGGGCCATGGAGATTTCCGAGCCGGCCGGTCGCCTCGTGGCTGCTGGCAACCTGTTCGGCCGGCTGCCCGGTGATGCGCACGCCGACGTGCCGACAGGGTTGGCGATCAGGCTGCTGGGTGTCATGGCCGCCGAGCCTGAGGGCGCCGGTTACGCGCTGCTGCAGCTCGATGCGAGGAATACCCGGGTGGTGCGTGCCGGCGAGTATCTCGCGCCGGGCGTCCGCCTCGAAAAGGTGCTTCCCCAACAAGTGATCCTGCAGCGCAACGGATCGCGCGAAACGCTGGTCTGGCCGCACCCCGTCCAGGCTCCCGCCACCACCACGAGCACTTCCGCCCGATGAAACGCCACTGGTCATCTTTCCCGTGCAGGCCGGCATGAAACAGCACTGGTTGCAGCCCGCCGTCGTGACCGTGGCTCTGTTCTGCGCGCATGCGCCGGCGTCGCGCGCCGCAGTGCAGGCGGTGGAAGGTTCGGCGCTGGCGAAAACCGTCACGCTCAATTTCGTCAACGCGGATATCGAGGGCGTGGTGAAGGCGATGGCGGAAGTCACCGGCAAGAATTTCGTGCTCGATCCGCGCGTCAAGGGCACCGTCAACATCATCTCGGCCCAGCCGGTAGCGCGTGATGCCGTGTACGACGTATTTCTGTCGGCGCTGCGCCTGCAGGGTTTCACGGCGGTGGAGGACCACGGCCTGGTCAAGATCCTGCCGGAAGCGGACGCCAAGCAGCACCGCAACGTCGGGTCGGACCAACACGCAAATAGCGACGGACTGCAGACCCGGGTGTTCGCCCTGACGCATCAATCGGCGGTGCAGCTGGTGCCCACGCTGCGTCCCCTGGTGGCGCCGAACAACACCATCACCGCGCTGCAGAACAGCAACTCGCTGGTCATCACCGATTACGCCAGCAACCTCGAACGGCTGGCGAGCATCATCGCTGCCGTCGATCAGCCGGACGAGGCCGGCGCGGCGATGATTGTCCTGCAGCATGCTTCCGCGCTGGACGCAGCGCGGACCATCAACAATCTGTTCGCGGCGGCGCCGCAGGCGTTGCAGACGCTGCAGGGAACGGACCCGACCCAGCGCGTGGCAGTCATTGCCGATGCCCGCTCCAACAGTCTCCTGGTACGCGCGGCGGATCCGGTGCGACTTGCCCAGATCCGGAAGTTCGCGGCGCTGCTCGACTCGCCGACCAGTGCCGCCGGCAATGTTCACGTCGTTTACCTGAAGAACGCCGAGGCCGTGAAGCTTGCGGAAACCTTGCGCGGCATTTACTCCGGTACCGCAACACCGCCGGGACAGGCATCCGGTGCAGCTGCGCCAGCCGAGGCGGCGCCGTCGAATGCGGCTGCCGGCGCCGCCATCGGCAGCGGCACGCAGGCGACGTTGGGCGGCGGCAGCATGCCGACGATGATGGGAGACACCACGCCGCAGCCTGCTGCCGTGCCGGGCATCATCCAGGCGGACGCCGCCACCAACTCGATCATCATCACGGCGCCCGATGCGGTCTACAACAACCTGCGCGCCGTGGTGGAAAAGCTCGATGCGCGGCGTATGCAGGTCTACGTCGAGGCGCTCGTGGTCGAGCTCACCGCGAGCAAGGCGGGCGAGTTCGGCATCCAGTGGCAGGACCTCGGCGGCATCGGCAAGTCGGGTACGCAGGTGTTCGGCGGCACCAACTTCGGCGGCGCCGGACGGAACATCATCGGCATTGCGCAGAACCCGGCCAGCGTCGGCCCCGGATTGAACATCGGCACGGTGCGTGGCAGCGTGACGGTTGGTGGCGTGCAGATCCTGAACCTTGGCCTGCTCGCGCGCGCGCTGGAAACGGACAGCAACGCCAACATCCTGTCGACGCCAACCCTGCTCACCCTCGACAACGAGGAGGCGAAGATCGTGGTTGGCCAGAACGTCCCGTTCATCACGGGCCAGTATGCGGTCTCGGGTGCGGCGACCACGCCTTCGCCGTTCCAGACCATCGAGCGCAAGGATGTCGGACTGACCCTGAAGATCCGCCCGCAGATCTCCGAAGGTGGTGTCGTGCGCCTGCAGATCTACCAGGAGGTTTCGAGCATTGCCGATACCGCCAATCCCGCTGGGGTCATTACCAACACGCGCTCGATCGAGTCGACCGTTCTGGTCGACGACGGACAGATCGTCGTGCTTGGCGGTCTGATCCAGGATTCCGTCAACGGCGGCGTATCCAAAGTCCCCGTGCTTGGCAGTCTTCCGTTGCTCGGCGGCCTGTTCCGCTACAACAACCACTCGCGTACCAAGACCAATCTGATGGTATTCCTGCGCCCGACCGTTCTGCGTGACGCGCAGGGTGCGGGCGCGCTGGCCAGTGAGCGCTACGACTACATCCGTGGCCAGCAGATCCACGCCGAACCGACGCGCGGCGCAGTGCGCAGCAACGATCCATCGCCGCTGCTGCCGCGCCTGCCGGCCATGCCGGCCGACCAGGACAACCGGCGGTGATCGCGGCATGTTGACGAAGCCGCCCGTGCCGTATGCCTTCGCCAAGGTCAACGGCATCGCCGTCACCGGATTTGGCGACGGCGTCGCCGAAGCCGTCGTGCGCCACGACGCGTCGGCTGGCGCGCTGGCCGAGCTGCGACGCGCACTCGGCGTGCCCATTCGCGCGCAGCGCGTCGGTGCCGGCGAGTTCGACGAGCGCATCTCCACCTTGTACAACGGTGCCGACGAGGGCGCGGCCGCACTGGCGGACGACCTGGCGCAAGACCTGGATCTGTCCCGGTTGCTGCAGGAAATACCCCGGGTCGAGGATCTGCTGGATAGCCAGAACGACGCGCCGCTGATCCGGCTGATCAACGCGTTGCTGACCCAGGCGCTGCGCGAAGGCGCTTCGGACGTTCATATCGAGCCGTTCGAGGCGCGCTCGGTGGTGCGGCTGCGCATCGACGGTACGCTGCACGACCTGATCGAGCCGGCGCGCGCGCTGCACACGGCCATCGTGTCGCGCGTGAAGATCATGGCGCAGCTCGATATCGCGGAAAAGCGCCTGCCGCAGGACGGCCGCATCGCGCTGCGCGCCGCCGGCAAACCGATCGACGTGCGAGTGTCGACGATTCCGACCGGCCACGGCGAGCGCGTGGTGCTGCGCCTGCTGGACAAGCAGGCTGGCCGGCTCGACCTGTCGCGGCTGGGCATGGACCCGTCCACCCTCGCGCAGGTGGATGCGCTGATCCGCGAGCCGCACGGCATCATCCTGGTGACCGGTCCCACCGGTTCCGGCAAGACCACCACGCTGTACGCCGCGCTGTCGCGGCTGGACCCGAAGGCGCTCAACATCATGACCGTCGAGGATCCGATCGAGTACGACCTCGACGGCATCAGCCAGACGCAGACCAACAGCCGCATCGACATGAGTTTCGCGCGTGCCTTGCGCACCATCCTGCGCCAGGATCCGGACGTGGTCATGATTGGTGAAATACGCGACCTGGAGAGCGCGCAGATCGCGATCCAGGCCAGCCTCACCGGGCATCTGGTGCTCACCACGCTGCATACGAACGACGCGGTGAGCGCCGTCACCAGACTGGTCGACATGGGCGTCGAACCTTTTCTGCTTGCGTCCAGCCTGATCGGCGTCGGCGCCCAGCGCCTGGTGCGCAAACTTTGTCTGGAATGCCGTGCGCCGCTGGCGGCCGATGCCATGCCATTGCGCAGCCTCGGCCTGGTGTCTTCGCCTGGCAACTTCCACGCCGCGCGTGGCTGCCCGGCGTGCAACCGCTCCGGCTACAAGGGCCGCACCGGCATCTACGAATGGCTCACGATCGATGACGAGCTGCGCAGGCTCATCCACGACCGTGTGGACGAACAGACGCTGCGCAAACACGCCGGCGCGCATGGCATGGGTTCGCTGCGCGACGACGGCATGCGACTGGCCGCCGAAGGCACGGTGAGCCTGGAGGAAGTACTGCGCGTCACTCGCGAACGGTAGCGCGATGGAGGCGTTCCGTTACCAGGCACTCGACGCCGCCGGCCGCGCCAGGTCCGGCCTGGTGCAGGCGGATTCTCCACGTCAGGCCCGCACCCAGTTGCGCATTCAGGGTTTGTATCCGGAGCGCATCGACCGCGTTCGCCACCGGCAGCGCGCGGCGCGATCCTGGTCACGCGGCCTCCCTGCGACCGAACTGAGCCTGCTCACGCGCCAACTCGCCACGCTGCTTGCCTCTGGCCTCACGATAGAACACGCGCTGACCGCGCTGATCGAGCAAGTCTCGGCACCGAAGACGCGGGAAGTGCTTGGCGGCGTCAAGGCCGAAGTCACGGCCGGTCTGTCGCTGGCCGGTGCCATGGACAGTTACGGCCGGAATTTTCCCGACTACTACCGCGCACTGGTACGCGGTGGCGAGGAATCGGGCGCGTTGCCGAACGTGTTGCAACACCTTGCCGATTACCTGGATGCACGCCAGGCGCTGCACCAGAAGACCAGCCTTGCCTTGCTGTACCCGGCGCTGGTCACCTTCGTGGCGATCTGCGTGGTTACCGGGTTGCTGGTCTACGTCGTGCCGCAGATCGTGCAGGTTTTCCAGCAGTCTCGGCAAAGCCTGCCGCTGCTCACCCGCGGGCTGATCGCGGTCTCGGATTTCCTGCGCGGAGCCGGGCTTTATCTCGCCGGCATCGGTCTCTGCGCCGCGGTCGGCGCGCGGGCCGCACTCCAGCGCGATCGCCACCGGCGCCGCTGGCACGCTCTGGTGCTGCGCTTGCCCTGGATCGGATCGGTCATTCGGGGCCTGAATACCTCACGCTTCGCCAGTACCCTGGCCATCCTCGTCGGCGGTGGCGTGCCGTTGCTTGCAGCGCTCGACTACGGCGCGCATGCGATGTCCAACCTGTTCATGCAGGATGGTGTCGAGGCTGCCATTGAACGCGTGCGCGAAGGCGACACCCTGGCACGCGCGCTGGATGCGGCGCATATCTTTCCGCCGCTCATGATTCACCTGGTCGGCAGCGGCGAAGCCAGTGGCAAACTGGAACACATGCTCGAACGCGCCGCACAGCTCGAAACGCAGACTCTCGAGCAACGCCTGGCGGTTCTGCTGACGTTGCTCGAACCGGTGATGATCCTGGTCATGGGCGGTATCGTGCTGGTGATCGTCCTGGCCATCCTGCTGCCGATCATGGAAATCAACCAGCTGGTGCATTGAGATGCATGCGGTCCCCGACGGGTATGTGCGGCCCGGTCATTCCACTACGCGCAAGTGGGCCATGCCGTCGGCGCGGCCGTGAATGTAGGCCACTTGTTCGTGCCGACTGGCCAGTGTGTCCAGCATCGGCGTGTCGGGGCCGACCACGAACAGGCTGGGTTCATGCCAGCCGTCGGTGCCGATTCCGATCCCCGGACGGATCGCCGCCCCCGGCCATTCGCGCAGCGCGGCGAGCAACTGGCGTTGCGCGGCGAGGTTGCCGGCCGGATCGCGCGGTTCGGCGCGCGGGTTCCACGCTGTGATGAACCCCCATGCCTGGGCACCGACCAGCACCCGCAGCGCAGCCGGCAACGGCTGGTCGATGCGGATATCGGCCCATTCCACGACGTCGAGGCAGACCAGGTAATGGGTGGCGCGGAAGGCGGCAAGCAGCGACTCATCCATGGCGCAATGGCGGCAGTGGCGGCAGACGGGACTCCAACAAATTCACCGCGGCGTCCAGGTCGACATCCGCGACCCGGGGCGTGTCGCGCAGCAATCGCTCCAGCAGCTCGTTCTGCGCGCGACCGCGTTCGAGCGCGTAGGCGTAAGGCACGTGGGTGAAAGTGACCAGCCGATAGCGCGCCATGTAATGCGTTGGCGCGCGCGCGGCCAGCAAGGCGCCCAGCTCGCGCTTGGCCAGGTAGTGCGGGTCGGCCACCGAATCGCGCATCTCGACGTAATTCTCCAGCGCCATCGCGGCGATCGCGTCGGCGTTCGGCTGGCG
>Ga0182007_10001447_pt1 | contig 12747 bp, 12 predicted proteins | sample Sormic07211113_1_FD_123023 | JGI IMG/M metagenome (GOLD analysis project Ga0182007, IMG submission 123023) | Rhizosphere microbial communities from Sorghum bicolor, Mead, Nebraska, USA - 072115-113_1 MetaG | ecosystem: Host-associated > Plants > Roots > Rhizosphere | place: USA: Nebraska... | reverse complement strand
TGGATTGCTGACACCGTGGACCACGCTGACCAGCATCGTATTGCTCGTCGCCCTGACTGCGCTGATGCTTTGGCTGCGCTCACGCCGGCCCCTGGCAGCGCTCGGCATCGCCTTCTTCCTCGGTTGCCAGCTGCTAACGGGCACCATCCTTCCGCTCGAACTGATCTACGAGCACCGCAATTATTTCGCCAGTTTCGGCCTGCTGCTGACGATCGTGCCGTTGCTAGCAGTTCCACGAACATCGCCTTTTGCCCTGCCACGCCACGTGCTGCTTGCCGGACTACTCCTATGCTGGACCGCGCTGACTGCATTGACTGCGTACGCCTGGGGCAATCCACTGCGGCTGGCCGAGGACCTGGCCTCCCGCGCGCCACAATCGCCACGCGCGCAGTACGAGCTGGGCCGTACCTACATCATCTACTCGCACTACGACCCCGCCTCGCCTTTTACAGCGCTTGCCTACGCGCCACTGGAGAAGGCCGCCGCACTGCCCCATTCCTCGATCCTGCCGGAACAGGCGCTGATCTTCATGAATGCACGCATGCACCTACCTCTGAAGGCCGCGTGGTGGGATGGCATGATCGCCAAGCTGAAAGCACGTCGGCCGGGAGTGCAGGACGAGAGCTCGCTGGGTGCGTTGACCCAATGCGTGCGTGAGCAGCGTTGCGACCTTTCAACTAACCACATGATGGAAGCCTTCTTGGCGGCGCTATCGCACCCACATCCGAGTGCGCGGCTACTCGCCACGTATGGTGATTACGCTTGGAACGTGCTGGACGACCATACTCTTGGTGAGAAAATGACTGCCGAAGCAGTGCAGGCCGCTCCCACTGAACCGGCGTACCGAGTCACCCTGGTACGCATGCTTGTTGCACAAGGACGCATAGCCGATGCACGCCAGGTCATCAGCCAATTGGAAGCTCTGAACATCGGCGGCCGGCTAAACGGTAGCCTGAATGATCTGCGTGCCTTGCCGGGACTGCAGTGAGCCAACCTCAAAACAACAAGTGGCAACATAGGCGTAGCGCCGCATTTTGTCACCAACGATTGCGTTACGCTTAACCGATCACGTTCCAACTTCACTGAGCCAACAACTCGTGCCAATCAAGACCATTCGCAGCAAGGCCGACCTGGCTATCAACGGCGCACCACCTGCATTCGACAAACCATTGCATGTGGGCCGGCCCAACATCGGCGACCGTGAAGCTTTCTTGCGGCGAATCAATCAGATCCTCGACAACCAGTGGCTGACCAATAACGGCCCGATGGTGCAGGAGTTTGAGCAACGAATTGCTGAGTATCTTGGCGTCAAGCACTGCGTGGCGATGTGTAATGGCACCATCGCGCTGGAAATCGCCATCCGCGCCTTGGGGTTGCAGGGTGAAGTGATTGTTCCATCATGGACGTTCGTGGCTACCGCACACGCGCTGTACTGGCAAGGCATCACTCCAGTGTTCGCGGACATCGACCCCGCAACTCACAACCTCGATCCCGTTGCCGTTCGTCGCATGATTACGCCGCGTACCACCGGCATCATTGGCGTCCATCTATGGGGTCGTGCGGCCCCCATCGACGAGCTGCAAGCCATCGCCGACGAGCATGGGCTGAAACTGATGTTCGATGCTGCCCACGCTTTTGGCAGCAGCTTCAATGGACAGAGTATCGGCCGCTTTGGAGCCTGCGAGGTTTTCAGCTTCCACGCCACTAAAGCCTTCAACACCATGGAAGGTGGCGCCGTCACTACTAACGACGACGAGCTCGCAGAAACCCTGCGCCTGATGCGCAACTTCGGCTTCAAGGGTTACGACAACGTCATCCATCCCGGCACCAACGGCAAGATGATCGAGGCCTGCGCCGCCATGGGGCTGGCCAATCTCGAAGGATTCGACGAGGTGGTGGCGGTCAACCGACACAACCATGCGGCGTACTGCGAGGCGCTGGCCGGCCTACCAGGGATCTCCGTGCTGGGCTACAACCCCGCCGAGCGCAACAGCCATCACTATGTGGTGATCGAGGTAGGCGCGACCTGCCCAGCGTCGCGCGATGCGATCATCAAGGCGTTGCACGCCGAGAATATTCTGGCGCGCAAGTATTTCTGGCCGGGTTGCCACATGATGAAACCCTATCGGGATTTGTTCCCTCACGCGGGTCTGCTGCTTGAACATACGCGAGCCGTCGCCGACCGCGTGATTGTGCTGCCAAACGGCACAGCGTTGCCGGATGCGGCGGTTGCGGTGGTTTCCGGTGTATTGCGTGCCCTCGCAGCGGAAAGACGCGCATGAAGCTCAACGTCATCGACTTCCTTGAACAAGGTGCGCTGCGGCACGTTCCTGACAAGGTCGCGATCATTGACGGCACGCGGAGGCTCACGTTTGCCGAGCTGGTTGCGTGCTCTAAACGTTGTGCCATGCATTTCGTCCGCAGCACGGGGGAAATCAACCAGCCGATCGTGGTCTACCTGCCCAAGTGCATCGAGACGGTTGTGGCGAACCTGGGCATCGTCTACGGCGGTTACGTCTACTGCAACCTGGACGTCAAGTCGCCAGCGCAGCGCATACGCAACACGCTCGACAAGATTCGCCCTGCCAGCGCCATCACGTCGCGCGCCCTCATTGGCGCCCTGCGCGAAATCGCAGGCCCGGACATCGACATCCTGTGCATCGAGGATCTGCTGGAAGGCGAGATCGTCGACGACGCGCTGATCCGCGATCGCCTGCAACAAATCGTCGATACCGACCCGCTGTGCATCATCAACACCTCGGGCTCCACGGGCACGCCCAAGGGCGTGGCCTTGAGTCACCGCGGCACCATCGATTTCATGGAGTGGCTGTTCGCCACTTTCGACTTCGACGAGAACGTACGCATCGGCAGTCTCTCGCCGCTGTATTTTGACATCTACATCCTCGAGCTGTTTCTGTGCTTGCACAGGGGCACGACCCTCGTGTTCGTGCCCGACCAAGCGGCGACGTTTCCGGCACGGCTTCTCGAATTCCTGCAGGAGCAACAGGTCAGCTTCCTGTTTTGGGTACCCTCGATCATGGTGGCTATCGCGAACCTGGATCTGCTTGGCAAGTACGATCTGGCCGCGCTTAGCAACGTGTTTTTCGCTGGAGAAGTGTTTCCCACCAGGCAGTTCAACCAGTGGCGACGAGCTCTGCCGCAGGCGCGCTTCGTCAATCTCTACGGGCCGATCGAGATCCACGTCGACTGCACCTACTTCATCGTGGATCGCGAATTCGACGACGACGAACCGCTGCCCATTGGAAGTCCTTGCCGCAATACCAACATTCTTATCCTCGACGAAGCGGATCGCTTATGCGCCGCCGGTGAGCGCGGGGAGCTGTGCGTGCGCGGTAGCTCGCTCGCCTTGGGCTACTGGAACGACCCCGACAAGACGGCCAAAGCCTTCACACAAAACCCGCTAAATACGCGCTACCCGGAGCTCATCTATCGCACCGGCGATGTGGCCTATCGCGACGCGCGCGGCGAGATCTTCCTGGCGGGGCGCAAGGATTTCCAGATCAAGCACATGGGCTATCGGATTGACCTGCAAGAGATCGAGCACCAAGTGCATTGCGTGGATGGCATTGGTCAGGCCTGCGTGCTGTACAACCAGAACACCAAGGAAATTACCGTGTTCTACGAGGAGCTGTCCACGGTGGTGGCGCCAGCGGATATCCGCCGAAACCTCGCGACTGTCTTCCCGAAATACATGATTCCCACGGCTTTCCACCCTATGGCATCCCTTCCGCGCAACCCCAATGGCAAGGTGGATCGCAACAGGCTGACCAAGCTGTTGTCCGAGTCGCGATGAAATGCGTGACGAAAATCGGCGTGTTGCAGGAAGCCATGGGGCAGATCAAGCGTGGAGGCCCCGACTTCTCGGTCAGTTTCTTCGCGTCGGCTTCGAAGATCGAGGCCTGGATCGCAGAAGGCGCGCTGTGGCTGTCAACATGCGAAGGTGCCCTGCTGATCCATCGTCAGGACGGGAAGCTGCTGCGAGTCTGCCATGTGGCGACCGATCAGCCATCGCTGTCGGCGGCACTCGGCAACCTCGTCAAAGAGAGGCCGGATCAGCTCATGGTGGCGGATCTCGTTGGCCGGCCGGAGGATATCGAGCGCGTCACCCGAATCTACCAGCGGCAGGGTTTCGCACGGCATGCACAGTTGGTGCGCATGCAGCGCAGCGGTACATGGCCTGCGACGATGGATGGTGCGGGCAACGTCGAGCTTGCACGGACGGAGGATCTGCCTGAGCTACGTGCCTTCATGGAGCGCTGGCTGGACCCGTTGTCGGAGCAGATTCCGAGCGTCGCCGAACTGCGGGCAGCTGTGGCTTCGGAGGGAGTGTTCGCGGTGAAGGATGATCAGGGGCTGGCCGGCATCCTAATCCACGAAACCACGGGACAAAGCACGGCATTGCGCTATTGGCACGTGGTCGGCCACCGACATGGGCAGGGTATTGGATCCCGCCTCATGCACGCCTTCCTTGCCCGCTGCGCAGCGAGTCGGCGGGTCACGTTATGGGTCATCGCAGGCAATGTCGCTGCTATTGCCAAATACCACCACTACGGGTTCAGTGAGGATGGCATGGTTGATAACATCATGGTGAGACAATCCGAGCGGGTGACACAATGAAAAGCATCCTCGATATCCTTTCCGGCATCCGCCCTGAGTTCGACTTTTCGACGTCGCAGAACTATCTAGCTGACGGCATGCTGGACTCGTTCGACGTGATTGCCCTGGTTTCGGATCTAGATCGCGAGTTTGGCATCCGCATCGAAGGCACGGAAATATTGCCCGAAAATTTCTGCAACCTGCAGGCGATACGCAACCTGCTGGGCAAGCATGGCGTCGCCGCATGAACCTGGTCTTTCACGGAAAAAAGATTGAGGGCCTGCTGGCCATCCTGCCCGCCAACGAACGCCTGTTCGTCGACGAGATGGATCAGTTCGATTTTCCGCGCGCACGCTCACTCAAGCTCAAGGAGGTCATGGGTTATGACCGTCATCGCATTGTCGACGGCGCCGTGTGCGTGTCCGATCTGGCAGTCGCCGGCTTCGAGCATCTGTTCGCGCAAGGCTTGCTGGGACGTGACGACTTCGACGCGTTGATCCTGGTTACCCAGTCGCCTGATTACCTCATGCCTGCCACCAGCAGCGTGATTCAGGGGCGGCTAGGGCTCAAGCACGACATGTTCTGCATGGATATCAACCAAGGCTGCGCCGGGTTTCTGATCGGCCTGTACCAGGCCTTCATGCTGTTGGAGCAGCCGGCCATCCGCCGCGTCGCGCTGGTTAATGCCGACGTAATGAGCCGCAAGGTGTCTGTGCGTGATCGCAACAGCTACCCACTGATCGGCGATGCCGCGTCGATCACCCTGATCTGTCGCGGCGAAAAAGACACGCCTATCCACGCCAACCTCAAAATGGACGGCAGCCGGCGCGAGGCGCTGATGATTCCGGCGGGTGGCTTGCGCGAACCGTCAAGCCCGGAGACACGCATCCCGCACGCTGACGACGAAGGCAACTTGCGGGCGCGCGACAACCTGGTGATGGACGGTTCAGCCGTCTTCAATTTCGTACAGACCGAAGTTCCGCCGATGATCGATGCCCTGCTGGCAGCGGCGCAGACGAACGCCGCGGCGGTGGACGCCTATCTGTTTCACCAGCCCAACCGGTTCATGCTGCAAAAGCTGGCCGACAAGATGCAGGTGCCTTACGCCAAGATGCCCAGCAATGTGGTGGAGCATTTCGGCAATTCCAGCGGCGTAACGATCCCGCTGGCGCTGACGCTGAACCTGCGCGAACGTGTGCTGGGTGAAACGCTTACGACGGTGCTTGGCGGCTTCGGTGTCGGGCTCACCTGGAGCTCGATGCTGCTGCCGCTGGGGCCACTGGCATTCTGCGACATGATCAACTACCCACAGGTGAGCTGATGGAAGATTTTCTGAAGGAAATGGCCGATATCCTCGACGAGGAGAGTGTCAACGAAAGTGACCGGCTCGATGGCTTCGATGCCTGGGATTCACTGGCGATCCTTTCGGTGATCGCGATGGCAGATTCGCGCTACCGCGCAGCGTTCTCGGCACAGCAGGTTCGCGCCGCAGGAACCGTCGGCGACCTCTACCGACTGTTGTCGGCGAGTGCCAAGGCGGGTTGAGCGCGTGACTACGCATGAGCCCAATCTACTCAACTTGGCCGGCAGCCACTACCTCATCACAGGAGCAGGCTCCGGTATCGGACGGGCGACTGCTGCGCTATTCGCATCACTGGGTGCACGCGTCACGCTGGTCGATTGCGACGAAGCGCCGCTGGCCGAACTGATCGATAACCTACCAAACGGCCCCCATGCCCGCCGCGTCTATGACCTGGCCGACGTCGAAGGCATCGACGATCTCGTGCGAGATATCGTGTCTGCGAACGGGCGGCTGCACGGCATGGTGCATGCGGCGGGAACCCAGGTCGTAATGCCGGCTAGGGACATCAAGCCGGAAATGTGGCGACGCATCCTAGCGGTCAATACCGAAGCTGCGCTGGCGCTTGCGCGCAACATGGCACGCAAGCGCGTTTGCCAGGGCGGCGGCTCGGTGGTGTTCATTTCCAGCGTGATGGCGATGGCCGGCAGCGCTGGTTCGGTAGCCTATTCGATGAGCAAGGCGGCCTTGCACGGGATGGCTCGCTCGCTGGCGCTGGAGCTGGCGCCGCTGAGCGTACGCGTGAACTGCATCGCGCCGGGCTTCGTGCGCACGCCGATGCTCGAACGGCTGGAACGTACTTGGGACGCAAGCCAACGCGATGCCGTCGAAGCCTTGCATCCGCTCGGCTTCGGCGAGGCGCAGGACATCGCCCACGCCGCCGCCTTCCTAGCGGCCGCCACCGGCCGCTGGATCACCGGCACCGTGCTGGTAGTCGACGGTGGTTATCTTGCGAAATGACTGGGACGAATGATACCGATGCACCGCGCACACGACGGAAAGCCGACATGACTGGATCAAGGGCTATGCCGCAGGACAATGACTGCCTGCTTGTCACCGGGGCCTCCTCCGGACTGGGACGCGAGATGGCACGACGGTTTTCCGCAAGCCATCGCCTGATTCTGGGCGGCCGCGACGAGGAGCGATTGCGGCGCACCCGCGCGGACTGCCATTTGCCAGACCAGCACCGGGTTTGGCGCCATGACCTGACGGACGTGGAAGGCATTGCCGATCAGTTGGCCGACTTCCTCGCCGTTCATGACGTTCGCGTAAGTGGCCTGGTGCACAGTGCCGCGCAGTTGAATGTGTTGCCTTTGCGTAGCCTGGCGCCAAGCATGGTGCTGGATACGTTCCGCGCCAATGTGCTTTCGGCAATGGAACTGGTGAGGACACTGACGAAAAAGCGGGTCAACCAGCAGCGGCTGCGTAGCGTGGTGTTCGTGTCCAGTATCGCCAGCCAGTTCGGTGCGAAGGGCTTCTCAGCGTACAGCGCCAGCAAGGGCGCGCTCGATGCGCTGATGAAATCGCTTGCCGTCGAACTCGCGCCGGGCGTGCGTGTAAATTCGGTGCTGCCTGGTGCCTTACGCACCGCAATGACCGCGTCGATGTTCGACGATCCGCAGGTGGCTGACAGGCTGGCCGCCGACTACCCGCTGGGCATCGGCGCGCCGGCTGACATTGTCGATGCCGTAGAGTTCCTGCTCTCGGAAAAGGCGCGCTGGATCACCGGGCAACAGCTGGTGGTGGATGGCGGTCGCACCACCAATATCACGGCCTGAGTTGCGTTCAGCACAGCGGTCTTGCCGGGTTACCGAACACCGTCTGCTCGGCGGCAACATGGCGGAAAACCGCACTGCCCATGCCCACGATGGCGCCGTCGCCAACCTTCTTGCCTGGATGAATGATCGCCCCCGCGCCGACCAGCACGCCTTCGCCCAGCGTCACGCCACCATTGATGCTGGCGCCCCCAAGCAACGAGCTGTAGGAGCCGATCACGCAGTCGTGCCCGATCGCGGTGCCCCCGTTGACCAGCACGTGTTCGCCTAGGGTGGCGTCGGAGGAGATCGAGCAGCGCGGAAAGATCATCGTTCCTTTGCCGATCGACAGCTTGACACCTAACATCGCTGACTCGTGTATGTACCTTCCAGCGATCCAGCCTAGCGCATCGAGTTCTGCTGACAACCTCTTTCTGGACAGCGGGTCGGCGATGGCGATCAAATACTCGACCACACCTAACTGCCCAGCCTGCTCCCGGCTCATTATCGGAATGTCATCATAGTGCTCCGAGGTCGGAACACCGTCGACCACGAAAGCTGTTACGCGCTTCCTAGGCTCACAATCATTGGCGCCTTTAATCCAGCCCCACAGTTCATGCGCAAGGCCACCCGCACCAAAAATTACAAGCGGATACTCGGGGACGAGTTTGTCATTTTTCATCTGGAATCTGGAATCCATCTCAGCATGAAGTCGGGTAAAATCGCATACGTTCCATAGTTTACGCCAACAGCTTTCGCTCAATTCAGATGGGGCAGTAATCACTGACAACCACATGACACCATGACCTAGCTAGCGCACCAATCGTCCCTGTGGCTACTATGGAAGCCACAATCGACGTTTTTTTGGGTTGACTCACGGTTTTATTTTGCCTTGGCATACGTTCGCAACGGCTCGCATCAAGGCGACTGCCGCATCAAACCGGAGTCCAACGCGTCGCTAGCCAAAACCAACGATACATCGTGATCCATCCCGAAATCGCCAACGAATACCCTCTCAGAGCCAAGTATCATGTGTCGGCGATGACTGGCTCGACGGTAGACCTTTGCGCATATGTCGACCCTTGAAACGCGCGCTGCCAGTGCAGTCTGGTGGAGTACACTGGAGATTCTTGCGCGCTATGGCGTGCAATTCGTTGTCATGGTGGTACTGGCGCGCCTGCTCACGCCCGATGACTTCGGTCTGATTGCGATGTTGCTGGTCTTTACCAGCATCGGCACCCTGCTGGTCGATTCAGGTTTTGGTGCGGCGTTGATCCAGCGTCAGCAGACAACAGCAGACGACGAGACCACCGTCTTCGTCTTCACCATGGTCGTCGGTGCGGCCACCGCTCTGGTCTTGGCACTCTCCGCCCCCGCCATTGCCGCCTTCTTTGATCAACCCAAGTTGATCGATCTGACCCGAGTCATGGCGGTGGTTCTGCCGCTCGGCGCATTTGGCGCCGTACCTGATGCGCTATTGACCATGAGGCTCAATTTCAAGACGCGCGCGCGAGCGGAGGCCACCGCATCGCTTTGCTCCGGCATTGTCGCAATTGTGCTGGCACTACGAGGCCTCGGCGTGTGGAGCCTGGCATGGCAAGGGATCGTTTCGATCGGACTACGGGGAATGCTGTTGTGGGCATGTTCGGGGTGGCGACCACGGGGGAGTTATCGCGCTGGATCTTTTCGTAGTTTGTTCGGTTTCGGCGGTTACATGCTGCTGTCCGGCCTACTCAGCACCGTCGCCGTACGCCTGCAGTCATTGATGATCGGCAAGCTGTTTGATCCCAGTGCGCTGGGCTTCTACACACTCGCTCAAAGCACCCAGTCAGCCCCCGCCTCGTTCATGGGCCAGGTGCTCAGCCGTGTTGGACTGCCTGTATTTTCCACGATCGCGCATGACCGCGAAAGACTGGTCGTCGCGTTGAGATCATCTCTGCGTATGGCCATGTTCCTGTTCGTACCGTGCATGGTCGGCATTGCCGTGGTCGCCCAGCCGCTGATCGAGCTGTTATACGGAGCGCGCTGGGTTACAGCCGCCCCCATCCTCAGCGTGCTCGCCCTCGGCGCAGCACTGTGGCCTGTACACGTGCTGAATCTTGCAGCCGTCAGCGCGCAAGGCAGGTCTGACCTGTTCTTTCGACTGGAAGTCATCAAACAGATAGCCAGCATAGCGTTGGTGCTGGCTTTCGCGTCTTGGGGGCCACTCGCGATCGCATGGTCCACACTCCTGGCCGGACTGTTCTCGGCCGGGCTCAACACGCATTACTCCGAGCGCCTGCTCGATTACGGATGGCTCGCCCAGCTTGCGGATCAGTGGCCTACGCTCGCATTGTCCGTAGTTGCAGCCCTAGTGGGTTGGGCTGTGCTGCATTGGAACAAAGCCGGTCCCATTGCAATGCTGGCCGCTATCATGGTCAGCGCGGTAACGTATTTGCTGCTGGCTATTCTCACCAAAAATGAGGCCTTGCGCGAGCTGCGATCTGTGGTTCGTACGCTACGCGCCGAACAACCGAATGTTGGCCTATGAACGAACAATCAGACTATCGCGAAATATCCGATCTGACAGTCATGGCCGTGCAGCCGCTGGTGAGCGTGCACATGCTTGCCTACCGCCACGAACGCTTTCTTGCGGAAGCAATTGAAGGTGTTATCGCACAGATATGTGATTTTCCAATTGAGCTGCTCATTGCAGAGGATTGTTCACCCGATGGGACACTTGCCATCGCACTGGACTACCAACGACGTTATCCACATCTGATACGGGTTATAACAGGTGACAAGAATGTCGGCATGCATGCCAATTCGGCACGCAGCGTCCCCGCCGCGCGCGGCAAGTACATTGCGTTTTGCGAGGGCGACGACTGCTGGCACCATCCGCGAAAGTTACAAATGCAGCTGACACTCATGACTGCGAATCCAGATATGGTGTTCTGTCACACCGATTTTGATCGACGGACACGAATCAAGACCTCGCGCCGCATGCACCGGACTCATCCTACGCAGTGGCTTGCTAAAGGAAATGCCTATCTTTCACTCCTCTACGAGTGGTCGGTCATGACCGCAACGGCTATGTATCGAAAGGATATACTGGACGCCTATTCGACAACCGAATTCAATAACGCCAGCTGGCCCTTCGGCGATAGAAATGCGTCCTTGTATGCAAGTCTGAAGGGGTCGGTCGGATACATTGATGAGTCGACAGCCACTTACAGAAAAGTCCGGAATTCCGCTATGAATTCTGGCGTTGCCTCGTATCTGAGGATGCCAACCGCCGCAGCTGAGTGCATTGATCTCTTCATGAAGAGATATCCCGTTGACGAGGCAGATCGACGAAAAATCACGGCACGGCTGAAAGTCAATATATATCGAAGTGCATTCTTTGCGGAGCGCCTCGACCTTATGCAATCTGCGTTCGACTGGCTGTCGGCGAATGGATTTCACCGCTCCCGTCTTGGTCACAGGCTCCGCTGCACGGCGGTGAAGCTGAAATTTCCTGTGCGCCTCCTGCGCGCCACCAAAAATTTTGTGGACCTCTACGTGAGTTCGATACCATCATGAACGGGAGAAGTGATGTCTTCGCGGTGGTTGTTACTTACAACCGACGCCAGTTGTTGGAGCAGTGTCTGCGAGCTATTGCGCAACAAACTGCGCTGCCTCCGCACCTTGTTATCGTGGACAACGCGTCTACGGACGGGACAGCCGCGTGGCTGAAGACATGGTTGCCGGGCCAACTGCCCATCGCGGAAGTCGTCTCACTGACCGAAAATCGTGGAGGAGCCGGCGGCTTCGCGGAAGGAATGCGCGTCGCCATCGGTCAACATGCAGACTGGATCTGGATGATGGACGATGACGCAGCGCCTCACCCTATGGCACTGGAAGAGTTGATGAAGATCGCCGCTGATCCGGGCAACGTTTACGGGTCGTTGGCGACCAACGGTGCAGACACGTCGTGGACCACCACATTGCTCGATCCCAGTCCTCACGCCGTGGACACCGTTGACGCTATCCCGTCCCAGGCCCGTGTGCAGTCCCTGCCCTTTCTGGGATTTCTTGTCCATCGCGACCTTGTTGGGAAGATCGGCCTGCCCGACGCGGGTTATTTTATCGCCGCCGACGACATCGAATACTGCATACGCGCCGAACGCGCTGGCGCGCAGTTGATCATCGTCGGACAAAGCCGAATTGAGCATCCCAAGTCAGACCGATACGAGGCACGCCTGCCGGGTCGTCGCCTGATCTGTCTGCGGCTACCTCCTTGGAAGCGTTACTATGACACGCGCAACCGCCTGCTAATCGCCCGCAAATACTACGGCATTCGCCTGCTGACTCAGACCATTCCCGGCTCCTTCGTGCGCATGTATGCGGCGCTCCGTTACGAGCCACGAAGACTGGCTCAATTATGGGCATTCGGCGCGGGCATGTTCGATGGACTACTCGGTATCAAGGGACGACGGCATGCCAAATGGGGTATTCGCCAGTAGGTTACCCGCCTCTGCAGTGAAATCACGAGGAAGTCGATTTTGAACATCTTGATCGTCGGCGCCGGCTACGCTGGCAGCGTGATGGCGCGTGAGCTGGCTGAATCGGGCCACTTCATGCACATCATCGACAAGCGCCCACATGTCGCCGGCAACGCGTACGACGAGTACGACGAATACGGTGTACTGGTGCATCGCTATGGGCCGCATATTTTCCACACCAACGCCGAACGCATTTTCGAATACCTGTCGCGCTTCACCGAGTGGCTACCTTACGAGCACCGCGTGCATGGCGTGGTGGATGGCGTCCCATATCCCTTCCCTATCAACCGCGTCACGTTGAACCGGCTGTATGGGCTGGATCTTGACGAGAATGGCGCAGCTGAATTCTTCGAGCGCGTGCGAGAGCCACGCGAACCGGTGACGACCAGTGAAGACGTCGTACTGAACTCGGTCGGCCGCGACCTGTACGAGAAGTTCTTTCTCAACTACACGCGCAAGCAGTGGGGTCTGGATCCGTCCGAATTGAAGGCTG
>Ga0182007_10001444_pt1 | contig 12749 bp, 10 predicted proteins | sample Sormic07211113_1_FD_123023 | JGI IMG/M metagenome (GOLD analysis project Ga0182007, IMG submission 123023) | Rhizosphere microbial communities from Sorghum bicolor, Mead, Nebraska, USA - 072115-113_1 MetaG | ecosystem: Host-associated > Plants > Roots > Rhizosphere | place: USA: Nebraska... | reverse complement strand
AATTTTTTTCCTATTTTATTAGTAGTCTTATAGTAGTCTTAGATTTTGCATTTTGATGAGCCTCGTTTTGAGGAATTCATGGAATAATCCATTTTCATGGAATAAAGAATAAGAACAAGGATATGAGTCTATCGCTTAAAAGAAAAGATCTCATGATAGTCAATATGGGTCCTCAACACCCATCAATGCATGGTGTTCTTCGACTGATTGTTACTCTCGATGGTGAAGATGTTATTGATTGCGAACCCATATTAGGGTATTTACACAGAGGAATGGAAAAAATTGCGGAAAACAGAAGTATTATACAATACTTGCCTTATGTAACACGATGGGATTATTTAGCTACTATGTTTACAGAAGCAATAACGGTAAATGCACCAGAATTCTTAGAGAATATTCAAATACCCCAAAGAGCCAGCTATATTAGAGTAATTATGTTAGAATTGAGCCGTATAGCTTCTCATTTGTTATGGCTTGGACCTTTTATGGCGGATCTCGGGGCACAGACTCCTTTTTTCTACATTTTTAGAGAGAGAGAATTGATATATGATCTATTTGAAGCTGCTACAGGTATGCGAATGATGCATAATTACTTTCGCATCGGAGGGGTAGCAGCCGATCTCCCTTATGGATGGATGGATAAATGTTTAGATTTCTGTGATTATTTTTTACAAGGAGTTGTTGAATATCAACAACTTATTACACGGAATCCCATTTTTTTAGAACGAGTTGAAGGAGTCGGTTTTATTAGCGGAGAAGAAGCTGTAAATTGGGGCTTATCGGGACCAATGTTACGAGCTTCTGGAATACAATGGGATCTTCGTAAAATCGATCCTTATGAGTCTTACAATCAATTCGATTGGAAAGTCCAATGGCAAAAAGAAGGAGATTCGTTAGCTCGCTATTTAGTACGAGTCGGTGAAATGAGGGAATCCATAAAAATAATTCAACAGGCTGTAGAGAAAATTCCTGGAGGACCTTATGAGAATTTAGAAGCCCGACGCTTTAAGAAAGCAAAGAATCCCGAATGGAATGATTTTGAATATCGATTTCTTGGTAAAAAACCGTCGCCCAATTTTGAATTATCAAAGCAAGAGCTTTATGTAAGAGTAGAAGCTCCAAAAGGCGAATTAGGAATTTATCTGGTAGGAGATGATAGTCTTTTCCCCTGGAGATGGAAAATTCGTCCACCGGGTTTTATTAATTTGCAAATTCTTCCTCAGCTAGTTAAAAAAATGAAATTGGCTGATATCATGACAATATTAGGTAGTATAGATATCATTATGGGGGAAGTTGATCGTTGAAATGATAATAGATAGGGTAGAGGTAGAAACTATCAATTCTTTTTCGAAATCGGAATTATTAAAAGAAATCTACGGACTTATATGGATTCTACCCATTTTGGCCCTCCTACTGGGAATCACAATAGAAGTACTCGTAATTGTGTGGTTAGAAAGAGAAATATCCGCATCGATACAACAACGTATTGGTCCTGAATATGCTGGCCCCCTGGGACTGCTTCAAGCTATAGCAGATGGAACTAAACTACTTTTAAAAGAGGATATCCTCCCATCCCGAGGAGAGATTCCTTTATTTAGCATTGGTCCCTCTATAGCAGTCATATCCGTTTTATTAAGTTTTTTAGTTATCCCTTTGGGATATCGTTTTGTTTTAGCTGATCTTAGTATTGGTGTTTTTTTATGGATTGCGATTTCAAGTATTGCTCCTATTGGTCTTCTCATGGCAGGATATAGCTCAAATAATAAATATTCTTTTTCAGGCGGTCTACGAGCGGCTGCTCAATCTATTAGTTATGAAATACCATTAACTTTTTGTGTACTAGCAATATCTCTACGTGTGATTCGTTAAAATAGGATCTTTTTCCTCTAAAATACATTGAATGCTTATCTTCCTTTGCTTATTCTGTATTCGCGTTGGTAAGTTAAACTCGATAGCTATATGAGTGAAACAAAACAGCTTATTAATTTGTAGTAAAAATAAAAAATCTCATTTCCTACGTACAAGAAAAAAGTTAAAGTAAACATAAGCAGTGTAAACTCTTTACCCCAAGGTTGAGATTGTTTAATTAGTCATCATATCTTGAAGCGGGCAAGAATAAAGGATTCGCGATATGGAATTCCATTACTAGAATATTTTGAGTTATTACTATAATTTAAACTTATAACCATAAGGCAATCCATCAAAAGTTAGTGAGGGATTAGGAACACTAAAGTACATACAGGATTAGTAATGAGAGAATCTAAATCATTAGACATTTTTCCTCATAAAAGGAATCATAATAAGGACTTGAAATTGGTGGAAATGATCAAGCAGTACTTTCTTCAGATTCCGGTCTAGAGTATGTTCCCATTCACTTGTTAAGGAAATGGCTATCAAGAACGAATTAACCCTTTATTCTTTTTTTTAAGTATACCCCTCCCGGGGAAAGAAGAATAGGACAAAAGATACGGAATACAATACAAAAAAGGATCCTTATTTATTCTTTCCTTCCTTTATCCCTATTCATACAGAATTCCTCATGAACTAATGCCAAATTCTTTCCATTTATTAATTGCTATAATGAGTGATTTATTCCAATATTAAGTTATTACCGAACAAAGAAAAATTATATTATATAAAGGATGAGATCAATTCGGAAGCGCTTTTTTGTTATTCTAGCAGACGTAATTGCTTTGGTCTGATTTTGGGCTTTCCAATCAATTTTATCTTACCTAATTCTATCTATGCCCAGGGGATAATGCCGAAACGAAACAATCCTTTCCTTTTTTCTGATCATAGAGGAGCCGTATGAAGCTAAGGTTTCATGTACGGTTTTGGAATAGCGGTGGAAACTGTGATGTTATCATCGACTATGATTATCTAATAGTTCAAGTACAGTTGATATAGTTGAAGCACAGTCAAAATATGGTTTTTTTGGGTGGAATCTTTGGCGTCAGCCTATAGGTTTTCTAGTTTTTCTAATTTCTTCTTTAGCAGAATGTGAAAGATTACCCTTTGATTTACCAGAAGCAGAAGAAGAATTAGTAGCAGGTTATCAAACCGAATATTCTGGTATTAAATATGGTTTATTTTATCTTGTTTCTTACCTAAATTTATTAGTTTCCTCCTTATTTGTAACTGTTCTATACTTAGGCGGGTGGAATTTCTCTATTCCCTATATATCCTTTTTTGGATTTTTCCAAATGAATAAAATAATTGGAATTTTGGAAATGGTAATAGGTATCTTTATTACATTAACTAAAGCTTATTTATTTCTCTTCATTTCTATCACAATAAGATGGACTTTACCCAGGATGAGAATGGATCAGTTATTAAATCTTGGATGGAAATTTCTTTTACCTATTTCTCTGGGCAATCTCTTATTAACAACTTCTTCCCAACTAGTTTCACTATAAATAAGAATACAATAACAGTAAGAATATTTTCAACACAAAAGTTCTCTCAAACAAGAGAAAGAAACATACCTTTTTCATATATAGATTTAGAATATGTTCCCTATGCTAACTGGGTTCATTAGTTATGGTCAACAAACAATACGCGCCGCAAGATATATTGGTCAAGGTTTAATAATTACCCTATCCCACACAAATCGTTTACCTATAACGATTCACTACCCTTATGAAAAATCAATTACATCGGAGCGTTTCCGGGGGCGAATACACTTTGAATTTGATAAATGCATTGCTTGTGAAGTATGTGTTCGCGTATGCCCGATAGATCTACCCCTTGTGGATTGGAAATTTGAAAAGGATATTAAAAGAAAACAATTGCTTAATTATAGTATTGATTTCGGAGTTTGTATATTTTGTGGTAACTGTGTTGAATACTGTCCCACAAATTGTTTATCAATGACTGAAGAATATGAACTTTCTACTTATGATCGTCATGAATTGAATTACAATCAAATTGCTTTGAGTCGGTTACCAATCTCCATAATGGGAGATTACACAATTCAAACAATTAGGAATTCGCCTCAAAGTAAAATAGACGAAGAAAAATCTTGGAATTCAAGAACGATTACGGATTACTAGGTATTAGGATTTTTTTATTAGAAAAATCCATTTTTACTAACTCTAAGGAAAAAAAAATAACTACTGCTTAACAACTTATATGCATATACAAAAAAATATCCTAATACCTTTTTCCTTCCTTGAATCTTTTAGTTTTAGTCAGTTCATGAAAAATTTTATACTAGAAATTTCTTCTTATCCATAATGGATTTACCTGGACCAATACATGAGATTCTTGTGCTATTTGGGGGATTTGTTCTTCTACTAGGAGGTCTAGGAGTAGTATTACTTACCAACCCAATTTATTCTGCCTTTTCGCTGGGATTAGTTCTTGTTTGTATATCCTTATTCTATTTTTTATTAAATTCCTACTTTGTAGCTGTCGCACAACTTCTTATTTATGTGGGAGCCATAAATGTCTTGATCATATTTGCTGTAATGTTTGTAAACGGCTCAGAGTGGTCTAAAGATAAGAATTATTGGACGATTGGAGATGGGTTTACTTTACTCCTTTGTATAACTATTCCTTTTTCACTAATGACTACTATCCCAGATACGTCGTGGTATGGAATTCTTTGGACTACAAGATCAAACCAAATAGTAGAACAGGGTCTCATAAATAACGTTCAACAAATTGGGATTCATTTAGCAACCGATTTTTATCTTCCGTTTGAACTCATTTCCCTAATTCTTCTAGTTTCTTTAATAGGTGCAATTACTATGGCTCGACAATAAGAAATACTTAGAATGAGTCAAAATTCTTAGAATTTCAAATATAAAATAAATAACTAAAGAATCACAATTTTGATTTAGTAAAACCCATCTACTGCCAACACAACAAAAGAGAAAAGAAGGTATTTGTTGTGTAATTGTTCTATTCTAATTAATTGAATCGGTTCAATTCTTGTCCTCATATTGAAATGAATCGAGATTGATAAGGAGTTAGTTAATGATGTTTGAGCATGTACTTTTTTTGAGTGTCTATTTATTTTCGATTGGTATCTATGGATTGATCACAAGCCGAAACATGGTTAGAGCTCTAATATGTCTTGAACTTATACTGAATTCAATTAATCTAAATCTCGTAACATTTTCTGATCTATTTGATAGTCGCCAATTAAAAGGAGACATTTTCGCAATTTTTGTTATAGCCCTTGCGGCTGCTGAAGCAGCTATTGGACTATCCATTCTTTCTTCCATCCATCGTAACAGGAAATCAACTCGTATCAATCAATCCAATTTTTTAAATAATTAGACATAGAATCCTCTAAACAAAGGCGCATATATAATAATAAGAAACATTAAGATGAATAGAAATCTCATCTTATTTTCTTATTAGTGTTTAATAATATCTATTTTTTGAGTAGGTTATTTCAGAGTATTGTTTTTTACTTATTGAATATTGCATTTTTGCAATTCATTGATATTGCAATTTGAATATAGCAATAATTTATATTGAAAAGATGATAGCCAATTTATTGGCTAATTCGAATTAGTATGTAGAATTCGTATAATTATGACTGTTGAAGCCTTAAATTCAAGTCTCTTGGCTCTTTTCACGCTTTCTCACAAACAGATTACGAAATATATTGCATTATTTGTTAAAGTTTGGATAAACCATTGCTTCGTCTGGTGTCTACAATACATCTAATTTATATAGTACTAATTTCATTTTTACCAGATCGAAAATTTTTATGTTGAAAAGGCAAATTTAGAGATCCAATGTCACATTCTGTAAAAATTTATGATACATGTATAGGATGCACTCAATGTGTACGAGCTTGCCCAACAGATGTATTAGAAATGATACCTTGGGATGGATGTAAAGCCAAGCAAATTGCTTCCGCGCCGAGAACCGAAGATTGTGTGGGTTGTAAGAGATGCGAATCTGCTTGCCCAACGGATTTTTTAAGTGTCCGCGTTTATTTAAGGTCTGAAACAACCCGCAGCATGGCTCTATCTTATTGATACGTTACAAAAAACTCCACTTGAATCGTCTGATTCCTCTTTACCGAAGAAGCCTGTGCTCGAAATAATCGAGCATGGGCTTTTCTGGTCAAAACGTATCTTGTCTTTATTACTTTATCATGAGTTATTTTCCTTGGTTAACAATACTTGTTGTTTTGCCGATATTTGCAGGTTCATTAATTTTCTTTTTACCTCATAAAGGAAATAAAATCGTTAGGTGGTATACTATAGCTATTTGTTTATTAGAATTCCTTATAATGACTTATGCATTCTGTTATCATTTCCAATTGGAGGATCCCTTAATCCAATTAAAGGAGGATTCGAAATGGATAGATGTTTTCGATTTCCACTGGAGATTGGGAATCGATGGACTTTCATTAGGATCTATTTTATTGACAGGATTTATCACTACTTTAGCTACTTTAGCGGCTTGGCCGGTTACTCGGAATTCGCAATTATTCTATTTCCTGATGCTAGCAATGTATAGCGGTCAAATAGGATTATTTTCTTCACGAGACCTTTTACTTTTTTTTATCATGTGGGAGTTAGAATTAATTCCTGTTTACTTACTTTTATCCATGTGGGGGGGAAAGAGGCGTCTGTATTCAGCTACCAAGTTTATTTTGTATACTGCGGGTGGTTCCATTTTTTTCTTAATTGGAGTTCTGGGTATGGGATTATATGGTTCCAATGAACCCGGATTAGATTTAGAAAGATTGATTAATCAATCATACCCTACAACATTAGAAATACTACTGTATTTTGGCTTCCTTATTGCTTATGCTGTCAAATTGCCGATTATACCTTTACATACGTGGTTACCAGATACCCATGGGGAAGCGCATTACAGTACATGTATGCTTTTAGCCGGAATTCTATTAAAGATGGGAGCATACGGATTGATTCGGGTCAACATGGAATTGTTACCGCATGCTCATTATCTATTTTCCCCCTGGTTGGTAATAATAGGAGCGGTGCAAATAATCTATGCAGCTTCAACTTCTCTTGGTCAACGAAATTTCAAAAAAAGAATAGCCTACTCCTCCGTATCTCACATGGGTTTCATAATTATAGGAATTGGTTCCATAACCAACATTGGACTAAATGGAGCTATTTTACAAATATTATCTCATGGATTTATTGGTGCTACACTTTTTTTCTTGGCGGGAACGGCTTGTGATAGAATGCGTCTTGTTTATCTCGAAGAACTGGGGGGAATATCTATCCCAATGCCAAAAATTTTTACCATGTTTAGTAGCTTTTCAATGGCTTCTCTTGCCTTGCCGGGAATGAGCGGTTTTGTTGCAGAATTAGTAGTATTTTTTGGACTAATTACTAGTCCTAAATTTATGTTAATGCCAAAAATGCTAATTACTTTTGTAATGGCAATAGGAATGATATTAACTCCTATTTATTTATTATCTATGTTACGCCAGATGTTCTATGGATACAAGCTATTTCATGTTCCAAACAAAAATTTTGTAGATTCTGGACCACGGGAACTCTTTCTTTTAATCTGTATCTTTTTACCAGTAATAGGAATTGGTATTTATCCAGATTTTGTTCTCTCTCTATCCGTTGATAGGGTAGAGGCTCTATTATCCAATTATTATACTAAATAGAATTTTCTTTTTTTAACCAGTCCGCTCTATATTCCAGAGTGGAAAAATTAAAAATTAAGAAAAAAGTAAAAAAGTCTAATTAGATCTATCTCGAATTTTTGAGAACCCCTTGAACGTCTTTTCAAAGGGTTCTCAAATCAAACAAAAAAGGAAAAAACCCGAAGGTTTTATGTTATGTAATTATTTAGATGGTAATGTAAATGAACCGTAACTATGTAAACCTATTCCTAACAGATTGATACCAAAATAGCAGATCCAAATTATAAGAAATCCTATCGAAGCTACAAGTGCGGAATTCGTACCCTTCCAATTTGGATTTGTTCTACTATGTAAATATATTGCAAATATGGTCCAGGTAATAAATGCCCAAGTTTCCTTAGGATCCCAATTCCAATAGGATCCCCATGCCTCATTAGCCCATACTGCTCCACAAAGAATACCCACGGTTAAAAGAGTAAACCCTAGACTAATGACACGATAACTCCAAGAATCCAAACGCTCAGTTAATTGATATTTGTAATAATTTGGAAATACGGGAAAAGAGGTGTTTTTTAAAGCACTTCTTTTTGCATATAAATATTCAATCTCACTAAAGAAAAATGTTTTAAGAAAAACATTTTTCTTTAGTGAAAAGAAATCGAAAGAATTTCGAAATCTAATGATTAGAAGAGCGGCGGATAATAAGGATCCGCACAAAAGAGTTGCATAGCTTAGTAACATCATACTGACATGCATCATTAACCACTGAGATTGTAGAGCAGGTACTAGTATTGTGGATTGATGCATTTCAGTTAAAAGACCCGACGTGGCAAAGCCTTGCGTTAAAATAGTACTTGGCGTAGTTATTGTGCTTAAATCGTTTTTCGAGTTCTGTATCTTAGGAATAGTATGAAGAATATACAGAGTCCATGAAAGGAAGATCAATGACTCATATAAATTACTTAATGGAAAATGTCCCGAAGAAACCCAACGAGAGACTAAAAATCCTGTTATAGAGAAAAAAGTAGCTATCATTCCTTTTTCTGACGAATCACGTAATCCCCTAAGTTCACGAACTAATAAGGTTATCAAATGAATCGTAATCACAATTGAAATGGTTGAGAAAGAGATATGAGTTAGTATATGTTCTAAAGTTGCAAATAGCATAACGATAAGGTCCCATTACAAAATTGGAAATTTCGAATTGAATCCATTTTCTAATTAATTGTATTCTTTTTCGAGAATGCCGCCACTCGGATTCGAACCGAGATGCTTGAGCACTGCTTCCTAAGAGCAGCGTGTCTACCAATTTCACCATGGCGGCTAATTTTAAATAATAGTTAACTTAAAAGAATAATAGTTATTTTATCGTGAATCGTCGAGACTGGGAGAGGCTATAGAGTTTAGGAACATTAGAAGTTCATCATTAACTACAATGAAATGAATTTTGTATTTTAGAAAAATTTATAGAATGAAAGCCTTTACACTCTTATTAATATGATGTACCAGTCCTAAACTCATTTATATGGGAATTTTGGATAAGATTAGGTAGAGGTTGTAAGTCCTATTGCAAGAATAGTCTACTTTTTATAATAGAATCCTCGTTTTATGAGGATTCTATTATAAATAAAAAAAGGTTCTTTGATAGGAAAAGAATACTGAGGACACAATATACCAAAAACTTTTGTTCTATATAATGATAATGGAGGGATTCGTTCTAAGAATATTGTACCGAGAAATTCGACACATAAAAGTACATTTATTAATTAATCTGAATTATTCATTCATATTAAATAATTGGAATTTTTTTTTGGATAGTTCAATTCTGATTATTTCAAAATCTTATTATTTGTTTGCTTGTTGCCCAGAAAAACCTTTTGGTTTTGGATGCTCGTTGCCGCTAGAAAATGATCTTGATTTTGCTAAAGAATAAGATTGTACTATGGAAAAATAAGTCTTTTTTTTCCAAAGATTTTTACGAATACGCTTTTTTGACATCGAAGTACGTTTTTTTGGAACTGCCATTCAAAAAGGGAATTACTTTTTTCTAGTTGTATGTGAAAGACATCTATTGCCGCAAATCAATCCTTCTTTCTGTTTTTTCTTAGTATTTATACTTAGATACTGAAAGATACTTAAATGATACTGAAAGATACTTAAATTCTAAATTCTTCTTTAGTTCATTTTGTCTAATGTGGATAAGACAAGAGTTTTTTAAGATTTTCTATTTAAATCAATTTATATATCAAATATACTCCATATATAAATATATGGTATGGGGGATAAGCCCTCATATAAGAGGGGGGCATAAAAAGAAGGAAGGTAAAATTCAATTCAAATAGTTAATTAAGTTCAGAAAGCTATTGCATAATTGAATTCCAAGTCTCTTAAACAAGACATTCTAAAACTTAGAGAATTCTAGTCATTAGGATTTCCTTTTATATGAAATAAGCAATATTCGAGAATTTCCTATAAATATAGGTTTTCTTTGGAATCCAATCAATCAATTACGAAACAACAGAGCTCTTTTATTTTAACAGAAAGAAATACAAAAATGATTAGTTTGTATTTTAATAAATATATTTTTTTTTAACTAATAACTAGATACTGAAATTCTTTGATTCACTTTTTGAATTTAAGTAGCTAAACCCATTCTTAATTTTGGAATATTTTAATGAGAGAAATTTGAAAAATCCAGAATTCCAGTATTTTTTCTTTTTCTTATTTTGTTTTTTGAATTCCTTTAGAAAGAGATAAGAATAGGTTTGGTGAATCGGAAACAATTTTAGAGAAAAATTGAACTATAAATTTAAACTAAAAATTGCTATTTCTTTTCTTATGGAACATACATATCAATATGCCTGGGTAATTCCTCTTCTCCCACTTCCAGTTATTATGTCAATGGGATTTGGACTTTTTCTTATTCCCACAGCAACAAAAAATCTTCGTCGCATATGGGCTTTTCCTAGTATTTTACTCTTAAGTATAGCTATGGTATTCTCACTTCACCTGTCTATTCAACAAATAAATGGAAGTTCTATCTATCAATATCTATGGTCTTGGACCATCAATAATGATTTTTCCTTAGAATTTGGATACTTGGTCGACCCCCTTACGTCTATTATGTTAATACTAATTACTACTGTAGGAATCTTAGTTCTTATTTATAGTGACGATTATATGTCTCACGATGAAGGATATTTGAGATTTTTTGTTTATATAAGTTTTTTTAATACTTCCATGTTGGGATTGGTTACTAGTTCCAATTTGATACAAATTTATTTTTTTTGGGAACTTGTCGGAATGTGTTCCTATTTATTGATAGGCTTTTGGTTTACGCGGCCAATTGCAGCGAGTGCTTGTCAAAAAGCTTTTGTAACTAATCGTGTAGGGGATTTTGGTCTGTTATTAGGAATTTTAGGTTTTTTTTGGATAACGGGTAGTTTGGAGTTTCGGGATTTGTTCAAAATAGCTAATAACTGGATTCCTAATAATGGGATTAATTCCTTACTTACTACTTTGTGTGCTTTTTTATTATTCCTTGGTGCAGTTGCAAAATCTGCACAATTTCCTCTTCACGTATGGTTACCTGATGCTATGGAAGGACCCACTCCCATTTCGGCTCTTATACACGCAGCAACTATGGTTGCTGCGGGGATTTTTCTTCTAGCTAGACTTCTTCCTCTTTTCATATCCCTACCCTTGATAATGAGTTTCATTTCTTTAGTAGGTACAATAACACTCTTCTTAGGAGCCACTTTAGCTCTTGCTCAGAGAGATATTAAAAGAAGCTTAGCCTATTCTACAATGTCTCAATTGGGTTATATGATGTTAGCTCTAGGTATAGGTTCTTATCAAGCTGCTTTATTCCATTTGATCACTCATGCTTATTCGAAAGCTTTATTGTTCTTAGGATCCGGATCCGTTATTCATTCAATGGAACCTCTTGTTGGATATTCACCAGATAAAAGTCAGAATATGGTTCTTATGGGTGGTTTAAGAAAATACGTTCCAATTACAAGAACTACTTTTTTATGTGGTACACTTTCTCTTTGCGGTATTCCACCTCTTGCTTGCTTCTGGTCCAAAGATGAAATACTTAGTAATAGTTGGTTGTATTCACCCTTTTTTGGAATAATAGCCTCTTTTACTGCAGGATTAACTGCATTTTATATGTTTCGGATATATTTACTTACTTTTGATGGGTATTTGCGTGTTAATTTTCAAAATTACAGTAGTACTAAAGAAGGTTCGTTGTATTCAATATCCTTATGGGGAAAAAGTATATCCAAAGGAGTCAATAGGGATTTTGTTTTATCAACAATGAAGAGTGGAGTTTCTTTTTTTTCACAAAATATACCCAAAATTCCTGCTAATACAAGAAATAAGATAGGATCCTTTAGTACTCCCTTTGGGGCTAAAAAAACTTTTGTCTATCCTCATGAAACGGGAAATACTATGCTATTTCCTCTTCTTATATTACTACTTTTTACTTTGTTCATTGGATCCATAGGAATCCCTTTTGATAATGGAGTAAAAGATAATAGAATATTGGAGTTAACCATATTATCAAAGTGGCTAACTCCTTCAATAAACTTGTTCCAAGAAAATTCTAATTCTTCCATAAATTCATATGAATTTCTCACTAATGCAATTTCTTCTGTAAGTTTAGCAATTTTTGGTCTATTCATAGCATATATCTTTTATGGATCCGCTTATTCTTTTTTTCAGAATTTGAATTTTCAAAATTCCCTTGTAAAAAAGAATCCAAAAAAGAGCTTTTTGGATGAAGTAAAAAAAAAGATATACAGCTGGTCATATAATCGTGGTTATATAGATTTTTTCTATACTAGGGTTTTTATCCTAGGTATAAGAAGATTAGCTGAACTAACGCATTTTTTTGATAAAGGTGTCATTGATGGAATTATCAATGGAGTAGGTCTTGCTGGTTTTTGTATAGGAGAAGAAATCAAATATGTAGGGGGAGGGCGAATATCGTCTTATCTATTCTTTTTTTTATGTTACGTATCCTTGTTCTTATTCTTTATTCCATGAAAATGGATTATTCCATGAATTCCTCAAAACGAGGCTCATCAAAATGCAAAATCTAAGACTACTATAAGACTACTAATAAAATAGGAAAAAAATT